>Ga0154020_10007600_pt1 | contig 12635 bp, 1 predicted proteins | sample Klosneuvirus_201_FD_109709 | JGI IMG/M metagenome (GOLD analysis project Ga0154020, IMG submission 109709) | Active sludge microbial communities from wastewater, Klosterneuburg, Austria - Klosneuvirus_20160825_MG | ecosystem: Engineered > WWTP > Aerobic digester > Activated sludge | place... | reverse complement strand
TATTTAACTTTAAAACGTTTTCCGGTAACAGGATCTACGCCTTTTACTTTAAATCTTCCACCACCGTATCCTGGATAATATACTTGATTAGTATTTGTATTAGTATTAGTATTTGTATTTGTATTAGTAGTTACATCATCATCCTTAATAACATTACCACGAACTTTAGTTTTTGTTGTACCAGTATTAGTAGTCACAGCAGCTTCTGCCGCCTTTCTTTCATCTGGTGTTTTTCCTGCAGTACTTTTAGGCTGATTAGTTTTATTACTATTACCTCTACTAGCATTAGCAGAACTACTTATGTCAGTGGTGTTAGCTGTACCATATGGTAAAGCTATATTAGGATCACGTCTATATGGTATACCCACTAATTCATTACCGTTATAATCAACAGGCGGCATATAAGATTGTGGTATAGTTGGTTTTATTATGCTTTGTATACTATAAGGATTATTAGCAAATCTATATGAATCAGCTAATGATTGACCTTGATTATACAAATCATTACTCATAATGCTAGTAGGTGGTAATCCTGTTTGTGCTTTAGGCAAATCACCACCGTATTTCTTTTGTGGTGTAGATGGGAACATTCTTTGTACATCCGCTGGTGACATATTACCATAAGGATTTTGTTGAACAGCTACAGGAATAGGACTTCTCTGAATAACAGTAGTACTAGAAGGAACTGTCTTTTGTGTTTGACCTAATTCTCTTAAAAGTTCTTGACGTATCAATTCTTTTTTATAAGCTTCTTTACTAGGATCTATATTTTCACGAAGATGCCCTAAAGCATACGGAACTTTATCTAATGCGATATTAACCGCTTGTTTTATTTTTGCATTTTTATTATAAGCATTATATATATCTTCACCTCGTTCTACAGCATAAATAAACGCTTTCTTTGCTTTATCTGGTAAATTTTTAGCAAGTTCAATAACTTCTTTTGTTACTTTACCTACTATAGGTTTAGCTACTTGATAACCTTTAGCAACTGCTTTTTTTCCCAAACCACCTGTAATAAATGGATCAGTAGCTATATCTAGAGCTGTTCCTAGACCTCCTATATTTCCATGATATCTCTCTACAGTTGTTGCTGGTGATTCATAATAACCGGTAAGCCATTTATTAGCAGCTTTTTGAGGCATTGATGAAGCGTTTTGAAGATAGTCCCAAAAACCCATATCATCACCCATCCCAGGAACTAAATTTTGTAATGCCCGAATCATTCTAGGGTCTTCATACATTTCGCTTTCTTCCCAACCACCAGCACCCCAATCTTTACTCCATTCATTATTAACTCTATCCCAATAACCTGTAGCAGGATCGTTAGAACCTTCCATTTCACCCCACATAGGTATTGTTGGATTTTCTGCTTTATACTTAGCTCTTAATCTTGGATCCATTTGGTTTGTTGTAGGAATGACATCAAAATTTAAACCTTTTTTTTGACCACCTTTTTGAGCCATTGGTAAATAAGCTCCACCGACTTGCATAAATCTATTTGGTTGCGTAGGTGCTTTTTGTCCAAATGATTGGTCATAGTTTCTTCCAAAGGTATCTGGTTGATTACTTCCGAATCCTTGATTAGGTATTGCATCCGTGTATGGTGTAGAGGAATTCATCGGTTGCTGAATATTTTGTTGTATCGGCTGACCTACTTGTGGTTGCTGATACGAAGCAGCGACATTTTGAAATGCATCCCAAAACGTACTTCTATCTTTGCTATGTTTTTTTCTAGTAGCATCGATAGCGTTTGCATAACCCATTTGATTTTGCATGTTAGGATTATAAATAGAACCACCATCTTGAAAAAATTGTTGCATTTCGTTTTGTAATCGTTGATGTTCTTGGTCTAACAAGGAACCATAAATATTGGCTGATAAATAATTTTTCATTATATCAGTTCTAGTTTTACCTATACCATCTGTTGTAGTATTCTGTGGTGCTTGGGAACTTCCACCGAATTGTTTTCCACAAGGAACACCACCTTGACGCATCATAGGTTCGTGACCGTATCCCATATCATTCATCCTTAAATGTTCTTCGTAACTATTTGCTAAATAACCTGCACCTGTTTCTGGATTATACATTGTATGCGGGTCGAACGATTGTCCACCCTGTTTGTATACTTTATATTTTTTCTTAGTTCCCATATGTTAAATATACTAAAAATTATGTAAATAGTTTAACTATTAAATGTTTAAACGTTTTTTAATATGTATCCTCGTCTTTTTAATTCTTTTGCTTCTTCATCGGATAGTTCTAATATATCGTATGCGCCACCAAATTGCTTGTTAGGTAATGATGTCATACGTTTATCATTTTGCATTTTATTAGCAAGATGGTTAATTCCATCTATAGCTTTAAGCGCACCATATCCAGCTAAAGGACTTGTTGCAGCCAAACCATATAAAAATTGCGAAGGATTACTTAAATCGCTAAATTTTTTAAAACCAGGATTGATCTGAAGTTTATTAAGTTTTGCGTATCTATCTAGAAATTCTTTTTCTACATTCGGATTAACATGTCCTGTTAAACCTTTTATTTGATGCCTAACACCGCTTGTCATATTTTCACCTAACGCTTCACCCATAAATCTTTCATGTGCTTTCTTTGTTTTTGATGGAGAAAGTAACGTGTCACCAGACCTAACCCCTTTAAAACCTCGCGACTTTGCTAATTCTATACCTTTCTGATAAAGTACATCTTGCATTTGGTTTCCCCAAAGATTTTTATCAACTTTTATCATAGCCGGTTTTAACCAGTCACCTTTTTCTTCAATTGTTGTTAAACGATCCATCCATTGTTGATGATACTGTGAATCATTCATCATTCTATCAATAACATCATTTTTAGCATGAAATGTTCCATCTGGTTTTTTATAACCTGTTGTATGATATTCAGGACGCAAATCAAGATATGCTACACGTTCGCCTTTAGGACCTCTAGCTACTACACTATACATATTATTTTCAAAAGAAATATCTTTAGGTAAGTGCTTTATGTTCAAACTAGGAAATATTTTTGCATCAGATAATTTATCTCCTATTTTTTTAAGCGTTGATTTTTTATTAGGATCCTCTAGTACATGTCTTATTATATTAGGTTCTGTATTGACAGTTCTACCAATGTTTTTAAATTTAGATAAAGCTTTAGCGCCTTTACCTATACCATAAGGTAATGCTTCCATACCAGCACCCAAAATTCCTCCAAAAGTATCGCCTTGTGATAAAGCATAAGCAGCATCAGTTAAACCGATAAGCGGTCCCATTGGTGTAAACGATGCTGCAGTTTTTATTGCAGGCACCATATAATCTGTTGCGAATTCATCACGACCTCTCCTTACTGCATCAGCTATTCTAGTATCCTCAGCTGTCATTTCAAATGCGGGAAGATCTTGTGCTTGATATATATCAGTTTGTGGATTATATCTAGTTACTTGACCTTTATTATATGCTTGATTGTATTCAGGTGTATTATATCCTACTTGAGCCATAGGTAATTCCTCTACTATAAAACCACCCTTTCTATATTCTTCAATCTCTTCATCAGTAAGTTCTAGTTCTTGATACTCACCGCCATATGCTTTTTTAAATGATGCAGCTAGTCCTGTTCCTAATCCAATACCCGTAATACTTTTATATATATTAGGATTAGTCATATCAAACATTCCATTATTACCTGTAGCTGATTTAAGATAATTTCCAGGTTTATGATTTATTATATCTACAAATTCTGCATCATAAGAATCATCTATATTATTTAATCTTACAGAATTTTTATCATTTTTAACCATCCATTTAGCAATATCATCAGTAGAAGTAAAATCTCCTTTAGAATTATGTAAATCTCTTACAGGAGAATTTTCACCAAAGTGTTTTCTTGGAATTTCTCTCCAACTTCTTCCTTGATTATTTATAATTAAATTATCAGAATTTTTAGGATGATACATATCAAATAATGTTCTACCACCAATAGCATCAGGACTTGCTGTTTCATAATGTCCTGTATAAGGACTTTTTGAACCAACGTAGTGTTCAGCTATTTTTTTATCTCCTGTAAACACTATAGGGTGTTCTCTATTTGCTAAATTCTCATTATTACCTCCTCTATAAACTTTATTATGTCCTTCTGGAAAAGCTTTTTTAAAGTTTGCACTATTCTGTTGTACAAATTGTTCAGGAGTTCCTTGAAATGCAGAACCATCAGGATTTTTCATCCATGATCCATTAGCTTTAGTTTGTTGCTCAATAGCATTATATTCTTGCATCAAAGCTTTATTCTCTGGTATTTCTTTATTCCATTTAGCCCAATCTATTTCTGATTTAAAATTATTTTGTGGTTTTGGTACTTCTTTATATCCTTTTAACCAATCTTTTTTATAAAAATTAGCTTCCTCTATCGGAATATTATTTGGAGCTACTCTTATATTCTCGTTAAAAACTATTCTTTCTGGGTATGTAAATAGGTTGTCTTTTCCTACTACTTCTGCTATATAATCAGGGTTATATATTTTATTATTTGAGTATAAGCCAGACTTGTTAAAGTAAGAACCTTCGGGAAATTCTGGGACATTAACATCTACTCTCTTACCTAACTCTGGAGAATATATATTACTTGTTTGTTTAGGTCTTATTACACCTGAGTTAAATGCATCATCAATCCCTTCTTTACCTAATGTCCTATAATAAGCTTCAGGATTTGGTTTAAAAGCATAAGGATTTAATTTATAAGCATTTTTTAAAGGGGTATTTTCTGTTAATTGTTTACCTGCTTTAACTAAACCTGGTTTAGCAAGCTTCCCTAATTTACCTAATCCATATGGTAATGCTTCCATGCCAGCTCCTATTGCTCCACCAATATTATCTCCCTGATAAAAAGCAACTCCAGCATCTACTAATCCTATTACAGGACCTAGTGGAGTAAATGATGCAGCAGCTTTTGCTGCAGGTACAATATAATCTTGTGCAAATTCATCTCTACCTTTTCTAACAGCATCAGCTACTCTAGTATCTTTAGCAGATATTTCAAATGCAGGAAGGTCTTGACCTTGATATATATCAGTTTGTGGATTATATCTAGTTACTTGACCTTGTTGATATGCTTGATTGTATTCAGGTGTATTATAGTTTACATTCGTACCACCATCTTGATAAGTATTCACAGCTTCCCATATTCTTGGTTTCCATGTTGCATTATAGGCAGGATTCGGTACACCTGGCGAAGGATTGTTAATATTTTTATAATACCAATCCCTACCTTTATTTACGTTAATTCTTCTTTCATTTTCTGATAATTTACCTATTGACTTATTATAAATGTCATCAAAATTATTAGGTACACTTTTTCTATCTTTCCAATTACCAGATGCATCTTGCCAACCTGTTGCATTATTAGGATCTGTTTTTCTTAAGTATTCTTGATAAGCATATATTCTTGCATCTTTTCCTGTATTATAAAGAAAATCACCAGCTTCTCCTTTTTCCATTGCAGAAGAAAAATGATTTAATTGTGGTGCTATATTAGCCATATACCAATCCACAGCCTGTTCTTTAGTAGGATTATTTCCTAACGCCGGATTTCCATAATTAGAAAGACCTGTGCCTTGAGCACTACCTTTAGTAAATTCAAAATCCATAGTCTTACCAGCCTGATGTCTAAGACTATCTTGTGAACTTACATTATAACCTAATTGCGCTATAGGAAGTGAACTGCCACCATATTGTTTTTGATTGGCATCATATAATGTTTCACCAGCGAGACTCATAGCCAAATTTCTATTGTAATCTATACCTCGTTTTGTTGCAGGTCCTCTAAATGGAAGTGGTAATTGTGTTAATGGTATATACTCACCGTGTCTTGTCCCTGTTCTAGCTATTATATCAGCTAAACTATTTGGTTCAGTATTATACATATCTCTAGTATATCCTTTATTTTTTAAAACTCTTGCTAACCCTACTGAACCTAAATTTAAAGCCATACTTCCATAATTTCCATCATACGCATCGCGACCTGCTTGATACAAATCAATAGTGCTACCCAAAGAAGTTCCTGTATTACCAATAAGTTGTGCTAAAGGATGTGGTATAAACTTACCTGCCTGCATTACATCAGTAACTACATCAGCTCTTTGTAAAGCTCTTTGTTTACCTTCTTCCCATTCTCTGTAATCAGCTAATGATTTCTTTAGTTCTTTTGCTTGCGGAGTACCAGCTTTTATAACAGATTGTCCATTAGATTTAGGTGCAGGAATGTTATGATGTGTATAAAAATTAGGATTAGAAAAATCAGGTACAATACCCATGTTAACACTAGTACTTAATCCATCTTGAGCCATAGGTAGTTCTTCTACTATAAAACCTCCTCTTCTATACTCATCTACTTCTTCATCGGTAAGTTCGTATATTTCGCCACCTAGTTCTCTTGTACGTACATTTTGTACAACAGGTGTTCTAACATGTTTGTTAAGTGCTGGATCCCAGTATGATGTATATTCTACAATAAACGGTTCACTTTTTTCAATATCTTTTGTATTATAAGTAGAGTCATTTCTTTTTTTAGTGTATACATCTTCATTAACTGGTTGCTGTGTAACTGATTGTTGTGTAGCAATTACTTCTTGTTTTGGTATAACGGTTTTTTGTGATGCTACAATAGTTGTTTTAGGTTTTGTAACAGAACGTGGTGTTACTTTTTGTTCCACCAATTCATAAGGTTGTGTTGGTTTTTTATAAACAGGAAGATCTACGTTTATTAAACCTTGTGAAGTATAAGCTATATTTGAAGGATCACTATTTTCTCTATTAAAACCTCGGCTTCCACCCGTTCTGGGAGATTCTACATGGGTCTTAACATAAGACACTGGTTTCATGATTGGATGAATTACATTATCTTGTTTATAAATTTCTGATCTAGTAAAAGTTTTACGCTTTGATTTATTAAGTCCGAGTATATCTCCTGCTGAAGATTCTGTTTCATCAAAGTATTTCTGTATTGTTTCTTTATCTTTACTTTTATTTACTAATTTTTTTGTTGTCCAAGTTAAATCTTTTGTATCATCCCCACCAATCTTATCTATTAGATTACTAGTATTAGCTACACTATTGGGTATAAAATGTCCTGGATATATCATTAAAGATTTAGGCTTAGTCTGACTTACCTGATTAAAATTTTTAGTTATATAATTTTCTGGATAAGGACCATGATATCTTGTACTTAATTCACCATCTTTTGCTTTAGTATTGATTGCTTTATATATATCAGTGTATGTTTTTGCATCAGTTCCTGCAGCAGCTGCATCTTTAGCAATTTGCCAAAACGATAAATCTGGTCTTGCTGTAGGTTTTGGTAATCCATAATTACTAACAAACTCAGCATTATATCTATTTTGTGTATCATAAACATTTAAGCTATCTTGATACATTTTAACTTTATTTGGATCGGTAGTATAAACTTTTTTAAATTCTTTACCTTTTTGTGCTTTAGGTAATTCTTCCACAATAAATCCACCACGTCTGTATTCTTCTACTTCTTCATCATCAAGTTCTATTTCGTCATAGTCGTCAGATTGTTCCATAGGGTATTCAGTAACCATATTACCTGGAAAATGATAATCCATTCCGGGCATCATCATTTGTTCATTACCTAAGTTATCTATTCCTAAAACAGGCTTTGAAACACCACGCATTGTTATAGCACCTGATGTTGTTGGAACTTTAGTTACTTGACCCGGAAACTTCCATTGTCCCGCAGGATCTGTAAGCACATCTTTACTCCAAGGTGATGTTGTTTGTTTAGCTGAAGATTGTACTTTTATTTTACCTTTATTATACATTACCTAGGCGAAATTAAATTTTTATTATTAGCTATTGATACCAACATATTTCTATTACCACATACTCTACGTCTTAATAATACTGTGTTCTTAAAGTGTCTAAACTTTTTACGTTCTAATTGAAACTTATTATAATCTAAATTATTTGGATTTAGATTTCTTATATATCCATTAGGTTCCGTATCAAAAATCATTCGTTCAGCTGCAGCATTAAATTCACCTCTATTATCTGTGATATCCCAAAACTGATTGAATCGATATTTCTGTTCTACTTTATTATACAACACATCGATAAAATTAGGATTTATTCTAGGATACGTTACAATTTCTGGTGCGTTGTTTTTAGGTGAAAGATTTAATCTTAATAATCCTGAACATTGTTCACTATTATAGATTATAGCCTCATCAAAATTAAAATCAAGAACGTGGAATCTATCGTAACAATTATCTGCATATTTATAAGCTTCCATAAAGTATTCAATACTTCTTAACGTATTAACCGTATTTGGGGTTACAGAAGCATATTCAACTTCGAATGGATAATCTACACCATAGTAATTACAATAGCTTTGACAATTATCATTATGTCGCCAAATACCGTTTTTCTTTACAGTCAAGAAGTTTGTTTTACCCGGTATTACTAAATCTGGATGCCAGTCATGATAACTTATCCACGCGTCTGTTTTTGGGTCATAACTTATTGTCCAACTTGCGTCATTAAAATAAGCAGGATCACCTAGTTTAATTGGTAAGAAACCGTTTACCAAAAAGTCATCTCCACTAACATACGTTACTTTATCTGCAATATCTCGTCTAAGGAAATAATCCTTCTTACAGAAATATATTAATTGAGCTTCATTATCGTAAATCGTTTGACAACCAATACCTGCTACAGGATTATCTGTTAATTCAAAATCAATAAAATCTTTTGTTAACATATACGGAAGATATGTAGCCAACCACCATTTATTATCAAACGCGGATATCTCTTTAATACCATTCTGCATTTGGAATATTTTACCTTGATTTTGACTCATCCAGAATATACCAGACGCTGTATTAACAACACTTAATCTATTTTGACATGAACCATACTCATAAGATTCATCGGTATTCAATACGTTTTGAAGTGGTTGAGAAAACAAACCGCCATCACCTAATGTAATTTTGGTTCCACCATCTGTTTGTAATACATCAACACCTTTAAATTCAACAGGGCTTTCATTCTCAAACAGAATCATTGCACCATTTTTATTTACAGGTTTTATTGCTGTTATACGACTCTTAAAGTCTTTATAGTTATTTGGTAAGAATATTCTCCAGTAGTCTTTTGTATTCTCTAGATTTTGTTGTAGAGAATAGATTACTCGATTCGGTCTATATGCCAAACATTCCTCAGCTACAGTAGGATCATAATTTCTAGGATGAGTATTACCCCAACTTGTTACGTTAGTATATAACCTAGCGATACTTAAACTATAATCGTATTTATAATAATTACCTGATTTAATAATACCTGTATTGAATAGAGATTTTAAATCACTATAACCGTAAGGATCATAATGACGTTCTGAATCAGCATCACCCCAATCTCTGAAGTCTATGTTTATTTCGGATTCTACAAAAAAGTCCCGTACACCTGAATTAAATAAATGAAAGTATTCCGAATTTTTAATCCAAAAACCACCGCCAGAACCATCTAGGTTATGTCTACCTGACGGTAAGAAACCACCCCATGAGCCTGGTGAAAGTAAGTTATTTACGATTTGTCCAAAAAATTCATTGAAATCAAACTCTTCAAAATTAGCATAGTATTTAGGATAACCTACCATTTGGTAATCTTGATAATTTAATTCCGCATAATCAGGTTGACCATTAAGCCAGTTATACCAAAAGAACATTGTATTCTTTTCCGTATATCTTCCTATGTATGTATCACCACCAAACAGTACATCAGATGTTGTTTGTGTAATTGGAGTCATGCAAGATGTAACAGGTACTTGAATAATACCTTCCAATTGACCATACTGATTAACTAATCGTTGTTTTAATCCAACATAGTGACTAGCCGCTTGTGTACCAAAAGATAAATCCGTTGGATTAGATGAATCTAATCCAAATAAATTTATAGCATCATCTACCGTTACTTGCGTACTATCTGTTGAATTAGTATAACCTACAACAGCACCTGTTTCTAAAGCTACAGTTCTGCTTCTGTATAAATTATTAATACGCCAGCTTGTACCAAAATCCTGCAAATCAGGATCTAAATATATAGCTTCATTTATTGCTTTTCTTCGATTACCAGGTGTATCTGAACCAAATAAGTTATAAAAACAATGCGATTGATATTGTAATGCATATTGATTAGATGTAGATAATGCTCTTATTAAACGCAATACTGTTTCGCCACCTTCAGATATACCAATAGCAAAATCAAGAGTTCCGTATACAAGGTTTAATATAGGTGGTAATTGTTTTGCATTACCACCATCTTGAGTAACTGATGTATAACCTCCCATTATACCGGGCATAAAACCAACTCCAGCATTTTTTGTATTTAAAGCGAGACCGTATAATTGAGAATTAAGTCCTGTTAAAGCACCTGCAAGAAAACCAGCTGTACTTTCATAAAAAGTAACACCCGTACCTGTTGTTAATAAAGTTGCGGATAAATTACCTTGATTGATTATAGGATACAGTGGAGCACCTGGTCCTACTCCCCATCCACCTGACCAACTGGGTGCAGAACTAAAACCGTTAGTAAAGCCTCCTACAAAACCACTACTACCAACATTTAAAATACGTGGTTCAACTTTAGTTGTTTGTAGTTTACCGTTTCTTTTTATTATTGAATAACCTACACCAGCTACTAACGCTACAAAAAAAGTTAAATCAGTTATAAGTTTGTGTTTAGGATGACCAACAGGATATTCAAACTTACCCTCGGACTTACCAACTAACTCTCCATATAAGGTTAATTCTTTAGCTGATAAAAAAGGATCTCTAAACGATGTATCAGGTGAATGAAATGTAAAATGATTTTGACTAACTTGCGCATTAGGTACACCAGGTAACCAATCAATAAATTTGTCAGTACCAACTGGATTGTATGGATAATTTGGATATAAACCTTGTCTGTTTGTACTATTACCTGCGAACAAAGTTCTACGCATATTATTAATCATACCTTTAGCAACAATCGATTTGTTACCTTCACGAGTACCTCTTAATATTTCGTAACCAACAACATTCGTTATTGGTGTACCATCATTATTTAATGGCGGCTTAATGTTATTAAACTGAATACCCATCACACGTATCTTGCTTCCATCACCATTATAGTGATTAGATACCCAAGAACCAGCTCCATCATAACCTTTCGTATTATCTGGAAATCTGTGATGTCTGATATTTCTATTACATAAATCATATGTTGTATTAGTTGTTCCTCCTATATTTATACCAGTTACCGGATCTATATAAGTAGCATTCCATACTTCAGGCGAATTATCATCATATCTTTCACTAGATTCCCAATAAGCCATCTTTCCTTTACCTACAATCACTCCACCATCAGGTAAAGTTGATTGAGCAAGCGATGTTACAGTAGCTGTATTTTCTACACGCCATTTTTTATTAAGACCGTTAGCAATCTCATCAGGTAATGCATCTGTACTTACAGGTAATAATTCTATAGGAAGTGGTGCTCTACCAGGTATGTGGTAGGAAACGGATTTATCCCCAGTATCATATACCCAACGTATAAAAAACGAATACACTTCATCTCTAAGATAATTTGTTTTATTACCTCCTTTACGATAATAATCTGCAGGATATTCAACAGATACCCATTCAGCATTTATTTGATTAGCTAATGGTTGATAATTAAAATCAAATTTATCGTATGGTCCTACACGTAACATGTAATCACCATTACGATAAATAGCATCTGAACTATCCACAATAGGATTACGTAATGCTATTAAATTCAAATCTACAGTTGGATATCTGTCATCGATAATATCGATTGATATTCTTTGCTGTCTTGTACTATAAACACCAATCTTTTTTGCTAATGTTTTTAAACTTCGTATCTCAACAACAACTAACTCAAATTCATCAAAGTTAGGATCCATGTTCTCTACTATAATTTCTAAAGAACCTGCTACATTATTATGACTAAACAAAGCTTGTACATTGGATGGTACAGAATAATCACTTACGCGTTGTCCGTTTACTACATACGCTCCTACTACAAAATAAGAACCGTTTAAAAGTTCACCACCTTGAGGTCCTTTTTGTACACTAAAGCAAGGATTATCAATTAACGGAGCTAATCGTATAGCATCACAATTTAATTGAGCCGTGTCAGTACAGGTTATACACCCAAATGCATCAGTAACGCAACTTTGAATCCACGGTACATTATCTATGTTTAATGTTCTATCGGGATTACCGTGACTTGTAAAATAAATCTGCCAAGTACAATCGTGATTTTCTTTTGCTACACCAAATACTAAATGTAATATTGAAAAATTTAAACACGGATCGTTTACGATAGTTGTATATGTACATGTCGATTCAACAAACAAACCAATTTCGTGATTATTATTATTATCAGTAGACATTATCACCCACCTATCACCATCTATATAAATAAGACCACATATCGGATATGGAGTCGCTAAACAAAACTTATTAGATTGTTCGTTACTTAACTCACCTAAATCACCTCTTGTTGTATTAGGTGTAGCATTACGCGCTTGTGTCCAAACATTATTAGGCAAGCCTATTCCAG
>Ga0154020_10007599_pt1 | contig 12636 bp, 11 predicted proteins | sample Klosneuvirus_201_FD_109709 | JGI IMG/M metagenome (GOLD analysis project Ga0154020, IMG submission 109709) | Active sludge microbial communities from wastewater, Klosterneuburg, Austria - Klosneuvirus_20160825_MG | ecosystem: Engineered > WWTP > Aerobic digester > Activated sludge | place... | reverse complement strand
GCGTAGTCGGCGTAGTCGGCGTAGTCGGCGTAGTCGGCGTAGTCGGCGTAAGCGGCGTAGGTGTGGTCGGCGTAGGCGTGGTCAGTGTGCGATCGCGCTCCGCTAGCGCGATCGCGGAGGGTTCGTTGCCGCCATCGGCGAGCACATCGGTCGCCGCGCGTTCGTCGTTGCCGATGTCTGCGAGGGCATCGATCGCGGCCAGTGCACACGCGGCGTTCGCGCGCTGATGCTCGCCGGCGAGCGCGATTGGTGGAACGCGCGCGATCATCGAATCGTCGACGACGACCGGTTCTACACCGACCGCACGCGCGGCATCGATCAGCACCGGGACCGCCTCGGGGAGGCCGGACGCGCCGATCACGATCCGCTGCGGCCGCGCCTGCGACGGCGAGTCGCTCGTCGACACGGCGACCGACGACACGGCGACCGACGACGAGGGCGTGTGTCGCTTGAAGATACCCGCCTTCTCCGCGGCGATCTTCGCGAGCGTGTCGCCGAGGATCGCCTCGTGATCCATCGCGACGCCCGTGACGACCGCGACATCGGCCGCGATCGCGTTTGTCGCGTCGAGCCGACCGCCGAGGCCCACCTCGAGGATCGTCACGTCGACGTTCGCGTCGGCGATCGCGACGCAGGCGATCGCGGTCACTTGCTCGAAGAACGTGAGCTCGTCACCGCCGGCGGCCGACACGCGATCGGCCGCCGCTGCAAATGCGCTGTACCCGATCGGTGCACCGTCGATCGCGATGCGCTCGCGCAGCTCGTTGAGGTGCGGCGAGGTGTAGGCCGCGACGCGCAGGCCCGCGGTCCGCGCGACGTGCGCGATCATCGCGACCGTCGATCCTTTGCCGTTCGTGCCGCCGACGTGGATCACGCGACCGAGCCGCGCGTCGGGCGCGCCGAGAGCGTCGAGCAATGCTCGCATCCGCTCGAGCCCGAGCACCATGCCGAATCGCCGCGCGGTCACGAGACGCGCGAGGACGTCCGCGTACGTGGACATCAGTCCGCTTGCGGATCGTCGTCGAGCGGGAGGTTGACGAGCGCGCCCGTCTGCTTCTGTTCTTGCGACCCCGCGAACCAGCGGAGAGCGCGAGAGAGCGTCGACTTCATGTCCTTGCGCGAGACCACGAGATCGACCATGCCGTGCTCGAGGAGGAACTCGGAGCGCTGGAAGCCGGGCGGCAACTGTTGGCGGATCGTCTGCTCGATCACGCGCGGACCGGCGAAGCCGATGAGCGCATCGGGCTCGGCGACGATGATGTCACCGAGCATGGCGACCGAGGCCGCGACACCACCGGTGGTCGGGTGCAGCAGCACGGAGATGTACGGGACCTTCGCTTCGCGGAGCTTGCTGCGCGCGGCGGAGGTCTTGGCCATCTGCATCAGCGAGAGCACGCCCTCTTGCATGCGCGCGCCGCCGGAGGCGCAGAACATGATCGCGGGACGGCGATGAGCGACGGCGCGCTCGAACTGGCGCGCGATCTTCTCGCCGCACACCGAGCCCATCGAGCCACCCATGAACTCGAACACGAAGAAGCCGACCTCGACGGGGATGCCGCCGATGCTGGCGGTGCCGGCGCGGTACGCGTCCCCCGAGCCGACCTTCTTGGTCGCGCTCCGGACCTGGTCCACGTACTTCTTGCCGTCGACGCGGAAGCCCAACGGGTCCGCGGATTCCAGGTTCTTGTCGTGCTCGACCCACGAGCCCTCGTCGATCGAGAGCTGGATCCGGCCCTCCGTGGGCATCCGGAAGTGGTGATTGCAGGAAGTGCAGACCCGATCGTTGTCGTTGAGATCGGCTTCGTAGAGCGTGGCATTGCAGCGCTCGCACTTCGTCCAAATCCCTTTGGGGACAGACTTTTTCGGCTCAGCCGCGAGCCCTTGCGTGCGTGACCACCAGGCCATGGGCGAGCTAGATACCTTGTTTGCAGGGACTGGTAAAGACTTCCTAAACCGAGTAAACAGCTTCGGTAGGTGGGGTCGCGGTGGTAAGGCCTTGTGGACAGGCCAGCACGTGAGGTCGCGATGTCTTCTGTCCTTGTAGTTAATGAGATTGGTACGGAACGCGAGGAGATCACTCGCGTCCTCGAGGCTGAGGGATTCACGGTCGTCACCGCGGGGTCGGCGTCGGAAGCGACGCGCGAGATCTGGGGCGGCAACTTTCTCTGCGTCATCATCTCGACGCTGCTGACCGGCACCACGCACGTGGCGCTCCAGTCGCAGCTCCAGCAGATGGCGCCCGAGATCGAGACCCTGATCTGGGCAAAGAACGACGAGCTCAAAGCGCTCGCGAAGAAGGTCATCGCCCTGCGCGATGGCGAAGCCGCTGCCTGACCGTCGTCTGATCGTCGTTTGATCGTCGTCTGATCGTCGTCTGATCGTCAGGCGCCGAAGCGGTCCTTCAGGTTCAAGAACTCGAGGAACTCGAGAAGGCGTCCCACCTCGGGGACGATGAAGCCTTCCCCCTCGATACCCGCGTCTTCCGCGAGCAGCACGAGCCGCGCGGAGCGTAGGCGATCGACGACCTCCAGCACCTCGTGGACGGGCAGCCCCACGCGCGCGGCCACGTCCTCGACGCGCTTGGGGACCATGATCGCACTGCCGTGGGCGACGTGATGACCGGCGAGCGCGAGCTGTTCGTCGGCCATCTGGCGAAGACACTGCACGACGCGATGGTTCGGCGTGGGCAGCAGCAACAGCTCGATGTGTTGATTCGCGCTCTCGAGCCGCGTGGCGAGCGACTTGATGATGCGAAGCGCGATCTCGGGCCGAGCGCGCATCATCGCTTCGAACGTCTTGCCCTCGATGACGAGCAAGCGCGATGCAACGCGCACGACGGCGGTCGCGCTGCGCGGTCGACCGTTCAGAATCGCCATCTCGCCGAAGAACTCACCCGGCGGAAGCACCGCGAGCACGCGCTCGGTCTCGCCGACTTGCCGCCGGATCTCCACCTCGCCCGTCTGCACGACGTACATGTAATCGCCCGGCTGTCCCTCTTCGAACAGCACGGTGCCCGCACCGAAGTCGCGGGCGAATCGCTCGAGCGCGTCGTTCACGCTCCAATCATTACACGCCTGGACGAGGTCAACGCATCGTTGCGTGACGGAGGAGATGCAGGATCCCGCGCGCTCCCACCTTGGTCTGTCGGCCCGCGTCTGCGGGGAGCACGACCTCGTCGCAGGACAGACCGAGCTTCACCGCGCGGACGAGCATCTCGACATCCCAGCCTTCGCCGCGATCGCTCATGCCGAGCGCGACGAGCGCGGGAAACCGCAGCGCGCGCACCGGCCCCGTCCCCGACCAGCGATGGCGATAGACCGTCTCGAGCACGCGCATCGCGAGCTTCTCGCCTACCCGCTTGCGGCCCGGCTCGACACCCAGGACGAGCTCGACACTTCGCTCGCTGATCGGCTCGACGAGCGCCGTGATCGCAGCGGCGGCCGACGGGCGATCGCCGGGTAGAAACACGACAACATCGGGGACGCGCGGCAGCGACTGGAAGTGCGCCATCGCGCGCATGCACGCCGCACCGTAGCCGCCGGTCGGTTCGCGCAGGACGAGGGCACCGGCATCGCGCGCGATCTCGGCGGTGCGGTCCGTCGAGTTGCGATCGACGATGACCACCGAGCGGATGCGCCGGTGTGGCAAGTCGCGCAACAGCGGCGCGAGGCTGGCCGCATGATCGAGCACGGGCACGATCACATCGACGAGCGGCCACTGACCCATTGCCCACAGCATACGCGAATCAGGACCGAGGGATCCGGGGTGTCCCCGGATGTGGTAAGCCCGCGCCGATGGCGATCACGTACAAGGACGCGGGCGTCGACATCGATGCGGGCAACGCGCTGGTCGATCGGATCAAGCCGCTCGCGAAGTCGACTCAGCGCCCCGAGGTGCTCGGTGGGATCGGCGGCTTCGCGGCGCTGTGCCGGATCCCGACGGGCTACGAGGAGCCGATCCTCGTCAGCGGAACCGACGGAGTCGGCACGAAGCTCAAGACGGCGTTCGCCGCGAACAAGCACGACACGATCGGCGTGGACCTCGTCGCGATGTGCGTCAACGACGTGCTCGTCACCGGCGCCGAGCCGCTGTTCTTCCTCGACTACTTCGCGACCGGCGCCCTCGACGTCGAGACCGCGGCCAAGGTGATCGAAGGGATCGCGGACGGATGTCGGCAAGCGGGCTGCGCGCTCGTCGGTGGCGAGACCGCCGAGCTACCGGGCCTCTACCACGGCAAGGACTACGACATCGCCGGGTTCTGCGTCGGCGTCGTCGACAAGAAGCAGATCCGTCCGTACGCGGATCTCGTCGCGGGTGATGTCGTGATCGGGCTTCCGTCGGCGGGGCTGCACTCGAACGGGCACTCGCTCGCGCGCAAGGTCGTGTTCGAGAAGCTCGCGCTCGCGCTCGACGCGACACCGTCGCAGCTCGGTGGCTCGACGGTCGCCGACGAGATGCTGCGCCCGACGATCATCTACGCGCGCGTGTTCTCCGCGTTGCGCACGGAGCGCATCCCGTGGAAAGCGGCCGCGCACATCACGGGCGGCGGGCTCGTCGAGAATCCGCCGCGGATCTTCTCGACCGACGCGCTCGCCGTCGAGCTCGATCCGGCGACGTGGGACGTTCCGGGCATCTTCCAGCTGATCGCGAGCGCCGGGATCGATCCGCTGGAGATGCGCCGCACGTTCAACATGGGGATCGGGATGACGATCGTGGTGCCGGCCGATGTCGCCGACGCCACGGTGCGCTTGCTCGCTCCCGAGCGCGCCCGCGTGATCGGGAAGCTCGTGCCACGTGCGGGCGGCGAAGCGTCGCGGTACGTCGGAGACTGAGGGCGAGCGATGCGCATCGGCGTGCTGGTGTCCGGTCGCGGCACGAACCTCGGTGCGCTGATCGACGCGCGCGATGCGGGTGCGCTCGCGCCCGCCGAGCTCGCCGTCGTGGTGTCGAACGTGCCGGACGCCCCTGCCCTCGATCGCGCCGACGCCGCGGGCATCCCGAAGACCGTCGTCGATCATCGCGGGCTCGAGCGCCAGGCGTTCGAGACCAAGCTGCTCGACGTGCTTGCCGCACACGACGTCGAAGCGGTCGTGCTCGCGGGCTTCATGCGCATGCTGACCACGCACTTCCTCGAGCAGTTTCCGCTGCGCATTCTCAACACGCATCCGTCGCTGTTGCCCGCGTTTCCGGGCATCGACGCGCCAGCGCAGGCGATCGCGTACGGCGTCAAGACGAGCGGCGTGACGATTCACTTCGTCGACGCCACGCTCGACGGCGGACCGATCATCGCGCAGGCCGCGGTACCCGTCGAGCCCGGTGACGACGCCGCGACGTTGCACGCACGCATCCAGCGCGAAGAGCATCGCTTGTTGCCTGCGTGCGTTCGCAGCTTGGCGGCGGGTGAGCTTACGTGCCAAGGTCGCGTCGTGAGGGTTCGTGCCGAGTAACTCGTACGACTTGGTCGTGCTCGGCGACGACCTGCCCGCGCTCGTGTGCGCGGCGCTGTGCGCGCGGCGCGGATTGCGGACGTTGGTGCTCGGGGACGAGCGTCCGGCGCGCTACCAGCTCGGCCCGCACAAGCTGCCGATCGAGCCACTCGTGTGGCCGAGCGTCGCGGGCTCCGCCGGCGAGCGGGTGCTCAAGGAGCTCCACGCCGAGCTCGCGCTGCGCCGAAAGCTCCGCGAGCCGAAGATCGCCGCGCAGCTCGTCGCGCCGGATCTGCGGATCGATCTCGGCTCCGATCGCCTCGCCGCCGAGCTGCTGCGCGAGGTCGGCAAGGAGCCGGCCGCCGGATGGATCGCGCGCTGGGATCGAGCGAGCGAGCTCGCGCGTCAGTTGGATCCGTTGCTCGCCGGCGAGCACGCGGTCCCGGGCGTGGGCTTCTTCGAAAAGCGCGAGCTCGCAAAGCTCGCCGAGCGCGCGTCGAGCGATGCAACCGCGTGGTGGAGCGACGCATCGCAAGATCCGAACAGCCCGCTGTGGCGTGCGCTCGCCGCGATCGCGCTGCGCCATCCATCCGCATCGCCGATCGCGATCGCGCGCGCGGTGGATGCGTGGCGCTCCGGTCCATCGGCGATGAAGGGCGACGGCGACGGCGTGCGCGAGATGCTGATCGAGAAGCTCACCACCGCGGGCGGTGAAGTGCGGAGCGGAAAGCTCGCCGAGATCAGCGTGTCGTGGAGCAAGATCTCGAGCGTCACGCTCGCGAACGGCGACGAGCTCGGCGCCGGCCAGGTCGTCGCGTCGCGTCCGCCCGCCGAGCTCGCCGAGCTCCTGGGCAAGAAGGCGCCCAAGCGTCTCGCGGAGCTCGCCGCCTCGACGTCGATCATCGGCTATCGCTACACGCTCAACGTCGTGCTCGACGAAGCCGGACTGCCCGAGCACATGGCCCCGACGGTCGCCGTCGTGTCCGCGACGGACAAGGATCCCTCGGGCGACAACGCGTTCTCCATCCACCTCGGCGAGCCCGACGACACGGGCCGCGTGATCGCGACGATCGCCGCGGTGCTCGCGACGGAAGGCCCGCTCGAGAGAGAACGCCTGGTCAGCAAGTGCATGGCGCTTCGCGCGGGGCTGTGGAGGCGGCTCGGGGACGTGATGCCGTTCTTCGAGCGCCACCTCGTGCTCGCGCACTCGCCGTTCGAGTCGACGCCTCCGCAAGTGCCGGGCGGGCGTGGCAGCTACGACGTCCCGCGCAACCTGCCGCTCGGAATGACGCCGGTGTGGAGCGGCACGGCCGAGACCGCCGTCGATCGACTCACGGGCGGCGCGCTGACGTACACGACCGGGCTCAAGAACCTGACGCTGACGGGGGAGCAGATGCTGCCGTCGCTCGGGATCGAAGGTGCGATGGCCGCGGGATGGAGCGCGGCCAAGGTGGCGTGCGCGATCGCCGGCAAGAAGAAGGACTACTTGCGCGACGAGACCGTCGGCGCCGCGTAGACGATCGCGCGCCGCGTGATGAACCGCGTCGCAAAAGTGATGCGTTCGCGCGAAGTCATTCACCGGATCGCGCGTTGATCCCACATGCGCCTGCTCTTCGTGTCGATCCTCGTCGGTTGCGCGCCCGCACCCTCGCCCACTCCCTCTTCGCCGCCGGCCGTGCAACCGCCGGTCGTGCAGCCGCCCGTCGTGCAACCGCCCGTCGCGCAACCGCCCGTCGCGAGCTGCCCTCCGCTCGGTACATGGACCCTGACCGCGACGGCGACGTGCGCCACCAGCTCCGAGCGGCACGTCCTCTCCGTGCACGCGGGCCCACCCGACACGCGCGACCCAGTGCCGATGGTCGACGTGCTCGCGCCCGTCGTCGTCGCGGGGCGCACGAACGACGGCTATGGCCACGATCGATTGCTGCGGATCACGAACCCGCGCGCGACCGCTGCAGGCTGCGAGATGGCGCTCCACATGGAGTACGTCGGCCCGCACGAGACGATCGAGTACACGGCGAATATCACGCTCGCGAGCGGACGCGTGCGTGGAAGCGGCACGTATCGCTACGATGCCGATGACTGCCGATCGAGCGATCCGGCGGAGTGCTCGTGCGAGAGCGCGATGTCGATCGACGGGTCCGTGCAGAGCTAGCGCAGCTGCTCGACGACGCCGCGCAGCTCGGCGGCCGCATTCTCGTGGACACCCGAACCGTGACCGAACAACAGGCGCTTCAGGTCTGGCGTGGCGGCGAGTCGATCGACATGACCACGGAACGCGGGCTTGTCCTTGATCGCGATCCATCGCGTGACGCGCGGGGCGGACACGCGCCCCGTCGGTCCGAGGAAGAATCCGACCGGACCGCCCTTCTTCTTCAGATTCAGGATCTGATCGCAGAAGATGTGGGTGACACCGTCGTCGGAGGTCACCGTCATCAGCACGTCGGATTTGTGCCCGTCCATCGTCGACAGACGGACCGTGTCATCGCCGGGCGCTTCATCGGCGAGCGCGTCGACCGCGACGATCTTCTCGATGCGCTTCTTGCCCTTCGGCGGCGCGATCACGGTCAGCTTGGGATAGCGCTGCTTCCAGATCGCCGCGTCCTGCCGGTGGAACCCGTTCGGCACGACGAGCACGGACGGCTCGCCCCACGCCTCGATCTCGGCCATCGACGGTGCATCGAGTGCGATCGCGTTGTTCACGACGACGCGGCCATCGCGCATTCGCGCGAGTGTCATCTGTCGCTGCACGTTGCCCATGAGGCCCGACACGCGCCACAGGTTGGACGCGACCTTCTCGATCGGCCGATGCTCGAGCACCGTCCACTGCGTGAACACCTTCATCGGGCGGGCCCGCCGGGCTTCGTGTGATCCCACGGGAACGCGGTCAGCGAACACGGGCCGTGATGGCGAATCTCGCCGTCGGGCATCGTCTCGACGCTGGTCTCCGAGTTGCGCGCGACATCGCCGTCCCACGCGAGGTTGGACCTCGCCTGCAGCGCGATCACGCACATCTCCTGATCGCCGATACCCCATCGCACCGACGCCGCGCGCGGATTCGAGAAGCCGCAGGTGAATCGGACGCCTTTCGCGCCGATCGATCCGAGCTCGAGCGGCGGGTCGAACGCCTTGCCGAAGTTCTCGCCGTACCCGTCGTGGCGCATGATGACTTCACCATCGCGCGGGCCACCGGCGATCTCGAGCTGCGCGTACACGCCGAGCGAGTGGTAGTGCGAGAGCGCGTAGTGCAGCTCGTACTGCAGCGGCTGTCCGAAGAACTGCTGGTGCGAGTCGTCGAACAAGCACTCGGTGGTGAAGGCGGACTTGCTCGTCGGATCGAGCTTCAGGTCGTGATACTGGATGCGCGCCGGGGCCATCTTCGCCTTCACGTCGTCGACGGGGATCGTGTGGATCTCGAGCTGCATCGTCGTCTTCACGGTCTCGTCGAGAGCGTTCAGCAAGTGGCTCGATCCGATGATGCGGCTGTACGGAGGCACGCGAATCGCGCTTCCCACCGGCAACGCTTGTGTCTCGTCGAGCGACTGCGTGGACAACGCGAACAGATACCCGCCGAGCAGCGCGGCCACGAGCTCGTCGAACTCGTAGTCGCTGCACTTCCAGCTGCCATCGGGCGTGACGAACTCGTTGTCGGGGACGAAGAACCAGTTCGCGTGGTGATACGCGCCGTTGTTGTGCTGCGTGATGCTGTTGACCCACAACTCGGTCGAGTTGTTCAGCGTCCAGCTCTGGCACGTGTTCTCGTCCTCGACGCCTGCCCCGACATCGATCGTGCTGACGTCCTTCGCGAACGTGCAGGCCTCGTGCACCGGATCGCACTCGCTCGCCGAATCCGACCCACACGCCGCCAACGCTCCGAGCGCCACCAGCGCCATCGCCATCCTCGTCATCCAGGCAGACTACCGGATCTACCCGAGCCGCGGCACACCGAGCGACTCGGCGACTTCCTCGTCGGTCACTACGAGGATCGCCGGGTCTGTCCCGAGCTCGAGAAGCTCGTCGGCGCCGATCCGGAACATCGGAGCCGCTCCGCGGGCCCGCGCCTCGACGAACAGCTCGGAGAGATCCGCATCCTCGTGCGCGGCCAAGATCGCGCCGCCGACCTGCGCCAGCCACCGCACGGCGACCACCTTGAGCGGCGTCTCCGCCTTCGCGATCACCGAGTGTGGCCCTGGCAACGCGATGTGACCGGGAATCCCGACGAGCGCGCCTGTCTCCACCGCGACCTCGTCGAGAAAGCGCTGGATCGGTCCCGCCAATCGGACGCGCGACTCGACGAACGTCGCGAGTCCCCGTCCCGCGAGGAGTCCGCGCCCGAGTGCTTCGTCCCACGAGCCGAGCACCCGCGCGACGTGAACGGGCGCCACACCGCGCTCGCCCGCGAGGTGCGCGCCATAGAGCACCACGAGCGCCGGCAGGATCGTGTCCGGCACGTCGAAGCGCTTGGCGAGGTCATCGAGCGGGGACGCGATCGGTGCGCCGCGCTGGACCACACCGTCGAAGACTTCGTACGTCCAGAACACGATCTCGTCGCGCCATGCGGGCTTCGGCACGGGTAACGGCGGTGCTTGGCGAATCGTCACCTCGCGGCGTGCGGGCTTGCGCGGTGTATCGCGCAGCGAGAGCGACGATTCGCGCGTCGGTGCGCGCATCGGTCCCGAGTCACGCACGGGCGCTGGGTTCGGTGCGGAGAGTGGCGCTGCGTCCCGTGCGGAGACAGGCGATCCGTCGCGCGGCGATCCATCGCGGCGAGACGGCTCGCTCATCGGCGGCGCGAGATCCTCGTCGTCGTCCTCGTCCTCGGCATCGTCGACGATGCCGGCACGAATCAGCGACCGTCCCGCTGCGTTCGCATCGTCGTCGATGCTCGCCGCTGCCATCGCGTCCACCTGCGCGACCGTCTTCGACGGGGCATCCACCTGCGCGGACGTCGTGTCCACCTGCGCGGCCGCCTTCGACGTCGCGTTCGGCGTCGCCTTCGCCGCGGCGCCCTCGACAGAGATCCCGACGGCAGGGTCCGATGTCGTCGCTGACGCGCCGGCCGACGTCCTCGTGGGGCCCGATGTCGTCGACGCGGAGTCCTTTGTCGTCGTCGAACCGTTCGGCTTCGTCGAGTCGTTCGCTCGCGACGACCGTTCGTCCCGGGCCGCGTCGTCCGTCTTCGCTGCACCGGATCGATCCGATGCGTTCGGCACGGGCCGCGGATCCGTCAGCTTTGGCGCCGACTTCTTTTCGACGCTCGGCTCCGCGTGATCCGCCATCGGTCGTGCCTCGAATGCGAGCGGCGAGTCGAACTGCTCCGATGATTCCGACGACGCGCGACCGTTGTACGCATGCGCTTCGGCCGACAGATCATCGAACACACCGTCGAGATCGACGTCCACGCCTTCGCTCGGAGCGCGCGGATGCGGCGTCGGCGCGCGTGCGAAGGCTCGCGTGGCAGGACGCGCGAGCGAGGACGCACCGGGTGCGGCGGGTGGCATCGGCGGCGTGGGCGCAGCGGGCGTCGACGACGAGCTCGGCGACAGCGATCGCGACGCCCCTGCTCGCGTCGACCCGGTCGCCGACATCGTCGCGGACGTTGCCGCACTCGTCGATCCAGCGCCCGCCGATCCAGTGCTCGTCGATCCAGCGGCGTCCGTCGATCCATCGGTCGGCGTGGTGCTCGAGGTCGACGCCACCGCACGATGGGGCGCACTCGGGGCCAACGGAACCGACGCGTGGGCTGCTCCGGCGATCGGTGGAGGAACCGTGTTTCCCGATCGTCCCGGCGGTGGCGGCGGTGGCTTCTTGCGCTCGACGGGCGCTTCGGTCTGCCCCGTCGGCAGCGGCGCCACGACGGAGGTCGATGTAGACGACGGCGCGGTGGCCGGCGGTGTTTCGGACGAGGAGGCCCCGGCGGGCGCCGCCGATCCGGCGGATGCGGGCGGCGTTGTCGCGGACGGCGTTCGTGTCGGCCCGGTAGCGGGTGGTGCATTCGTCGACGATGCGGTTCGCGTCGGCCCCGTAGCGGGCGGCGCATTCGTCGACGACGCCGTTCGCGTGGCGCCACTGCCCGGGGCATTCGTCGACGACGTGGGTCCACTGCCCGGGGCATTCGTCGACGACGTGGGTCCACTGCCCGGGGCATTCGTCGACGACGGCGTTCGCGTGGGGCCACTCGCGGGCGGTGCGCTCGTCGTCGGTGCCGCTCGTCCCGGTGTCGTGCGAGGCGCTTCCGGTTCGGGCGTGTGGCCTTCGAGCGTGAGGATCGCGACGGGGCGCTCCGCTTGCGCGGCGAGGACACCGATGATCCGGCCCACCACGAGCCCCGCGGCGTGGACCGTGTCGATGCCTTCGATGGTCAGCGTCTTGAGCTTCGAGCGTCCATCGAGGTCGACGACGTACACCTTGCCCGACTCGCCGACGCACACGACGAGATCGCTGCGCGGATGCCCGGTCGCGAGCACGATCGGCTCGGGCAGATCGTGGGCCTTGGGCTGACCGCGATCGACAAGGGCGAGCACGTCGAGGCGCGCGGGCTCTTGCTGCGTGGTCATCCACACGACGCGATCGCTGCCGCCGAGCGTGGTGATCGTGACAGCGCGCGGCAGCTTCAGGCGGCGCTTGGGCATGCGCGCCTGCGGATCCCATTCCTCGACGGAGTCGGCGTGCGCGACGAGGAAGTTCGTGCCCGCGACACCCGCGTGGGCGGGCACGGCGCGCGCGGGATACGGGACGCTGACGAGGATGTTGTCCGCGGCGGTCACTACGAGCGCGGATTGCGGCGAGACGACGAGTGCATGAGCGCCGCAGGTGGCGGCGAGGCGCATCGGCGTCTCGATGCGAAGGTCCGCGAGCGCGCGCGGGCCATGCGGATCGACGAGGTGAAGCCGCGTGTGCTCCGGGTAGCGCGAGAGAACGAGCAGCCGTGGCGGTGCGCCGACCCACGCGACCTCGTTCGCGATCGCTGCGGGGTCGACGCCGACTTCGGCGAACGGCTCGCCGCCGGGGAGCTCGAGCACGACGATCCGTTGCGACTCGATGATCGCCGCGAGGGTCCCATCAGTCGCGATCGCGGCACGAGGCCGCTCGACCGGGGAGAACCTCGGTGCCGTGGGCGCTGCCACGGTTCGATCGTATCACCGCGCGGGGCGCGAGTGGACCGCGTGGGCTAGTGGTCGTCGTCGGTGTCGATGTCGGTGTCGGTGTC
>Ga0154020_10007598_pt1 | contig 12636 bp, 11 predicted proteins | sample Klosneuvirus_201_FD_109709 | JGI IMG/M metagenome (GOLD analysis project Ga0154020, IMG submission 109709) | Active sludge microbial communities from wastewater, Klosterneuburg, Austria - Klosneuvirus_20160825_MG | ecosystem: Engineered > WWTP > Aerobic digester > Activated sludge | place... | reverse complement strand
GGTGTATATATACGTACTTGATATAGTTGCTGGATATCTTTCAGATGGATGGCTTGATCAAACGCCATTTAAAATAACCATTAAAAATTATTAACCAATGGTAGAAGATAAAATTAATTTTATAAATAAATAATTATGAGTAAAAACATTAAAAAAGTGCCTATAACTAGAATGAATAAGTTTTTTTCGGAGGATGAATTTAATCTAGAAACAGAAATGGGTAGAGAGTACGTTGATGGCGATTTAAATATGGTAGTTATACTATATAGAGTGGATAAGAATAAATCTACTGTTGATGATGTCTATAATGAGTCATATTCAGACGAAATAAGGTATTTATCACCTGTTGAGATTAATTGTATTATTAAGATAAATTCGCCTGATAATAAAAATTATGGTAAGATGGGAACATTAAGATATTTGGAGCCCGGTAATATGACATTAAGTGTTTATCAATCGCATTTAGATGAGTTGGGTGTAGAAATAGTGTATGGTGATTATATTGTATATCCAGAAAATGAAAGTAGGGTTAAGTATTATACAGTTGCTAATGATGGTAAAATCGCATTTGATAATGCTCATACAAATAAGGGGTATAAATCATTTTATAGGACAATAACATGTGTCCCTATAAATGAAAAAGAATTTAATGGAAGATAAGTATGGCGTTACCTAAAAATTTTAAGAAAGATTTAAACATTATTAAAGACACTGAGGGCGTTGAGAAGAGATGGGAAATGGTTGACAATATTGATAGTAATCAGGGTTTTCTACCAAGATCTATATCTCATGAAGATATGGATAAATCTTTTGTTGAGTTTATAAAAAACGATCTAAGTATAACTGTTGAGGGTGAAAAGGTTCCTGTGTATATAATATCAATACAAAGATGGGCAGAATTTTATAGAACATGGGAAAATAGTGATGAATATGGTAACTTAAAACTACCATTCATTGCTATAACGAGAAAAATAGATGTTCAACGAGGAACCACTCACGCACTTAATTATAACATCCCAGGATTCCCAACATGGACATATGTCAAAGTACCCGTTACTGATGGAATACGAGGTGGATATGATGTGTATAAAGTACCACAACCAATTGCCGTTGACATAACATATGATGTGAGATTTTTTTGTGAAAAAATTAGACATTTGAATGTTTTAAATAAAAAAGTGTTGAGAGAATTTTCTGCCAGGCAAAGATATATTGATGTTAACGGGCATCCGATGCCGGTATTGTCTGAAAGTATTGGTGATGAAAGTCAGGTCGATGTATTGGAAAGTAGAAAATTTTATGTACAACCATATGAAATGAAATTAATGGGTTATTTACTGGTTGAGGAAGATTTTGAAGTTATTCCGGCAATAAACAGGATTATGTTAATGCAAGAAATAACAGATAAGTTATCTGAAAAGATTATACAAACAATAATTCCTGGTCCACCTAATAGTCAAACGATACAATTAATTTTAGAGTTTACGGATAGTACACCATTTTATACAGTAGTTATAACTAATGGGGCTACTTACAACACCGTAGATATTATAAACGTATCGTCATGGTCATATTCATTAAATAATGGCCCAAATACGACTATATTACCATTTAATGTTGTAGTTGGTGATAGATTGAAAATATTTATATCTAAGTCGAATATTAATAATAGTGCCATTATAACATTTAATGGCGTGATATAATAAAATAGTTTTGTGATAAATTTAGAAAAATATTATAATCAAGAGTCTGCTAAGAAATATAATAGTATATTACAGTGGGTATATTATGAATTAGGGCTAGTAACCAGCAACACTAACTTTTTAAGTGGTGGGACATTTAGTTATACCGGCGAAACTTTAACCATATGTGATGTTAATGGGTTTTGTATAGATATTGGTGGGTTTTGGGATAATTACTTAACTGGTGGTACATATAATCCTTCTTGCTCGGGTAGCACACTTACTTTACATAATAAACTATCATTTATTCCTGATTTTACGATAACAGGATTTACAGACACGTGGCTAACTGGCGGAACATATTCCGCAGTTACATCATGTGGTAGAGGGACTTTAAGATTAAATGATAATTGTGGTGGTGGTTTTGGTATAACAGGATTTACAGACACTTATTTAACTGGTGGAACATTTACAAAAATAGGTGCAACGGGAAATTTAGTTTTAAATAATAATTGTGGGACAGGATTCACAATAACGGGATTTACTGACATATTCATCACTGGTGGGACATATTCTGCCGTTACATCATGTGGTAGAGGAACTTTAATTTTATCCAGAAATAGTGGGTCTACCATAACCATAACAGGATTTACAAACACTTATTTAACTGGTGGAACATATAATAACGTGACCGGCGTATTAACACTAAATAGTAATTGTGGATCAGGATTTACTGTATCAGGATTCCTAACCGGCGCAACCGGAGGAGGTGGACCCGTTACTCTATCACCTGATCATAGAATTGTGTTTACTAGTGGTAATACTATAAATGTACATAGTAATTTACGATATGATTATGTATATAATAAAATTAGTTTAAATCTCATCACACAAATTGCCGGCTCACAAGGAATTACATACTCATTAAGTATTGGGGATCCGCTTCAGTTTGTTGCTCCGATAGGAAAATTAATGGATAATCCTACCATATATTTACAAAATAGTTTATGGAGTTCACAATCATGTACTGCCCAAACTATTACCAGCCCTAGTAATGTTCAAAATATTGTGGACCGAAATAATAGGCCTGTAATCTCGTGGACATATCAGAATATATATTCATCATTAATTACCTTCAATGTTGTGGTGGGAGGAGAAGATAAATTTACGGCCATTAAAGGATTAGTAGATAAAGCTAGAATAGGGTATTGGGCATCATCTATGGATCCAAATGATGGCTATTTTGACCCAATTCCTAATGGTAGTTTAAAAATAGAATCATTAAATAGATTTAAATTTGAATTTAGTGGCCCTAGTCCTGAGACTGATTATCAATATGAAGAATGTGATAGGTCATCACCAATTGTGTTTTACTTAAAAGATTATTTAGAGGCTCGTATAGGGGAAGTAAATCAGTATGGATATGGGGCGTCTGGATACCACATACCATTAATATTAGAGAAATGGGACTTTGGGGTTGTTCAATCTGCGGATCAAACGAATCCTTTTACGTTAATTAATCATTATGGGTATGTTAAAAGAGAGGATAGCGCATCACTCGGAGTAGATATATATACCTATATAGATCTTGCAAATACGCCTCCTCAACCACTTGTGGACCCACTACCACAATTATTTCCAGAATCTTTTATTAACACAGGACTTATAATGACCAATTCTGAGTATGGTAATCTACGTGGTAATAAGTCTATCTCCTTTCCTAAACATAGAAGAGTATTTTTTGATGAAAATGAAATAACATATTATTGTTCATATGATCCAGAAGTTAGATATTATGTATTTGATACCATTACTATTCCTACTTCTACAAAAATACCAATAATTTATTTGCCCGAATGGCCATTAGATGGTTTAGAAATAATGTTCTTTTTTGGGGGCATTACTTACAATCGGGGGGAGGATACCCCCGGTGGTGGTAATGATTATTCTACTCACTTAATAGGTAGGAATGTATTATGGGATGAGGTGAATATAAGAGTTAATGGTGCACTTGATGCAATAGTTGGCGCCCCTTCTCCTGGTAATAACATTAGTTTCCGGGGTGTGAGAGTCGGTGATTTCGTATCATTTAAAGCAATGTATTTTGATAAAAGTAACACATCCAGAAGAGATACTTGGCCAATAGGTGAAGGTATACATTGGTACATATCATCACATGGTCCATGTTGTGCGAGAACTATGGAAAATGAATGGGACAGCCGGACATAGTTCACAATAATTTTTTATTTATTAAATAACTAATTTTTTGGGAAAAACTATAATATTTATTATAAAATGAAGATAAAGTATAATAAAAATAATCAAAAAATAATCAAAAAATAATGGCAAATTCAATTTTTGTAAGTCCTGGTGTGTATACACGAGAAAGAGATTTAACATTCGTAGTAAAACAGATAGGTGTAACAACACTTGGAATGGCTGGAGAAACTCCGGTTGGACCAGCATTTGAAAACGTATTTATAAGTAACTATGAAGAATATATGGCATTTTTCGGTGGATTAAACCCTGAAAAATATAAAGGTAATGGATATCCAAAGTATGAGTCTGGATACATTGCAAAACAATATTTAACCCAATCAAATCAATTATATGTTACCAGAGTATTGGGGCTTAGTGGATATGATGCCGGTAAAGCATTTGCCTTAACATTAATAGCTGGGGGTAATCCATCAACATTTGTTGGTGGTAATATATCATCACAAACAATAATGACTTTTACGGTAGATAATACAACAAAAATCATTGCTGGTGTAACGCCATCATCACCGTTAGCGGCATATTATACTGCCGGCGTTACTTACTCAAGTTTAGTGAATGGTGCGGATGGATCAGGATATTGGTCATCATCAATAAACCCATTTACAGGAACATCATCAGATTTAAGTGTGATAACACTTAGAGTGGGTAATAATGTTACAACATTCTCCGCCGGAACGGTAACATTTAGTTCTTCATCAGGCGCAAGCACATCTACAGTAACTTTAACAGGTATACCATTCACTGGGACATCAGTGGCGTATACTGGATATGATGGAACAATAGTAGCGATATTAAGATCTAGAGGATTATATAATAGTAATGAAGTATTAAATTATAGCACATCTAACATTACTGTTAGTAATGCTGCTGAAATGGGTATATATAATGAGTTTACTCTAACAGGGTCATCAGGTAACACATATACTGTGTCATTGGATCCTAGTAAGAGATCGATAATAGATAAAGTATTAGGTATAAAACCATTTGATGCTTCATCAGATTATTTTGTTGAATTTTTAGCGCCAAATTTAATTAAATATTTAGTTGATAATGGTATTGCATATGGATTAAGTTCAAGCGCATCTACATATAGTACAGATTGGGCCAATTATACCCAAGGATGGGGTACTCCAGAAACTCCTTATATTGTATCAGAAGTTAGAGGTAGTAAAGTATTTAGACTATTTAAATTTATAATGATTTCTGATGGTGACTCAGGTAATAAATTGGTTAAATTATCTATAGCAAATGTTAAGCCGGATATTAAAGAATTTGACTTATTAGTTAGAGATTTTAATGATTCAGATCTGAAACCATTAGTATATGAAAGATTCAATAGACTTACTATGGATGAGACAAAAGACAATTTCATAGGTAGAGTTATTGGAACAACAGATGGTAAATATACACTACGTAGTAAATATGTTATGTTAGAAATGGCAACTGATTTTCCACAGGATTCATTTCCATGTGGATTTGAGGGTGTTTTAGTTAGGGACGTTGCATCCGGTGATGTAGCCCCTAAACTATTATATAAGACATCATATTCACCGTATGAAAGAGTTAGAAAGGCTTATTTGGGGATATCCGATCATGTTGGTATCGATCAAAATATGTTTAATTACTTAGGTAAGAAAACAAATGGTAATTGTTGGACAAGTCAAACCACAGGATTCCACTTAGATTATAGATCGTCTGGGGTAACTGTTGATAATGCGACTTTACCATTAGGACCAAATTCGGCAGTAACGGTTAATCCTACATTTGAATCTGGTTCACACGAATTTTCAAGTGAATCATCAGTGGCGGGAACATCATATGAGCCGGTTAGTGCTAGAAAGTTTACATTCGCACCTTATGGTGGATTTGATGGATGGGACATATATAGAACATCAAGAACCAATACTGATAGATATAGATTAGGTGGTGTTGGCGCTACTAATGGATTGGCTAATAACGTATTTAGCAGTTATGTAACGGAAGATGGCACAATTGGACTAACTTCCGATTGGTATGCGTACTATGAATCGATAAAAACATTTAATAGCCCAGAATCTATAGATATTAACGTATTTACAACTCCGGGTATTGATACATACAACAACATAACATTAGTTGATGAGACTATTGATATGATAGAAAATCAAAGGGGTGATTCGATTTACATTGTGACTACTCCAGATAAATATTCATATGGCGACTTGATCGATTCGGATGAAGTAATCGCCAATATGGATGGTTTATTCGATTCTAATTACACGGCAACTTTCTATCCTTGGATTAAGATGCAAGATAGTGAAAATAATGTGTTAGTGTGGCTACCACCAACATTAGAAGTTGTTAGAAATATTGCGTTAACTGATAACGTAGCATTCCCTTGGTTTGGTAGTGCAGGTGTTGATAGAGGTAACACTTCAGCAATAACCGCTAGATTTAGATTAAATCACTCTATAATGGATGATCTATATGCTAATAGAATTAATCCAATGGCCACTTTCGCTCAAGATAGAAAAGTGTTGATATGGGGTAATAAAAATTTACAGGTGGCTGATAGTGCATTGAATAGATTAAACGTTAGAAGATTATTAATTCAAACACGTAAGTTAATATCTGCAGTATCAATTAGATTAATATTTGATCAAAACGATCAGGTTATTAGAAATAAATTTATATCATTAGTTAATCCAATATTAGATAATATTCGTCAGGAAAGAGGTATGACTGATTTTAGAGTCGTAGTATCTAATGATGTGGAAGATTATGATAGAAATGAAATGAAGTGTAAAATATATATCAAACCCACAAGAGCGTTAGAATATATAATTATAGACTTTATATTAACTCCAACAGGAGTATCATTTGATACCGTTTAATATGTTAATTAATTATGAAGTTATATATAACAGAAAATCAATTTAATAGAGTAATATTAAATAATAGTGTGACTGAAAAGAAAAAATTCTCGAGCGATATAAAAACTATCGCCGAGAATTTTTCTCATAATGATAAAGCCTTTTTATTGGCATTATCATTGGCGTTATACCCTAGTTTAGAAGAGACATTTAATCATTTTATAAATGAATCAGAATTTCTTTTAGAATCTAAATGGTATAACACATTATTAGACGTTATAGGCATTATAGACCCAACCGGGGCGGCAAATTCTGTAAATGCGATATCATATTTTAATCAAGGAGATACGTTTTTTGGGATATTATCATTAGTGGCGGCAGTTCCTTATATTGGAGATGTTGTTGTAATGCCTATTATGGGGGCATTAAAAACTATGCCGGCTCAAAAGGCTATAATAAATACCGCCATCGCCACTAAGGACACATCAAAACTTGTTAATATATTCACTAAGATAAGGAATATGCCTGTTATTGGTCCATTAATTGAGAAATTTTTAAACTTTTTCCCAAAAATTATGTTATCGGCTAGTGGTATATTGAAAAAAATGACCGAAAAATTAGCAAGTGGTGGTATGATAACAAGGGTTACTAGTAAGCCGATAAGATATATGATATCAAAAATTACAAGATATTTAGATGATATATTTAATTTTTTCAAAACCGGTTTTAGCAAATTACCAAAATCTAGTATTAAAACTATGGGTAAAAATAGTAAACTATTGAAGTCGGGGGGCAAATCAAAAATTTCTGTGGCAGAAAAAGATTCGTTTAAAAAATTATTTAGACAAAAAGTTGGTGGGATATCAATTCCATTCACTGGTTGGTTAAGAAAGAGTGGTCAAAATTGGAAAATTCTTCAAGTTCCGGCCGGAAGAGTTATGTTAAATAAAAGTCTATTCCTTGGGGGGCTAATAAGTAGTGTATTCCCTGATTCTAAAGCAAAAACTATTGAGGAACTAAATGCCCAATATGGTGAGGATACTGTTACCAACAAAATGAGTGAATTTGGTAACACCCCAGAAGGATCTAAATTATTGGATCAAGATTTTGGTGATACTTATGATGGATCAACACCTTTTGGTGCTGGTAACATGTTTGGTGGTAACGAAATGGATGTATCATCATTACTTAGTATGTTAAAATAATATATAATAAAGAAATATTTTCAATGAAAACATTAAGCAAAAAAGAAATAAATTTATTGATAGAGAATAAGATAAAATCTACCACAAAATCTAATTTAATTTTAGAAAATTATACTAAGTCATATTCAAATTGGATGGACTCTGTTTCATCTAAAGATGAAAAGTTCATGGTTATGGATAGAATATTAAAAACTAAAAATAAACTTATTGTCGAGGGTCATGACCCTATATTAGTTGAGGGATGGATGGGAGATCTTTTCAAATCTTTCTTTGGTGGTAATATTAGTACCATAAAAGAATGGATAGTTAGAAAAATTTTAAACGCTGTAGGTGTTAAAGGCGAATTGGCCGAGGCGCTAACGGTAGGGTTTTCTAACTTAAATTGGAGAAGAGATTGGACAAAATTTTTATCCCCATTACAGAATTGTGAATATATTAGTGATATATTAGTACACTCAATAATAGAGTACTATGTTAAACGAAAAGTTGAGGAGACATTTGGAACGGGAGGATTCTTAGCCAATTCATTAAGAAACTCAATTATAGATACGTTGGATAGTGAAGAACATATTCAAAAATTACAGGATATGATATATCAACCAGTATGCGCCGCACTTAGAAATGGGTTTAGTGGTATTAAAGAAAAAGTAACTGACTTTAAAGAAAAAGGCGGCGCATTTGGTGGGGCGACTGGCGCCGTTGCATAATATTTAAATTGTATAATGAGTGGGAAAAGATACTATCTATTTGATTGGGATGATAATATCCTGCATATGCCAACAAAAATATATTTACAAAAATATATTGCTAGTAAGTGGGTAGATATTATTATAGGGTCAAAAGAATTTGCTAAAATTAGAGAACATATAGGATCTAATTATAGATTAACCCCAGATAGTTTTAAAGATTTTAGTAGTAATATAAATTTTTTAAAGGACGCTAAAAGTGCTTTACAATCAAAATCTTTTGGACCATCTTTTGAAAAATTTAAAGAATCTTTAATATATGGTAATGATTTTGCCATCATAACTGCCAGGTCCCATTCGCCGGAAACCATAAAAAATGGTGTTAAATTACTAATCAAATATACTTTTACAAGTGGTGAACTGTCTAAAATGAAAAAAAGTTTAGGTGGCCAAAAAATATCTGATTATTTAAATGATCAAGAATATCATGGGGTATCTTCCGAAGATTTTAAAAAAAGATATGGTTTAACAGGAACGGCTTCAAATCCTGAGAAGTCAAAAAAGATGGTTATTAAAAACTATATTAAGGAAATTGTTGATAGTGTTCCAAAACTTATTAATGGTGATTATGAAAAGATGAGTGTTGGATTTTCAGATGATGATTTGGGTAACGTTAAAATAATTGAAAATTTAATTAAAGACGAATTATTAAAATTATATCCACACATACATTTTGTTGTTTATGATACGTCAGATCCGAAAAATATTAATAAAAATCGTATTTTTATAAAAAAAGTGTAGTGCTATTAGATAAATTCGTGTACAACATTACAATGCGCCATTGGTATTAATTTCATACTACCATTAGGTAATTTATAATAATAACTACTAGGTTTTTCTTTTCTTTCACTTTCTGGTAAATGTGATTTAACTATTGATACGTCTAACTCTTTACCGTCAAAAGAATACCATTCACCGTAAAATTGGTGTAAATCTACCATTTTATTATTTTTTGGATCTAACCACTCATTCAATATGGTAACTCTAGCATCTATTTTATTAGTATTCATGTCTTTTTTATAAATTTTATTATTTGTCGTATATTTATAGATATAATTAAATAATAAAAATTTAAAAAGTAAACTAGATATGTCATTATTAATGAAGATGCCGTTACCGTACGAGCCTAAACGTAAAAATAGATGGATATTAAGATTCCCAGATGATTTGGGTATTCAAGAATGGTGGTTGTCAAGAGCGGCAAGGCCAACCATTCACCAAAATGAGGTTGAGATTCCGTTCATTAACACATCAACATGGGTGTTAGGTAGATTTATATGGAATGCAATTCCTATGACGATGAGAGATGCTATTGGACCATCAACCGCACAAGTAATTATGGATTGGATCCGATTACACTCTGAGAGTGTTAGTGGTAGACAAGGGTATGCTGCCGGTTATAAAAAAGATGTTGAATTAGAAATGTTGGACCCAACAGGTGTTGCCGTTGAAAAATGGGTATTACAGAATAGTTGGTTATCTAATGATACTAATTTTGGTGATTTAGATTATTCACAAGATGCCTTAGCCGAAATAACAATGAATTTGCGTTTTGATAGAGCAATACTTGTTTATTAATCATAAAAATTTAGTAAAATTATAATATGAATAGATATAGAAATCTTAATGAACAATCTGAAAGAATGTTCGAGCTTATGGGTGGTGATAGTATGTTAAATGAAGCAACTACCGTTCCGGGTCCTCCTGGAAGTGATGTAAATCCTGCCCCAACTACCGTTGCTGCTCCCGATCAACCATCATCAAAAAATCCTCCGGCAGAACCTGTTGCGGCAACAAATGATGCTCCTGTTGATCAAACAACACCTAATGGCGCAGTTTTATCCGTAGGTAGTAAGTATATGCCAGCAGAAAAGGATAAACCTGATGTTACAGCAGATTTGGGTAATGGTACTCAAATAAGAAAAGGTGCTAAATACGCTATAGTAGATAAGACAAAAGATGTTTTAAGACTTGATAGTAACGGTATTATAACCGCCATTTTTAAGCGTAACGAATCTATCACCGAATCTATATCTAATAGAGATGTTAGTAAGTTATTAATACCGGCACACATATTGTATAATGAAATAAATGAGGCTCAATATAAGTGTATTGGTGATTGTGGTAAGCAGGATATAATGGGTAAATCATTCACTGAAACTGTTGAAAAGATAATCAATGGTGAAAAGATACCTGCTAAAGTTACTAAACCATCAGTGGTTAGTGATACTGCAAATCCTGCTGATGAAATACAAAAAATTATATTGGAAATATCCGATTCAATTAGATTATTATTTAGTAATACAGATTTTTGGAAACCATTTAAAAATTCTGCTGCCGCTGGTGTGCTTAGAACAAATGATGATGAAGAAGGTGCTGCTGAAGAACTTAAAAAATGGTGGTCAACAGATAGTGGAAATGCTGGTAAATTGGAAAAAGCTAAAACTGAATTACTACCTAAAGTATCTGATGAATCTCAAAAATCTATATGCCAAAAAAATATTAATATATTAACTAATAGTATAGTAAACACTAATAGTACTAATAGTCTTATAACTAAATTACTTGGTGATACCACAGATGATAGTTTCAGATGGTCAATCACATTACTTAGTGGTGAGGTTAAAACATATGAAGTTGATACCGATTTTTAAGACTAGTTAATCTACTAAAAATATAAATCCTTGGAATTCCAAGGATTTTTTTATTTATACCATATTTACATTATAGATAAAACACTTAATTTTAATGTTATGAGCGACAATTCAAATATTCCGTATGACGTAATAGATTTACCATCGGATGGTATTCTTTACCCAAGTAAGACAAAGACAATAAAAGTTGAGTACCTAACTGCATTAGACGAATCAATTTTAACATCACCAAATTTAGGTGAAAAAGGGTTAATTTTGGATACTCTATTAGAAAGAAAGATTAAAAATTTAAATTTTGATCCGTTAGATTTATTAATTGGTGATAGACTGGCGATTTTAATATGGTTAAGAATAACTGGATATGGCCATGAATATCCAATTCAGGTGTGGAATGAAAAAGAAAAGAAATATGAAATTGTTCAATTTGATTTAAGAGAATTGAAACAAAAAAAATTGACTGTTGTTCCCGATGAAAATGGATTATTCGATTTCATAACACCAATATCTCAAAAAAAGTTAAAATTTAAACTTTTAACAGGAAATGATGATAAAGAGATAACCAGAAAAGATGCTGAATGGATTAGTAGAGGTAACGATTCGTTAAAGGTAAGATTTAGGTTAGAACAACAAATAGTGTCTATTGATGATAATAATGACCCCGTACATATTTTTGGTGAAATAAGTAAAATGCCATTGAAGGACTCTATAGACTTTAAAAAATACGCTTCTGATATTGATCCGGGAATTGATTTTAAAATAAATGTTAAGACTTCTGGAGGTGAGTCTGTTGAGACCTTTCTTACCATCAGATCAGATTTTTTCCTTCTATAACGAAAATTATTTGGCTCATCTAATGAGACAAACCTTTTTAATGGTTAAATACATGGGCATTTCATACTCAGATATATTAATCATGCCAGTTCATGAACGCGAGTATTTGTTTAATATGTTAGTTGATCATTACCACAAAGATTAAATATTATATATTTATATGGTATAAAATGACACATAACCTTAAATTTACAAAGCTTATATTAAAAAATATTAAATCTGGATTATATAATAATATTTGTCCAGAGACATTTAATGTTAATCAATTATTCAAGTATCTTGAAAGATTTGATATAATCGATGATGATCTCATATATTACAGGTTATTATTAAATAAATGTAATGATATTCCCGGGATAACCGAGGATGATCTTGGAAAATATTTG
>Ga0154020_10007597_pt1 | contig 12639 bp, 8 predicted proteins | sample Klosneuvirus_201_FD_109709 | JGI IMG/M metagenome (GOLD analysis project Ga0154020, IMG submission 109709) | Active sludge microbial communities from wastewater, Klosterneuburg, Austria - Klosneuvirus_20160825_MG | ecosystem: Engineered > WWTP > Aerobic digester > Activated sludge | place... | reverse complement strand
CGATTACAACTGGTGCATCGGCTGCCGCTACTGCGAGGCCGCGTGTCCGTATCACGCCCGCCGTTTCAACTGGCAGAAGCCGCAAATCCCGGCAGCGGAGATCAATCCGGACCAAAGCTACCTCAGCAACCGCATCCGGCCTCAAGGCGTGATGGAGAAGTGCACCTTCTGCCTCCACCGCACGCGGAATGGCCGCCTGCCGGCCTGTTTGGAGGCATGTCCAACCGGTGCCCGTGTCTTTGGCGATCTCAACGACCCCGAGTCCGAGATCCGCTGGGTGCTCGAAAACAAGCGCGTTTTTGTCCTCAAGGAGGAACTCGGCCTCAAACCTCAATTCTTCTACTTCTTCGATGAGTGATCCCGCTGTCATCCCTGTGCCCGCCAAGCCCGTGCCCGAATGGCGGCAGTATCTCCGCTTTGCCTGGAACGCCCTCAGCCAGTCCGTCGAGGGCGGCTGGAAGTTCTACGTGTGGATGACACTGCTCACCGCCGTCTTCCTCGTCGGCGCGAACGCCTGGGCCGTCCAGGTGCGCGATGGCATGGCCCTCACCGCCATGAGCGACCACGTCTCATGGGGCCTCTACATCGCGAACTTCACCTTCCTCGTCGGCCTGGCCGCAGGTGGCGTCATGATGGTCATCCCGGCCTATCTTTATCATGACGAAAAGATGCACGACATCGTCATCATCGGCGAGCTGCTCGCCATCGCCGCCATCATCATGAGCATCATGTTCGTCGTGTGCGATCTCGGTCGGCCCGACCGCTTCTGGCACATGATGCCCGGCCTCGGGAAGTTCAACTTTCCCGTCTCCATGCTCACCTGGGATGTCATCGTGCTAAACGGCTATTTCGCCATCAACGTCTATATCTGCGGCTACCTGCTCTATAAGCGCTTCCGCGCTCAGCCGCCCGTGGCAAAGATGTATTTGCCCGCTGTGTTCCTCAGCATCGTTTGGGCCATCAGCATCCACACCGTCACCGCCTTCCTCTACTGCGGACTGGGTGGTCGGCCCTTCTGGAACACCGCGCTGCTCGCCCCGCGCTTCCTAGCCAGCGCCTTCGTCAGCGGCCCCGCCTTCATCATCGTCGCCATCCAGATCATCCGCTGGCAAACCGGGCGCATGTTTGGTGAGGGAGCCATCCGCACGCTCGTGAGCATCGTCCGCATCACCATCCTCATCAGCCTGCTCATGGTCGTTTCCGAGATCTTCGTCGAGTTCTACACCGGCGGCAGCCACACCGGCGCCGCGAAGTATCTCTACTTTGGCCTGCACGGCTATCATGAGCTGGTGCCGTGGATCTGGACCTCGATCGTGTTCACCGTCGTCGCAGTGATCCTCTTCATGCAGCCAAGGATCAATCGCCGTCCCTTGCTCCTGAACACAGCCTGCCTGCTCGCCTTCGTGGGTCTGTGGATCGAAAAAGGCATGGGCATGATCATTCCCGCCTTCATCCCCAGCACCCTGCACGAGATCGTCGAATACCGCCCCAGCCTCACCGAATGGAAAATCACCGCCGGCATCTGGGCGCTGGGCTTCATGATCTACACCCTGCTCCTCAAAATCACGATCAACATCCACAGCCGCAAGCTCAAGGACGCCAGCGGTGCGAGAACCATCACACCAGAGGACTCCCTGGCGATGGGCGATGGAGGCGTCTGAAGCTGCGTTGGCAGCCTTGATGAAGCATCACGCCTTCAGGATGGCGTCGAACTCCTTGTCGGTGAAGGCTTGCAGCGTTTCTGTCCGCACGTTGCCGAGGGCGGCGAGGGAGGCCAGGAGGTGGAGGATTTTGGCTTCGCTGTCAGCGGCGAGGACGAGCGCACCGTCGTAGTGGCCGATGGTCCAGAACTGGCCTTCGACCTTCACGCCGGACTTTTCGGCGAGCGCGTCAAAGGCGTGGGCGCGTGAGGTGGATTCTTTGATGTGGGTGGAACCTTTCTCGGTGAACTTCAGGAGGGTGATGCAGCGCTTCATGATCGTGTCGGGGTTGTTGATGGGATTCAAATCAAGGTGTGGGCTTCTCCGGTGGTGGCGGTGGGGTGCGGACATCGACGAGCAGCGCGTCCACCGGCACGAGATGGCGGTAGATGAAGGCCTGCATCATGTCCTCGGCGGGCACGGCGGTGGCTACAAAGATGTTGGGTGACTCGCCACCGCTTCCGACGACAGTGAGAGCGATGGGTCTTTCGAGATCGGTGCCGGATGGCACGGCAATGGAGACATCCGCCTTGTCCTGGCCTTCGGGGATGGTGGCATTATGCATGGCAAAGCCTGATGGCGCATCTTTGAGTGTGAGTATGATCGGTCCGGTGAAGCCGCCATCCCGCAGTGCATGCACGGTGAGGCGGGCGGCACCGCCGGGCTTGGCGTTCAGGGAGGAGGGCGTCACACGCAGCGCGAACGCGGGGTCTGCGGCACGCACTTTGAGCCGGTAGGCATTGGTCGGGCCGCTCTGACCCTGCGTGTCGGTGACTCGGATGAAGGCGCTGCCGCCGGGAGGCATCTTCATGCTGATGCGGGAGTCGGCATGATGCGTGGTGAGGCCGCTACCGAGGTCCTCATGGTCGTCATTGAAGGCCACCTGTTTCCCATTCTGGTCAAAGACAGTGAGGGAGGCATCCACGGGCGAGCCAAGCCGCCGCGCGAAGATCTCAAAGATCATCTCGCGCCCACCATTGGCCTTCACGCGGTAGAAATCGGCCTCGCCGGTGCTTTCGATGACACCATTGACGATCATTGGTGGTTCCAGCATCTGCGCGGTGCCGAGCGTGTTGTTCGGCTCGCGTTCGCGCTCCTGCGGCACGTTGTCGATCTGGAAGGGAATCGCGTTGGAGCGCTGTCCGCCGGCTTTGGCATGCAAAAGCACGATTCCTGGCTCTTTCGGGGCTTCGTAGCTCTGTTTAAAGTCGGAGCCGAGATTTCCGCCCTGGAAGGTGATCTCGACTTTTTCGCCCGCCGTTGCTCCGAGCGGCGAAATGCCCGTGAGGAAGGGAATCTGACCCACATGGATGCGGTACACAAAATCGTCACGACCGCGGTAGATCGAGTCATGCACGCGGATGCGGTAGAGGCCGTCGGCGGGGATTTTGTAGAAAAGCACGGGGTCAGGGTCAAAGCGGTAGCCATCGGCATACCCGACCTCGTAGCCATCGGCATTGTGCAGGCTCACCACGCTCTGAAACCAGCCCGGAACAGCATCGGCAAGGTAGGGGATCAAACTGCGTGCGTGCATGGCGATGACGACACGCTCGTCTTTTCTTGCCTCGAAGGTGAACTCATCCACCTCGCCGGGCATGATACGGCCATTGAGTGTGACGGGCAGCCGGGCGGTGGGCGTGGGCACTTTTTCCTGCTTCATCGAGTCCATGCCGCCACGATATTTTTCGAGGTCAAACTCACGTTGAGGCTCGGCCTCAAGTACCTCGGGAAGCTGGCCGATGACGAAGCGCATGGGATTGCTGAGGCCTGAAGGTGTGCGCAGGCGCAAATGGCGTGTGCCGGGCTCCGCAGTCTCGGCGATGGTGATGCGCAGTCGTGCGGTTTCGCCGATCTGGTTGTTGAGCTGCTGCTTCGGGTCATTGCGGCGGCGGTCGTACTCGACCATGACGCGCAGCTTTTGCTCGGAGAGGTCGGATTCGCTCAAAAGCTTGCGGATGTAGGCGAGTTTTTGGTCCGCAGGCACCTCGCCGGCGCGGCGGCCATCGCGCAGCTTTTGCTGCACCTCGCGCAGGCGGTCGCGGTAGTCGTCCACGACCTGGGCGGAGGGGATTTTGTCATGAACGAGGCATTTTCCCGTCACACCCTCGCCGGAGAAGATGACCTCGGTGTTTTCATCGAGATACTGCCCACCGACGATGACCTCGACAGTGGTGCTGATCTGCCCGCCGGCGGGATAGACGAAGCCGATGCGGGGTGCGGGCTGGGCGTGCAATCCGCTGGTGGCGAGAGCAATCCCGCCAAGGCCGTGAAGAATGAAGCGGGTTTTCATAAAATGAATCACACGAGTTCTTTGAGCAGCCCGGCCATTTTCACCTGCTCTTCCTGTCCGGGCACGACTGTCGTTGGCGTGCCTTGCGGATGCGGCAGGGGGGCATCGGCGGGAATACCGAGCTGGCCGTAGATGCTGCCGATGAGATCGGCGGGATACACAGGACGTTCGGCCACCTCCTCGCCGGTGGCGTTCGATTTGCCGAGCACCTGGCCACCTTTGAAGCCACCGCCCGCGAGCAGACTGGAGAAGCACGCGCCGAAGTGATGGCGGCCACCGTTCCAGGGTGATTCGCTCGCCACTTTTGGCGTGCGGCCGAATTCTCCGGTGCAGAACACGATGGTGCTCTCCAGTAGCCCTTTGTCGTAAAGATCGGTGAGCAGTGCGGCCATTCCCTGGTCGAGCTCCGGCAGCTTGCGGTTCATGATCTGAAAGTGCTGCTTGTGCGTGTCCCAGCCCTTGTAGTTGATGGTGATGTAAGGCACGCCTTTTTCGACGAGGCGGCGTGCCATGAGGCAGCTCTGGCCGAAAGTGTTGCGACCATAGCGGTCACGCATTTCATCCTTCTCCTGCGCGAGGTCGAAGAGCTTGCCGGAGTCGCCGAGAATGAGCTCGTAGGCTTGCTGCTCGGACTCGACCATCGTTTTCAGCGTGGCATTCCCCGGCAGCGAACCACCGAGCGTGTTGAGGCTTCTCATGAGCTTCCTGCGCTCTTTTTGATGCTCCTCCGTGATGTCCGGCGTGACGATGCCTTCGACTGCGAAGGGCGTGCGTGAAGGATCACCGCCAGTGGCGAAGGGTTTGTAGCGTGGCCCGAGAAAGCCGGCCTCACTGAAACGGCCCTGAGGCTCTGTGAGCACGACGTAGGGCGGAATGAGGCCCTTGTAGCCAGCGTCGTAGCCTTTGAAATACGACACCACCGCACCGAGACCGGGAAACACATCGCGCTCGGAGGAACGGCCGGTCTGCACGAGGTAGGAGGCGGTCTCGTGGCCGTTGTTGCCATGCGTCATGCTGCGGATGAGCGAGTATTTATCCGCGTTTTTCGCCAGTTCGGGCAAAAGCTGGCCGATACGGATGCCGCTGATGTTTGTCTCAATAGGCGCATCGAGAGCACCGGAGTACTCGCGGCCCGCCTCGGGCTTCGGATCAAAGGTGTCGATGTGGCAGGGGCCGCCCCAGAGCCAGATTTGAATGACGGACTTCGCCTTGCCTTCCTTGGCGATGGCGGCGGCACGTGGAGCGGCGTGAATGCCAAAGGGCTCCATGAGCAAAAGCCCGGCGGAGCCATAGACCGCGCGGCGCAGGGCCTCGCGGCGTGAAAACGGCGCACCGCCGAGTGTATGAGCGACGCGGGCGACATCGCGTGCGGTGCTGCGTGAGGGGAGAGAAGTCGTGTTCATGGCAGGATGGGGTTAATGGTTGAACAAAAACTCTGGCTGATTCACCAGCGCCCACACCATGTCCGCAGCGAGCGAACTGCCGCCGCCGTAGGTGGCGGTGACATGGGCTTTCAGCGTCTCCAGCTCCTTCGCGGAGGGCGGACGAGAGAGCACGGTGTGGTAGATTCTGTCCGCCAGCGCTTCAGTGCCGTCGCTGTTCGTGGCAGCGGTGACGAGAGGACATTGCTGGATTTTTTTCATCACATGGCTGGAGTTCAGCATGTGCAGACGCTGGGAAGGGCTGGTGTCACGGCTGCGCTCCGTCTCATGGCCGCTGTCACGCGGCGGACGGCCAAAAAGCTCCAAAAACGAGCTGGTGATGCTGCCATCTGCCAGGGCGATGCCGCGCACATTCTCCGGGATAAAGGTGAAGGGCTCAGGAATGGGGCTGCTGTAATCCTCGCGCGTGCCGGTGATCTGGTTTAGCGCATCAATGAGCACTTCTGCCTCCAGTCGGCGCAGTGGGTAGTGCGCGAAGTTTGCCGCTGCCTCCGGCGTGTCCTGCGCTGGGATGCTGGAGAGCTGGAAGACCTGTGAGTTCAGAATGACGCGGAAGAGATGCCGCATGTCACACTTCGATGAGGCGAACTCTTTTTCGAGATAGGCCAGCAACGCAGGATTCGACGGCAAATTGTCCACGCGGAAGTCATCCGGCTCATGCACGATGCCGCGGCCCATGAGCCAGCTCCAGATGCGATTGGACCAGCTTCGGCAAAACGAGGGATTCTCTGGCCGCAGCAGCCAGTCGGTGAAAACGATGCGCGGGTCCTCCAGGCCCGATTGGATCGCCGCAGGGCTTCCGTCCGGGAAAATCGCCTTCTTGGTGAGGCCATCTTTGTCCGCTGTGGGATCGAAATACACAATCTCCTCCTTCCACTCGGCGGTCGATTTGAACGCCACCTGCGTAAAGAAGCCCGCCAGCGCATCGAGCTTCTTTTCCGGCCACTTGTCCGCCCGCTCGCCCATGAAGGTGAGCGCCACAGTGGCAGCGATGCCACGCGGGCTGCGATCCTGCATCGCACGGTAAAAGTTCACCTCGCCCTCGCGGAAGTTGCTGCCGTTCGCGAGCAATAATTGCCGCGCGAAGATGTGCAGCGGCTTGTTTTCCCGCACGCTGGTGTGGATGAAGCGGTGGTAGGCCTGCACCGCGTTTGGCCACAGCTTGATGGGAAACTCCGCCTTCACGCGCAGCAGCTCGCCGAGCTTCATCGCCCAGAAATCCGTGAACTCAGGCCGCTGCAGCAGCACCTCGATGAGCTGCGCCCGCTTGTCCGGCTGCTTCGCGGCGATGAAGCCGCGCGCCTCCGCCTCTGTGGGCAAAGTGCCGATCACTGCAAGGAAAGCGCGGCGCAGAAATGCCGTGTCCGAGCATAGATTCGACGGTTTGATTCCCAGTTCCGTCAGTCGGCCTAGGACGAGTGCGTCCACCTGTTCATGCGGCTTCAGACTTTCGCCGGACCGCATCACAAGTGGTCCAGCTTCATAGACGATGGCTTCAGTCGCGAGTGCTGCTGCCGCGAAGACCAGAAAGAGGGCGATGATTTTCATGGCGGGGCATCAGGCTTCAGAGTTTGGCTTGCGCACACGGGAGAAGGCCACGCCCTCGATCTCCACGAGTAGGTCCGGGCGGCACACATCCGCCACCGCGTAGATCGCGGGCAGGCGGCCCAGACGCCGCTCGCACACGGCACGCACCTTTTCATAGTCCGTGGCGTGTTTCACATAGACATGGACTTTCGCCAGATCTGCCAGCGTGGCTCCGGCGTCAGCCCAGCCCAGCCGTGCGAAGTTTTCCGGTGCGATGAGCTTCTCGATGTTCGTGAGCGTCTGCTCGGTCTGGCCGACGGCATCGCCTTTGTACACCGTCTCCGAGTTCACAATGCTCGCCGTGCCGGAAATCCAGATCGTCACGTCCTCCCCTGTGCGCACCGCCATGGCACGAGCAAACTTCGGACTCTTCACCGAATACTCTTTCGGATAATCGAAGGCGGAGGTTTGCAGCGGATTCTCCAACGGCAGAAGGAAAACGTCATCGCGCTTTGTGTGCAGCGCCATGCAGGCCGTGATGAGCCCATGGCAGAGCGTGCCGATGCCCGTGCTGGCCGGATAAACCGCCTGCCCGCGATGCAGCGTGGGCACCGGGCGGTTGTCGAAAGGAATACCGGCGAAGAAGTCCGTGCGGGCGCGGTTCAGCTCGCGGTAGCGCTCCACACCATCCACCTCCTCCGTGATGCAGCCCTGGTAGAGCCAGGTTCGCACCACGTCCTCAAAAGCCGCGCCACCGCGCCGCAGCGCCGCCTGGAGATTTTCAAAGGCCTCGAATGACTGATCGTAGGCCGTCCGGCCCTCGCGATGCAACGAACCGCCGGAGGCATAAATCCATCGCAGGCCGTCATATTCCACCGTCACCAGATGTTCGTCATGGTGCTCCACCTTCGCATGAGTGGTGCCCACCGCCCAGGCCTCGATCGCGATGCCACGCCCCTCGCAAGGCGGCTGCACCACAAACAGCGTCAACGGCATCTTTTCACCATAACAGGCCTCGAAAAGCAGCTCCGCCGTCGGCACATCCTCCCGGGAGCGCAGAAACACGGTCTGCATCGTCACCTCCATCGGCTCACCTTGCTGGCGCAGGATGGCACGGATGGTGGAGAGCGCCTCCCATGCCTCGTCTTTAAAGTCCCCGCCGCATTGGGGTGTCACCATCATCGCCACGCGTCGCACCTTGCCGAGGTCAATCACCGTATGATGCTGCACGCCCATGAGACAGGGAGGCATGTCCGGTCCGGAAAACCTGCCCGGCACCGCGTGCGAGCATCCATGCGCCGCACAACCCGCGTCGAGCAGCCGTTTGTCCGGGGCCAGGTGGTAGCAAATCGGCGTTTCCTTGGCGAGAGAAGCAGGGGAAGACATGGCGGGCACCTCCAGGCGAATGTTGAATGTTGTTAAACTCGCATCGGAAAGCCGCCTTGAAGCTCAAAGAAGCATCCTTGATGCAACTTTAACAACGGGCAGACCCATGGGCATATGTTGGCCTCCAGTGTGCCTTTGTTGCTCGATGGCGGCGCAAAATGTGGGCAACGAAGCATATCTTTCGCGCATAAGTAGCATCCACTGTGCATGTTTAATCAACCTCCAACCATGAAGCTGATCCTGACCTCCCTCGCAACCATCACCGTCGTGATGACCCTGCTCGTACATGCCGCGCTCGCCGCCGATCCGGCCGCCGTTGCCTCCGAGTCCGCCACGAATACCGTCTGCCCTGTCACCGGCAAACCCGCCGATCCGGCGATCACCGCCGAGTATGAGGGCCGCAAGTGGTCCTTTGCGAAAGAAGCATGCAAAACGAAATGGCTGAAGGCCCGCGAGGACAGCCTGTATCAAAAACTCGGCGGCAAGGCGGCCATCGACGCCGTGGTGGACGCGTTTTACGTCAAAGTGCTGGCCGACAAGCGGGTGAATGACTTCTTTGCCGACGTGAGCATGGACAAGCAGCGCCGGAAGCAGAAGGAGTTCTTGTCGTTCGCCTTTGGCGGCCCGTTGCCGTGGACCGGCAAGGATATGCGCAAGGCGCACGAAGGCATGGGCCTCACCGAAGAGCATTTTAACGCCATCGCTGAGAACCTCGTGGGCACCCTAAAGGACTTCAAAGTGAAGCAGGAACTCATCGACCAGGTCGTCGCCATTGCGGTTTCCACCAAGGATGATGTTTTGGGCCATCCCAAGAAGGCAAACTGAGAGCCGTCCATCTCTCTATTGCTGATTGAACGCCGCAATAAGTGCCCGGAGTCACTTGTTGCGGCGTTCTAAATGACGCTATGGCGATTTCGGTTTAAACATGTTTTCTTATCAAAGTGGCTCGAATGACTGTCGCCACAGCTAAAGAAAAGCTCCCCTTCAAAGAAGAAGAGCTTCGCTTTTCACGCGGATAGGCCGACGTGAGTGTCCAGAAGGCCATGGAGGGCTTCGGTGCGTTTGGGCAGTTCGGCGAGGTTTCCGTCTTTCAGGGACTCGGTGAACGCGTTGAACAGGCTCCAGACGTTACGACCCTCAAAGGCATCATGACGGGGCTCGCGCCATTCATGAAGCACTTTCTGGATCAAACGGTTGGAGCACAGGTTCTTCTCGGAACTCGTGCTCCCGCGTGGCCGGTGACGGAGCATGGGCCAGTCCTCGTGGAAAGGAGGGGAGGAACTGGCCCTGCATCCGGCATCGGTGGCACGGCCAAGGGAGGCCGGGGCAACGGCTGGTCTGCCATTCGGACGAAGAAGGAGCCGATGCCAGACGGGCCGTTGGCGGTGGGGGAGGGCACACGTGCATGGGTGAACGCTGCCAGAGCGTTATGGAAGGCGGCGCCTGCGATCACTGATGCACCAAGAACAGCGGTGGCGTGAGCTGGACCGAAGATCGAGCGTGCCGAGGCGTGTCGAAAGTGAGGGGCGTTGCGGGGAAACCTCCCCGCTCGAAGGGGTAGCGGCCCACGAAGTCGCCGCGAGGGGAAGGCTTTCCCCACCTACTTCACCAGTTTGAAGACCGCTCCTTCGCCCTCGACCACCATGCCTCCATTAGCCCCTCGGAAAATGACCTCACGGCCTACCATGCCTTCTGCATTGCTGGCACAAAATTTGACAAACTCATTGCTGCCCATGCCTCGGGTCCAGCCTTGCGAGCCGATGTAGATGCGTGCCGAGGAGCCATTTTGCGCTATGCCGCCCGACCCACGAAGTATGGCCCTGCATTGGTTGATCACTTTTCCTGTGGAATCCAGCTCTCGATAAGTTCGGTGCCAGGTGATTCCTCCCATGAAACTGATTTCATCCGTGAACTCCAGCCTCCGGCCATCCACTTGAGTCTTGGAGGTCGAAACAAAAGCAGGCTTTGGCACGGAGAGGCCATTGCCCTGCTGCGGTTTGGCGGTGGGAACCTGCTTGCTGTTCGTCACATCATACACCTTGGCCCGCTGCGACATGATGGAGAGCGTTTTCCCAGCCTCCTTCAATCGGAGCGTGAGGTCTGCACGCCCCTTGTGCCATTCACCGGCTCCGTTCTCGTTGTAGAACTCGATCGTGTATTCTGCCTGCCAAAGTCCGTCTTTCTGGACGAGTCGGATCTCACCAACGATCTTTTCGCTGCCGAGCGGCCACTTGGCTCGATGCGCTTGCTCGTCAGCACCTATCGCATCTCTCGTCAGCAAGCCCTTGTCGAGGAAGTCCACCACCGTTTCATAGTCTGCGATCATGCCTTGAAGGTCGCCTTTTGAGGCTTTGGCATGATGCTCAGAGACAAATGCCTTCACACCACTTGCCGAGATGGCTGGCGGAGGAGGAGGCGTGGGAGGCTGAGGTGGCGGTGCGACCTCTGTCACTTTCTGAGAAGTGGGCGCGAGAGGCTTTTCGATGGCCTTCGTCACAAGCATCACCGAAGTGCCCTGGGTTAAGTCCAGGAGTTGCGGTGTATGAAGTTCGGGAAGTTTGTCCGGGAGCGGTGAGCTGGCCGGTTTGATCGTGGCCCACCATTGACGCGTGCTGTCAGGTTTCCATTCGGACATCTTGCCTGGTTCCCAATAGTGAAGGCTTGAGGCCACATCGCCTGCCTGGACACTGCCATCATGGGTCTGAACGACAAAAACAGCCTTGCGGCCCTTCCACTCCAGCAAGCGGGCGAGCGCACGCACTTGATTGTAGTCCGGCCCAACGACTCGATCATTGAGCGGGTTTTTCAGAGGTGCGTAGATCATCAGGCAAAGCTGCCTGTCTTTTACCTGAGTGCTCCAGCCGGTGTTTTCAATCTCATCGACCGGGAGCGGCATCTCCACCTCAAAGACGAGGTCGGGGCAAGTCGTTTGCTTCATGAAAGTCACCTCGATCTTTCCATTCATGAGGCGCATCAGCTTCGAGCCATCGTCTGAGCAAAGAATCTTGTCACCTTCGTCCACGCCAAGAGACTTGAGACCAAAGGCGATGGGCAGGCTGGGGTGAGTGAAGGCACAGACACTCTGGCCGGACAATTGCCAGGGGCCGTCTGGTTCGCGGCGCGACGGCGGAACTGCCGATGTGATCAGAGTGCGCACTCCCAGTTTCCAATGCGTCTGATCCGGCCAAGCCTCCCTCGGGCCTTCCTTCCATAGCCGTTTGCCGATGTCGTTGAGCTTCTTGTATTCCGGGGAATCTTCCAACGGCAACAGCACGAGCTTGTCGAGATCGAAAGCCAGGGGAGCTTCATCATCAGGGAAAAAGGCAAGTTCTCCATCCTGCCACCAGTGGAGGTCACCTCCCGGCACGTCTCTTCCAGGTGGACGCGGCAATTCGATGGCCTTGCTTTCCCCGATGCGCACAATCCACACACGACGTGCTTTTCCCTCGCCAACCGTGCAGGCGATGGATTTCTGATCTGGGGACCACGACAGATTGCCATGAGGAAATGCGGGAACCTGAATGGATGCCGTTTTGGTGAACCGATGAAGGTCGAAAATGCCGATTGCGGGCTGCGATCCAGCCGCATCTCCAAAGGCGAGCATCACGTCGTCAGACGACAACGCAACGGGGCAGTCCCGCTGCACTTGAGGGATGACTTTGGTGAAGTCCGGTTGGATTTCGCCGATCTTGGCGGACTTGATGTCTTTGGGTGGATCATAGCGAAACGGCGGAGGGGCCGGTGGAGTTGGAGCGATGGAGGGGGCCGCGACCACAGGAGGTGGGTCAATCACCGGAGCTCGACCGAGGAATGAGATGGGAGACGCCAGAAGGAGGGCCGCCATCACGGAGACACCCACTTTGACCCATCGCAGCCAGGGAAAAGTCGCTGGCACCGTGTCCGCCGAAGCCGTCGTCCAGTTCCTGAGGGCCACCTGCCCCCCGATCAACCCTCCAACAAAACCACACAGCACGCTCGGAAGCAGGGCTGCGAGGCTGACCGAAAAGACAAGCCACATTCGCGAGCGTAATGCCCGATCCAGAGCGGCGCTGTCCGCCCCGCTGGCGTCCCATGTTGCCAACGCGGTAAGGACTGCTCCCGCCCATAGAGCGCAGAAGACACCCGCCTGAATGCCAAGGCGACCCGCCTCGCCCGGCGCATGGAACCGTGACGTGAACTCCTTCCGGGCAAGAATTACGGTCACCAGCGCCGAGATCACCGACAGCGCCAAAATCAAAACGAGTTGAAGCTGCGTGCCGGCGATAAAGCCAGGTATGGTCACAATGGAACTTCT
>Ga0154020_10007596_pt1 | contig 12639 bp, 9 predicted proteins | sample Klosneuvirus_201_FD_109709 | JGI IMG/M metagenome (GOLD analysis project Ga0154020, IMG submission 109709) | Active sludge microbial communities from wastewater, Klosterneuburg, Austria - Klosneuvirus_20160825_MG | ecosystem: Engineered > WWTP > Aerobic digester > Activated sludge | place... | reverse complement strand
GCAAGTGCAAGTGCACCCAATGCGTCGGCAAAGTCCAAATCACGAAGTAAAGACAAGCTCCGGCAAGACGACCTCCCAACCCTCACAAAGGTACTGGGACTGGTACTCGGGCTTGCTGTCGGATTTTCGCCAGACCAAGACCGCACCTACGCGGGCCGCCTGGCAATGCAGGCCTGCCGGTGGAATGAAGTGCTTTGACAACTTGCCCACGATCACACCGGCCTGATCCTCAAGTCGAATGCCGCGCTCATCCGTAACATAGTGCAAGGGGTCACCGACGCGAAGGGCCGCGATGGCTTGATGCGCTTTGCTGCTCGCCCCTTGTCGACCGGCATGACCCAAGTCGACATCCCTCAGTGCGGGCTTGAAGTACCGATACGACATAGGCCCCGGAGCCGGCAGCCGTCCTGCCTGGGGTCTACGAAACAAGGACGGATGGTCATCCAACCCATCGAGAATCTCATTGCCCGCATCCAAGCGCGCCAGCGTCAGCGTCGCGCGAGCGCGAGTCATGGCGACGTAATAGAGGCGGCGCACCGCATCCCTGTCCTCATTGCTGCCGGCGCACCATTCGCCGTCGAGCACGAACACATGGTCAAACTCGAGGCCCTTGGCGCGATGCGCGGTCAGCAACATCACACCTTGTTGGTCACGCCGGCTGGCGCGCCCCCACTCCGCCAGCCAGTCACGGAACACGGGTAACGACACCTCCGCACCCCGGGTGTCTTCAGCAAACGCAGCGATGGCTTCGACCACCATGGGCCACCAGTCTGCACCGTCTTGGCGAGCAAGCCACGACTGAATGTCGTCGGCCTTCAGCAATCGGGACCGTGACACCTTCTGCCGCTCATCCAGATAGGCAAGCAGGGTCTGCGTTTCCCTCAAGCGCCACAGGGGTGGAGATTGCTCATCCGCCATGACGACCGGAATTCCCGCCGCCTCAAGCGCGGCGCGGAGGGGGTCAAGGAACTTCCACTGGCGAGCGATCACGGCCGTCTTCTTCGGATCAAGACCAAGCGCCATCAGTCGCTTGAGCTCGGTGTAGACCGCAAGCGCCTGCTCCGTCGCGCCTTGACCGGCCGGCAGGATCTGAACCCGTCCCTGTCCAACCTGATCGATCTTCTGCCAGTCCCCTCCGGGCTGGGACTTAGCCCGCGCCGCATTCACCCGAATCGCCTCGGCTTTCATCCGCTCCGAAGCGCCGGCAATCACGGCGTTGGCGGCATCGACGATGTGGCGCGAGGAACGGTAATTCTCGATTAGAAACTGGGTCTTGGCCTGGTAGTCGTCGGCGAAGCGGCGGATGAACTCCACCGATGCGCCCGCAAAGCCGTAAATGTTCTGATCATCGTCGCCGACAGCGAACAGATTGAGCCGGCCGTCTTCATCACGGCGTTTACGGCCCGCGAGCGCCGAGATCAGTTTGTACTGTCCCTCATCGATGTCCTGATACTCGTCGACCAGAATCCAGCGAAAGCCAGCGAGCAGCCGGTCGCGCTGAATATCGGCGTCTTCCGGCGGCAGGTCTCGGCCCTCGAGCAACGCCGTGGCCTCCGCCAACACGGCATCGAAATCGACTTCTTCACTGCGCTGGGCAAAGCTGGCGCCGACCAAGCGCATGGCCAATCCATGACAGGTCAACACAGTGACCCTGCGTGCATCGTCGCCGATCAGCTCGGTCAGTCGCCGTCGAATCTCCAGCGCTGCGTGACGGTTGTAGGCCAGAGCCAATAAAGCATGCGGATTCTCGCGACGAATGCGCACCAGATAGGCAATGCGATGAACAAGTACGCGCGTCTTGCCTGAACCCGGACCGGCCAGGACCAGGGCATTCGTATTCTCTCGGTCATCGGCGACGATGTTGCGCTGGTGCGGCCGGGACAAGGTCTCGACGATGGAATCCCAAGACTGCGGCGTGGTCTGCCGCGTGAGCTCGCTCTCCCGTCCAGGCAACCAGCGACGGCAGAACTCCTCACGCGACAAGCGGAAGTAGTCCAACGCCAGATTCAAGGCATCTGCCATTTTTCGCACACCCCGCTCGGCGTACTCGGCCATGATGTGAATCTGTCGTGTCAGCTCGTCGTAGTGCAGCGCCAGCGGCTGGAAGTTGCTCTTTTCGAACTGCAGCTTCCAGTTGCTTTCCAGATTCAAGGTCATGGCCGCGCGGAAGATCGCCAGACCCTTGTTCAAGCGCAACACTTCCTGCTCATGCAGCCAGAGCAACGCTCTTTCAACCAGCTTGCGCAGGTCCGGCGTGCTATTGACCAGGAGCGCGTCGCCCGCAACGCTGGCGGTGAGCTCGCCAAAGGTGGTCTCCGCGAGTTGATCCACGCCGCGCGCGCCTTTAGGCAGACTGACAATCCAGTGATCGAGCAGCCGCCCCGCGGCCGTCCGCCGTCGCTCGGCGATCTCCTCCACTGTGCTCCAAGGGCGGTTGAGCTCGACATAGACCGATTCAGGGTCATGGCCTCGCTTCAATGTCAGGCTACCTCTGCCTTCTAACCCATCGCGACCGTCGCCAGCCAGCCCCGCGATGATCTGCCGCAATCGCTGCGGGTGCGCGGCAAAACCGTCGTCCTTGAGTCCCTGGGATAGCAGACGAAGATGCAGCGGCGAGCCCTCGCCCACTTCAAGATTGGGCGCTTCCTTCCGCAGCGTTGCGATAACGGCTCGCTCCAGGGCGACCGCTTCCTCGAAACGCCTTTTCGACGATCGCTCCACGGCGACGTGGACATACGCGGTCATGGCCAAGTCGTTGCTGGCAATTCCGAGCCGATCGAGCAGAAATAGCGCTTCCCGCAGGCCATCGGCATTGAACCCCGTGGTCGCCATCAGCTCATCGGTGGACAGACCCTCATCGGCAGCGGCAGACAGCAGGATCTGGATCAGATTCAGGTACTTCTTGCGATCCGCGATCGCAACGCCCGCCAGCTTTCGCTCGGCATCGGCAAGACTCTCGACCCGCAGCGCCGAAGGGAAGATCTGCACGGCGTTTTCTTCGCGCCGCACCAGCCCTGCTTCTTCCAGCCAAGCAATCGCCGTGCGAACGCGCGTGTCGTCCGTCGCGATATCACGCTTGAATTTGCCCTCCTCATCTTCGTCGAGAATCTCGCCGCTGGTAGCAACGAGCGCCTGGCTGCGATCCTTCTTTCGCTGCAACTGCCGGAGGGCGCGTAGCACGCTCTGGATATCGCGCTGCGATAGGCGCGATGAGGCCGACATGCCGTGCTGTCGTTCCACGTCATCCGATGTGTAGAGCAGCACGCATCGCGCCTGTGCGCGGTCGCGCCCCGCGCGGCCTGCTTCCTGCAGGTAGTTCTCCAGAGACCCCGGGATGTCCGCATGCACCACCAGGCGCACGTCCGGCTTATCGATGCCCATGCCGAAAGCATTGGTCGCGGCGATAACCCGCAGCGCTCCGTTGATGAATGCCTTCTGCGTTTCCTTCTTCGTTTCCGGCGGCAGCTTCGCGTGATACGGCGCAGCAGCCAGCCCCTTTTCGCGCAAAAACCCGGCCAGATCCTCCGTCTGCGCGCGGGTGGCGCAGTAGGCGATAGCGCCGCCGGACATTTCCGCCGGAAGATCCCGTTCGATCAGCTGAAAGACCCGAGAGAACTTTTCGCTTGCGGTGGTCTCAATGACATCGAACTCGAGGTTGTCTCGCTTCGATCCGCCGTCAAGTACCCGCACCTCCACGCCCAGCTTTTCCCGGAAGTGCCCGACAATATCAGCAACCACTTCGGGCTTTGCCGTGGCGGTCAAGCACTGGATCAACGGCAAATCGCCTCCTGGGCTGGCCTCAGCGTTCTCGCGAATGAATCGCGCGACATAGCGGTAGTCCGGACGGAAGTCCTGCCCCCATTTGGACAGGCAGTGTGCTTCGTCAAAGATCCAGGCGCCGATCTCGCGCTGCGCAAGCACCTTGCGCACGCTCTTGTTGCGAAGCTGTTCCGGCGCGATGAGCAGAATGCCGATGTCGCCGAGCCGCACACGATCGAGTACATCCGCCCGCTCGGGCATCGACAGCAAGCCGTTGATGGCCGCACAGGATTCGATTCCACGCTCGCGCAGGCCCTTAACCTGGTCCTCCATCAGCGCTACCAATGGCGAGATGACGATGGACAAGGCGCCGGTGCGCACGAAGCGCGACAGGGCGGGCACCTGGTAGCAAAGTGACTTTCCGGTGCCGGTGGGGAGAATGCCCAGCGAGTGCTCGCCGCGCATTGCGGCCTCGACAATCACCTTCTGCAAGGGCTGCCCGCTCGACGTGTCTTTCGGCTCGGGCCGGAAGTCGTACCTCTGACCAAACCAGTACTGTAATTGGGTCAACGCATCGTACTCGCGCCGGCACCAATCGCAAACGAGCTCTCCGCACGGGGTGTCGCGCAACAAGCGGACCAGCCGCCCTGCCTCCGGGAACTGGTGGCGCACCCACGGCGGGATCACAGAATTGCCGCCGGCCACCGACAACCAGGCGAGCGCATAGGCCAACGGCCAGGCCACGCGTTCGGCTTCGGCGGCAGCCTCCTCAATTAGCCGAGCGCTCGCGTGGCGACAGGCCGCGCCATCCAATAACCGGCCGATGGCAGCTTTGGCTTCGAATTCGCGCGGCGCGCTGGCCCGGCGCACCACCATGAAGAACCGATTGAGCCCGGAGACTTTGCCGTCCTGGGTGGTCAGCCAGTGCCAGGCGAGCAACAGGTCGGGGTTGGACTCCTGCATCGCCTTGAGCGCAACTTCTTGATCGAGGAACACGCGCAGGACGAGTTCGGAATCGAGCAAGGGATCGTTGCGGCGATTACCGAGCAGCTGCCCATCCTGGTAATGCTTTACCAGGTGGTGGTAAGGGTTGCGCGGGAATGCGAGCGGGTTAAGGCGCAGCGTATCGACCGCTGGCTTATCGAGAAGCCGCAAGTTGGGTTCAGCTGCGCGCAACTGCGGCAGATCGAACGCGATCAGGTTGTGACCGATGACGAACGCCGCGGCGTCGCCGAGGGAATCAAGCGCACCCAGCGCCCGGGACAACGTCCCCGGCGGGAAGACCACGGTTTCGCCACTGTCCCCGCGCACACCGGCCAGCTGATGGATGCGCCCGCTGTCCCGGCCGACTTCCAGATCGATCGCCAGGCACTTGGCTCCGCGGCGGCAAGCGTTCGCCTGATCGTCTTGGGTGGTCATGCCACGGCCTCCATATAGGGCCGCATCACATTGGCCACGCGACTGAGCTTGGCGTAGCGCCACAGGTCATCCGCCGATGCCTTGCGCTTGGCGCGCACGTCCTTAAGTGCCTCGAGCGCCACGTCCAGACCAATCTTGTTCCGGTGCTTGAAGCAATCGGCCACCGTTTTGGCGGCGCAATACACTCGGAGCTTCACGCCGTCGCGTTCAAACGTCTCTATGCCGTCGGAATAGGCCGCACCGGTCATCTGCACCATCTTGATCGGCGGGAAGCCAATCCGAGGCACGTGGCTGCCGCGCGGCATGGAGATCCAGACATGTCGGGGAAGTTGCGTCGTCAACTCGTGGAACTGCAACGCAGTCAGTAGACAGAACACAGCCTGCGGCACTTTGGTCGCGACGGCAGCCACGCCCTCGAGCTCCGAACCCGGTTGGCTGGACAGGCGGTAGAGACCGCGCCCGACCCTCTCAAGCAAACCGGAGGCGGTCAGCCGAGTGAGGACAATGCGTGGTGCTTGGATGTCTTGCAGATCGTTGGCCCGCAGCAGCCCCTTCTGGCTCGCCAGGTCAAGGACACGCTGGATGTGGGTGTCAGCCGGCATGACGAGAGCATGTTGCGTTTATTCGTCAGATGCAACGATTCGACGAAAAACAGGAACAGCACCGTTGCTCAGGCGAACGCCCTGCGTTGCATGCGTGGAGCCGAGTCCCTCTTCCATCGGCCCGACTGTTGCGTGGAGACGAGATAGGGATTCGCAGCTGAGTCTTCAGGGTGTTGTGTCGCTCGCGCATACGTCGAACACTATCGGAGATCGATCGCGTGACCTACTGGTTGCCCGAAATCTGAATCAGACACGTTTGGCCCGGCATCGCGACAATCAATCCAACCCGAGGACAGCATTGGCAGGAATGCCTATCTGGTTTGGAGACGGGACGCGGGTTCAACTCCCGACTCCACCACCAATAACAAAACCCCAACCGCAGATGGGAACTGGCAGGGCACCACCCCACCCATACCCCGCAGGCGGACGAACGCCAGTGTGATGCCGTCTTTGTCACTTGAATCATGATGTAGCGGGCGTGGGCGGAGATGCGCGGCCAGGATCAGGCCTTCCGCTTCAACCGTTCCACCTCGGCGTGGAAGGCCGGGGTCAGTTCGGCGATCAGGGTTTCGATGTGGCGCACCTGATGCTGAACCGTCAGCACGGCAATGCCTTGCGGCACGAGGTCGTAGATCACGAAATGCTGCCGCGCCGGAACCATCAGAAACGGAGTCGCGCGGTGCTGCCGGAGGCGGCCCCTTTCCGGGTTGGCCGCAGCGTCGCCCATGGCCGCATACAGGTCGGCGAGGTAGCGGTCGGCAACATCGTCGCCTCGTTCGCGGCGTGATCGCGCGTGGATGCGGCGCAAATCCAGCGCCGCATTCCGAGTCAGGAAGAACGTGGCGGGCGATGGGGCGTCATTGCCAGCCATCGGCTTCCTTGCGTTCGAGCACCGCCATGTCGGCCTTGAAGTCGCCGCTCGACGCAAACACCCGGCCCGCAGCCAAGTCGCGGTAGCCGCTCAGGATGGAGTCCTGGAAGATCTGGCCTTCACGCCGCTCCATATCGCGGCGGATCAGGTCGCGCACGTACTCACTGGGCGTTTCGTAAAGACCCGCCTCACCGACCATGCGATCCACGAACTCGGCCAAGGGCTGGGACAGGCGGGCATTAATGCGTTCGGGCATGGGAACCTCCCAGATCGACTGGATGGACACATTGTCGCACAGGGCGGCTCTATTGTCGCAATTATTGCCCCGCAAGGTGCCGAGTACGAGTTGTGTGACGATTTCTCCAATTCCGCTCGGGTGAAGTGCAGTTCGTTCAACCAGCCGAAACCCACGCGCTCCAGTTTCGCGCGTGAGCCAGGCGATATGTTGCGTCGCACTATTCACCGCATTTTTTGCGGAGGTTAACGCCGCTATTCTCCGCAAACTACTTCACGAATCCGCTTGGTTGATCGTGGGGATTCCTGAAAACCAGAGACCTCCAGGCAAAGAATCCACACGATCATGCGGATTTTTTGGCGCACCAGATTAGGTGTAAATCGGTGTCGATTTGGAAGCGAGACACAACAATATTTCCCGTTCGGGAAATATTGCTTGCACATAGTCTAGTTGTGACTGATAATTTCCCGAACGGGAAACTTGGCAAGCCATGACATCCATTCGATCACCTCAACAACTAGGGCGTGCGCTGTGTGCCGCTCGCAAGCAGCTCGGGCTGACTCAGCCCCAGTTGGCGCTGGCGGCTGGGGTGGGTGTGCGCTTCATTGTCGACCTTGAATCAGGCAAGCCCACCTTGCGACTGGAAAACGTACTGCGGGTCATTGATGCCCTGGGTGGAGAGGTCCAGTTGAGCGGGTTGCCATCATCCGTGGCCAACGATCAACGCGAGGGTGGCAACCATGGCGGATGAGCTGGCAGTCTGGCTTTTCGCCGATCGTGTCGGCACGTTGGCCCTGGTCGATGGGCGACTGAGCTTTTGCTACGCCCCCGACTGGCTATCACACAAAGACGCCGTTGCCTTGTCCGCCTCGCTGCCCCTGCAAGCGGAGCCATTCGACGACCGCAAGACGCGTCCGTTCTTTGCGGGTCTTCTACCCGAAGGGCAGATGCGCCGCCTGATTGCGCAGCAGTTCCAGGTATCAAACCAGAACGACTTTGCACTGCTGAACCACATCGGCGGCGAATGCGCGGGGGCCGTGACCTTCCTTGAGCCGGGGCAGGCTTTGCCTGTGCCGACCCGCAGCGATGACGTTCAATGGCTGAGCGACGAGGAAGTCGTTGCCATCCTGGATGAATTGCCGCGTCGCCCCATGTTGGCAGGCAAAGACGGCTTGCGGCTTTCCTTGGCCGGTGCCCAAGAAAAGTTGCCGGTGGTTTTCGATGGAGCCCGCATCGGGCTCCCCTTTAATGGCACGCCGAGCTCCCACATCCTGAAACCGGCCATCCACGCCGTTGAAGACAGCGTGATCAACGAAGGATTTTGCATGGCACTGGCTGAGGCCATGCAGCTCAAACCGGCAAAGTCAAAAGTTCACCAGGTATTGGATCGCTCCTTTCTACTGGTTGAGCGCTATGACCGACTGATCGATACGCAGGGGCACCGACAACGCCTTCATCAAGAGGATTTCTGCCAGGCACTTGGCGTGGTGCCCGAAATGAAATGCGAGAATGAAGGTGGTCCGGATCTGGCGCAGTGTTTTGATCTGGCGCGCAGTGCAATGCGCCCCAGTGCGCCGCAAGTCCTGCGACTGCTCGACTACGTGATCTTCAATGCGCTGATCGGCAATCATGATGCGCACGCAAAGAATTTCTCTCTGCTGTATTTACATGAAGAGCCAGGCAAAGCCCCCGTGCTGGCACCGCTTTACGACACGCTCTCGACCGCGGTGTCTCCAACCCTGACGCAGAAGATGGCGATGAAAATCGGCAGCAAGTACAAGTTCAGCGAAGTTGAGAAGCGTCACTGGGAGCAGTTCGCCGAAGGTGCAGGCTTTACCAAGGCTCAGGCCAAACGGCGCATTCTGGAGCTGGCAAAGTTACTGCCAGCCACGGCGCGCAAGCTCCAGTCTGACCCCGGACACAGTTTTGCTGGCAATGCCGTGGTTGAGCAAATCAATGCCTTGATTGAACAACGCTGCGCCCTGACGATTCGGAGGCTCACCGATCCTGCCGCCGAAAATGACGCGGCCGCCGAACCCGCCGTCTGAATCACCCCGCGGACGCGGGTTCGATTCCCGGATTCGGAATTGAACTGGCACTCGAAAGCAGACGGGTTTGATGCCCGTTCCCGGCGACCAGCATGACTGGAAAACCTGCTTGCAGGTCTACAATCCGGCAGGCCTTTCGATTGAGTTCGCAATGGTTCGCAGCAGCCGGCAGCGCTTCGATTGCGTACTTTCAATAGTCGTTTGGTGCGAGGTTCCACCCCACCATGGGGTTCGCCCCTGCGGGGCCGGCGTCGGATAGCAAAGAAATCCGCTCATGTTGTCTTTGGCCGGTAGATATTGGCCACTACCGACGTAATGCAACATCGTGGCGGCATGGAAACTTCACATCAGACCATTCTGGATCTCGCCGCCCAGCGCGTCCTGATCGCAGCGTATCCGAGCATGGCACGCTGGCCGAGGTAGCCCGGCGCGTGCCCAAGGGCGTTGTCTGCCTGCTATCGGCGCTGCGTTTCCATGACCTCACGACGCAAGCCACGTTCGAGCGCCGAGGCACGGGGTGGGACGCGAAGCTCACATGTCGACGAGGGTCTTGAAGCCTCCCCAGAACATGCGCTTGCCGTCGAAGGGCATGTTCTTCGGATTCATCATGGCGGCAAGTCGCGGGTCCTGCATCACTTTCGCGTTCACCCGGTCACGCTGCCGGCGCGACTTGTAGAGTATCCACGAGAACACCACGATTTCGTTCGCCTTGAGCTTCACGCTCTGCGGGAACGAGGTGTACTTGCCCGGCTTCACATCGTCTGCCACGCATTCCTTGTATTCGAGCGCGCCGTGCTCGAGCCACACCTTGCCCGCCTTGCGGGCGATGGCGCGATACGCCGCAAGCTTGCGGCGGGCCACGGGAACCACGAATCCGTCAACATATCTCGCCATGAGTCACCTCCGCGCCGGACGTCACGCCGGCTGATGAGCCGATCCGTCGAGTGTTGTGATCGCACCGTAGAGATCAGGTCGCCTGTCGCGGAACACGAACCAGTTGTTGCGCAACTGCTCGACTTCGGCGAGATCGAAGGTGGCGGTCAGCACCGCATCGCCTTCCTCGCCGGCTTCCGCCACTTTTGCGCCGGTGGGGTCAGCGATGAACGACGAGCCGTAGAAGCGGATCCAGAGCCCCTCGGGATCCTGCAGCGAGCGCTCGAGCCCAAAGCGGTTTGACGCAATCAGCGGCATCACGTTTGCCGCGGCGTGGCCCTGCTGGGTGCGCTGCCAGTGCCCGCACGAATTGACCGGCAGCGCCGGCGGTGGCTCGCTGCCGATCGCGGTCGGATAGAGCAGGACTTCCGCACCCATGAGTGCCATGCAACGCGCGCTTTCCGGAAACCACTGGTCCCAGCAGATGCCGACTCCTAGCCGGGCGTAACGCGTGTTCCAGACCCGAAACCCGGTGTCGCCTGGCGAAAAGTAGTTTTTCTCCTGGTAGCCGGGCCCGTTCGGGATGTGCGACTTGCGATAGACGCCCAGCACGGCACCGTCAGCATCGATGATGGCGATCGAATTGAAGAAGACGTTGCCCGCCCGCTCGAAAAAGCTTACCGGCAGCACCACCTCGAGCTCGCGCGCGATCGGTGCGAACCGTCGGACCGCGGCGTTCTCCGCGAGCGTAGTCGCGAGCGCAAGATGCCGCGTGTCCTGTTCGATACAGAAATACGGCGTCTCGAAGAGTTCCTGCAGCAGGATCACCTGCGCGCCGCGCGCCGCCGCCTCGCGTACGAGCCGCTCCGCCGCTGCGAGGTTTGCGGCCGCGTCCCAACTGCACGAAAACTGGGTCGCCGCGATCGTGACGGGGCGGGGGGCTGGCGTGAGATGAGTTGGGAGCATCGGGCTACGAGCTTAGGGCCAGAGCCGCGGCCAAGCTACCCTGCGGGCTGGCCCTCGGCTCTTCGCCCTTGGCCCTGGGCCCACTAGTGCTTCGTCTGTGCGTCGACACCCGGAAAGAGCGCCTGGTCGAGCGCCCTGACATAGATCTGCTCATCCGCGGGGCCCGGCACCAGCACCTGCCGGTTGAAGAGCAGGTTCGGGATTGAGGTCACGCCGAGAAGCTGCAGGCGGCGTTCGTCATCGACTACCTCTGCGTACCCCGCCTTCGGGTCGCGAAAGCTCGCGAGAAGACCGTCGGACATGCCGCACTCGGCGCCGATCGCCACCAACTCTTCGACGTCACCGATATCACGGCCCTGCTCGAAGTAAGCGCGAAAGATCGCGTCGAGCACGCGCCCGTGAAGTCCCTCGGCCACGGCAAGCTTCACGAGACGATGTGCGGCCAACGTGTCGGGCAATCCGGCAAGCTTCGAGAAATCGAAGCGGATGCCGAGCGCCTCACCGGCCTCGGCAAGACTCGATTCCGCGAGTTCGACACTCACTCCCTTCGGCAGGCGCGCAGCCAGATGCTTGCGCCACTCGGGCGCAACGCCCGCCTCCGGCCGCTGTAGCCGGAACGGGTGCCAGCGCAGCTCGCGCACCGTGACGCCTTGCAGGTGATCGAGGGCGCGAGCGAGCCGCCGCGTGCCAAGAAAAGTCCAGGGGCACGAGAAATCGCCGACCAGGTCGATGTCGAGACTGCCGACGGGCACTACAGGTACGGAAACGGGAACGCTCATGCAGCATAGAGTGGGGGCGGCAGCGCCCAAATCAAGCAGGACCTGGTGCCGGGTTTTCGGTTATTCGGTTATTCCGGCGCTTCGCGCCCAATAACCGAATAACCGAAAACCCGGCACCACGCCCGCGCTCAGCGGCGGCGGGCGCTGGCGGCGACTTCCTCCGTGATACGGATCGCAGTCTCGAGCGCACGCAGACCGTCTTCGCCCGAAACCACCGGCGCCTTGCCGTGGCGCGCACAATCGAGAAACGACTCGATCTCGGCGCGCAGCGCATCGCCCTGCTCGAAACTCTGTTCCTCGATGTTCACCGGGAGCTGGCCTTCGGCGGGACCGCCTTCGCGCTTCCTGATCACGGTGAGGATGCGCTGCTGCAGGTCGATCGAGAGATACGCGTCGTCCTCGAATAGCCGGAGTTTGCGTTCGGTCTTCAGGCTCACGCGACTCGCGGTGGTGTTTGCGACGCAGCCGTTCCCGAAGCGGATGCGCGCGTTCGCGATATCGATTTCGTCGGAGAACACCGGCGCACCGACCGCCTCGAGTGCGACGATCGGGCTGTCGACGATCGCCTGCACGATGTCGATGTCGTGGATCATGAGGTCGAGCACGACGTTCACGTCGGTACCCCGCTCCCGATAGGGCGCGAGGCGATGGCATTCGATGAAGCGTGGCGAGCGCAGGTAGGGCTCGGCCGCGAGCACCGCGGGATTGAAGCGCTCCAGATGCCCGACCTGCAGCACACGACCCGCCTCGCGTGCGGCATCGATGAGCGCCCGCGCCTGCTCGACGGTTTCGGTGATCGGCTTTTCGACGAGCACATGCGCGCCCGAGCGCAGAAAATCGAGTGCGATCGGGTGGTGTGCCGGTGTCGGTGTCACGACGCTCACCGCATCGACCTGCCCCAGCAGCTCGTGATAGTCGGACACGGGCCGTGCGCCCGTTTCCGCAGCGACCCGCGTGCGCGCCGCCTCGCTCGCATCAACGACTGCGACGAGCCGGCTGCCCGCCGCCTGCGCGTATTTCTGTGCATGAAAGCGGCCGAGGTAACCGACGCCGACGACAGCGGTTCGCAGAACGGGCATCGCGCAAG
>Ga0154020_10007595_pt1 | contig 12640 bp, 31 predicted proteins | sample Klosneuvirus_201_FD_109709 | JGI IMG/M metagenome (GOLD analysis project Ga0154020, IMG submission 109709) | Active sludge microbial communities from wastewater, Klosterneuburg, Austria - Klosneuvirus_20160825_MG | ecosystem: Engineered > WWTP > Aerobic digester > Activated sludge | place... | reverse complement strand
GCTGCGGACATGGAGAAGCTGCTCAAGTCCGGAAAGTCTCCAGTCTTTCACGAGATGGCGGATGGGAAAGTCGCGATCCATTTTGATAGATACACACTGAAAATTGAATCAGACATCTACTCTGCCGCACGCAAGGCGGTCGAGGATTTCGAGAGGAGTCTCTCGGGTGAATGTTTCTGCCCGGAATGCGGCGGTGAATTTCTAATCGAGGAGGAGTGAGAGCGATGCTGACAAATGAAACACTGCGAGCGATTGTGCATGGGAAAGTGCTTCTCGGGATGAACGATGTTCGCCCAATGGCGGAAGAACTTCTCTTCCTCCGCTCGATCCGAGATGCGAGGGATGATGAGGTTGATGTGTTGCGACGACAACTGGCGTGCAATCTGACCCACTTTCAAATGACACCGCAAGAAACTCAGGAATGTTATGAGCATATCCACAAGCTCCGCGACATCGCCATCGCCCGAGGCCGGACACGAACCGATGCTGTGAATCAGGCGGCTGAGTGGGCCAAGGAATGCGAGGCATTGCAGGAGCAACTCCGGGAAGCTCAAGCGGAAGTCGAGAGGGCTAGAGCAAATGATTGGTAAACGAACATAACAATCTTACAGAGCAGATCATCACCCTGACAGCCGAGAGGGATGAGTCTCGGGAGGAAGTGCAACGGCTGCGTGGGCAGGTTGCAAAAATCGACAATTTAATCGAGCAAGTTCAGACTCTTGAGGAAAGATTTGCCGCACTTCGATCCGCTCCGGGGATGGAGGAATTGGTAGGGCTGCTGAAGTGGTTATGGACACATGGACAATGTCTCTACCCAACGCACACTAATAACAAGTTGATTAAAAAACTTTACTCTGAAGTTATGAAGGGGAAGTGAATGAATATACCAAAACCAAGTCCGCATGATCTTGAAATCCTTGGAAGGCTGGAAGACGAATACCAAGTCGCTGACAGGTTCTCAAGTGGGTCCGTTGAAGCGAAACACATTCGGCTGATAGCTCATCTGCAATCCCAGATCGCAACACTGACCGCCGAGAGGGATGAGGCTCGGAAGGAACTGGCCGCACCTCGATCCGCTCCGGGGATGGAGGAAGTGGATGCAATTCTGAATGATGTGAACTCGTCTATGTTCGCAAATCAGGAGCGACTTTCCAACATCGCCCGGCAAGCAATCACGTCTCGGCATGAAGTGGTGGGGCTGCTGACAACAGCGGTTGAGGGCATTACCGGAGTTCGTGAGGCTCTTGAAAACGTGGTCGCTTACAAATTTCATGCACTGAAGGCAGACGCAACTCGCATTCTTGAAGTCGTGGAGGGGAAGTGATGGCCGATGAAGTGTGGTGGATTCGCAAAGGCAAATACGCCTACTACCAATACTATGACCGGGCTGTGGCTGAAGCAGAGCAAGACGGCATATCGTTTAATTATGATCGGGTATTCTCAGATGAAGAGTGGGCTTCTCTTGGTGGAGAAGAACTGGCAAAAAGTGAGATCATCGCCATTCGTCCACTGAGAATCAAGAGAGTGGAGGTAAGTGATGGACAACGACTGGAAATCTGATATTGCCGTCATGTCACCATTCATAGTGCTGTTTCTATCCTTTGGTGCCGCAATGGTGACGATTTCGTATATGAACGGAAACGTAGAAATCGAAAGACTGAGACTCGCCCAGATGCAGTACCAGAGCGAGTTTGTCACGCATGAAATCGCGGAGGGTCCGAATGAATCTAGTGTGAGAAAAGTACCTGTCTCTAGTCTTCCGCCGGGTCTGCTGAAAAATCTGGAACGGGCAAGAAAAGGAGAACCACAAAAAGAGGAGCCTCCCCCGCAGAGATTTTTGGAAACGAAATTAACTGAAAGGAAATGACATGACTGTACTAGCGTATCACGATAACGAAGCACTGAAGGAAAAATTCGTCGCCGAAATGAAATGGCTGGAATCTGGAGATTGTGAACAGCCTGACAGTGAAAAGCCCGCAGGGTGGATACGACGACTTTGTTGAACGCCCGATCAATCGGGAGGTTATTGAGCAGAGAAAAAAAGAGGAGACGAAATGACCCCGAGTGAACTGCTGGAACTGACGAGTCAACTAGAGTTCTCGAAGAGGTGTCGATGGGAGGCGAACAGGAGCTACTGCTCCCCTGTGATTCGAGAGGAGGATGTGGATCACATAATCAAGTCCCTCCGCTTCGCTGCGGACATGGATAGGCTAATTTCCGAAGGACGATGCCCGAGCTTCTACGGCAGGCCGCACGACAATCTCGCGAACATGGGAATTAACGCGATTCAGTTAAGTGTCTATGACGGCGGGGAGCGGGTTCATTTCTACGGCAGGGATGCTGCGGCGGCACTGCGTCAATGCTCTGAGAGACTTTACGGGGAGAATCGATGAACACAGCAACTAAGGAACGCCCAATCCTCTTTTCCGGCGAAATGGTGCGAGCCATTCTTGCCGGGCGAAAGACGCAGACGCGGCGGGTGATTAAATCGCAACCTAATTTCGATTGGTCTCCATCTGTTGGCTTCTACTGCCCTGTTGTTGTCGATCGTCACGGTCACGACGAACTTGGACCTGAACTCTACGGCGCGGCTGACGAAGATGACGGCAGAAAGTCGCCCTACGGCAAGCCCGGCGAACGGCTCTGGGTGCGGGAAACGTGGACGCAACCGGAGCCAGGGCCAGTCAGAGTAGGCAATGAAGTCGTCTATCGAGAAGATTACGCGGATGACCCTTGCGGCTATGACGGCGAGAAGTCGCCTGAGGGTAAGTTCCGGACGTGGAAACCATCAATCCACATGCCTCGCTGGGCCTCACGCCTGACTCTGGAGATCACCGACATTCGCGTGGAACGGCTGAAGGAGATCAGCGAAGCGGATGCGATTGCCGAAGGTGTGGAACCAACGCGGCCCCTGTACGGCGATTGCGGCGGACACACTCACGAGGGCCACAAGGAATCGTTTCGGATTCTCTGGGACACCCTGAACGGCAAGCGTGACTTCGGCTGGGATCAAAACCCGTGGGTGTTCGTAATTGAATTTAAGAAACTGGAGGAAACATGAAAAATCCACTGAAACCAAAGCCGGTGCATTTCGCGAAGCAGATTCGCGATGACGGTGCCGTGTCTCCGTTGTGTGCTCGAAAGCCGCGATCAATCAATCTTCAGGCTGCAACGTGGACAATCCGACAAGAGGCTGTGACATGTGCGAAATGTCTCGCGATTATAAAAGGACTGGAGGAAGCATGAATCTTGACGAGCGAGCGGAACTGGCATTCGAGCATCACATCGACAACTACGGCATCGACTGGGGCAGCAACTGTGAACTGTTTTCAGCGGGCTACCGTGCGGCGATGCGGTCGCTGTATGTGGAGGTGAAGCCGGAGGCTCGACGGCATCGAGAGGTTTACGATTGTGAACTACGGGACGGCCAGTGGGTGCGACTGATGCACTTCGCTGCTGGTTACGCTTACTGGGACTGCCATCGTGAGAATCGAGTGGCCTACGACTATGTTTTAAGGACTGTTCGACTCGACGTTATCCCCTCCCCCGCAGAGATTTTCGGAAACCAAACTCACTGAAAGGAAATATCATGGCAGTGACAGCGTATCACGGTGACTCGGCACTGAAGGAAAAATTCGTCGCCGAAATGAAATGGCATCGCGAGCAAGACATGATCCTCCAAGGGGCCGCCGGCGAAGGTGAAGGGCTGGAGTGGAAAGGCTGCTGCATCGCCTGTGGGGTGCATTCGATGTCTCGAATCGAAGGGAAAGAGTACGAGGCTTACAATCATAAACTATGGGAGACCTTAATAGGCGTTCCCATGTGGATGGCGCATTTGTGCGAGTCGATTTTCGAGGGACTCACGGAAGAAGAGTCGAAAGAATTTCCGATCCAGTTCGCCGAGTCTGTGCAGTGCGGAACGGGTCTTGACTCGCTGAGACCAGCGTTCTCGATTTTCGTTTTGGAGAGCATTCGCGAAAACGCGAGAGACGATGGAAAAGCGGCAATCGATCAGGTGATTTCTCTCTGGCGTCGGATCGGCTCCGGGGAAGAGGTCTCAGAGGAAGAGTGGTCTGCTGCGAGGTCTGCTGCGGAGTCTGCTGAGAGGTCTGCGGAGTCTGCTGCGTGGTCTGCTGCGGAGTCTGCTGAGAGGTCTGCGTGGTCTGCTGCGGAGTCTGCGTGGTCTGCTGCGGAGTCTGCTGCGTGGTCTGCGGAGTCTGCTGCGTGGTCTGCGTGGTCTGCGAGGCCTGCTGCGTGGTCTGCTGCGTGGTCAAAATTTCGTGACGAACTTCTGCGGCTGGTTTCCGGAGGCACGAAATGAAAACGGTCACGTTCACATGCGATATCTGCGGATCGGAGACGCCGAATAAAGTCAGTTGGGAAGTCCGGACGGTGGAGATCAGGGCTGTGATTCCAATCGACGGGATCAACGGCGGAGACTTTTCTGGGGATTGGTGCCGGACTTGCCGCTACAAGGTCAATCAGTTTATTGAGTCACTGAACCCCCCCCCCGGAGTCAAGGCGTGAACCTCTACGACAAGACGGGCCGCAAGATGGAGGAATTAAGTAGCGATGGCGATGAATAAAAAAGAACATGCCGAGATGGAGAGTTTGCGAGAACAGTTGCGAATTGCCAAGGCGATGCGGTTCACTGACCCTGTTCTGCCGGACGTGCCGGTTCCGGTCGATTGTTACCATCACGCGGACGCCGTGAATGGCTACGGATTCAACGACCATACCGCCACGGCCTACGAGACGTGTTCGACGTGTGTCAGCCATTCCCGATGGGGTCACTCTGGCAGCACCACATCATGGGCACAACAGGGCATATCTCAGTATTCGACACGTCTTCTAGCGTTGCGTGGCCTTCGGAACGCGATCGAGAAAAAGGCCGCAAGACAGCTAGCAGATATCGACGAGCAAATTTCAAGAGAGGAGGCACAAAATGACCCCGAGTGAACTGCTGGAACTGACGAGTCAACTGGAGTTCTCGAAGAGGTGCCGATGGCAGACGAATAGGAGTTACTGTTCCCCTGTTATTCGAGAGGAGGATGTGGACCACATAACTAAGTCTCTCCGCTTCGCTGCGGACATGGAGAGGCTCGCGTCATGCTGCGATAACATCCGCCTCCACCAGAATGGAGGGGCGTGGTACGTCGATGCGGATCGATTGGACTGGGAAAACATTCATAGCGTGGAAAATCACAGGACTGTTGCCGATGCGGTTGCGGAAGCCGCACGCAAGGCGGTCGAGGCATTGGAAAACGAAGGAGATTAAAATGCTTATTTATGAACTCATGGCAAAGTTGGCAGAGTATCCAGCCGGGACCGAGGTAGTGATACAGCAGACGGACGAGAATGGCAATGTAATTTTTAGTCTTCCGATATCACTAATCAGATCCTTCACTGAAGGTGATTCGACATGCGTTATTGGTCTGCCTGATTCAGCCGACGCGGTGGAGGGAAAGAATGAGTGACGGACTAATCGAGAGACTTGAGACCTATCACCAAAAGGGTCATGACGCCAAGAGCCAGAATGCGGCGATGATCTACGAGGGAAAGTTCCGCGAACTGTGCTGGGCTTCTGCTTCTGAAATCCTCTCCGCTCTGAAGACGGTGCGGGGAATTGAGGGACAACCCCATGTCATCGACGAAGATCATGCTTACGGAGACCAAGAGATTTACTACGGTGTTCTCATCGAGACGAATTTCGTTGAGGGGGAGCAGTCAGTTGTCCAGCTGGTGGCGTGCGTCAGCGAGGAGAGTGCGTATCTATCGGATAATCACGGAGACCTGCGGGACATTGACGAGTTCAACTTTGTCGTTGGTCCGTTTAAGAGGTAACCTGTCCCTCGCCGTCGAGTCTGCGGTGGGGGCGAATGAGATTGGAGGGAAGTGAAATGAACTACGACTCAAGACAGGATACAGAAGATCACATCTCGGAGGTGCAGTCCCGCATGGCGAAGTGCATCGAAAACCTGCATGGACGCCTACTTATTCACGACAGGTCAAAACTGATGTCTCCCGAAAAGGGAATCTTCGACGAGATGACTCCGCTTCTCAAAGGATCGACATACGGTTCCGATGAGTACAAGGCGATGCTGGCGAGAATGAAACCCGCTCTTGACCACCATTACGCCAGCAACTCCCATCATCCGGAGCATTATCCAAACGGCATTCGGGGAATGAGTCTTCTGGACCTAATCGAAATGCTCTGCGACTGGAAGGCGGCGACGATGCGGCACGCTGACGGCGACATCTTCAAATCGGTTGAGATCAATCAGAAGCGTTTCGGATACAGCGACGAACTGAAGGAAATATTCCTGAACACGATCCGAGAACTTAACCCCCAACCCCGAGAGGAGCGAAAGTGATGCTGACGAATGACGAGATCGAGCAAATGAAGGGCGTTGTCCGGAAGTGTATCTACGGAATCCCGGACAGTGAGGGTCAAGTTGCTCGCGACACACTCGATAAGATTGTTGCTGAACTTCTCACCCTCCGCGAAGCCGTCTCACCACAGATGGCTGAGGTGGATGCGTTGCAAGACCCTTGGGTGGGTCAGCCATTCGTGGAAATCATCGGAACCTTCAGGAATATGCGATACCTAACCCGTACCGCAATCCTCGCCTGCGAGCGAGAGAAGCAGCGAGCGGATGAAGCAGATGCTCGGTATGACAGATTCGTGTCCGAATGGTTTGAGGAAGACGCCGATTATCAGCGGCTCGTCGATGTGGCAGAATCACACATTGACCCTGATTGCTGGCTGGCCAAGGAGTGTCAGCGGATTCACGAGATTTTCCTGAAACGATTTGAGGAGGAGCAGCAGATTGAGGAGGAGCAGCAGAATGACTGACGCAAAAATTGAGGAACTAAAACAAGAAATAGCAAGGCAACTACTCCCCAACTGTGGAACTACAGTTGCGTCCTGTGAACTGGCGTTGAAGGCAATCGGCTACGCCGAAACCCTCACCGCCCAACTCTCAGCGATCCGAGATGCGGGGGATAAAGAGGTTGATGCTCTGGCCGCTGACTTCACCGTTGAAGAATGCGATCAGCCTTGCCTGACGACTTGGATGCAGAGAAACAAGAAGCTCCGGGACATCGCCATCGCCCGAGGCCGGCAACTCCGGGAGGCACAGTCAGAGACCGAGAGGTTGAAGAAGAAACAAGAGCATAAATCGCAACAGGTCGAAGCTCAGGTCTCTCTTGTTTCGGAAATGCAGTCTCGAATTGATTCTCTCACAGCCGAGAGGGATGAGGCGAGGGGGGAGAGCGAGAGGCTGAAACGCTCATACGGCTCTCTTGAATCTCAATGGCTCCACGAAAAGGAAAACGTGGAGTGGCAGAAGCAGAAGGTTCGCAATCTGAGAATTGCCGCCGACGCTGCCGGAAGAACAATCAGTGACAGCAACGAATATGCAAATGAGCGATTCACCAATGATATGGCAAAGATCAATCAACGTGACGCGGAAATCAAACTGCTTATCTCTCGCAATGAAGAACTTAGAGACCTACTGACTTCAGCCAGAGCAATCGCCGAACGAAAAGGTGCCGATACCGCATGGGAGCGTTTTTCGCAAAGGCTGGCTGATGCGGGAATCGGTAGCATGACAGCGAAAGTCTTCAAGGTTTTACCGAGTGATTTAGAGGTGAATAATGGCGAATGACAAAAAGGGGATCGATTACTTTTCTCCAATTACATGGAGTCCGTGGGTTCCGAATACCGAACAAGACTCCGAGAATGAGATTGTCGGGTTCTGGGCAGAGGACAACAGTAAATACAAAATCACATGCCCGCATCAACTCCGGGGGCTGATAATCGAAATGCAGAACTCACTGCATAGTCAATATGACGAGATTGTCGCACTGCGGAAGAGATTACTAGAAGCGGAAACGAGGTCAACTCTATGGCGATGACTAATGAAGAATTGTCTGAGATGGAAAAGTATAAGTCGGCACTGTGGGTCAATAATCTGCTGTCACCTTCTGCTGACGGGTTGATTTGCAAGCTTATTGCCGAAGTCCGACAAGCAATCGCATCTCGGGAGGAAGTGGTGGGGCTGTTGCAGTGGCTGAAGGCTATCGCTGAAAGTGATGGACTAGAATTTAGGCCGGGACTGAACCGGCAAACCGACAGACTTCTCGAAATCGTGGAGGGGAAGTGATGACTAACTTCATTTCGTGGATCTGCTGGAAGCTGAAGTGGGGATGGGTGCTGTATATGCAGCACGTTGGCGACGGGTTTGTCGTGGAATACTGGGAGAATGTCAAAACGAAAGAGACGAGAACATGCACGATAATCACGAGATACGAGATGGACTGACTGACGCGAACGGCGAGGAGCGGAAGGGGATCGAGGTTCTTTCGATGGACGGTGAGACGTTCTATTGCCCGAAGCAGATGTGCATGACGATTGCCTACTGGGAAAACAAGGGCGAGAAGTTGACTTCAATGGTGTCGGTCAAGACAGTCCGCGACCTGATGCTGGCGGGGGCTTGAAAGGGAGAAGTTGACGATGACCGATGTGGAACTAGCGGAGATTGAGGAGCGTTGGAACAGGGCATCTAGAGGTCGGTGGATGTGGGAAATCAATCCAAAGTCACACCACGTCGATCTTGAGACTAGCTTCGGAATGACGGTGATGGATTTTGTCCGATGGGGGATGGGCGGTGCCGCTCCCAGATTTCGAGACGACAATGATATTCTTCACCGTGCAGACACGCTGACGGAACCGATCCCCGGACGAGAGCATCATGCACACTGGGCACAGCGGATCAATCATCCTGACGCCGTGGCGATTGCTGCTGCCCCGGAGGATGTCCGTTCCCTCATCGCCGAGGTCCGAAGACTGAAACTGGAGAACCGTGAGGAGAAAAACTTGGAACAGATACAAAAACTAAGGGAGACCTGCTGATAGCGAATTCGGGTTGACGCTGCGACGGAATTCCCGCATACTTTTCGGAGACTCTCTTGAGCCGGGAGAAGAAAAGAGATGCGAGGGGCAGCACTTGTGGCACTTTTTACCATCACCATACCGGTATTGGCCGAGGATCCGGTAGCCGCTGCGCTGGCATGGAACGGGACGTCTGCGGGGATGCGATTTCTCGCAATTCCGCCCGAAAAAGACGAGGAATTCCGCAAATCTCTCCTATTCGCCGTCAACAGCACGAACCTCCGCAATCGCTTTGTCGACCTCGCAATGGTCAACGACTCGCTGATCGCCGTTCACCTCGACGGTCCCGGTTGGGATTATCAGTCATGGGAAGCGCTGGGGGCCAGAAACAGCTATTTTCGCGGTCCGTGGATTGAATCTCGCCCCGAATGGGCGGCCCTCTGCGCGGCAACTGCGTCAAAGTACCCGATCATCCGAGCCGACGAGTTCGTCGCCAAGGCGACCGTCGGGGGGCCGGGCGGATATTACGACCTGCTCTACGGTTACGGCAAAGTCAAGACTCGCGCCGAGCTGCTAACGCTGCTGGGCGTCGATCCGCGTTTTGACGGATTGAGGGTCGGCGGCGTCATGGCGTTCAACCCGACGGTCACGACGCACGGTCGGCAGTTGTACTACACCCCCGGCCCGATCCCGCACTGGCGGTCGGACGACGTGCGGAGCGACACGGGGCGCGGCGACGTGCTGAGGAACTTTAATATCGAAGAGGGGCCGCAGGACGATCTGGAAATTGCCGGTCAGGAGTACATTTTCCCGTTACGGAACGGCTTGATCGGAGCGTTTCTGAACGATGCGGCAGGGAACCGGGTCGATGAGGTGCCGAAGGATATCGCGCGTGGTGAGGTGAATCATCCGGACGGACGGGTCCGCGCCGGACGGAGCTGCTTATCCTGCCATTCGCGAGGGATCCGGCATTTTACCCCGGATGAGCATGAATTGCTCCAAAAACAGGTCTTGCAGCTCTCGACGACAAACAAGCAGTTGGCGTTGAAATTCGAGAATCTGTTTGACCCGCAGGCGATCGAGGATCTTATCAGCGACGGGCAGACGGCGTTTACCCGGTCCGCGTTTCGATTGACCGGCGAAGAACAGATGAGCGGTCAGTTCGCGGCGGCGTGGAATTCCTACAGTGAGGGCAGAATCGGGATCGACGACGCGGTGCGTGAGTGCGGCGTCAAGACTCGGGAGGAACTGCTCCCCGCGATGGTGCGGCTCAATGACCCGAACGGGCTGGCGTTGATTCCGCAGGACGGCGTGGCCGAGAAGCGGATCTCCCGAACGAAGTGGGAGGAGATTTACCCGCTCGTGATGTGGGAGTTGCAGCACCCCGAAGGTGCAGCGGCTCCGGCAAACATCCTGCCCGTCGGCTCCTCGAAAGTGAAGCTCCCCGCAGCGGCGAAAACGTACAAGAGCGATCGTCAGGACCTTGTCACCGTCGGAAAGCCGGTCGACGGTGAGTACCCGGTTGAAGTGCAATCCGGTGCGACGTGGGTCGAATTCGAGTTGACGGACGGAACGAAGCAGAGATTCGAGGTGAAGCAATGAGGGTGTTCATCGCCGCAATGTGTGTTTCTCTGATCCCCGCTATCGCCGGGGACTATGCCGTCGTCCAGCAGCAGACAACGATCATACAGCCGGTTGTGGTGCCGTACATCTGGCACGTCAACCCGGTTTCGGAGGTGTTTCGGACGTACGGGGGAATGCAGAAACAGCAGTCCGCCGCGTCCGTCGCCGTGAAACCTCTTCAATCTTCCCCGACCGCGTGGATGGAGACGCTCCGGTCCAAGTGTGCGGCGTGTCATACCGAGGGAGTCAGGGTGGAAGGGAACTTGATTCTGTTTGACAAATCAAAAGATCTGTTACCGCATCTCCCGTATGACGAGATGCGGAAGCGGATCAGTTCCAAGGATCCGGGGACAGTGATGCCTCCCTCCGGTCCGCTGGGTGATACGGAGAGGCAGTCGATTGTTTCGTGGATCGAGAAAAAGGGAGAATTGAAATGAAGTGGGCAGCAGTCTTTTTTGCGGTGTGTCTTGTCGCGTTCTGTGTCGCTCCGGTTGACGCCGGGTGTCATCAGGGCGTGCAGGTGTTTCAGGCTCCGGCGGTTCAAACGTCCGCCGTGTTCGCTCAGCCGGTCTGTGCGGTGCAGAGTTTTCAGGCGGTTCAGCAGCCGGTGTATCAGACTCAAGCGGTGGTTCAGGTGCCCGTTCAGGCTCCGGTCGTGTTTCAGCAGGCGTACGCGGTGCAGGCGTTCGCCGTGGCCCAGCATCCGGTCGTGCAACAAGTCAATGTTGTGCGGAACCGGCAGCCGCGCGTGACTCGCTCCGTGGCGAAGGTGCGTACCCGTCGATAATTCTCAACTCTTGACTGAAGGGCCGGTTCTATGGTTGGTCAGGAGCAGCGTTCAAATCTCTGGAAGATCGCCGATACGGTTATCAAGGTCTCGTTCCCGTTCGTCATGGGGGCGTGCGGTACGGCGTGCGGCTACATCTATTCTGAACTTCAGGCACACGACAAAAAACTAGCCGTCATCGAGGTCTCGTATCAGACGAGAGCCGATGCGGATGTGGATCAGCGTGAAGTGACGAAATCGCTGGAGGGCCTGAAGGATCTGATTCATGTCGTGGATACGAAGCTCAGCCGTTTGCTGGGTCCTGAAAGAAAAGATTGAGAGGGGGTGATCCATTGTCTACGGGTGAAATCGTTTCTGTGAAAGCTGTTCCGGATTCGTCATTCTGGCTTCTGGTCATGCTCGCCTTTGTTCTCGGCGCGTGCGCCGGGATCGGGGGCGTTGTGGTCGGTCAGCGAGCGATGCTCGAAAATGTCCGGCTCTACACCGACATCTCGAAAGAGATGTGCCCAGACGTGAAAGTCAATCCTCCCGACAAGAAAAATGCAAAGCCGTGGGGCGATGCGGTGCAGGAATAGGAGGTACGGCATGGTGAGTCTGGAACAGAGAATTCTTGCGAATTGTCCCGGTTCTCCGCCGAATTCTCTGACGTGGAGAGAACGAGTTGCGGCAATTGTGCGGTACTGGAGCTGGCACGCGGCGGCTGCCGCATGGTTGGTACTGGGGCTGGCGGCGGATTATCTCAGTGATAATTTCTCGACGGTCGAGCGGTCGGTTCCCAAGTACGCAAGTCTTGCGTTCGGGGTGATCGGTCTCGTGCGGTATTACCAGCGAGTCTGCGTCATGTATCCGCGAGACACACGGAAAGAGGAGACATGAAATGTGGGGTTCGATCCTTGTAGCATTGTTCAGGGCGTTGCTGCCGATCATCATCGGCTGGCTCGGCAATGCACTGGTGACGAGCGGCGACGATCCTGAAGTCTATCCGGAGGGGTCGTTTATGGCGTATGCCGCAACGGGCGACGGGTGGAACTGGATTCTGATGCTCATTATTGCGTTGCTGGTAACGTACATCCTGTTCAACAGCAAGATCCCGTTTATGCTCAAGGCAAAGGCCGTGGTGCTGGGGTGGCTGGCAGACAAATTGACGTCAGTTTCCGCGCGTCTCCGGCAGGAGGTGGGATTATGAGACTGGCGATTGTCTGTCTCCTCGCACTGGGGTTGGTCGGCTGCGGTCAACGGGAGTCTCGCCGTCGTCGCGATGATGGAGACGACCGGGTCCGTGCGACGGCTGTGTCGTCTGATGTTAAGTCCGCGTTGCGTCGCGAGACCGCCGC
>Ga0154020_10007594_pt1 | contig 12640 bp, 12 predicted proteins | sample Klosneuvirus_201_FD_109709 | JGI IMG/M metagenome (GOLD analysis project Ga0154020, IMG submission 109709) | Active sludge microbial communities from wastewater, Klosterneuburg, Austria - Klosneuvirus_20160825_MG | ecosystem: Engineered > WWTP > Aerobic digester > Activated sludge | place... | reverse complement strand
TCCGATCCGGGCATGGAAGATGCGCTGTATGAGATTGAATCACTGCGCCGTTTTTGCGGCATTCGTCTGGAAGCCGTGCCGGATGAAAGCACCATTTTGCAATTTCGGCATTTACTGGAAAAATACGGGTTGATGGGTAACCGTTCCTCGCCGCTGTGCTGTTCGACGCAGTTTTTTAACGGATCTTAAGACCCGTATCCTGATTTTAGTCACTTTCTTCTTTGGTTTTCTTCTGCTGCTGAGGCGGTGCAATCAGAGTGACCAGCTTCTCAGATTGGACCCCTTCTATGCGAATCATTTTCCCTTCCACTGAGGCCCCTTGGTGAATCTTAACAGACCGGTAATGAATATCCCCCATAATTCTCGCATGTGACTGCAGCTCGAGTTCCTGTTCAACATAGATCGGGCCTTTGACCGTACCATTGACCACCATATGTGTCACTTTCACCTTGCCTTCAATCACGCCCTGCTCACTTAACACCAGCATGGAAAGTGATTCGCCTTCTGCCACCACGCTGCCACACACACGCCCATCCACTCTCAACCCCCCTGCAAAATGAATATCGCCCGCAATGGCGGTATTAGATCCAATCAGGGTATCAATATGACTGATTGCTTTGTTTTTTTGCCAAAACATGTGGATTCCTCAAGGGAGTAACTGGATTGTTTTTGTCAGAATAGGTTTGCTTTCACCATTTTCAAATATTCTGACCTGCAGACTTTCAACGACTGTCTCCGTAGGTACCTGAAAGCTTTTTTCCAAACGGTGATAATAGCGAAAATTAACTGGGAATCCCTTAGATGCATTCTCATCCACCAAGGAAATCAATTTCTTATCATCATCCTGTTTTAATTCAACGGCAAATTCCAGATTACCTATAAAATTCTTGAGTCGCTTGCCACCCTGTGCCAGCAAGAGTGTATAAAGATACTCGCCTGGGATCTGGCTTGGTTCCAGTGAAAATCGATGGATAACGAGCTCAGCATCTGCAGCTTCATCATTCCCGGATATCAACCGCTGAAAGAGTGATAAATCTTCACGCAAGCGCTCATTTTCTTCATCCAGCGATTTTACCTGCTTGGCTAGATCCACTCGTGTGGCATTACTAATTTGTAGTTGTCTCACGAGGTCGGCTATCTGTGTACAAAGCGCCTCATTATATTTTTTCAGGCAATTACTGGCTTCAAGTATCTGCTCAAGTGCTGGATCGTTAGTGGCAACATTTCCACTATCCACTGTGCCCGTTCCTTTGCCAGTTTCATATGCACCATAAGCGAGCAAAGCAACCAGCAGCAAACCAATGGCAGTTAACAGTACACGTTTGTACCAAGGTACATGGGCTTTTACCACCATAACCGGTGCACTGATATTGGTTTTACTACGCATCTGCTTGATTATCTCTTATTATCATATCGAGGGTTTAGGGTAGTAAAGGAACGAGATCAATACCAGTCACCTCTCCCAGCCCGAACATTATATTCATATTCTGTACTGCCTGTCCGGCCGCGCCCTTGACCAAATTATCTGTTACGGATAAAACTACTGCCATCTCACCCTGTTGCGGGCGATGAACAGCAAGCCGGCAAATATTGGAGCCGCGAACAGAACGGGTCTCTGGGTGACTGCCTGCTGGCATCACATCGACAAAAGGTTCCCCCCGATAGCGATCCATATATAACGCCTGCAAATCAATTTCTTTGGTTAATCTGGCGTAAAGTGTGGCATGAATGCCGCGAATCATTGGAGTCAAGTGTGGCACAAACGTCAAACCAACAGCTCTACCCGCCCGTTCGGATAACCCCTGCCGGATCTCCGGCAAATGACGATGCCCTGGTACACCGTAAGACTTAAAATTATCAGCTGCCTCTCCAAAAAGAATAGGCACTTCTGCCTTACGCCCCGCCCCGGATACACCCGACTTGGTATCCGCTATCAGACAATCACTATCTACCACTCCGGCTTCGATCAGCGGGAAAAAACCCAGCTGTACTGCTGTCGGATAACAGCCTGGGTTCGCAATTAACCGTGCATGACGTATTTTTTCTCGATTAACTTCTGGCAATCCATAAACTGCTTCCGCTATCAAGTCGGGAGCAGAATGTTTCATCCCATACCATTTTTCCCATAGCAGAATATCCTTAATTCTAAAATCAGCAGAAAGATCAATAATTTTTACATTTGCAGCCAGCAACGCGGCTGCCTGATGCATCGCCACTCCATTAGGGGTTGCAAAAAAAACGACATCACATTGCTCAAGATTAGCCTGTGCCGGATCACTGAATTGCAGATCAATCAAACCACGCAAGCTTGGAAAAAGAACATCAACTCCCTGCCCACTTTCCTGACGAGAAGTAATTGCTTTTATCGTTACCTCCGGGTGTCGCACCAATATGCGTAGGAGCTCAACACCCGTATAGCCGGTACCACCAACGATGCCAACTTTAATCATTTATAAAAGATAGTAATGATTCGGAAAGCTCTATTTTAACCCATTGGTGCTGTCATCACGGACAAAGAAAAGACTGGCCAAGAAGTATCTATTCAGCCCATAAGCTCATGAGTTCACCCCGTAAAAGGGTTTTACCGATTGCTTGCGACAACAAAATACTCAAGGAGATTGGTGACCGACAGGGGTGTCAGTCAAACACGGACTAGTTTAAAAGCTTTCTTCTTTAATTTGCACTTCTGAGCGCTGTCTGAGTCCGGATAGATAGGCATCCAACTCTTCCTGGCTGCGAAGTTGTTGTAGCTGGTTGATAAAAGCCTTATTTTTTCCATCTGCCAGCTCCCCGACAGATTCAGTAATTTGGTTAATTCTGATCAGATCATATCCGCCCTGTTGGGTTGATTTTCCAATATAAACTGGAAATACCTGGCTTGTATCAACTTGGCTGACTAGACGCAAGGTTTCGAGATCGATACCTTGCGCCTGAGTATAAGAAATTTCAGCAGCTCCCCCCCAATCCAACTCATCATCCGTTTTTCCCGCTTGAAGGCGAGCCAGAATTTCCTGTCCTTTTTCAGAAACCAGACTTTGCACCAACTGTAGTTTTAAGCGAGAAATTACCTGATCTCGTACCAATTCTATGGATTGGGCAGTAGCGGGTCGATGCTCAAGTGCTCTAGCAGCAAGCAATGTGTCAGGCTGTACTTCAACTACCCCAGTATTAGATTGGCTATGGATAACATTATGTGAAAAAATTTCATCCAATACCGATTGATGCGTGACAAGTGGCGGCTCTATTGATTGACGGCTAATCCAGTCAGATTCTTGTATAGGGAGATTAAACATATCTGCCGCTACCTGTAATGTATTGTTTTCCTCAAAAACGATATTCCGGAAATCTTCAGCAAGCTCACCAAATTTTTCTGATGCTTTCTGATGTTTAAGCAACGCTTCAATATGGTCACTCACTTCATTAAAGCTTGCTACATCAGCTGATTTAATCTCAGCAAGTTTAATAATATGGAAACCAAAGAGGGTTTCTATCGGCCCACGGATTTCCTTCGGCTGCATAGAAAATACCTCATCCTCAAATGCTTTAACCATTAAACCCCTGCCAAAAAAACCAAGATCTCCTCCCATTTTGGCGGAGCCAGGATCTTCGGATACTTCTGCTGCCAATTCTTCAAATCTCTCAGGGTTTTGTTGCAGTTCCTGCAGAAGCTGTTCGGCCTTATTCCTAATCTCGGCTCTGGCTTCCTCAGTTATTTCTGCTGAAGCGGTCAGTAAAATGTGGCTGGCACGACGCTCTTCCGGGCGACCGAATTCATCTGGATGGTCACTAAAATATTTTTTGGTTTCTTCCGCAGTCACTTCCTCCTGCTTTGCCAATTCATCAATCGACAGAACGATATATGCAACCCTTAACTGTTCAGGCAGCATGAAATCACGATAATGATTGTCATAATAGGTCAGTATTTCAGTCTCATCCGGATTAATCTGGTCGACAAACTGATCGGAATGTAACGCAAATCGATTAATGTTGTACTTGGTGTCACTTAAACGAAAAAGTTTTTCAGTTACTGCTTCCGGCATAATCACGCTCTTGGTGATTCCCTCCAGAAGCTGTTGCTGCTTTAATTCATTAGCTAGTCTGGATTCAAACAAACTCGCAGACATCCCCTGGCGCTGCAGTAAATCCTGATAACGCTGTAGAGAAAATTTCCCGTTTTCCTGAAAAAAACTGATTGCCTGAATTTCTGCTGCCAGCTGCGTTTCAAGAATTGTCAAACCCAAAGAAGCGGCTTCCTGTTGTGCCAATTTCTGCCGAATCAAATTTTCCAGCACACTTAATCGCATCTGAGGATTATCAAGTAGCGTGCTATCAAATTTATCTCCAAGCATATTTCGTAAGTTTTCCTGCTGATTACGTAATGCCTGCTCATAATCACGGCGACTAATTTCTTCGCTACCTACCTTGGCAACATAACCTTCAGTGCCGTCACCACGATATGACTGGATTCCCCAGAACATAAATGGCAGAACCGCAATGAACAAAACAACCTGAACAATAGTTTTCTTTTTATGAACGAAATCAAACACGGCAAAAATCCAGAAAATTAGGTAGAAGCAGTGTGCGATTTACAATATTTAGGTGAATCGATATCACGGTTAAAACTGCCGTAAAGCACACATCTTGAAGGGATTGCGATAATGCATTATGAATCGGAATCGCGTCCGAATTTGTTTGAAAATTATGGCGGAGTGGACGGGACTCGAACCCGCGACCCCCGGCGTGACAGGCCGGTATTCTAACCAACTGAACTACCACTCCTGGTCGTTCCTGCTACTGTTAAGCTAATTTGACTGCAGAATTCTTGCATTTTAACACATTCAGGCACATTGCATGGTGGGTGCTGACGGGATCGAACCGCCGACATTCGCCTTGTAAGGGCGACGCTCTACCAGCTGAGCTAAGCACCCTCGCTACTGACACTTTGTTGCAAAGCAGGTCATTTTACCGCATCTTTAAGTGCTTTGCCAGCGGTGAATTTAGGTACTTTGGCCGCCTTTATCTTGATGGCTGCACCTGTTCGTGGATTACGGCCAGTTCGTGCCGCCCGTTTGCCTACCTTGAATGTTCCAAAGCCTACCAAAGTGACGCTGTCATCTTCACTAAGAGATTTCTTGATAGCAGCCAAAGCGCCGTTCAGTGCCTCACCAGCCTGAACTTTAGTAAGATTAGCAGATTGAGCGATAGCATCGATGAGTTCAGATTTATTCATGACATTCCCCTTTATCTTGTTTCAAGGTTTACTAAAATATAAAACAATAATTCAAAAATAGTGCAGGTGCACTTATATCAAGGCATTTTGCGCTCGTCAAGCGGCGATACGTAAATATTTCCGGTTATTTATTGCCATATCATTTGATTTGTATGGGTTTTTTATTTTTTTATAGATTTACTCAATAAATATCATATTGATTTAAATCAATTATTATAATGACACACTTCCGGCTTCGGCTCTCTTTCCAGCATAGTCTGGATTGCGTCCTGTACCGGCATATTTTCATATAAGATTTCGTAAACCGCTTCTGTAACAGGCATGTCAACACCCAGTCTACCTGCAAAATTATGTGCTTCACTTACAGTATAGACGCCTTCAGTGACATGACCAATACGAGACAAGATTTCCGGCAAGCGCATTCCTGAAGACAATAACAAGCCAACCTGACGGTTTCTGGATAAATCACCCGTGCAGGTCAATATTAAATCCCCCACGCCTGCCAGACCCATAAAAGTTTCATGGCATCCACCAAGTGCCACTCCTAACCGGGTTATCTCTGCCAGTCCACGTGTAATCAGGGCCGCACGAGCATTATTACCAAACGCCATTCCATCGGCAATCCCGGCGGCAATCGCAATAACATTTTTGAGTGCACCAGCAATTTCTACGCCAAGGACATCACTACTGGCGTAAACGCGTAGATAGGTAGTGTGAATTTTGCCTGCTATCATTGAAGCAAAATGGGAATCATGCGCAGCCAATGTCAGCGCTGCCGGTAGACCTTGCGCTATTTCCTGGGCAAAGCTTGGTCCGGATAGTACACCACACAAAGCTGTGGGTGAGTAGACATCCGATACAATTTGATGTGGAAGTTTTGCAGAGGACACTTCCAATCCTTTGCAGGCAAGCACCAGTGGGAGCGCACAGTTTAACGCGGTCAGCTGCATCAGAATATCTCGCAAACCAGAAACGGGAACAGCTACCAGGATCAATTCAGCCTGCCTTATTGCGCTATTTAGTTGAGCAGTAAGCTGGATAGATTTTGGTAAATTATGCCCAGGCAGGTAGCGCTGATTCATGCGATGTTGGAGCATCTCGTCCAGATGATCTTGACTGCGTGCCCATAAAGTGACTGGATGACGAGTTGCAAGGTGGATGGATAGTGCTGTACCCCAAGCACCAGCACCCAGAACCAGAATATTCATAATCCCCAGATCTGAGCAGTATTGACAAATCCGGTATCACCATCCGGGTGTCTGACTTTTGCCCATTGACCAGAAACCGTTTCAAGCCATTCCAGGATTACATCTTGTTCAGCCTGATATACGATATCAGAAGCAGTATTAGCAGATAAATGGATATTAGCAATAGCCGTATTGACAATGACGAAGCGTTTGGTGCTCAGGTTATTGCTCTCTATCCAGGCAACGCGTCCGAGACTATCTCGCACCTTAGTCCACTCTGCCAGTCTGGTTAACATTTCGAGCGGCAAATTTCGACTGACAACAAACAATTTCTCAGCGTTGTGCGAGGGGGCATCATACAGCAGGGATGCTGGATTAACGACCGAAAGAAACAGCTTTGTATTTTTCTCATCCGCCATCACCTGACTGAAAGAAAGCAGCAAGACTAGTCCACAGAAGAAAAAGAGCAGGCAATAATACCTGCAACCAATGCGTCGATCACCCATCAATCAATGCTTGGTGGCACTATCCAGTGGAGATGAGTCTTTTGATGTATTGTCATCAGCTTGCGCTTGCTCTTGCTGTTGTTTTTTTTGCTGATAAATCGCATCAAAATTTACTGGATTAAGAATAACCGCAGGAAAACCCGCGCGGGTAACAACATCCGAGATTGTTTCCCTCAGGTAGGGAAACAGAATATTGGGGCACAGAATACCCAGTACCGGTTCAATATCATCACCTGGAACATCTTTAATCCGGAAAATACCAGCCTGATGAGCCTCAACCAGAAACATCACGACATCCTTTTCTTTCAGGCGGGCTGTTACGGTCGCGGTTAGCACCACTTCATGAATATCACCGTTGATAAGTGCATCTTTTGTGCCCAGTTGCAAATTAATTTCCGGCGCTTCACGTTCCAGAAAAATTTCGGGTGCATTGGGTATTTCCAGTGAAATATCTTTGGCATAAATCTTTTCGATAACGAAAACTGGTTGCTTCTGCTCAGTCATGCTTAATCCCGGTAGATACGTTAATTAAAATTGATACATGGTTTTTAGTTTGCCAGCAAACTAACAATTCCCCCTTCTTGGTCCAGCAATGCCAGATCATCGTAACCACCAACGTGGGTTTGTCCAATATAAATTTGCGGCACGGTACGACGACCCGTTTTCTGCATCATCTCCATTCGCTGTTCCGGCTGTAAATCCACGCGGATCTTTTCAATTTCTTCCACACCACGCGCGCGTAATAATTTCTCTGCCATGGTGCAGTATGGACAAAAACCGGAAACGTACATGATAACCTTGGGCATAGGTAAATAATTCCTGCTAAAAAATACGATCGGCTACTCTTTAACCAGTGGAAGATTCTCTCGCTTCCAGCCATCAATACCTCCACTAAGACTGAATACGCGTTCGAAGCCATTTTTATGCAAAATTGCACCTGTCTGTGCTGCGCGCAAATTTGGTGTGAAGATGATGATAATAGGTTTTTTTTTGTATTTTTCCAGTTCGCCCAGGCGTTCCTGTACCGATGCTTGTGGAATGTGCTCGGAGTCAGGCAAGTGCCCACTGGCATAATCGCCATCATCTCTCACATCCAATACAACAGCATGTTCGTAGTTGATCAACCGAACGGCCTGCTGCGCGTCGATTTCTTTTGCACCATGACGCATAATCAGAGGAAATAGCAACATCCCGCCACTCAACATGGCAGCGATCACAAAAAACATGTTGTCGATTAAAAAGGTAGATTCCATCATTTAAAGCCCGGTCTCACAAAAAGCGCTATTCTAACAAAGAATGCTTACACTATTTTTCCACGTGACGATTAATTAACTGACACCTTGTACCAACGCTACCTTAACCGTTTATGGTATTCGTCGGTGCGGGATTAGCGAACGAGTCTGACCAGACATAACTGACGAACGTCAATTGCTCCCGGAATACACAAAAACTTACCGGTTTTCACGGGTCTGCGGATTATGATAACGAGGCGATACTAAAACCAGTTGTTTCTATCACAGGCAATCATCCCATACCAAGTGTCACTATATCGGAAAAATATAAGCCCACAGAGTGGGCTATACGTTAGCGTTCCAAGGTTTTATACTTCAATGCTGAGCCCATGGTTCTGGAAAACAGGCTACAAATCAAAAGCAACAGTATTAAAACCTGCATCCACATAAGTGATTTCCCCGGTAATACCGCTGGCAAGGTCGCTACACAAAAATGCAGCGGCATTACCAACTTCATCAATGGTGACATTCCTATGGAGTGGAGCAACTTTTTCTGTATACCCTAATAGCTTCCCAAAATCACCAATACCAGATGCCGCAAGTGTTTTGATCGGTCCAGCAGAGACCGCATTCACTCTGATCCCATGTTTTCCCAAACTAGAAGCCATAAAACGCACATTGGCCTCCAGACTCGCCTTGGCTAAACCCATTACGTTGTAATTTGGCATGACGCGTACCGCGCCCAAATAACTGAGGGTCAGCAACGCTGCTTGCCTGCCTTGCATTAATGACAGCCCGGATTTTGCTAATGCTGCAAAACTATACGAACTCACATCATGCGCAATATGGAAAGCCTCGCGCGTCACACTTTGCAGATAATCACCCGCTAAAGCTGCACGTGGCGCAAATGCAATGGAATGTACGATGCCATCGAGCCCATCCCAGCAACCGGCCAGCTGCTGGAAACACTGGTCAATTTCTTCATCTTTGCTAACATCGCAGCGAAACAGCAGCTTGCTATCGAAATCTGCCGCCAGTTTTCTGACACGTTCCTGCAATTCGTCTGATTGATAAGTAAATGCCAGCGTTGCTCCTTCTCGGTGCATTGCACGCGCAATACCATAAGCAATGGAACGACTGCTAAGCAGACCAGTAATTAGTATTTTTTTGTTGACCAGAAATCCCATGATGTCACTTCCTCAAATATTTTTTATAGAATCTCATGTTGCATGCGTAAAGCAAATCGGCTTCAGGGATAATCAATTCAGCAAATCCTCCATCCGTTTAACTGCCGCCTGTAAATTTTCCATAGACGTAGCAAATGACAGACGAATATAACCCTCAGAACCAAAAGCAGAGCCTGGAACAACTGCGACTCCTGATTTCTCAAGCAGATAGGCGCTGAATGCAACATCATTTGCCTCTGTTATCAGCTGTTGCGCATACAATCGGTTGATTGCCATGCGTGCGTCAACAAATGCATAAAACGCACCCTTGGAAAGCAGGCAGCGAAGACCGTGGATAGCATTCAGACTATCGGTAAGAAACTCATTACGCTCTTTGAAAGCCGTGATCATTGGAATGATACAGGACTGATTACCGTTCAATGCCGTTTCAGCCGCAACCTGCGCAATGGAATTAGGGTTGGAGGTACTTTGCGATTGTATGTTCTCCATAGCGGTAATAACGTCAATGGGCCCGCCACAATAGCCAATTCGCCAGCCAGTCATGGCGTAGGCCTTGGATACACCATTCAGCACCACCGTGCGCTCCTTCAGGTCAGGGCAGGCATCGAGAATATTGACAAATTTATCGCCACTGAGCAGGATATGCTCATACATATCATCGGTTGCAATCAGAATGTCGGGGTATTGGCGCAGCACTTCTCCCAGCGCCTTCAATTCAGTCAGGCCGTAAACACTCCCTGAAGGATTGCTGGGACTGTTAATCACGAACATACGGGTACGCGGCGTAATTGCGGCGGCAAGTTGTGCAGGCGTTATCTTGAAATTATCCTCGATACCGGCAGGAATAAATACCGGCTTACCTTCCGCAATCAGTACAATATCCGGGTAGGAAACCCAATAAGGCGCCGGAATGATCACTTCATCTCCGGAGTCTATCGTTGCCAATACCAGATTGAAAAAACTCTGCTTACCACCACTGGAAACCAGTATTTCCCTGGCGGTGTAGTCCAGATTGTTTTCCCGCTTAAACTTATTGATAACCGCTTGCTTGAGCGAAGGAGTTCCTCCCACAGCGGTATACTTGGTAAAGCCACGTTGAATTGCAGCAATCGCACTTTCTTTGATATGCTGAGGTGTATCAAAATCGGGTTCACCCGCTCCCAGCCCAATAATATCCTTACCCTCCGCTTTAAGTTTAGCTGCCTGGGCGGTCACCATTAACGTAGCAGAAGGCTTGATGGCTTGAACACGTTGCGAGAGTTTCACGAATGGGCTCCAAATATGTGCGATTGTCGCGTATTAAAATTAAATGACCGATAACCGGAAAATTATACTGTGATTATTACCTTTCCCGGCAGCCCTTTCAAGCTCAATCAGGCATTCCAGCCTGCGGGAGATCAACCCGAAGCCATCCGCCAACTGATAGATGGAGTACAGTCAGGCTTGTCATTTCAAACTTTACTGGGCGTGACCGGTTCTGGCAAAACCTTCACCATTGCTAACATGTTGGCGCAACTGGGACGTCCTGCCATTATCATGGCGCCAAATAAAACTTTAGCTGCTCAGCTCTATGCAGAAATGCGCGAGTTTTTCCCAGAAAATGCAGTGGAATATTTCGTTTCCTATTACGATTATTACCAACCAGAAGCCTATGTGCCCTCGCGCGATCTGTTCATCGAGAAGGATTCAAGCATTAACGAGCATATCGAACAAATGCGGCTATCGGCAACGAAATCGCTGCTGGAAAGAGACGACGCCATCATTATTGCGTCTGTCTCCTGCATATACGGGATTGGTGATCCGGTCGATTATCACGGCATGATCCTGCATGTACGTGAACATGAACAGGCTACCCAGCGGGAAGTTATCACACGCCTTACTGAAATGCAGTATCAGCGTAATGAATTTGAATTCAGCCGTGGGACCTTCCGGGTACGCGGGGATATAATCGATATTTTTCCGGCAGAAAACGCAGAAACTGCGCTGCGCATTTCATTATTTGATGACGAAGTCGAGAGCATAGCGCTGTTTGACCCTCTCACCGGTCATATTTTACGAAAAGTATCCCGCTATACCGTTTTTCCATCGAGCCACTATGTTACGCCACGCAGTACGACCCTACGCGCGATCGAGACCATCAAAACTGAATTGGAACAACGAAAAAACTGGCTCTATGCACATCACAAACTGGTAGAGGCACAGCGTATCGAGCAACGCACCCGTTTTGATCTGGAGATGATGAATGAATTGGGTTTCTGTAAAGGTATCGAAAATTATTCACGCCATTTATCTGGCCGACAAGCAGGGGATCCTCCACCAACCCTGATCGACTATCTCCCCCAAAATGCGCTGATGATTATCGATGAAAGCCATGTGACTGTCCCGCAAATTGGGGGCATGTACAAAGGGGATCGTTCCAGAAAGGAGAATCTGGTGGAATATGGATTCAGACTGCCCTCCGCCCTGGATAATCGTCCACTGAAATTTGACGAGTTTGAGCGGCTCATGCCGCAGACGATCTTTGTCTCGGCAACTCCAGCTGATTATGAAATGACGCATAGCGGGCAGATTGTCGAACAGGTCGCACGGCCAACCGGTCTGGTTGATCCCATCATCATGGTTCGTCCTATTACTTCACAAGTCGATGATTTGATGTCCGAGGTAACCATTCGCGCCGCCAAGAATGAGCGGGTACTGGTAACCACATTGACCAAACGTATGGCGGAAGATCTGACCGATTATTTTTCGGAACATGGTATTCGCGTTCGCTATTTACATTCCGATATCGACACGGTAGAGCGAGTCGAGATTATTCGCGATCTACGCTTGGGGAAATTTGATGCGTTAGTCGGAATCAATCTACTGAGGGAGGGACTGGATATACCGGAAGTTTCGCTGGTTGGGATACTTGACGCGGATAAGGAAGGATTTTTGCGCTCAACACGCTCCCTGATTCAGACCATGGGACGTGCGGCACGCCACATCAATGGAACCGCGATTCTGTATGCTGACAGAATAACCAGCTCCATGCGCAACGCGATGGATGAAATCGAAAGACGCCGCACCAAACAGATATTATTTAACCAGCAGCATCATATCGTTCCTCGTAGTGTAAACAAACAGATAAAAGATATGATTGATGGCATTTATGCCCCAGAAAACACGTCGCAGAATCTTCAGATTGCTCAAACTGAAGCGCGTTATTCCAGTATGGATGAATCACAGCTGGCGAAGGAAATTCAACTACTTGAAAAAAATATGTTGGTTGCAGCGAAGAACCTTGAATTTGAGCAAGCAG
>Ga0154020_10007593_pt1 | contig 12643 bp, 5 predicted proteins | sample Klosneuvirus_201_FD_109709 | JGI IMG/M metagenome (GOLD analysis project Ga0154020, IMG submission 109709) | Active sludge microbial communities from wastewater, Klosterneuburg, Austria - Klosneuvirus_20160825_MG | ecosystem: Engineered > WWTP > Aerobic digester > Activated sludge | place... | reverse complement strand
GGCTTCGCGACTGATGCGCACCGACCTGCCGCCGGCGTGCTTGCCCAAGAAGTGGCGCACCAAGAGCGGAATGTCACCGCGCCGCTGCCTGAGACTCGGCACCTCGAGGCGGATGACGTTGAGCCGATAGAGCAGGTCTTGCCGGAACTGACCGGCGGCGACCCGCTCCTCCAGATCGCGGTGCGTGGCGCCGATGACCCGCACGTCCACCCGGCGGGGGCGCTCGGACCCGAGCGCGTGCACCTCGCCGTCTTCGAGCACGCGCAGCAGCTTGGTCTGCATGCCCAGGCTCATCTCGGCGATCTCGTCCAAGAACAGCGTTCCCCCATCGGCGACCTCGAACAACCCGGCACGCGCCCGCGACGCGCCGGTGAACGCCCCGCGCACGTGACCGAACAGGGTGGATTCGAGCAGAGGTTCGGGAATGGCCCCGCAGTTCTCGCTGACGAAGCGCTGGCGCGAGCGCGCGCTGTGCTCGTGGATGGCGCGCGCCACCAGCTCTTTTCCACTGCCACTCTCGCCCGCGATCAAGACCGGGACGTCCGAGAGGCTGACCCGGTCGAGCGTGCGCAGAAGGCTCCGCAGCACGTCGCTTTCGCCGACGATCTGGGCGTATTCGAAGCGTGTGTCCCGGGCGCGAGCTCGCGCGAGCTCGTGCTCGGCAATGTCGAGCGCGGCCTCGCGCGCTGCCAGCTCTTCGGCCAGGCGCCCCTCGGCGCGGTTCGCGCGCCGAGCCGCGCGCCTCAAGAGGACCCGATCGCGTGCGTCGGCGATGGCGACCGCCGCAAGCGCGCCCAAGAGCCGGACCCAGGCCAGCTCGGCGGGGCCAAAGGCACCGCGTCGCATGCGGTCGTCGAGGTAGACCACACCCAGGGCTTCGCCATGGGCGAGCAGCGGCACCGCCAGAACGCTCCGCAGCTTGAGCGCGTGGACGCTCTGGTGAAGCTCCGGCAGCTCTCCTGCCGCGTCGACGGCCACCACCGGCTCCGCGAGCGCCAGAGCACGCTCTGCCAGGGTGTTCGAGAGCGCGAGCTGATCGGCAGACAGATCGCGCTTGGCCAGGTTCCTGGCGGCCCGAGGCACCAGCTTGCCCCCGGGGGCGCGCAAGAGCAGAAGCCCGCGTTCGACGCCGGTCCAGGTGATCAGCGCATCGAGCACTTGTTCGAGCAGCGGTCGCAACCGGTCGCGGCGACCGAGGGCGTAGACCAGCGATTCGACGTCCGCCACCTGCTCGGACGACACGCGGCTGTCGGAAGGGAGCGCGAGCTGATCGAGCCACGGCAGAGCGCGCACGGCCTGGCTCAACTCGGGTGGCGCATGTTCCGAGAGCTCGGCGGCGGCGGTCTTCGCGATGGCAGCGAACCGGCGCGCCCGCTCGCCGTCACCCATGCGCTCGGCCAGGCGTGCTGCCGCGGCAAACGCCGGCCCGCGCACGCTGGTGGGCACCTGCGACGGGGCCAGGGCGGCAAGCTCGACCAGGATGGCGTCTGCGCGCATCGGGGTCGCCGAACGTGCTGCCTGCCAGGCGCGGGCGCCCCACCACTCGACGCGCGCGTCGATCGCGACCTCGGGGCCTCTGCTCGCTGCGTCCAGCTCCGCCAGGTCGACCTGGCGTCCCCGGATCAGGCGCCGCGCCTCGGCGCGCAGGCGGTCGTCTGGCTCCGAGACCAGTGACAGCGCCCGGTCGGCGTGCTCTCCGCCGTCGAGCGACGAGAGGGGCAGCACGTCGGCCAGCGCCAGGTGCACGTACGCCGCACACCGAGAGTCGTCGGCAGCTCGAGCTCGAGCGAGGGCATCGTGGGCAGCGTCGGAGGTCTCGGCGACGGCCCCCGCCGCGGAATACGCCGCCGTGCGGGCCAGCGCAGCCCGCGCCGCGTCCCGGGGCCGCCCGAGATGCTCGAACAAGAGCACCGCGCGCCGCGCGGCCTCGAGCGCTTCGGCGAGTCGGCCCACGTCGGTCGCAGCCGCCGCGAGCCCGGTGGAATAGGTCGCTTCTTCCAGCACGGCCCCGGCGCGGGTCGCCAGCTCGGTGGCGCGACGGAAGCACGCGAGCGCGGCCTCGGCCTGGCCGGCCGCGTGGTGGGCGCCGCCGCGGGTCGCCTCGAGACGCGCCCGTTCTTCCGCATCCACCGCGAGGGACAGCCCCTGATCCACCAGCACCAGGGCATCGGCCCGCCGCCCTTCGCAGAGCGCGAGGAGGGCACGGACCTCGATGGCGGCCACGGTCTCGCTGGCGTCGCCCAGGAGGGCACGGCACCGCGCCACGTCTCCTCCGTCCAGTGCCAGCCGAGCAAGAATGGCGCGGGCGCGCTCGGCGGGCCCGTCCAGGCAGGCCCCTGCGAGCTCGGTCGCGCCCTCGACGTCCCCCGAGCGCCGCGCGACCTCGGCAGCCTCGACCCGCGCCTCGGGTGTGCCCGCTTGCCGCAAGATCGACAGCGCGCGACCGAGCTCGCCGCGCAGGCAGAGCGCATGACCGAGCGCGACGCTCAGCGGCGGGTGCGGGGCATCCAGCACGACGCGTTCTGCAGCGTCGAGAAGCGGCGCGTCGGCTGCCCCTCGTCCCAGCGCGAGGGCGATCTCGATCACGCCGGTGGGCAACGTGGTCGCGCTGCGCGCACCGCTCTCCAGTGCTCCGAAGGTGAAAGCCTGAAGCTCGGCGCCGGAGCACAGCGCGAGCGCCCGATCCACGAGCTCGGCGTCTCCAGCAGCGCCCAGCGCCGGCCAGCGCGACGCGGCCGGGCCGACCCATCGGACGAGGAGCCGCGCTCGGCCGAACGCATCGAGATCGGCCAAGCGCACGGCCGCGCCGCCCGCTTTCGCACCGCGCAGGCTCGCCAGCTTCCGAGTGAGGGCAATGGCACGCTCGAGCCACTGGGCCGGCACCCCGGCGACGTCGACGTGCGCCGTCTGGCTGCAGGCGGTGCCGGCGATCTCTCGCCGGCGAACGGCCAGGTAGGCGCGCTCTACTGCGCGCTGTCGCCGCAGCACGGCTTCTTCCGGCGGTTCTTCGCGGCCAAGCGCGAGCAGCGCGCGCCTTCTGACCCACGCGGCGCTGGGGCGGGCGCCAGCCGCCGGGGACAGCAGGGCAGCGACGATCGCAGCGACCGGCCCGGGGAGAAGGGCGCTCCGCGCTGCGCCCGCGGGGTCGGCCGTGCGCGCGACCTCGGCGCTGGCGATCTCGGCGAGGGTGATCCCGAGCGCGAACAAGTCTCGAGCTCGCGCGTCACCCAGCGCGCTGCCCGCGCCGAGCTCGGGCGGCAGATAGCGAGGGGTGGCGCCCCGCGGCACGTCCTCGTCGCTCGACGCAGCAAGGCCCAGATCCACGAGCCGAGCGGCGCCGCGCGCGAGCACGACGTTGGCAGGCTTGACGTCGCCGTGCGCCAGCCCTGACTGGTGCAGATCGTCGAGCGCTTCGCCGACGTCGCGCGCCACCGCGAGCGCGACGGCGACGCGTTCGGCCTCGCGCAACGCCTTCGGCTCGATCGCGCGCCCGGGTGCGCGTTCGAGCGCAAGCCAGGCGTGGCCCACCCGGTCGGCCAGCTCGGGCAGCCCCCTGGGGACCCGGCCGACGTCGACCAGGCCCGGGAGCACGCGCGAGCTGGCGAAGAGCAGGCGCTCGGCCTCGAGCCACAGTTCGTGGTCCTGGGCGCGCGCGCTGACCTTGATCGCCAGCGGCCGGCCGCTCCGGTCGCGGGCCGCCCAGACGCTGGCTCGAGCGCCTTCGCCCAGGGGCCCCTCGAGAACGTACGGGAGCTCCCCGGGCGCCAACTTCGATGACACCCGTGATGGCATGTGGAACCTGAGAAATCAGGGTGATTCCAGGCTACAGCCAACTGAGTGTGCGGTCCAGCACCGGCCCGATCCCGGGGCAGACCTGCGCGTCGGGACGTGACGCGCCTCTGGCGGCGATCGTACCCTCGAGGCACGTTCGAGCCCCCCGCGGGGCCGGCGCCGAACCGCCATGCGAGACGTCACCCGAGCGCTGCTCCACGTGCTGACCAGCGGTCGACGCGGCGCGCTGGCCACGGTCGTGCGGGTGTCGGGCTCGGTTCCGCAGCAGCCCGGCGCGCGGCTCTTGCTCGCGCCCGATGGCGCGACCACCGGCACGGTGGGGGGCGGCGCCGTCGAGCGCGCCGTGCTCGACGCCCTCGGGCAATGTCGACAGCACGGTCGCCCCGAGCTGGTGGTGTACGACCTCGCCCGCGACCTGGGAATGTGCTGTGGGGGCCGGATGGAGATCTTCGTCGAGCCTGTCGAAGCCGAGCAGCGCCTGCTCGTCTTCGGCGCGGGGCACGTGGCCAAGCCGACCGCCGAGCTCGCTCGACGCGTGGGCTTCGCCGTGACCGTGGTCGATGATCGCGAAGAGCTGGCCAACCGAGAGCGGTTCCCCGACTGCGAGCTGGTGCTCGCCGAGCCGCGAGAGGCCGCCGCTCGCATCGCACCGCGAGCAGAAGATTGGGTCTTGATCGTCACCTACGATCACCGGCTGGACGAGGAAGCCCTCGACACCTTCGCTCGCCTACCCCACCGCTACCTGGGCCTGATCGGCAGCCGTCGCAAGGTGCTGCGCATCTTGCAGCGCATCGCCAGCCGGGGCGACCTGCCGCCGCTCGATCGAGTGTTTGCGCCGGTAGGGCTCGACATTGGCGCGGTCTCGCCGGAAGAGATCGCGGTGAGCATCGTGGCCGAGCTGGTGGCGATTCGGCACGGAAAGGCGGCCAGGCACCTGCGCGCGCTGGACGACCCGCGCGTGGCCCGGGTGCTCTCGGGCGAGCTCTCGCCCGAGGCCGCCGCACTGATGGTCGACCCGGTGGAGCAAGGATGAGCACCCGCCGGCCCCGCGGCAGCACGCCTCCAGAGGTGCTTTCGGACGACGACTTGCCGACCGAAGAACACCTCGGGCTCGATGCGCTCACGGACGACGACATCGAGGACAGCATTCAAACGGTGGAGCGGCGCCTGCCCGCCGGGTTGTTCGACTCCAAGCTTCCACGCTTCGAGATGACGGGGACCATCACGCTGCCGCGCGACCTGGGCGAGCCCGCCACGCTCCAGAAGGCGCTGCCCGTGCCCGTGGCAGCGCCGACTCGAACCGACCCGCCGCCGAAGCCTTCGCTGCGTGCGTGGGCGACCCCACCCCCCAAACCCGTGCGAGCGCCGCACAGTCGGCGCGAAGACTCGGGCGACCACGCACCCACGCCGGTGCGTCGGCTCTCCGATCCCGGACCGCCGCCGCGCCTGCCGTCCGTTCCGCCGCCGCTGCCGCCGCCGCCGAGAGCCGCGCGCGCACCGTCGCTGCCACCGCCGCTCCCGCCACCGCGTGCACGACCTCCGTCGCTTCCACCTCCGGCCCCACCGCCGCGCATCTCTTCGCTCCCGCCCCCGCCCCGCATGCCTTCGGCGCCGGACCTGTCGGCGGCCTCGGCAGAGACACCGACCCCAGCCGTCCGCCCGAAGAAGAAGCGCCCCCGCCCATTGCCCCCCGAGCCCGCGAAGGCAGATGAGACCCGCGAGTTCCCGCTGCAGGTGCCGGCACGGCCCAAGCTCGAGCCTTCGCCGTCGCACACCCCTCCGCCGCTCACCGCTTCCACCCCGCCGCCGCCGGCGGCTGCACCGCAACCGACCCCGGTCGTGCCGAGGGTCGCGCGCCCGTCCTCGCGATCGCACAGCTCGCTTCCCCCGGCGCGCACCGACCGGCTGCCGTCACCCCTCGAGCTTGCGGGCCGCTACCTCGGGCTGTCGAGCCCCCGGGCGATCTCGGCGGCGATTGGCGTCTTCGCAGCGCTCGTCCTCGGCATGCTGGTGATCATGGTCGCGACCACGTTGCGACAGACCGATCGCGAGCCATCCGCCACGGGGCCGGTGGTCGCGGCCCGCCCCCTGAACACCCCGCGAACGCCCGAGCCGGTCACCCCGCCGAACACGGCGACAGCTCCGGCCACGGCCCGGCCCGCGGCACCACCCGTGGGCCCGACCCCCCTCGGAAGCTGTCGGCTGGTGACCGTCCCGCGGCGCATTGCAGGCCCCGCCATGCCGAGCGTGCCCGTGATGGCGACCACGGCGCCGGGCTTGAACCGCGTGGCCATCGGCTACGCTTCGGGCCGCAACCACGCCGAGGGCGCCATCGTGAACCTCGACGATCTCTCGGTCGAGCCGCGGTATTCCGAAGAGCTGACCGGGCCGGTGTTCCGCGTCACGCCCTTGACCGATCGCGCCCCGGTCGCCTTTGCGGTCGATCGCGACGATTCCCGCATCCAGACCCTGCGCACCATCGCGGCGAGCCCGCCGTTGCGAGTCGGGACGAGCTACTTCGGATTCGTTCGCCTCAACGAGCCGGCCGCGCCCACGGTGATCTGGCCGGGCGCGCGCTTCGAGGGCATCAGCGAGCCGTCGTTCGCCATCACCGATCGCGACGGCTACGGCATCTCGTTCCGCAGCGGGCGCGGCAGCGGGGACGTCCTTGCCGGCTGGCTCACCAAGTCGGGGACGGCCGACGGCGATCTCGGGCGGGTGGATGCCGGCGCGCGCGAGGTCGGCCCGCCCAGCATGGCGGCGAACGACAAGCACGTCGTGGTCGTGTTCGCCGCACGCGGCACCGGCGAGGCGTGGCACCTGCGCATCGCGTCGGCCCCGCGCGGCAAGGCGCCCACCACCTCGCGCGAGCTCGTGCCGCTCCAGGGGGCCGCGGCCGAGGCCGTCTCGCCGGTGATCGTGGCGCTGGCGAACGGCTTCTTGCTCCACTGGCTCGAGGGGCCTCCCGGTGCGCGCCGAGTGCTGGCCCGCACGCTGGACGACTCGCTCCGGCCGCAGGGGGTGCCCATCGAGCTCGCCCAGGGTGCGGCCATCTTGGATGCACCCGGAGCGCTGGCGTTTCGCTCGGGCAGAGTGCTCGCGGTCCACCTGGCCTCCGCCGACAAGAGCGTTGAGCTTCGCGCGGCGGTGCTGGCCTGCGGCTGAGGTCGCCGTGGTAACCTCGGGCCCGCTGGCATGGCGATCCGCTTCACGCTGAACGACGCACCCGTCGAAGTCGCAGACTTCGATCCCAACACCACCCTGCTCGCCTTCTTGCGAGGGCGGGGCATGACTGGCACCAAAGAGGGCTGCGCCGAGGGTGAGTGCGGGGCGTGCGCGGTGGCGCTGGTCGAGCGCGACGCAAGGGGGAATACCCGCTACCAGCCCGTGAACGCCTGCCTGCTGCTCCTGGGTTCGTGCGCGGGGCGCGAGATCGTCAGCATCGAAGGGATAGCCCAAGGCGGCGAGCTTCACCCCGTTCAGCGCGCGATGATCGATCGTGCCGGCTCTCAGTGCGGATACTGCACGCCGGGGTTCGTGGTCAGCTTGTTCGCGGAGTACTACCGACCGGGCCGGACCGAGGTCGATCCGGAAGCGATTGCCGGCAACCTGTGTCGCTGCACGGGCTACCGGCCCATCCGCGAGGTGGCCGAGGGGCTGGGGCAGCCGGGCGACGACGACCCATTCCGTCGCCGGCTGGCGCTGGCACCGCCGACCCTCGAGCCGGTGCAGCACCGCTCGGGCACGGGGCGCTTCCTGCGCCCCGGCACGCTGCGCGACGCGCTCACCCTGCTCGCGGAAGAGCCCGGCGCGGTGATCGTGGCCGGTGGGACCGACGTGGTCGTCGAGGTCAACCAGCGGCACCGCCGCCACCGAAGCCTGCTTTCCCTCGAGAACGTCGCCGAGCTCGCGGTGTTCGAGCAAAGCGCCGATCGGATCCGAATCGGCGCAGCCCTGTCGCTGACCCAGATCGAGCAGCACCTGGCTGGGACGGTCCCGCTACTGGACCAGCTGTTCCCGCTGTTCTCGTCACGTCTGATCAGGAACCGAGCAACGCTGGGCGGAAACCTGATGACGGCCTCTCCGATCGGAGACAGCCCGCCGGCGCTCTTGGCCCTGGACGCCGAGGTCGAGCTGGCCAGCCTGAGCGGAACCCGCACGCTGCCACTGTCCGACTTCTTCACGGGCTACCGCCAGACCGCCCGAAAGCCCGACGAGATCCTGGCGGCGATTACCATCCCCTTGCCCCTGCCGAACGTGCAGCGCTTCTACAAGGTCAGCAAGCGCGTGCTCGACGACATCAGCACGGTGGCTGCGGGCTACTCCCTGAGGGTGGACGGCGCCGGCAAGATCAGCGCGGCCCGCTTGGCGTATGGCGGCGTCGCGCCGACGCCGGCGCGGGCCCGCGATGCCGAGGCGTTCATGGTCGGGCAGGTGTGGAGCCACGAGCTGGTGAAGCACACGCTGCCGCTCTTGGCGCGCGCGTTTTCCCCGATCGGCGATCACCGCGGCAGCGCAGACTATCGCTCGACCCTGATCGTGCGTCTGCTCGAGAAGCTCTGGGCAGACACCTCGGGAGGTGCCGCGTGACCTCTCTGGGCAAACCCATCGCTCACGAGAGCGCGTTCGATCACGTGACGGGCTCGGCGCTCTACACCGACGACCTGGCCGGGCGCTTCCCAGGGCTGCTTCACGCCCATCCGGTGACGGCGCCCCACGCGCACGCGCGCGTGGTGGCTCTGGACCCGAGCGCAGCGCTCGCCGAACCGGGCGTGGTCCGAGTGCTCGGTCCGGCAGACGTGCCCGGAGAGAACCAGATCGGCCCCGCCCGACCGGACGAGCCCCTGTTCCCTTCGGAGGTCATGTTCCACGGCCAGGCGGTGGCCTGGGTCCTGGCCGAGAGCGAAGAGTCCGCCCGGCGCGGGGCCGCGGCGGTCCGCGTGGACTACCAGCCGCTTCCGGCCACCCTCGACCTCGAGGCGGCGATCGCCGCGGGGGAATTCCTGACCGACCCGCTGCGGCTCTCGCGCGGGGACGCCGCGGCTGGTCTCGAGCGCGCGCCGCATCGGCTCACCGGCGAGCTGTTCGTGGGTGGGCAAGAACACTTCTATCTCGAGACCCAGTCGGCCATCGCCCACCTCGACGAACAAGGCCGAGTGTTCGTGCATTCGTCGACCCAGCATCCTTCCGAGACGCAAGAGATCGTGGCGCGCGTGCTGGGGCTTCGCAAACACGACGTCACCGTGCAGTGCCTGCGGATGGGCGGCGCGTTCGGTGGGAAGGAGGTCCAGGCCAACGCCTGGGCGGCGGTGGCAGCCCTGGGCGCGCGCCTGACGGGCCGGCCGACGCGCGTGCGCCTGAGCCGTGCGCACGACACCACCCTGACCGGCAAGCGCCACCCGGTCTTGGGTCGCTTCGAGGTCGGGTTCGACGCCCAAGGCACGCTGCTGGCGCTGCGCATGCAGCTGTTCGCCGACGGCGGGTGGTGCCTGGATCTGTCGGAGCCCATCCTCTATCGCGCGCTGTTCCACTCCGACAACGCCTACCGCATCCGCGACGTCGAGCTGGTGGGCCGCGTGGTGCGCACGCACAAGACCAGCATGACCGCTTTTCGCGGCTTCGGCGGGCCCCAGGGCATGATCCTGATCGAAGAGATCGTCGATCGCGTGGCGCGAACCCTGGGCACCGAGCCGCACCAGGTGCGGGAGCGCAATTTCTACCGCGAGGGCGACTGCACACCGTACGGGCAGGTGGTGCGCGACCCGGACCGCATGCCGCGGATCTGGGGCGAGCTGACGGCCTCGTGCGACTACTTCGAGCGCCGGCGACAGATCGCCGAGCACAACTCGCGTGCACCCCACGCCAAGCGCGGCCTGGCCATCACCCCGGTGAAGTTCGGGATCTCGTTCACCACGGCGTTCTTCAACCAAGGGGGCGCGTTGGTGCTGGTTTACGCCGACGGCAGCGTGCAGGTGAACCACGGCGGCACCGAGATGGGCCAGGGGCTCCACACCAAGATGCTGCAGGTGGCCGCGCACACGCTGGGGGTGCCGATGGCTGCGGTGCGCATGATGCCGACGCAGACCGACAAGGTGCCGAACACCTCGGCGACCGCGGCTTCGAGCGGTGCCGATCTGAACGGCGCCGCGCTGAAGGTCGCGTGCGAGACCCTGCGCACGCGGCTCGCCGAGGTGGCCGCCCCGGAGCTGGGCGCGGCGCCAGACGAGCTGGTGTTCGACGAGGGGCGTGTGTTTGCGCGGTCCCGCCCCGAACGCGCGCTCACGTTCTCGCACGTGGCCCACCAGGCGTACTTCCAGCGGGTGCCGCTCCTGGCCACCGGGTACTACCGGACCCCGGGCATCCAGTTCGACAAGGTCACGGGCACAGGCAAGCCGTTCCACTATTTCGCCTACGGCGCCGCGGCCACCGAGGTCGAGGTCGACGGCTTCACCGGGATGTACTCCGTCCGCCGCGTCGACATCTTGCACGACGTGGGGGACTCGCTCTCGCCGTTGGTCGACCGGGGGCAGATCGAGGGCGGCTTCGTCCAGGGCCTGGGCTGGCTCACGCTCGAAGAGCTGGTGTGGAACGCCGACGGGCGCCTGGCCACCGAAAACGCCTCGACCTACAAGCTGCCCGGGCTGGGTGAGTGTCCGCCGATCTTCAACGTGGCGCTGCTCGGGCGCGCGAGCGAGCCGGACGTGGTGTACGGCAGCAAGGCGGTGGGTGAGCCACCGTTCATGCTCGCGATCAGCGCACGCGAAGCGCTGCGCGACGCGGTCGCCGCGTTCGGCGCTGGGGCGGCGGGCGTGGTCGAGCTGGCATCGCCAGCCACGCCCGAGGCGGTGTTCTGGGCCATCGAGCGGGTGCGGCGTTCCGGCTCGAAGGCGTGATCGTCGGCCGGGCTGCTTGAGTGTGTCACGTGCGTCCAGTAACCTGCTGGCAGTGCGCCACGCTCGCTTCGTGACCTTGCTCGCGCTCACGCTCTTCGGGTGCGGCAGCGAAGATCCTTCTGCCGAGGGCGCCCCTGTCGCGGCACGCACGCCACGCGACGCGGCACCCGACGGGCTGTTCCGCGACTTCATGGACGGGAAGTACGACGGCGTCGGCCACCCGCTCGACGCCGAGGTGTGGGAGGCCGAGCTCGACTGCAAGCCCACCACGGGGGCAAATCAGCCCGAAGCGCGGCGCTTCGCTCAGGGCGCCCACGCCGCGGGCGTGGCCTGCCGCACCACCTCGAAGACCATCGGGCTCGGGCGCTTCACGCTCAACGTGCGGGCGTTGGTCGAGAAGGCGTGCAGCGGCAGCGCGTGCGACCTTCCGGTGTTCACGGCCAAGGTCAAGACGCCCGGCGGCGCCACCCTGGAAGAGAAGGCGCTTTCCTGGGCCAGCTTTCCCAGCGCGCTCACCTACGCCAACGTCCCGCTGCGCTTCACCCACGCGACCAGCGGGGCGGTGGAGCTCGAGCTGACCTGGAACGACCAGGTGGATGCGCGCCTGGACTACGTCGAGTTGTTCCGCGCCACGCAGAACGTGCTGATCACCCCGTCGCAGGTGTTTGCACCGGGCGCGCAGCTCGAGGTCGAGGCCCAGGACGCGCCGAAGGGGTTTTCGCTCGGGTACTTCTGCAACGGCAGCGAACAGACCGACAGTCTGGACGCGCTCTTCGCGTCGGGCGCGGCCACCCGCGAGGACACCGACTTCCGGAGCGTGTTCCGCTTCGTGGCCGACGACCTGGTGGAGACCTGCCCACTGCCGAGCCGGCTCAGATTCACCGTCACGGCGGGTGGCTTCACGCGAGCTCAAGCGCGCATCAGCTTGTTCGAAGAAGAGCCGCCGTGCACGTTCGAGCCCAACACCACGCGCGTGTTGCTCACCGGCTTCGAGCCCTTCCCCGCGGATTCGACCCACGACAACAGCTCCGAGCGCGCGGTCTTCGGCTTCGACCCGAAGAGCGTCCCCGGGATCTCGGTGATGAAGCTCACCTTGCCCGTGGAGTACGACACCGCCCCCGGCATCGCGGCCAGCGCCATCGCTCGCTGCAGCCCAGACATCGTGATCGGCTTCGGCCAGGGGCGCTCGGAGGTCGATCTCGAGACGACCGCGTACAACACCAAGAACTCGGCAGAGCTGTCGGGCGGGTTCGCCGACAACCGTGGGCACATCGCCGGCGGCGAGGCCATCATCGGGGGCGGCCCGGCCGAGCTTTCCACGGGGCTCCCGAAAGAGGCCATCTTCGCTGCGCTGACCCAGAGCGGCATCGCCGTGGGCTACTCGGACGACCCGGGGCGGTTCGTCTGCAACAACCTGTTCTACCGGATCATGACCGAGTCGGCCGGCAAGCCTCGGGTCTCGGGCTTCGTGCACTTGCCATACATCCACACGGTGGACGCGGCGGATCAGAAGATGCTCGACCAGGTGGTGCGCACGGCGGTGAGCGCCGCCGTGAAGAAGCACCAGGCCTTGCCCTGATCACGCGGCGATGGCGCGCTGGGCCACCAGCTCGGCGAGTCGGCGCTCCAGCTTGTAGCGCTTGGTGTAGACGGTGGCGATGCTGATGCCCATGCGGGCGGCAATCACCTCGGGGTCCAGGTCTTGCCCGAAGTAGAGCGCGAAGAACTCGCGCTCGCGGTCCGAGAGCTCGGCCAGCACCTTGGCGACGATTTGCGCCCGTTCCCTCTCCCACAGGTCTTGGTGCGGGTCCGACCGTTCGCACGCGGTCTCGAACGTCTCGGCCCGGGCGTCGATCGGGCTTCGCTTGATGCGCCGCAGGTGGTCGTAAGTGGCCTGCATGGCCATGCGGGTCAGCCAGCTGCCGAGCCGGGCGCCGCGCGTCGGATCGAAGCTGCGG
>Ga0154020_10007592_pt1 | contig 12646 bp, 11 predicted proteins | sample Klosneuvirus_201_FD_109709 | JGI IMG/M metagenome (GOLD analysis project Ga0154020, IMG submission 109709) | Active sludge microbial communities from wastewater, Klosterneuburg, Austria - Klosneuvirus_20160825_MG | ecosystem: Engineered > WWTP > Aerobic digester > Activated sludge | place... | reverse complement strand
GCACGCGGCGCGCTCGTCGGCGAGCGAGTCGGCGATCGGCGGCGACGGGCACTTCACGCCGGTCTCTCCCTCGCCGTCGCCGTCGGACTTGGCGTCGATCGCGGCGCTGTCCGCGGCGTCGGCCGTGACCTCCGCGGCGCCGTCGGGCGTGGCGACGTCGTCGACGCCGCTGTCTTCGGCCGACGGCTCCTGGAGATCGCCGCCGCTGCAGGCAGTGATCAGGGCCGCGCACGCGGCGAGGGCGAGACGCATCCCTGGAGGGTACCGGTCGCGGACTGCCGCCGAGAAGTCCTGTGGGTGTGACACCGGGGCGCCGTGATGCTGACCCATCGGGTACCTGGCCCACTGTGCTCGGGGGCAGCGCAATTTCGAATTCGCACGAATGTCAAACCGGGTTTTACATTCGTGTAAAACAAGAATGGGCCTTCCCGGAGCGGACCCTCTCGCGCCGTCCGGCTGGAGCGATGGGCCGCGGAGAGGCGTCCGGTTCTTCACCGAGTTCACGCCTACGGCACGCCGGGAGGCGAGCCGGACTTGACCTTCGTCGGCTTGTTCGGACACGCCGTGAGCCATCCGCCGACGGGCGGCCAGCTGGCGGAGAGGCGACGATCGGCGACGGTCACCATGAACTTCCTGTTCTCGGGAATCAGCCCCGGCCGCATCCGCTTGCCCAACGCGCGCGTCAGACAGCCCGGTTCTATCGGCGCAGAGTCGTCACCGCACAGGCCGAGGACGAGATCCAGCTGACCTCCGCGCACCACGAACCACATCACACTCTGGCCACGGGAGCCGAAGACGCACTTCTGCACCGATGCGTCCTGTTCGAGGAAGCGAAACACCTCGTCCAGTGAGGTGAACGGCGGTGGGTCCTCCACCTCTTCGACGACGGGCTTCACCGGCGACGGCTGCGTCCGCGGTCCGGGGCGCCTCTGCCTCGACACGACCGCCGCGACGACGACGGACAGAGCCACCACGACCCCTGCCATGAGGAGAATCGAACGACGTCGGCGCGCGCCAACCCGATCGGCTCTGGACGAGATGGTCACGGCCGACTCTGCCAGCGACGAGGACTCGCGCGCATCTCCCCTATCTCACCACGTCGTCGGCGGTGGCGACGGCCAACCGTTGCGCCAGATCAACGCGCGGCGTGTGGGGTCGCTGGGGGTCGTTCGTGGCACACTCGATCGGATGCATCGGTCCAGCTCCGTCCTCGCGCTCGCGGTCGTCCTCGTCGCGGCCCCTGCCTCCGCGGGGCCCCCGGCGCCGAACGGCCTCGAGCTCGGGGCGCGCGTCGCGTGGAACACCAACGACCAGGGTTCGTTCGCGCTCGTCGGCATCCGCGTCGGCGGGCGCGTCGTGCCGCACGTGGGGCTCGGCGCGTACGTCGACGTGGCGCCGTTCGGCCCGAGCCTCCGCTGCGCGCCGTGCGGTCCCGCGGCCGATCGACCGTTCCGCCTCGGTGGCTACTTCGACTTCCACGTCCTCCCCCACCGCGTCGTCGATCCGTGGGCCCGCTTCGGGCTCGGCCTCGTGCGCACCGGCCGCAGCGCTGCGGACGTGGAGCTCGCGCTCGGGCTCGACCTCCGCGGTCGACGCGTCGCGGGTGGCCCGTTCGTGATGTGGGTGATCCCGCTCGACGACCAGCAGCCCAAGAACTGGGTCGGCGTCGGCGCGCAGGTGTCCGTCTCGTTCTAGGGTTGACAGGGGTCGGTCACGCCCGCGATGACGAGGGTGTGCCGGCCCTCCGACCGCCGATCGCCCTCGCCCTCGCCGCCGTCGCCGTCCTCGCGTGCTCGCGCGCGGACCGTGACCCGCCGCGTGAAACACCGGGCAAGCACGTCGAGAAGCTCCCACCGCAACCGAGCGGGCTGCTCGCCAGCAAGAGCGGCGCCACGATCCACGATCGCGCGCGCAACGTGACCTGGCTCGCCGATTTCAACCTCGCGGCCACCCAGTCGTTCGGTGTCGAGGGCATCCAGCCGAGCGGCGCGATGGACTACAAGACGGCGCTCGCGTGGATCGCCGCGCTGAACGAGGCGCGTCACCTCGGTCGCAAGGACTGGCAACTGCCCTCGACGCCGCCCGAGGATGCGGGGTGTGGCAGCCACAACCGCTACGCCTTCGGCTTCGGCTGCCGCCGCAGCATGTTCGGCGCCCTCTACCTCGACGGCCTCGGGCTCCGCTGGCCGGCGCCGGCGCTGCTCCTGCCACCTTCCCCGTCGCGTGGTGGGTTCGTGAACTTCCAGCCGTACCTGTACTGGTCGGCGACTGGCAACGCCAACCACGAGGAGAACGAGAACGGCTACACGACGTTCTCGTTCAGCAACGGCTTCCTCGGCAGCAACGTCACCAAGAACTTCGTCTACGTGATCCCCATGCTGAAGGGCCGCGTGGGCGAGCCGGCGCGCGCGAAGACCGTCTACGACGCCGCCGCCGACGTCACCTGGCTCGCCGACGCCAACCTCGCCGCCACCGAGAAGTTCGGCGTCCCGGGCATCGCGCCGCACGGGGCGATGCGCCACGACACGGCCGTCGCGTGGGTGAAGGCGATGAACGCCGCCGACCACGGCAAGGGGTATCTCGGTCGCACGGACTGGGAGCTCCCGCCGAGCGTGCAGCCGGACGAGAGCTGCAGCGGCAAGAGCTTCGGCTTCGGCTGCACGGCGAGCCCGCTCGGCCGCCTCTACTACCACCTGCTCGGCCTGAAGGCGGGCGAGCCGGTCGCCAAGGTGCCCGACATCGCCGTGGGCGCGCTGCGCGGCGTGCAACCCTACCTGTACTGGTCGTGTCACGCCGAGAAGGACGGGCGCTGCAGCGACGATCGCTCCCTCCCCGTGAAGGGCTTCGCGTGGAGCTTCTCGCTCGGCAACGGCTTCCAGGGCACGACGACGGTGAAGAACCTGCTCTACGTGGCGGCGGTGCACCCCGGGCCACCGTGACGGTCGCCGGCAGGCCTCGGGTGGGGTGGCAGGAGGGGGTGGCAGGAGGCACGGTGCACCTCGCAATCCCGTTCGTTACACTCCTCCGATGACCCTTCATCCTTGCGCCCATTGCCGACGCCACGTCGCCCTCGACAGCGAGCGGTGCCCCTTCTGCAGCGGTGCGACGCCTACCGCGGGCGCCACGCCGCGGCCGCGTCCTTCCCGTCGCCTGCCGCGCAACGCGATGATGCTGGTGGCCTCGTCCGCGCTGGTGGTCGGCTGCGGCGAGAGCGTGCCGCTCTACGGCGCCCCGGCGTACGACACCGGCGCCGCCGACACGGCCACCGACGCGCCCACGGACACCGGCACCACGGACACCGGCACCAAGGACACGGGCGCGTCGGACACTGGCGCGTCGGACACGGGCCTCCTGGACACCGGTGGCGTCGGCAACCTCTACGGAGCGCCGGCCGACGTCGGCGCGGACTGACCGGCTTCGATCGTCGAGGTCGTCGTGGTCCCCCCGCGCGCGCCTCTTGCGACGCCGATGGCAAGGCGCCCGCGCGACGGCGGGGGCGCACGGCCTGCTTCTCGATGCAGGCGTCCACGAACTCCTGTCTCACCTTCATGAGTGACTCCTTCCAGGGCAAGGCCACCTCCTTGCCACAACTGTTACCCATGTCCTTGGACAAGAAGACGGGGCGTCACCCATGTGCCCGCACGAACCGTCACCCATGTCCCTAGACCGGACACAGTCCCTGGGCGACCTTGACTTCGTGCAGCCACGATTTACGCTCAATCAAGTGAAGACGCGCGCGCGGCAGCTGGAGCTTCCCCTGACCCGTGGGTGGGGTGGCCGTCGTGCGGGCGCCGGGCGTCGGCGCGTCGCGCCGCGGCCACTCGTCCCCCACCGCCCCCGCCCGCTCCACGTCGGCTGGGCGCCGGTCCACCTCACCCTCCGCTGCATGTCGGGCCTGCCTTCGCTCCGCTCGTTCGAGGTGTTCCCCGCGGTCGTGGGCGCGATTCGCGCGTCGCAGACCGCGCGCTTCCGCGTGGTGCACTTCTCGGTGCAGGACAACCACGTGCACCTGCTGGTGGAGGCTGGGGATTCGGCGGCGCTGCGCAAGGGGGCGCGCTCGCTCGGCGTTCGCCTCGCTCGCGCGATCAACCGCGCGTGCGGCCGCAAGGGCCGCGTGCTCGACGACCGCTACCACACCCGCGCGCTCCGCACGCCACGCGAGGTCCGGTTCGCGCTCGCCTACGTGCTCTTCAACTTCAAGAAGCACCAGGTCCGGGTGCCCACGCGGCTCGACCCGTGCTCGTCCGCGCCTTGGTGCGACGGGTTTCGTGGGCGCGAGGGAGCGCGCGCGGCGGCGGCGTTCGAGGGGGCGCCGGTCGCCGCGCCGCACACCTGGCTCGCCCGCGTCGGCTGGCGGCGGCACGGTCTCCTGTCACCGGACGAGCACCCAGCCTGAGGGCTGCGCCGTGTCCGCCGAACGCTCGGGGTCGACTCGTCCGGCGCGGGTCAGTCGTCGAGGTCGTCGTAGTCCCACGCGCGCGCCGCCGGCGACACCGACAGCGAGGCGCCCGCGCGACCGCGGCAGCGCTCCTGCAACGCGCGCAGATCGCGCCCTTCGGCGACCACGCGCTTGCCCTCCACCACGCGGAACGAGAAGCGCAGGTGGGGGGGCAGCTGATCCACGTCGAACGCCTCCGCGGTCACCCGCGCGCCCGTCCCGTCGAACAGCGCCTCCGCGAGCGCGGGCAGCATCGGCGTCGCGAACGGCGCGAGCCCCGCCGCCGCGGCGGCCGCGTGCTCCTCCAGGGGCTCTATCGCCTCGCGCAGCGCGCGCGGCAGGGTGCGGCACAGCTGCTCGACCTTCTCGGCGTGCCACCCGGGGATGGTCCACTCGAGCAGGTCGGCGTCGAGCCGCGGCAGCACCGCGAGCGGCACCGTGAGCGTGATTCCGTCGTCGTCCTCGCCCGGATCGAACCGGTACGACAGCGCGAGCGTCTCGCCCGAGACCGTGATCGTGTCCGGGAAACGGTCCGCCGAGAGCTCGTCGGCCTCGTCGAGCAGCACGTCGCCGAGCGAGAGGTGCAACACGGTCGGGTCGATGGCCTCGGCCTCTGCGCGCCACTGCTCGAAGGTCTGGCCGCTGTAGACCGTGTCGGGCACGCGCTTCTCGAAGAACAGCGCCACCGCGTCGTCGTCGGCCACCATGTCGCTCTTGCGCGCGCGGTCGCGCAGGCGCTTCACCTGCTCGAAGAGGAGCCGGTTGTGCTCCATGAAGGGCGGCGGCCTGGGCACCGAGTACTCGCGGCGCACGAGCGCGTGCAGCAGGAACAGCCGCCGACACACGCGCGGGTCGATCGGCCCGTAGTGCACCTTGCGGTCACGGACGACGCTCAGGCCGAACAGGGTGACCTGCTCCTTGTTCATCACCTGCGCGGTCTTGCCGGCCCAGTTGGGTTCGCCGTAGCTGCGCTTGCAGAGCGCGCCGCCGGCCGGCTCGAGCCAGGCGGGGTCGATGCGGGCCGCCATGCGGCCGTAGAGCTGCGAGGTCTCGACGAGCTCGGCCACCATGATCCACGGCGCGGGCTTCTTGGCGTGCACCAGCGCCGACGAGGGGTGGAGCTGGAACGGCGTGTTGCGCGCGCCGAGGTAGACGCGCTGCTCGGGGTGCCACGTGCCGACGCGGCTCAGGAGCCCGGGCAAGAGCGCGCGGTGGACGGCGTCCTCCTTGGCCGGCTCCGGGTTCAAGGTGAAGCCGAGCTCGCGGGCGATGCGGGAGAGCTGGTGGTGGATGTCGCCCCACTCGCGCATGCGCGCCTGCGAGAGGAACCCCTCGCGGCACACCGCGTGGAGCTGCCCGCTCGTGAGCTTCTCCTGCTGCTCCTGGAAGAAGTGCCAGAGCTTCAGCAGGCTCCCGAAGTCCGAGGACTCGTCGCGGAAGCGCGCGTGGGCCTCGTCGGCGCGGCGGTGCTGCTGGGCCGGCCGTTCGCGCGGGTCCTGCACGCCGAGCGCCGCGGCGATGATCAGCACCTCGCGCAACGCGCCCTCCTCCGCGCCGCCGAGGATCATGCGGCCGATGCGCGGATCGACCGGCAGGCGCGAGAGCTTCTTGCCGATCTCGGTGAGGTTCTTGTCGCCGTCGAGGGCGCCGAGCTCCTCGAGCAGGCGGTAGCCCTCGTCGATCGCGCGCTTGGGCGGCGGGTCGAGGAACGCGAACGAGGAGAGCTCGCCGAGGCCGAGCGCCTTCATCTGCAGGATGGCCCCCGAGAGGCCGACACGGAAGATCTCCGGGTCGGTGTACGCGGGGCGCGCGTCGAAGTCGGTCTTCGGGTAGAGCCGGAAGCACACACCGCTCCGCGTGCGGCCGGCGCGGCCCTTGCGCTGATCGGCGCTCGCCTGAGAGATGGGCTCGATCAGGAGCCGCGTGACGCCCGAGCGCGGGTCGTGTCGGTTGATCCGCGCGAGGCCGGTGTCGATCACGTAGACGATGCCGGGGATGGTGAGCGACGTCTCGGCCACGTTGGTCGCGAGCACGATCCGGCGCACGGGCAGGGTCTGGAAGATGCGCGCCTGGTCGGCCTGCGCGAGCCGGCCGTAGAGCGGCAGGAGCACGGTGTGCGGGAGCGCGTGGGCCTTGAGGGCCGCCGTCGTCTCGTGGATCTCGCGTTCGCCGGGGAGGAACACGAGGATGTCGCCGCGCGGCTCGCGGGCCGTGATCTCCTCGACGACGTCGGCGACGCTCTCCGCCATGTCGCGCTCGCGACCGGGGCGGTGGACCACCTCGACCGGGTAGGTGCGCCCCGACACCGAGATGACCGGCGCGCCGCCGAAGAACGCGGAGAAGCGGTCGGTGGCCAGCGTGGCGGAGCTGATGATGACCCGCAGATCGGGGCGCTCGGGGAGGATGCGGTGCAGGTGCCCGAGCAGGAAGTCGATGTTGATGCTGCGCTCGTGCGCCTCGTCGAGGATGATCGTGTCGTACGCCGAGAGCAGCGGATCGCCCTGGATCTCCGCGAGGAGGATCCCGTCGGTCATGAACTTGATCCGCGTGTCCGGACCGGTGCGATCGAGGAAGCGGATCTGGTAGCCGACGAGCTGGCCCTGCTCTGCGCCGAGCTCGGACGCGACGCGCGCGGCCACGCTGGTCGCCGCAATCCGGCGGGGCTGGGTGACGCCGATGCGCTTGCCCTCGCCGCGGCCCATCGCGAGGCACAGCTTGGGCAGCTGCGTCGTCTTGCCGGAGCCGGTCTCGCCCGCGACGATGACGACGGGGCTCCGCTCGATCGCCGCGCGAATGTCGTCGACGCGGGACGAGATCGGGAGGTCGGCCGGGAACTCGATGCCTCGCAGCCGCGGTCGGGGCTCTGGCGGTGCGGGCCCGCCCACCACTGGGTGCGCGGGCGCGGGTCGCGCGTGGCGAGGCTCGCGCCGTAGGGGCTCGGTCCGCCGCGAGGGCTCCGGACGCTCGGGGTGCGCGACGGGCTCGGCGCGGACCGGCTCGGCGCGGACCGGCTCGGCGCGCACGGGCTCGGCGCGCACGGGCTCCACGCGGCCAGGCTCCACGATCGCAGCCGCCGGCCGCACGTGCCGCCGGATGACCTCGGGCTCGACGCGCGGCTTGCGACGCACCGGCGACTCGCGGCCGCGGGCCGGCGCAGGAGCGGGCTGGGGAGCGGGCTCGAGGGCCGCCGGGGCGGCTTCACCCATCGAAGCTGACCCAATCGAAGCTGACGGCGTGCCGCGCGCGTCGCGACGGCGAGGGGGAACAGGCAATTCGCGGCGGAAACTAGCACGGCTCCTCGGTGGAGAGGGATCCCGCGCACCTCGTCGCGTGGTAACCGCTCGCGGTGGGCAGGCGAATCTGGTGCGAGACGCTGCCCCTCCCCGAGGTCGCCGCCGCGGTCGAGCTGCTCGCGGCGCGCGCGCTGATGCCGCTGGTCGCCGTGCGCCCCTGGGATCTCATCGCGTTGCCCGCGGTCGTGGAGCAGTGTCGCGCGTTCGATCTCCCGCTCGGCGTGTGGCCGATGCTCGACGACGCCGAGGGTCGCTGGGCCAACACCGACGACATGAGCCGCTTCTGCGCCTTCGCGCGCGAGGTCCACGCGCTCGCGCCAGGCGCCGAGCTCGTGGTGGACCTCGAGCCGCCGATCGCCGAGCTGCGCCGCGCGGTCACCCTCGGGCCCCTGCCCTTCGCCCGTGAGGCGCTGGGTCGCGCGCGTCGGCTCGCGGAGGCGCGCACCGAGCTCGTGGCGCTCGTCGAGTCGGTGCATCGGGCAGGAGGTCGGGCCTCGGCCGCGGCGATGCCGTCGGTGCTCTTCGATCACCCGGTGTTCCCCTGGACGCAGGCCCTCCTCGGCACCCCGCTCGACGGCGTCGCCTTCGACCACGTCAGCGTCATGCTCTACCCCTCGATGATGGAGGGCTGGTCGCGCGGGGCCCTCGACCGCGCGCGCACGCGGGCGGCCTTCGCCCAGCTGTGTCGGGTCGCGCGGAGACGCTTCGGCGCGCGGGCCGGCGTCTCGGTCGGCGCCGTCGGTATCGGCGCCCTCGGCGACGAGCCCGTCTATCGCGGCCCACGCGAGCTCCTCGAGGACGTCACCACGGCAGAGGCTTCTGGAGTCACCGAACTGTCCCTGTTCGACCTCGGGGGCGTGCTGCGGCGCGGGGGTTCGCCCTGGCTGGATGCGTTCGCGACGATTGTGTGACAGAGTCCGTCGATGTTCGGTCGGTCCCGCTCGGACGCGCTGTTCTTCGACGCGTTCCGCGATCACGCGCGCCACATCCTCACCGCATCGCGGTGCGTGGTCCGCATGTTCGACGACCTGCCGCGCCGCGAGGAGCTCGCGAGCCAGATCCGCGACGCCGAGCACGCGGGCGACGAGGTCACCCGCACGACCATCCGCCGCCTGCACGAGACCTGGATCACCCCGCTCGACCGCGCCGACATCCACACCCTCATCTCGCGCATGGATGACGTGCTCGATCTGAGCCACGCGGTCGCCAAGCGCATCGTGCTGTTCGACATCGACGAGTCCCGCTCGCCCGCGCCCGAGCTCGCCAAGATCCTCCTCGCCTGCACCGAGCGCGTCGCCGCCGCGGTCGAGGAGCTCCCCTCGATCCAGCGCTCGACCACCTTGCTCGACCAGTGCAAGGCGATCGATCTCCTCGAGAGCGAGGCCGACGAGCACTACCGCCAGGGCCTCGCCGCGCTCTACCGACCGGGCAACGAGCCGCTCGACGTCCTCAAGTGGCGCGACATCTTCGACGCGCTCGAGACCGCCACCGACCGCTGCGCCGACGTCGCCAACGCGCTCGAGTCGATCGTCCTCGAGTACGGCTGAAGCCGCGCGGCTCAGCCGATGCCGAGGACGAAGAACACGTAGCCGCCGACCACGAAGTGGCTGAGCGACGGCCCGATGAGGTTCGGGCGCCGGTGGAACATGATCCCCCAGAAGATGCCGGGGATGAACGCGAGCACGGCGAACAAGAACGACACGTGCAGGTGGTTGACGCTGAACATGAGCGCGGCCACGAGGATGGCCTTGGTCACGCGCCCCTTGCCGACGAGGTAGCTCTCGAGCGTGCTCTGCAGCGCGCACCGCACGATGAGCTCCTGCACGAGCGCCGAGAGCCCGTAGACCGCGAGCAGCTTGAGCACCCGCGGATCGGCGAGCACCTGGCGCACGTCGGGGTGCTGGATCACCTCGGTCATCCGCGTCTGGCGGCTGTGCACGACGAGCCACTTCACGCCGGTGAGGAGGGCGAGGAACGGCGGCGTCAGCAGGATCGCCTCGAACAGCGAGCCGAACAGGTTCTTGAAGCCGAACCCGAAGCGCGAGAGCGGGTAGCCGCTGTTGCGCATGAAGCCGAAGCTGCCGAGCCCGAAGAGGGCGATGACCGGCAGGCTGATGTACGAGGAACTCGAGGGGAGCCGCTCCTGCAGCCACGGCAGGCCCGCGACCAGCAGCGCGTACACGCAGAGGAGCACGATCACCTTGACCACGAGCTCGCCCATGGAGACGCGCTCCTGGGCCGTCTCGCGCATCTCGTCGGTCTGATCGCGCACCCGCTTCGCGAGCGCCTTGGCGAAGGCGAACACGAGGCGCGGGTGCTCGGTGACCCGGTCGTAGCGGAGGATCCACGCGGTGCACGGCTCGCGGGCCACGACGGTGGCGGAGCGGGGGTGCTTGTCGAAGAGCCCCACCTCGCCGACCACCTCGCCCGGCTCGAGCTCGCTGATCACGTGCTCGACGTCGGCGCGGTCGGCCTCGCGCTTCTTCACGTCGGCCGTGCCCTCGAGGAGGACGAGGATGGCGTCGGACGGGTCGCCCTCGCGCACCAGCACATCGCCGGCCTTGAACGCCTTCACTTCCGCTTCCCCGGAAATTTCTTCGATCAAGCCCTTCGGGAGGTGGGCGAAGAACGGGACGTCGCGGAGTCCGAGGCGGGGCAAGGCCGGCCGAGCCTAGTCGAAATCGCCCGGGATTTGGGAGCGGAGCACCGACCGAAGGCGAGCGTGAGCCGTTTTTCGCGGTGCCCACCACCTCTCTGCCGACATGCACCGCTGGCTCCTCCCCCTCCTCCTCGCCGTCCCGGCCTGCGCCCACGGCGCCGACGACGCCCCGAAGCCCTCCGAGCTCACCACGGTGGAGGCGTTCTGCGAGGCGCGCGCCGCCGCGGAGTGCTCCGACGTGGCCGTGACCAAGTGCAAGATAAAGGACAGGACCACCTGCCTCGCCGCGCGCAAGTCGTCCTGCAAGGCCGCGGTGCCCCAGGGGGTGAAGCTCGTCCCGCAGCGGGCGGACCTCTGCGTGAAGGCCGTGAGCGGGGCCTACGAGGACGCGAAGCTCGGGGCCGACGAGCTGCGCGCGGTCGACAAGGCGTGCAACGTCGGCCTGTTCGCCGGGCCGTTCGGTCCGCGCGCCGCGTGCACCACCAACGTCGACTGTGACGCGACGCAGAACCTCGAGTGCGTGAAGGCCTACGGGGCGAGCGAGGGCAAGTGCCTCGTCCCGGTGCTGGTCGCCCCCGCGAGCTCGTGCGCGGGTGAGGCCGACCGCTGCCCCGACGACAGCTTCTGCGACGGGACCACCAAGGTGTGCGTCGCCAAGCGCGCCGAGGGCCAGCAGTGCCAGCCCGGCTACGCCTACTGCACCGACGACCTCGTCTGCCAGGGCGGCGGCCCGTTCGGGGGCCACTGCAACGCCAAGGCCGTCGTCGGCGAGCAGTGCAGCCTCGACAGCGAGTGCGGGACGAACATCTGCGAGAAGCCCGCCAAGTCCACGGTCGGCAACTGCGCCGAGACGATGGAGCTCTCGCCGCTCTCCAACGCGTGCGCGGGGTTCGGGTCATGAACGCCCGCGGCCTGCTCCTCCTGCCGCTCGTGCTCGCGGCGTGCGCCGGGGGCGAGACGATGAACGGCACCGCCGCCGACGCGGGCAAGGGCTTCGGCTTCGACGCCGGGTCCGACGACACCTGCACCGGCGAGGGCTGCAAGTCGCCGTGCCTCACCGCGGCCGAGTCGCACTCTTCCGTCGGGTGCGAGTACTGGGCGGTCGACATGGACGGCGAATACGGCGCGAGCAACGGGTGCTTCGTCGCCTTCGTCGCCAACACCGCCGACGTGCCGGCCCACCTCGACGTGTCGTTCGCCGAGGAGTCGATCGACGTGGCGAAGTACGCGAAGATCCCCCGCGGGAAGGGCCGCGCGATCACCTACGAGGACTTCGACGCCTCGAAGGGGCTGCCGCCGGGCGAGGTCGCCATCGTGTTCCTCGCGGGGCTGCCGGAGGCCGGCACGCCGGAGCCGGGAGCCTGGAAGAAGTCGGTCCCCTGCCCGGTCGCGCCCGCCAGGAGCACCCTCGCGCAGCGCCACGGCACCGGCGTCGGCCAGGGTTTCCACGTGCGCACCGACGTGCCGGTCGTGGCCTACCAGATGTTGCCGTACGGCGGCGGCTCGGCCGCGGTCACCGGCGCGACGCTGCTCCTGCCGACGAGCGCGTGGGACACCAACTACGTCGCGGTCAACGCCTACGCGACGAACAAGGACTCCTACAGCGCGACGACCTCGATGGACATCGTCGCCGCCGAGGACGGCACCGTCGTGACGCTGTTGCCGAAGGTCGACGTCGTCGCCGGCGGCGGCCTCCCCGGCGGCAAGGCCGGCATTCCCATGGAGTTCAAGCTCGACAAGGGCCAGGTGCTCCAGCTCACGCAACCGCAGGAGCTCACCGGGAGCCCCGTGCAGTCCAACAAGCCCATCGGTCTCTACGCGGGGCAGCCGTGCCTCAACGTGCCGATCGGCATGAACTACTGCGACCACGCCGAGCAGCAGATCCCGCCGATCCGCGCCCTCGGCAACGAATACGTCGCGGTGTCGCACCGCCCGCGCACGAGCCGCCCCGAGAACCCGCCGTTCCGCTTGATCGGCGCGGTCGACGGCACCGCGCTCACCTGGGACCCCGCGGGCACCGGACCGAGCACGCTCGCGGCCGGCGAGATCCTCGAGATCACGACCGGCGGTCGACCGTTCGTGGTCAAGAGCCAGGACGCCGAGCACCCCTTCGTGCTGACGACGTACATGACGGGCTCCGCGACGATCGAGACGCCCGCGACGCAGGGGTACGGCGACGCCGACTTCCTGCGCCTCGTGCCGGTGCCGCAGTACCTCGACAAGTACGTCTTCTTCACCGACCCGACCTACCCCGAG
>Ga0154020_10007591_pt1 | contig 12647 bp, 9 predicted proteins | sample Klosneuvirus_201_FD_109709 | JGI IMG/M metagenome (GOLD analysis project Ga0154020, IMG submission 109709) | Active sludge microbial communities from wastewater, Klosterneuburg, Austria - Klosneuvirus_20160825_MG | ecosystem: Engineered > WWTP > Aerobic digester > Activated sludge | place... | reverse complement strand
GCTGGACCGACCGCGATTGCCACTTCATCTTCGGCGACGTCTGCACCGCCATCCTGATCGAGCGGCTCGACCTGGCGCCAGCGTCGGCCTTCGAGATTGTCGGCACGCGGCTGCTGACCTCGTTCTCCAGCAACATCCGCAACAACGCGGGCTTCATGTCGCGCAGCGAGGACCGCGATCCGCAGGACCGTGACCAGCAGTTCTACCAGGAAGGCCGCAAGGTGTTCAAGGAAGTCTGCCCGATGGCCGCCGAGCACATCAGCTCGCACCTGGCCAGCCACGGCATCGAGCCCACCGGCGTGCGCCGCTACTGGCTGCACCAGGCCAACCTGGGCATGAACCAGCTGATCGCGCGCAAGCTGCTCGGCCGCGACCCGCAATCGCAGGAAGCGCCGGTGATCCTGGACGAGTTCGCCAACACCGCCTCGGCCGGCTCCATCATCGCCTTCCACCGGCACCACGCCGACGTGCGGGCCGGCGAAGTGGGTGTCATCTGCTCATTTGGCGCCGGCTACTCGATCGGCAGCGCAGTGCTGCGTCGCCTCTAGCCAGAACTCGAATCAGTTGAGGACAGAGCAAGTGCGCTGCGCATCGCTTGGTCTGTCCCGCAATTCCAGTCAGTTAAGGACAGAGCAAGTGCGCTACGCGTCACTTGGTCTGTCCCGCAAAGTATCAGGATAACGCGCGCTTGAGCCGGATTTCCTCGATGCGCTGGGTGCCCATGGGCACCGTGCGGGCGCTCGATGGCTCGCGCTTGAATCCAGCCAGCTCGTGAAAGCGCAGCGCGCGCTCATTGCCCAGCGGCACCCAGACCGTGACCTTGGTGCAGCCTTCTTCCTGCAGGCCTTCGCGCGCCGCATCCCACAGCGCCAGGCCGACGCCACGGCCCCAATGCGCGGTGGCCGCGTAGATCGCCCAGATCTCGCCGGTGGTGGGCGGCGTGCCCTGGTCGCGCGAGCGGTCGAAGCCGACGAAACCCACAATCTTTCCGTCCTCCAGCGCCACCTGCACCTGCGGCTCGCTGAACTCGATGGCCTCGCGCCAGTAGGCCTGGCGCTTGTCGGCGGGAATCGGCGGCAGGCTGGTCTGCGACAGCAGCCCGCGGTTGGCGGCCTGGTCGGCGGCGGCATGGATCTCGGAAATGGCCTTGGCGTCGCGCAGGGTGGCGGGACGAACCTCGAAGGTGGTCAAACTGGTCATAGGGGAAACAGGCCACACCCGGGCGTGGCGGCAATAAAAATTCAGGAGTTGGATTGTCGCCCAGAACGCGACGCCTGAGCCTCGGCATGCGTCCGAAAATGGAATGACGCTTGCGTAGCGTGTTTGCCGAAGAGTTTCCAGCTTAGTGCTAAATCGAAGCATTGGGCTGGATCAACTGCAGAAGAAGGCAAGCGCCGATGGTTGGGCGCCGGGATCAGGCTGCCTGGGCGCTCTGCTCCGTGTCCCCCGCCCTGCGGGCGGGGGACACGAACGGCGGCGAGTGCCCCCACCCTGCTGCGGGTTCAGCACAATGGGTCCGCACATTTGGCTCGACAGGCTCAGAGCCAACAGAAGCTTCCTGAAGTAGGTGTCATCTCCCCGAAATGCCTCTGATCCACGGATCCGCATCGCCGCAGGCGGCGCGCTGCGAGGACGCCACGCTGGCGAACGCCATAATCCCCGCAAAATTGCATATCCCGAAATCAGTTCAGGACTGAGCCGACGATCTGTTCCGCTAAACATCAGAAGACCGCATGCACCACCACCCGGATTCCATGGAGAACAGCAATCGCTGCGCCAACCCGACCCTGGCGGAGCTGGTCGACCCCGCGCGGCGCCAATGGGTCGTGCGGGCGCTGCAATGGTCGGCGCTGGCCTGCGTGCCAGTGGCGGGTTGCGCCAGCCTGCCTGCGGCCCAGGCCAGCCGTTCGCGCCTGGGCTTTGCCGGCATCGCCGCATCGACTGCAGACGCCGTGATCGTGCCACGCGGCTACCACGCCCAGGTACTGGCGGCCTGGGGTGAACCGGTGGGTATCCCCGGCGCCATGCCAGCGTTTCGCGAAGACGCGGGCAACAGCGCGGCCGAGCAGGCGCTGCAGATGGGCATGCACCACGACGGCATTCAGTTTTTCGCGCTGGAGGGCAGTCACCACGGTCTGCTGGTGATGAACCACGAGTACACCGACGATGGTCTGCTGCATCCGGGCGGCATGTCGCCCTGGACACTGGAGAAGGTGCGCAAATCGCAGGCCGCGCACGGCATTTCGGTGATCGAGGTGCGATGGCACCAGCAGCAGTGGCAGATGGTGCGCCCCAGTGCCTTCGCCCGGCGCATCACGGCCAACACACCGTGCCGCCTCAGCGGCCCGGCCGCCGGCCACCCTTTGCTGCGCACCGCCGCCGATCCCGAGGGCCGCAGCGTGCGCGGCACCCTCAACAACTGCGCCTGCGGCAAGACGCCGTGGGGCACCTACCTGTCGGGCGAAGAGAACTTTCGCTTCTACTTCGCCGGTGGCGAGCAGCCCAGCGCGGACCAGCGGCGTTGGGGTCTGGCGCCAACCGCCTGGCTTCGCTGGCCCGAGCATGATGCGCGTTTCGACGCAAGGCAGCATCCCAACGAGTTCCACCGCTTTGGCTGGATCGTCGAGGTCGACCCGCTCGACCCAAACTCGACTCCAGTCAAGCGCACCGCCCTGGGCCGGGGTGCGCACGAAGGCGCCTGGGTGGCCACCACCCGCACACAACGGGCGGTGGTCTACTCAGGCGAGGATGCGCGCTTCGAATACCTCTACAAGTTTGTCAGCCGCGACAGCATCGCGCCGGCGCAGCCCGGGCTGTCGCTGGCGCAGGCCAACCGCGACCTGCTGGACCACGGCACGCTGTATGTGGCGCGCTTCCATGCTGATGGCAGCGGCGAATGGCTGGCGCTGGTGCATGGGCAAGGGCCGCTGACTGCCAGCCAGGGCTTCGCCGACCAGGGCGAGGTGCTGGTCAGGACACGCCAGGCCAGCGACCTGCTGGGCGCCACCAAGATGGACCGTCCGGAGTGGCTGGCCATCGACCAGGCCAACCACCAGGTGTTCTGCTCGCTGACCAACAACAGCGCACGCGGCCAGGCCGGCCAGCCCGACGTGGACGCCGCCAATCCGCGTCGCAACAACGTGATGGGGCAGGTGATCCGCTGGCAGGAAGAGGCCGACTTCGACAGCACCCGCTTCAGCTGGTCCATGCTGATGCTGGCCGGCGATCCGCGCAACACGCGCGCCGAGGCGCGGGGCAATGTGCGGGGCGACGCCTTCGCCTGCCCCGATGGCTTGATGTTCGACCCGCGCGGCGTGCTCTGGATCCAGACCGACGCCGCCGCAGCGGAACTCAACCGGGGTGAGTTCAGCGGGCTTGGCAACAACCAGATGCTGGCCTGCGATCCGGCCACGGGGGAGGTGCGACGTTTCCTCAGCGGCCCGGTCAATTGCGAAATCACCGGGGCCTCGCTGACCCCCGACGGCAGCACCCTGTTCGTCAACATCCAGCATCCGGGTGAGCCGCCAGCCGAGCGCAGCGACCCCGATCAGGTCACCCAGTATTCGCACTGGCCCTACGGCACGCGGCCGCGCTCGGCCACGGTGGCGATTCGCCGCGACGATGGCGGTGTCATCGGCACCTGAATCCGCCGCGCGCCCGCTACCGGCTACTGCGCCAGCAAGGCGTCCTTGAGCGCCCAGTCGGCGGGACTGCTGCCAACCCAGATCTTCAGCACCATGTTGAAGAACTCGGCATCGCCCACCGGTGCGCCCTGTGCCTGCCCCACGATGAAGAAGGTGGTTCCCTTGCCGGGCACGAACTCCATGGCAAAGCTGTCGCCCGCGCCGAGCTTGGGCCGGCCCGAGAAGATGTCGATCAGGCGGGTGCTGGAAGCAGCGTGCTTCTGCACCAGTTCCGGCGCGGAGTTGGCATTCAGGCCCTTGATGAAGGCCACCCCCAGATCGGTGCCCGGGATCTCCCGCAAGGCCACGAAGTTGAGCCGCTTGGGGCCGGGCAGCGCCAGCAACTCATCGGCCGAGGAGACCTTGCGCGGCGTGTAGAGGGCCAGGTCGTAGACCTTGAAAATGGCGCGGTAGCGTGTGCCCGCGCCGTTCAGCGCCAGCGGGGTGCCCTGCACGCTCTGCGTGGGTTCGAACCTGGTCGAAGTCGCCGCGTGGACCCGACCGGCGCTTGCCAGCGCCAGCGCCAGCGCCATGGACAGCAGACCGCTGACGCCAAGGCGCGCAATTCCCGAAAGAGACATGAGTTTTCCTCGCTATGAAGACCGTGCGGCGCACACCGCCGGCCCGTTGATGTGCGGGGCTGATTGTCCGAATCGGCTTGACATGTCGCTGACACGGGGTTTCCACCTAGGGGCGAACCATAGCCTAGGGTCAATACCGTTGTTTTCGCCAAGGGACCCCTGCACGATGCGCGGAAATACACGGACCTATCTGATGCTCAATCCAATCAAAGCCACCAAAGACGACTTGCCGCTGCAGCGCTTCTACCGCTGGGAAAAGGAGCGGGCCGACAAGATTTTCCTGACTCAACCGATGGGCGCCGGCGTTGTGCGCGACATCACCTGGGCCGAGGCCGGCAATGAAGTACGCCGCATGGCAAGCTGGCTGCAGGCACAGGGCTGGCCGGCGGGCAGCACGGTGGCGATCCTGGGCAAGAACAGCGCGCACTGGCTGCTGGCCGACCTGGCGATCTGGATGGCCGGCTTCGTCTCGGTGCCGATCTACCCAACCTTCAACGCCGACGCGCTGCGCTACATCCTGCAGCACAGCGAGGCGCGTGCCTGCTTTGTCGGCAAGCTCGACGACACGGTCAGCCTGAAGGATGGCGTGCCCGCCGGCGTGCCGCTGATCACGCTGCCGCTGGCGCCCGCGGCTATCCAGGCCCCCTCCTGGGACCAGTTGATTGCCACCAGCCAGCCGCTGCCCGGCCAGCCGGTGCGCGATGGCGAAAGCCTGTGCACCATCATCTACACCTCCGGCACCACCGGCAACCCGAAGGGAGTGATGCACAAGTTCAGCGCGCTCGCCTGGGGCCTGCGCGCGGCAGCGGCGCGCATCGCCATGAACAGCGACGACCGCTACCTGTCCTACCTGCCGCTGGCGCATGTGGCCGAGCGCATGGTGATCGAGCAAGGCGTGCTGCACCACGGCAGCCGCGTCTTCTTCGCGGAGTCGCTCGACACTTTCGTGCAGGACCTGCAGCGCGCCCGGCCAACGGTGTTCTTCTCGGTGCCGCGATTGTGGGTGAAGTTCCAGCAGGGCGTGCACCACAAGATGCCAGCGGCCAAGCTCAAGCGCCTGCTGGGCCTGCCGCTGGTGGGCTGGCTGGTGCGCCGCAAGATCCTCAAGGGCCTGGGCCTGGATCAATGCCGCATCGCGGCCGGCGGCGCGGCGCCGATGCCGCCGGACGTGCTGCACTGGTACCGCGACCTGGGGCTGGACCTGATCGAGGTCTATGGCATGACGGAGAACTGTGGTGTCTCGCAAGCCACGCTGCCAGGCACCTTCCGCCCGGGCACGGTGGGGCTGCCGTATGACGGCGTGGAGAGCCGCATCGATCCCAACAGCGGCGAGATCCAGATGCGCAGCCCGGCCCTGATGCTGGGCTACTACAAGGACCCGGCGCAGACCGCCTCCACCTTCACCGACGACGGCTGGCTGCGCACCGGCGACAAGGGCCAGATCGAACCCGATGGCTGTCTGCGCATCACCGGCCGGGTCAAGGACATCTTCAAGACCAGCAAGGGCAAGTATGTGGCGCCGGCGCCGGTGGAGGATCTGCTGGTGACCCATCCTGACGTCGAAGCCTGCGCTGTCACCGGCGCCAACTTCTCGCAGCCGCTGGCCCTGGTGATGCTGTCGGCCGACGCCATCGCCCGCTGCGCCTCGGCCGACGGCAAGGCCGCGCTGATGGCCTCGCTGCGCTCGCATCTGTCGACGGTCAACAGCCGGTTGGAGCCGCACGAGAAACTCGACTGCCTGGCCGTCGTGACGACGCCCTGGACGCCGGAGAACGGCTTCGTCACGCCGACCCTGAAAGTCAAGCGCGCGCGCATTGAAGAGGTGTACGCCGGCCGCTACGAGCGCTGGCTGAGCCAGGCCCAGCCAGTGGTGTGGGCCGACGCCTGAAGCGCTACCCGCGCTCCTTCTTGCGCCGCTCGCCGGCGGCTGGCGTCCCGTACTGCACCTGATGCAGTGAGGTCGCGAGGTCGGCATCCAGCGGCGCGGGGGCGCTGCTGACCACTTCCTTGGCCAGCTCGCGCGCCTCGGACCACAAGCCCAGGCCTCGCAGCTCCTGAATCAGCGACACGCTGACATCGATCTCGCGCGCCGGCTCGGCCGGCGCGGGATCGGCGACGGGAACCGTCTCGGCCTGGGCCACTTCCGCCACCGAATCGGGGAAATCCAGCAGCACATCCACCGCCTGCTCCTGCGGCGCGGGTGGCTCAAAGTGGATCGGCGCAGCGCCGTCGGCCGGCGGTGCGTCCGCGGCCGCAGCGGGCACGGCGTCAAACAGCCGGCCCAGCCTGGAGGCGGTGGCGGGCATCATCGACGAGTCCAACGCATCGTGCTCGACGAAGGTGACATCCAGCGAGGAGGGTCGAAAGGCCGAGTCCTGCACCATCGGCCTGGCCGCCGGCGGCGTGCGGCGAGCAGGCTCCACCGGGGCGGGACGTGAAGGCGCTGCCACCACCGGCGCCGGCGCGGTCGCCCTGGCAGCGGGCACCGGCGCGGCACGGGCCGCTGTGCCTTCGGGGTGGCGCATGCGCGCATCCGCCACGGCCATGCCCGGGCGAGCAGCGCGACGGGCCGGCCCGCGCCGCAGCCACCAACCCACGGCCAGCAGCCCCAGCGCCAGTGCCGCCACGGCCCCCAGCGCGCCGGCGGTGCCCAGGAGCTCTATCGGCGAAACGGCGGATGCCGGCTCGCGCAGTTGCGCCAAGCCGGCCTGCGTGCGTTGCGCCTGCAGGCGCACGGCCTGGAGTTCCGCGGCGAGGCGCTCCACACCCGAGCCGGCGGCGCTCGCGCTGGGGCTCGGCGTTGACGAGACGGCCTCGGCGCCGGTGGCTACAAGTGTTGGAGTTGGCAAGATCAGTCCATCCCTCGAAACTAGGACCTTTGGTCGGGTGACCGCGGAGCAAGCGCTCTGGCGAGGAATGATAGTACAAGCCGTTGAACGACCGGGGCGCCGAGGGGGTTGATTCAGCCTGGGGCGGCCATAATCGGTGCTGCCCGAATCCACCGCTTGCGAAGAGGCCCGCTCATGAAGTTCACCCCCGCCACGCTGTCCTTGCTGCTGGCCGCGCTGGTTGGCGGCTGCGCGCTGCAACCCGCGGGGGGTCCTGCGGCGGACCAGACCATCCGCCTGACGGTGATGCACACCAACGACCACCATGGCCGCTTCTGGAAGAACGGCGACGGCGAATACGGCATGGCCGCCAGGAAGACCGTCATCGACGGCATCCGCGCCGAAGTCGCCAAGGCCGGTGGTTACAGCCTGCTGCTCGACGGCGGCGACGTCAATACCGGCGTGCCCGAGTCCGACCTGCAGGACGCGCGGCCCGACTTCAAGGGCATGAATCTGCTGGGCTACGACGCGATGGCGGTGGGCAACCACGAGTTCGACAAACCCCCGGCGGTGCTGCAGGCGCAACGCGCGTTGGCGCGCTTCCCGATGCTGTCGGCCAACATCTACCGTGACGGGCAGCGGCTGTTCGAGCCCTACCGACTGTTCAACGTGGGCCCGCTGCGGGTCGCCGTGATGGGACTCACGACGGAGGACACCCACAAGATGGCCCACCCCGACCATGTGCGGGGCATCGAGTTTCGCAGCGTCATTGCCGAAGCCACCCGGCTGGTGCCGGAACTGCGCGCCAAGGCCGACGTGGTGATCGCGGCGACGCACATGGGCCACTACGAAAACGGCGAGCACGGCACGCAGGCGGTAGGCGACGTGGAGATGGCGCGCGCGGTCCCGGGGCTCGACCTGGTCGTGGGCGGCCACACCCAGAACCCGGCCTGCATGAAGGCCGAGAACGTGCTCGACCGCGCCTACGTGCCTGGCACGCCATGCCAGCCCGAGCGACAGAACGGCACCTGGATCGTGCAGGCGCACGAGTGGGGCAAGTACGTGGGGCGGGCCGACTTCGAATACCGCCAGGGGGCGTTCAAGCTGGTTCACTACGCGCTGATACCGGTCAACCTGAAACAGGCCATCGCACAAGCCGATGGCAGCAGCACGCTGCGTCTCTATACCCCGCAGATTGCCGAGAACCAGGAGATGCTGGACCTGTTGTGGCCCTACCAGAACTTCGGGCAGCAGATGCTGCTGGTCGACGTCGGCAGCAGCGACGCCGCGCTCGCCGGTGACCGGCCCACCGTGCGCTCGCAACAGACCGCGCTGGGCAACCTGGTGGGACGCGCGATGATGGCGCGCACCCGAGCCGACCTGGCGGTGGTCAACGCCGGCGGGGTGCGCGACTCGCTGCCAGCGGGCAGGCTGACTTACAAGGACCTGCTGAAGGTGCATCCCTTTGGCAACACCATCGCCACGGTGGAGTTCAGCGGCGCCGAACTGCTGGACTACCTGGCGGTGGTGGTCAGAATGACCCCCGGCTCGGGCGCTTTCCCCCAGTTTGCCGGCATCAAGCTGCTGATCGAAGGTGGCAAGGTGAGCCGTGCGGAAATCCAGGGCGCGGCGGTAGACCCGGCCAGGTCTTACCGCATGGCTGTCAACAACTTCGTCGCCTCTGGCGGCGACGGCTACCCCAGGCTGACCCAGCACAAGACGTTTGTCGACAGCGGCTTCGTCGACGCCGAGGTGCTGCGCGCCTTTATTGGTGCCAGCAGCCCGATCAAGGTGGCCGACTATGCGCCGCAAGACGTGGTCCAGCGCCGCTGAGCGTGGCGTGCGCGTACCGGCTCGCAAGGCGCCCCATTCGGCCGATAATCACAGCGTCCCTGAGCGGATCAGGGCAAGCCATCCAACCCTAGGAGACCATCATGGCCAAAGGTCAGCAAAAGAGTAACAAGGAAGCCAAGAAGCCGAAGAAGGACACCTCGCCGCCCAAGCCCGCATCGCCGGATGCAGTGCGCCCAACCATCACCACGGTGGTGCCGGTGCGCGGCAAGCTGAAGAAGTAGCCTGCTGGCGAGCGTGTCGCCGATTCCCCCGCGCGCGCCGGCTCCAGCCGGGCGCCGGCGCAACGCGATTGGCCCGATGAAGAACCCGCCACGAAAGAAGAAGAGCCATCCCCCGCCGCCCAAGCGGCCTTTGGCAATGCGCCCACGCGGCCTGGAGCAGGGCATGCTCACCGAGGGCTTCTCCTTGCCGCAGATGGTGGAGGATCTGCGCAAGTACCAGTTGGAACTGGAGGTCCAGAACAAGGCTCTGCGCTACAGCCAGCAGGTGGCCGAGGGCGCCTCGGAGCGCTTCCTGACGCTGTTCTCCAATGTGCCGCTGGCACTGATGGTGGTGGATGAACACGGCCTGGTGCTGGAGAGCAACGCCATGGCGCTGCGACTGTTCCGGCCGATGGAACAAGACCCGCCGCTCAACTTCCTGCTGCCACTGGTCGACCCCGGCCACTCCGATGCGGTGGCGCAAGCCTTTCTGGACGCCAAGCAGCACGGCACCAGCGAGATCACCGAGGTGGTGTTCAGCGGCGGCAGCGCCGGTTCGCTGACCGGCGACCTGCACGTTGCACGCATCGAGAACCCGCAGGACGAGCTGGCGCACTTCATCTGCGCCTTCATTGACCAGGGCCCGCTGCTGACGCAGCGCCACGCCCTGCAGCGCAGCGCCTCGGCCCTCAAGCAGCGCAACGAGGCGCTGCGCCAGAGCGAGGCCCGCCTGGCGGCGATCATCAACTCGTCGCTCGACGCCATCATCTGCGTCGACGCGAGCAAGACCATCACGGTGTTCAACCCGGCCGCGGCAACGCTGTTCCAGTGCCCTTCCGACCAGGCGCTGGGCAGCCCGCTGGAGCGCTTCCTGCCCAACGCCATCGAGACCCTGACCTACACCCAGGTGTCCACCCATGCCCAGCTCGGCGAGATGGAGGGACGCACCGCCGGCGGCAAGCAGTTGGCGGTCGAGATCAGTGTCTCCTTCGAGCAGCGCCCCGAAGGCGACATCACGACCGTGTTCGCGCGTGACCTGACGGCGCGCAAGCGCGTCGAGGCGCAGCGCAACGTGCTGGAGTCGCAACTGCGCGAGTCGCACAAGATGCAGGCCATCGGCACCATGGCCGGCGGCATCGCCCACGATTTCAACAACATCATCAGCGCGATCCTGGGCAACGCGGAGCTGGCCCGCCAGGACAGCCCGCCCCAGTCGGCCGCGCAGATCAGCCTGGCCGAGATCGAGAAGGCCGGACGCCGCGCACGCGACCTGGTGCGCCAGATCCTGACCTTCAGCCGCAACGAGGCGCCCAAGCGCGCCCTGCTGCACCTGGCCGACACGGTACACGAATCGGTGCGCCTGCTCAAAGTCGCCCTGCCGCCGCACATCGAGCTAGTGGTGCACACCGAGCCGGTGGTGCCGCCAGTGATGGCCGACGCAACGCAGGTCGAGCAGGCGCTACTGAATCTGTGCACCAACGCCATTCACGCCATCGGCGCGCAGCGCGGCATCATCACCATCGAGCTGGGCAGCACGCCGCGCCTGCCGTCGCAGGCGGAACGGCGCCGCAGCTCGCGCGGCCACCATGTGACGCTGGCGGTGCGCGACACCGGCAGCGGCATCGAGCCCGAAACGCTGGAGCGCGTGTTCGAGCCCTTCTTCACCACCAAGCAAGTGGGCGAAGGCACCGGTCTGGGGCTGGCCGTGGTCCACGGCATCATGCGTTCACACTTGGGCACCGTGGGGGTGCGCAGCACCGTGGGCCAGGGCAGCGTGTTCACGCTTTACTTCCCGCCCGCCGATCCCGACGCCGTGGCCATCGCCGCCGAGCCGCCCAAACCCAGTGTGGTGGAGGGCGCCGGCAAGCGGGTGATCTACGTGGATGACGACCAGGCGCTGGTGTTCCTGGTGCAACGGGCGCTGACGCGCAAGGGCTTCTCGGTGACGACCTTCAACGACCCGCGTCAGGCCATCGCGACGCTGCGCGACGCGACCGTGCCCTGCGATCTGCTGGTCACCGACTACAACATGCCAGGCTACAGCGGCCTGGAGTTGCTGCACGACGTGCGCCAGCTGCGCCCGGACCTGCCGGTGGCGCTGGCCTCGGGCTATGTCACCGCGGAGATCGAGGCCGGCGCGCTGGCCCAGGGGGCACGTGCGCTGATCCACAAGCCCAACGATGTCTCCGAGCTGTGCGAGACCGTGCAGCGCCTGATCCAGGATCACGAGGCGACGCAGCGCCGCGACTGAGCCATGCCGCCTGCCTCAGCGCTCACCGGCGATGCGCCGGCGCTCAGCGTCCTGTTCGCCGATGCCGCCTTGCTGGTGCTGGACAAGCCCGCCGGCCTGCTGTCGGTGCCCGGGCGCGGCGCGGACAAGCAGGACTGCCTGAGCCGGCGCGTGCAGGCGCTCTACCCCGACGCCCTGGTGGTGCACCGGCTGGACATGGCCACCTCCGGGCTGATCATCATGGCGCGCGGCGCCGACAACCAGCGCCTGCTGAGCAAGGCCTTCGCCGAGCGCCAGGTGCGCAAGCGCTACATCGCGCTGGTCGATGGCCTGCTGCAAGAAGGCATTGGCGCCTGGCGCACCGTCGATCTGCCCATCGGCGTGGACTGGCCGCATCGGCCACGGCGCATGATCGACTTTGCGCGCGGCAAGGCCAGCGTCACGACGCTGCGGGTGCTGTCGCACGATCGGGCACAGGGCACGACCCGGCTGGCGCTGGAGCCGGTCACCGGGCGTTCGCATCAACTGCGCGTGCACCTGCAGGCCATCGGCCACCCGATCCTGGGCGATGCGCTCTACGCCGGCGCGGCCGCGCAAGCCAAGTGCGCGCGCCTGGCCCTGCACGCCGAGTCGCTGGCGCTGGCGCACCCGCAGACCGGTGTGATGCTCACGCTGCAGAGTCCGCCGGCGTTCTGACGCTCGGCGCGATGGTCGGCAGCAGGATGTAGATCCTCAGCCCCTGCTGCGGCGCGCTCTCCAGCCGGATCGAACCGCCCAGCATGTCGGTCACCAGGTTGTAGACGATGTGCATGCCCAGGCCCGAGCCACCCTGGCCGAACTTGGTGGTGAAGAAGGGATCGAAGACCCGGCCCAAGGTGGTCTCGTTCATGCCGACACCATCGTCCGTGAAGACGATCTCCAAGTGCTCGTCGTCGACGCGTCGGCTCTGCAGGTGCATGTGACCCTGCTGACGTCCCTCGAAGGCATGCATCAACGCGTTGGTGACGCAGTTGGTCACCACCTGGCCGATCGCGCCGGGGTAGCTGTCCATCTCGATGCCGGAGGCCAGCTGCGCGCTGAGCACGAACGACTTCTTGCGGCACATCGGTTGCAGCGTGAGCAGCAGGTCCTGCAGCATCTGGCGCAGATCGAAGCGCCTGCGCTGATCGCTGGCCTGGTCCACCGCCACGCCCTTGAAACTGCCGATCAGGTCGACCGCCCGGCGCAGCGTGCTCATCAGGATCTCCACGCCCTGGCCGGTGGTGGCCAGG
>Ga0154020_10007589_pt1 | contig 12652 bp, 14 predicted proteins | sample Klosneuvirus_201_FD_109709 | JGI IMG/M metagenome (GOLD analysis project Ga0154020, IMG submission 109709) | Active sludge microbial communities from wastewater, Klosterneuburg, Austria - Klosneuvirus_20160825_MG | ecosystem: Engineered > WWTP > Aerobic digester > Activated sludge | place... | reverse complement strand
ATTTTATGCATATCCTGGGACGAGCGTCCTAGAATTTGTATAATCGGAAAATTCGCTTCCCGCAAGCCAAAGAATTCCCAGGTCACGAGGGTTTTTCTGTGAAATTTGTCGCCTATTATCGCGTTTCCACCAAAAGGCAGGGCGAGTCCGGCCTTGGCCTCGACGGCCAGCTTGCCGCTATCGAGGCACACGTTCAGCGCTACGGCGGCGCCCTTATTGGCAGCTATACGGAGGTAGAAAGTGGACGCCGCGTCGATCGCGCCGAACTTCGCAAGGCCCTATCCCACGCCAAACGCTCGCGGGCGACGCTCGTCGTCGCAAAGCTCGACCGACTTGCGCGGAACGTCTCATTTCTGTCCGCGCTTCTCGATGCCGGCATCGACTTTCTCGCTTGCGACAATCCACACGCCAACCGGCTAACAATCCAAATCCTCGCGGTCATCGCCGAAGACGAAGCCCGCCGATGCAGCGAGCGCACGAAAGCCGCGCTGCAGGCATACAAGGCGCGTGGCGGTAAGCTGGGCGCCCACCTCCCGCAATGCCGCAAGCTCACTCGCGAGGCTCGTTGCAGAGGTGCACGCCGTGCTGGCGAGGTGCTGCACGCGATGGCACAGGAAGCCTATCAGGACATCTCACCACTGCTAAAAACGTGGCACGAAGATGGTGTCACGCAGCAAGAAATCGCGCGCAAGCTCGAATCCCTTGGCCACACGACCCGGCGCGGGCGTCGCTGGAGCCAATCTCAAGTCTCGCGGATTCTGCGTCTCTACGTCTTGCCAGCCAAGACGAACAGCAAAAGTGCCTGAGAAAGCAGCCGGCGCACCTGGCATCCGCAAGCCCTCACTCCAAGCGCTCCACGTGAACCTTCAGCAGTTTAATCGCTTCCTTCAACCCTGGTCCTAGCTTCTTCGGTATTTTCACTTCCTTGGTGGTCTCGGTCTCGATGCCCGCCAGGAGGGTGACCGCCGGAACGCCGAGTCCGGCAGCCAAGCGCTCCAGTGTCCTGGTGCTGATGTCACGGGGGTGATTTTCGAGTTCCGAAAGGTAGCGGACCTGAAGGCCCGTCCGTTCGGAGAGGCGCTGCTGCGACAGCCCTGATTTCAATCTAATGGCTTTTAAATTTTTTGAAATCAATAGCTTGAGACTCATCCAGATCCTCCGCGTCATTAAAATCATTACGGAAGGATCGCCAGTTTCATAGATGGACTAATTAGTCTTGCTATAGTGGATTATTTTTGCGGGGGTCTTTATGAATACCGAAGACGAGCCGGAACAGTTGATGGGACGAGTGCAAGGACAAGCGCTAGGACAAGTATTGGTGCTGATCGTTGATGATTATGAAGCAGTCCGAATGTTAATTGTCTCGCACTTTCGAAACGCTGGGTTTTCCGTATTGGACGCGCAAGACGTGACGGAGGCGATACACATGGTACGCCACCGTATCGTTGACGTGATCGTGACGGACTTCGATATGCCAGACGGGACGGGGCTCGATCTCCTGAAGCAGGTACGCGCCGACAATCGCGATATCCCGGTCTTCATAATGACGGGCGACGAAAGCCTCTGCGAAACCATGGTCAGGGAGCAGGGCGGCGCCGGTCTCTTCCGAAAACCAACAACGTCGGGGCAGGTAATGACGGCCGTGGTAAAAAACTATCTCGTCGTAAAATCGATTTTATAATTCTTGGTTATGGTGATTTATATGGTGATCTATGACGACTGATTACTCGCAAGTACCGATCATCCAAGGAGCGTATCAGCTCGCGCTAGACACGCAACGCCTCGTCGCCAGATTCCCAAAAAATTTTCGCTTCCAAATCGGCGATCGCCTGGCCTGGATGACGCAAGACTTTTTCGAGGCTACCGTCAAAGCAAACTTCATTCGCGACGCCGCTCTGAGGTGGAAAGCACTCGATGCACTCTCGGCCGAGGTCTTTACGATCCGAATGACCGTGCGCATGGCCAAGGACCTAAAAACCATATCAAACGGGCAGTACACGGAGGTTATTTCCCGCGTCGAGGATCTTCATAAGCAACTTACAGGTTGGACGAAATGGACGCAGTCAAAAATTCCACGGGGAACCGGCCATGAGTCGCACCACCAACCATCTTGAAATGCTGTCGCGCCAACCAGAACCGGGTGTTTCACGGAACACCCGGGAGTGTTTCCTGACTGCGACTCTTCCCCTCGCGCATGGCCATAGCGCCATGCTCGTGGATCAGCCCTTGGCTCTGCCGTACCCGGGAACGCCGGGATCGGCTTCTAGCCCTTCTGAGTGGAGAGCCTCAGCGTCGTCGACCCAATCCAACAACACGTCCAACGCGTGGATCGTGAACCTCGCCAACGGGAACACGAACAACAACGACAAGACCAATCCTAACCAGGTGGTCTGTGTCCGCTAGGCCCGGCGTCGGCGCGCCCGGAAGTCGGGTGGCGAGACGGCATGGCTCGCGGGGGAGTCACGAAAGTGATCCCCCGCAGCCTCCAAGATGTCGCTCATGGGCTTCCTGGCGGTAAGCTGACGAGCACGGCAGCAAGCCTTATTGCTGCGTCTTAGCCTTGTGGCGGTCAAACCATTTCAATTCGGCGACAACATCATCGGGAAGGCTGATGCTGGTCGGAAATTTTTTGAGTTTCTTCCGTTTCTCTTAGGCCCGCTTGATCGCTTTCGCATCAAACTCGATTTTTTCGTAACCCTTAGCATTCTTGGCATAAGTCGGCATAAATAACACGCTCCCTTTTATTGAGTTCTCTTGCGGAAATTATTCTGAACGGATTCCGCTTTCTCGGATGTGATGCCGTGTTTCTTGAAGATCTTGATGCTGTTACCTTCATCCCATTCGAACGAAAGGGACCGCTTAGCGTCTTGGGAACTGGCAATCCGCGACCGTTCAAGCAATGATTGTTGCGACCCCCGACTATTGCTGATGCAATTCTGGACCGGCTGAAACACCGATATTAGCGATTCCTTGCCAGATCGCTTAAATAAAGGTAGAAATAATATATTGTTTTTCTGAAAAAAATAGGCACTATAATTCATGCAATCCATTGAAAATAAAGTAATAAGTCGCATATACGGGAAAAAGAGGGGTTGGGTGTTTACCCCAAACGACTTTCTCGACCTCAGTGGTCGCCCTCTCATAGATAAGGCGCTTTCAACCCTGTCAAAAAAGGGGGCCATCAGACGTTTAGCCAGGGGCCTCTACGACTATCCCAGGACCCATTCAAAACTCGGAACCCTGCCGCCATTTCCAGAAAAGGTCGCTGCCGCAATTACCGCGAAAGATCAATCTCACTTTCAGCCAAGCGGCGCATATGCGGCAAATCTTTTGGGTCTGTCCGATCAGGTTCCCGCTAAGATCGTTTTTTTTACCGAAGGCACCAGCCGATCCATCACCATCGGTAAAACAAAAATCATGTTCAAAAAAACCACTCCAAAAAATATGGCCACCGCAGGCCGCATCAGCGGACTTCTGATCCAGGCTCTCCGATACCTACGCCGACCGCATGTGGATCAGAAAATCGTCACGCACCTACGCCGCAAATTATCAGCTCCCGACAAAGAGCAACTATTAAAAGACATCCGATACGCCCCGGCATGGATCGGATCGATCTTTCGCCAAATTGCCGAGACTGAAGGTTAGACCATGGATCAGTTTGCACAGCTTAAGGCTGATGAACGACGCGATTATTTTGAAGCCGCCTCCGCCAAACTTGGGAATATGAGCGCCGACATCGTCCAAAAAGATTTCTGGGTATGCTGGACACTAAAGCGCCTTTTTAGTCTTCAAACTATCGGCGACCATCTGACTTTCAAAGGCGGGACATCGCTTTCCAAAGTGTATGGCATCATAAAAAGATTTTCAGAAGACATCGATGTTAGTATCGAACGCAAATACCTAGGGTTTGGCGGTGATAATGACCCCGAAAACGCACCAAGCAACAAAGAACGTGAGCGCCGGCTTCAAAAACTAAAAACTGCGTGTCAGGATACTATCAAAGACCGGATCCTTCCCGAATTTCACCAGCACTGCGAATCCACGATTGCTAAAAGCGATTGGAGTCTGGCGCTTGACCCTGAAGATCCCGACCAGCAAACGATTCTTTTTGCGTATCCCAATGCTAATGCGCCTGGTCCCAGCAACTATGTGCGTCCCGTTGTAAAAATTGAGCTCGGCGCACGTTCGGATCATTGGCCATCGCAACAGACCGAAATTCATCCTTATTTGTGTGACGCGCTGCCTGACGCTATCAGCAACAAAACTGCAGACATCAAAGTGCTCGCGGCAGAACGCACCTTTTGGGAAAAAGCAACGATCCTGCATATGCTCTATCACCTACCGATGGGCAAACCATTCCCCACCAGAATGTCGCGGCATTACTATGACCTGTATATGCTGCTGCGCTCGCCCGTCAAAAATCTGGCGTTAAAGAACCTCGACCTTTTAGGCCGGGTTGCGGCTCACAAGGCGGTTTTCTTTCGTGCCGCCTCCGCCAAATACGATGAAGCGCGACAAGGAACATTGCGCCTGGCGCCTCCCGACACAAGAAAGGCGGATCTGAAAAGCGATTTTGATGCTATGTCCTCCATGTTTTTCGATAAGACTCCTGATTTTGAAACTATCATGACCGACATCGCGGCCTTTGATTTGACCTTTAATCGCAAATGATCCTCAATAAATTCGCAAACAAACACCATGGCTTGCAGCTCCTTGAAGTTCACATCTGGCAGCACTTCGCCACGTACCTTTTTCATCTTGAACCCTACAAGAACGATAGGGAATCCCAGCCTCTCGTAGGAAAAACGTTTCCGCGTCATAAAAACACCTCAACCGACTCCCGTCGAGATCGACATCTATTTTTACTAGGTGGCACGTCAGCATGGCTCGCGGGAGAGTCACGAAAGTGATCCTCCGCAGCCTCCAAGATGTCGCTCATGGACCGCCACCGCCTGAGATATTTATGCATGAGACGCGTCCGTGCACCATCGTCCGCACCACCGATGAACGATTCGCAAAATTCCGCGCGCAAGGCCTTCTCTTTCGTCGCACGCGCCGCCAGGACGGCTGGATCCTTCACCGGCAAAAGCTTCGTCGCCGCCGCGTTGGTCATGATTTTGCCCGCGAAGATTTCGGCAGAGACGACCTCATCGGCCAGATGCTTACGGAGCTTTCGACTCGCTGCTTGCCGAAAATACCCCATGTAGGAATTAAGCGCCGAGCATACGGCTTTCGCGTCGACCGGGCCCTTGCCCTCCTTACGGTACGCTGCCACACGCACCTTGCAGTTGCTCACGACACGTTGCCGTACCAACTGGTGATCGGGCTTATGCCAATAACCGAGATGATCAAGTCCCCGCGACAAGGGTTGAAGCTGTGTTTTCTTCACATTCAGCGTCATTTTCAGCTCGCGTCCCAGAAACTCCTGGACCTGAGGTACAATACTCTTCAACTTCTCGACGTCCTCGCCCAAAAACAGTACGTCGTCCACGTAACGCTGCCAGAAGAGAAAGCGGCCTTTGAGCCGATGCGCGATGAACTGATCGAGCTGATTCATGTAAACATTCGCAAAAAACTGAGAAGTTAAGTTGCCTATCGGCAATCCCTTGTCGGTCGCGGCCGCGAACAAACTCTTATAACGCGGCAGCCTCTCCCACAGCGCTTTCGGCGACGTCAGTTTGAAATTCCCGCGCGTCGTTGCCCGGTGAAAGATCACCGTCTTGCACAGCCACAAATAGTGCTCGTTCTCCAAATGTTTGGCTACAAGTCCATATAAAATATTGAGGTCGATCGACGGGAAGAAGTTCTGCACGTCGAGCTGGAGATAAAAAAGCGGCGCGCCTCGGTGTTGATTGTGGCGGCGGATGAAGAGCCGCAAATCCTCGCTCGCTTTTAGCGGCCCCTTGCCCGTGCGGCAAGCGTAGGAGTTTGGGACAAAGCGCCGCTCCCAGTACGGCGCCATGTAATCGTAGATATAGTGGTGCACGATCCGGTCGCGTAAATTTGCTGCGATTACCTCTCGTGGTTTCGGATGCGTAACGACAAAAATGTTTGACAAACCAGGGTGATATGTCCTATTCTGTATATCAAGAGCAAGCTCATGAATGGTCCTTTCGAACGTCAGATGGAACGAAGTTTTTTTGACGTGTGGCTTGTTCTCAAGACAACGGAAGTAGGATGCTATTAGCGCTTTGTACAACTGCGGATCAGGAGATGGATATTTGTAATTCATGCATTGGCATTAAAAACGAAAAAATAAAAAAATTAAATTAAATAACTGCCGGGCGCGCCGACGCCGGGCCTAGCGGACACAGACCACCTGGTTAGGATTGGTCTTGACGAGGTTGTTCGTGTACCCGTTGGCGAGGTACACGAGCCACGCGTTGGACGTGCCGTTGGATTGGGTCGACGACGCCCAGAAATAGTTCGCGTCCATCTGCGCTTTGGTGATCCAGAAGGCGTTTTGCGCAGAGTAAATACCGTGCTCGTAGGCAGCCATGAGTTCTTTCTGCGTCGGTACCCGCCATGCTCCAGCACCACCGAAGCTTAAATTTGCGCAAGTCGTCATCGCTGTTCCCCAACGCGCACTGGTCGATTGGGTCTCACTCCATTCAATGCCGGTAATTTTATCCTTAAAGCGGCATTCGTCGCCCGCATCACTACAAGCACCATCAGTTGTGGTATCGGTCCAAACTTCATCGCCGCTCGCAGTGCCCACTCCGCCACAAAAGTTTTGAGACGACCAGGCCGCCGGCGTATTAGCGGCGGAAGTCATGACTCCTAGGTTATTGTTGTAGTCATCAATCGTATCCCAGATGTCGCGGGTACCGTCGCCCCATTTAAACACCACGATACTAGCACCGTTGGTAACGGTAAAGTCAATCGCAGCGCCACCCGAAGTCGTTGACACTTGGAAGGTGTCGTTGGTTTTGTTACGCACATAATAGGTTGTATTCGCTGTTAGGCCAGTAGGCATCGTTTGCGCCGTAAACCGGATTGTGTCGTTGTCGCTATAGCCGTGAGCAACAGCTGTGAAAAAATCGGTGCCGAAATCAGCGACAGCGTTTTGCGGCGCGCCAGCATCATAGACAGCAGTATTGGCGCTGTTGCGACACGCTACTTTGAGCTTTCCTAACTGGCCGTCACCACGGTCGACGCCGGCCCTAACGTCCCAGACATTGAGCGCACCACCACCGGTATAGGAGCCGGTGACGCTCAGGTTTTCAAACTGAACAAGGTTCTTGACGTTTGCAGCCGTGATGTCGGCGTCGCCGCTACCCGTGCGGCGCACACCCGTCGAGTCCCAGAACTCAAACGTGACAGCACTGGAGAGCTGGGTGATGAAGTTGGTAAAGTCGGTCGTGATGCCGCCGTCGGCTTGGGTATTGGTCGTCGCGCCGGTGTCGCTATAGCGCGGCAAAGGCGCGGTTGTCGATGGGAAGGTACCCGTTACGCCGCCTATCTGGACGCCGCGTTTGATGTTGCCGGCTGCGAGGGACCCCGCAGCGGCCGCTTTGTAGTTCGTGCCGTTATCCACCACGCAGCTTGTGCCGCCATCAGACGCGCACAGCGTCGAGGCATAGTAGGTGCCCGTGGTATAACAGCTCTGACTGTTCGCGGAGGCACAGTCACCGATAGAGCCAGCCGTGCCGGCGATCTGGGCGGAGCTGCGCAGAGATGCTGTTGGGGCATTCGAGACGCCGGCGTAGTAACCCGCTCCGGGGAAAGATGCGGTCAGGTCCCACGTGCCGCGATCGGCGAGTGTGGGTGTAACTGCGGCTCCGGGATCACCGTAGGTGCCGCTGCCCGTGAGCACATTTGCCGCTGACGGAAGTGTCAAAGTGCCGGCCAAGCCCGTACCGCCGACGCCGTAATTGATGCCCGTTAAAACGTTGCCGATTGCCGGCAGGGTTACGTTGCCGCTAACAGCCGCCACCGTTTGCCCACTTAAGATCTTACTCGCCAAACCAGCGGCATCCGCTGCCGGGTAGGATGAGTTCGCGAGACACCCCGTAGCGCCGTCAGAGGCGCAGGCGCCTGGCGCGCCACTCAGGACGCCGGTCAGTCCACCAACCTGCACCCCGACTCGGAGGTCACCGGTCGTGAAATTAGCCATCTTGGCTGCTTTGAAATCCGCGGTGGTCACGCAGCCCGTCTCGCCATCCGTGGTGCACAATGACGGGGACGCCGCGCCAGCGCAATCTCTGAGCCCCTGCTTGACTTCACCTTTACCGTTGCGAAACGAGATATCGTTGCAGACAGTCTCCGGAGCCGCCAAAGTGATCGGCAGACCATCTCCAGCCGCATCGCTGATGAGAGACAGCGTCCTGATGTCTGAATTGTCGTCGTCCCTGAAGATGACATCGACAAGGCCAATGCCAGCACCAGAGGGCATCGTAAACTTGGCTTTCGTAGAACTTTGCGCCTCAAGCACGACGTCAATCGCTTGGTCGGCGCCGCGCCCGACAATGGTCTTTATCCCAGGCCGGATATTTTGGCCGAGAACCTCAACCACCTCACCCGGCTTCGCCGCCAGGACTGTGAGGGAGTCTATTGAAACGAGCGCGTTTTCCGCACCGGCACCGCCAGAGGGGGCTTGACCATTGGTCTTTGTCTCAAGCTTAGCGCGACAGGAAACGGTCGCCATGGCGATGGTGAGCAAGGCGATACTGATCGTAGCCTTAGGTAAGCACAACATCGGCGATGACTTGCTGCTATTTATTGGTCCTGCCATGGCTGCTCCTTAACGATCCTTCCGACCCTGTCGACCCTACCCGGGAGGATCTTTTGTTCTCATTTCTTATTGATGGATTCGGTACTCCCCCGGAAACCTTGAGACAATTCTCCCATGAGGAGAAAATAACTGGCATTTTAGTGACATAGAGGATTCATTCGTACCCCGATTAATTAATCCACCCGGGTGGGGCTTGGGTCGGGCTAATGCGCCCGCGCGATGAGCAGCATCAAAGCGATTTTTACCGCTACCGTAATCAGCGCCATTGCGCCGCCAGCAGATCGAAGCACCAACGCGCGGCAGTTGTGCCCTTCGATCCGGATGACAATCGCCAGTCTGAAGTCGTCAGACCTCTTTTAACTTTTTTTTGATTGGGTCATTTCGAGCCCTCCCTCGCCCGAGCCGTCAGGCAAAGTGGGGAGGCGAGATATGAGGCAATCGTTAAATCGCGTGACTAAGCTGCGGCCTTCAGACGAGCCACTTGTTGGCACCCTCACTCCAATAAATTCAGGTAGTTAAAATTTAGCTCAAGTTTTGGACCAAAATACCGACAAGTATTCATGGACCAAAAACGGTCCCTGAGCTATTATGTGCTTTGGAGGTGCCCAATGAAATCCGATCGAGCCCGCATCGATGTCGACGTGACGACGAAATATGTCGTCGATGACCTAATTGAGCGCGGATACTTCAAGGACCAGCAATCGGCACTGGCCGCCGCCGTGGCTGCTCTCCAGCTTCAAATGGCCGACGAGACGTTAAGCGACGAGTATTATGACGAGGACACTCAACACGCCATGGATTCCCTTCAGCTTGGTGCCAGGGCATGACCGACCAGCAACGGCCCGCCATTACGTTTGACCGCTGGCTTGTGCTCGTCATCGACCAGAGCGAGAGCCGCGGCAAAACCGATCCGCAGCAGCCACTGGACCAAACGAAGGATACCCGCCGCTTCATTGTGGTGAGTCCGAAGGATAAGCGACCCGTCTTCAACTGCATCGAATGCGTTTCAAAAAAAAAGACATTGAATTACCCGGACGTTGAAATCCCGGCCGATGGCAAGTTGTTCACCAAGGAAAGTATCGCCCGCGTCGGCATGATTTACACGCTGAGCAAATCGCTAGAAGGTTTGACCGCCCGTGGCTTCATAACGGATGCAGCTATTCAGCGAAAGATCGCAATTGGTCTTCAAGTATACCTCCCCGTGCCGCCTCGCATTGCCCCCTAAAGCTATTTTTGTTGTGTAAATAATTCCTCGTTGCACAACACGGTCTCCTCTGCTAAAGCCTCCTCTTACAAGGGAGGCTCCATGGCTTACGTCCGCAAAAAAGGCAATCAGGTGGCAATCGTTCACGGTGAGCGTCACCCCGATACTGGCGAGGTCGTGCAGAATACGCTTTTTACGTTCTTCTCAAAGGCAGAAGCTTACCGCGCCATCGGTCGGGGCGAAAAAGATCAAAGCCACTATTTCCAGCACCTCCTCCAAGAAGAACACCCGGCAATTAAATTTGATTGGAAGACAATCAACAAGGGAATCACCGAGAACTTAGACGTGCTCCCTGATTTAGCGGAATACCGCGAGCAGCGCCTCGCGGCGAATTTCAAAGACAGCCTCCACGCGTTCGCCCGCGAATTGGTTCAAACTGACCCGCAATCGCTGGTTCCGTCCGCCAAACTCTTGCAAGAGCACAAGCCTCAGCTTGAGTTTCTACGCGATATTATAGACATGAAGCTAGAACTCATCGATCCCGAAGAACATGAATTCAATGGCGACAATGAATTCTACTGGCGTCAAACAATGCGGGGATGGGGAATCAGCGGCGATGTTGAAGAAATGGCTTCTGAACTTTACCGAAGTGGCGACCATGATGCCGCCACCGCCGCGTTCACGCTTTTGGTCGAAAGTTTTCCCAACTACGCCGAGGGGCAAAACTACCTTGGGCTCCTGGCGTTGGATGGCGGCAATCTCGACGCCGCCATTCAACATTTTCGCAACATGGTCAAGCTTGGCCGAAAAATGTTTCCCAAGCGCATCCGCCGGGAAATGTATTGGAACGATCTTAAGACGCGCCCATACATGCGTGGTTTGAGAAATCTTGCTTTGGCGCTGGTTCGCAACGAATCCTTCGACGAGGCTCTTTCGGTCTGCAACATCCTGGAAGCCGAGTGTAGCGACCAAATCACAGCCGCATGTCATCGCGCTGCGATTTATCTTAACACTGGAAAATGGTCGCTGGCTGAGGAAAACGCCATCCGGATGCGAAATATATCGCCAATGGAAGCCGCCATTGCAGCCTTCAGTCAATTTGAGCAGGGAAATTTACTGAACGCCCGCGCAAACTTTTTGTTTGCCGCGTTCAACAACCCACTCGGGATTGAAATTGTCATCATGGGACGCTCAAGAAAACCTAAAGAGTTTCTTGAAGCAGAGGATTATGACGGTGGGATTGAGATCAGGGCCACCATTACCCCCTATCTCGCGAAGCGATCGAATAAGTCCAAGGCGTTCTTTTCGGCGTTGTTGCAGCATCCAGAAGTGCAAAAGGCGCGTGAGGAGTCAGCCGCCTGTGCCAGGAATCATTCAAAGGTAAAAGACCCCGCAAAGCATCGCAGAAATTTTGAGCGCTGGCACGAACTAAAGGAGCTTCATTTTGCGGAGCAACTGGCCAAAGAAATCTCCATCGAGCGACCGCGATGATGACCTCCTTGCGGGCAGTTTCATAATTTGCCCACGCCGACGCAAAATAGACGCTTTTGTGGGTGGCGAATCTCAAAATCCGCGCCAGGAGCGCCTTATTTTCCGGCAAATACGCGTATTGATGATGAATAGCAGCTGCTGGTCCCTGCCGAAAAGCTGCGCCGGCTCTATCGTCCAGCGCAGCTCACAGGAATGATGCTAAATCGTCACTTTACCTTCCAGCAACATGCCCAAAAACTCATCACGAGACTCAAGGACTACCAGGAAAAAAACAGAATTCAGATTGAATGGTTCACCCAGGTCAATTTCATGGTGGGGCTGGATGATGAATTACTCGAGGCACTGGCTTCGGCATCTTGCAAGCAACTATTTATGGGATTCGAAAGCCTCGATACAGAATCTCTGAAAAAAATGAACAAAGGCATGAACAATCCCGAAAAATACAAAGAATCGATTCGAAATGTACGAAAACACGGAATGGAAGTTGTATTCTCTACGATCCTTGGGGGTGAGCATGACACCAAAGAGGTGGGCAATCAGATAGCCGAGTTCATCGAGGAGAATGACGTATTTTTTGTGCTGCCGAACATTTTAACTCCTTATCCAGGGACTCAGTTGTATCGCCAGATGGAAAAAGATCGCGCAATTGCAACTTACGATACGGATCTATACAACATTCGCAACGTAGTTTTTCACCACAAAACAATGTCCAGCGACGAATTGCAGGAGTCCTACGCCTAGTTATGTGATCGGATTTTTGATTTTGATAAAATGGTAGATAGGGGATTGAAGGCATTTCCGGTTACCAGATTCAGTCATGTCATTTTTTGGCCAGAGCGCCTGGCTATTGTCCTTCTATTTATCGCGACAGCGGCGTTGATGGCTTTTGCCGGACGTCTTAAGTGGAGCATTGTCGGCAAGATCATCAGACGTATGCCCCAGGTGTTCATAACGAGAGGCACTGTACTTTCTCTCTGGTGTCTGTTTGCCGTAGCTGCAGACTATGACGATTTCGGGAAGAAAGAAATGCTTCGCTATCGCAATTTAAAGCATCAACCATCGGTTTCCAGACGTTTTCAGCTGAACTGGTCCCGACTAAGCACATCTTTCTTTGCATTGATCATCGTTTTGGCTGGATGCAAATCCATCAACAACTCATCAAAAGTCTTTGATGAGGGCGAACGAAAACCGAAGGACGACATTGGCCCCGCGGTTGCGGATTT
>Ga0154020_10007588_pt1 | contig 12652 bp, 11 predicted proteins | sample Klosneuvirus_201_FD_109709 | JGI IMG/M metagenome (GOLD analysis project Ga0154020, IMG submission 109709) | Active sludge microbial communities from wastewater, Klosterneuburg, Austria - Klosneuvirus_20160825_MG | ecosystem: Engineered > WWTP > Aerobic digester > Activated sludge | place... | reverse complement strand
TTGCTCCAAGGGGTTTCGTTCACCACACGGATGTTGATTCGATAAGTTGGATCAGCACAGGCATAAGCATCGCGCACCCAAATTTCCTTCCCGCTTAGGTAGGCCAGCATGCGGTTATGAAGAATGTCAAATTTATCGGTTTCGAAACGGTTGTTTACATCTCCCCACCATACTGAATCTTTGGTGTTCTCATCGTAAACTACAAACTTATCTTTTGGAGAACGGCCGGTAAATTCTCCGGTATCAATGGCCAAAGCGCCAACATCGGTTAAAACGCCCTCTCCGCGGGTAATGGTATCTTCAACTAGTTCACTTGGGTGGAGGTTCCAATAGGCCATTTCTACATTGGCCAAACCCAGGTCTGCAACAGTAGCATTCTCAGCTTTAATTCCGATCTCGTTCATTAAGAAGTGTATTGGTTAAATTTCTCGCAAAAGTACAAAAAAAAACGGTCCTTTTGAGACCGTTTTTCCACAATTTTAGACTGTAATTTTTCTCCTATCTAATTGATACTGAAACCAATTGGCCTTCTTTGGCAATTTTTTTCAACTCTTTAATAAACCGTTTGCGTTTGGAGCCTTTTATCTCCGTTAAAGGCAGGCAAATGCGGGTTTCTCCTTCTCTTCCAATGTTCTTGGAAGTGGAAGCCAAATTGTATTTTTTAATCAAAGCCATGGTTTTGTCCATTGCCGGTCCGTCGATTCCGGCACTGTAACTTCCAAAACTCACCTCAAGGGCACAGGCGTTATCGGTTACGCCTTTGTAAACGGTTGGGTCACTGGTTGGCTTTGGTCCTTCGTTGTTCTGAGCTTGCAGACTGGCTAAACCTAAAACCAGTAAGGCGGATAACATCTTTAGTTTTTTCATAATCAACTGTCTTGGTGTAAATATGCGAATTAAAAAGCTATTGTTCTATGATTGTCATCCAATTCCCGTGCCTGATTTTTTGTTTTAAGATTTTTTAATCCCTGCCCGGGCCAGGCTTAACCAACCTAAAATCATCAAAACTCCGCCAATGGGCGTCACAGGACCCAAAACTTTGAGCCAATCGGCATGAAATAATTGTCGGGTACATAACAGATACAGTGAACCGGAAAATAAAACAAGGCCCCAGAAAAAAAATGCATAAGCCCTTGAAAGTGGTTTTGAATGGTTGTCCTTCAACATAATCAAAACTATCAACATGGCCAAGGTGTGAAACAAATGGTATTTTACCGCCGTTTCAAATCCCGCGAACGCGTCGGAAGAAATTAAACCTTCCTGCATTTTGCTTTTAAGGTAATGAGCGCCAAGCGCGCCTAAAGCTACTGCAAGGGCTCCTGAAACCCCAACCGTCATTAGTTTTTTGGAATCCAACATCATTTCCCGTTTTTTTTGGTGAACTCCCGGATGATTTCTTCATCGGTTTTACCCAGCAATTTTATAGCCGCTTTCGAATTCATGGCCCATTCGCTTTTTGGGTACTCGTCAATTATTTTCTGATAAAGTCGTCTGGCTTCGTGTTCGTCGTTGAGGTAAGTGGCTTCATCATAAAGTTGAGCCAAAAGAAAAATGGCCGCTGCACGGTTATTAAAATTCGGGTAGCCCTCTATGCATTTTTCCAAAACCACTTTAGCCTGAGGGATGTTGTTGATGACCCTTGCAATTTGCGCAGTTTTGATCAGGTAAATCGGGCTAAGGCTATCACTCGCACAATAGTAGGCAAAATCAGTAAAGGCTTTTATGGCTTTGTTCGCCGATTCGTAAACCACTTCCGTTTGCGTTAACAACACGCTGTCCATAAAACGCACTTCCTTATACAGATTTTTACAATCCGTAAGGTAATCTGCTTTTTTGGTTTGGGTTGGAGCCAGGCTATCCTTTGTTGACTCAGTCGTATCAGAAGAAGTGGGTGAAGAGGTACAGGCGCTGAATACTATTAAAACACTTAGAAATAAAATTAATCTAGCCTGATTTTTCATGCTCTATCGTTTTGCCTTATATACTCTGGTTTTGTATTCGGCCCCGGTTTTTCCACTGGCAATGTCCTTCAATTTACCGGAAAGCATTTTACGTTTAAACGGACTAATCTTGTCTGTAAACAACACCCCTTCTATATGATCGTATTCGTGTTGAATCACCCGGGCAATCACCCCGTCAAAGGTTTCGTGGTGTTTTTTAAAATGCTCATCGTAATATTCAATTTCAATTTTGGCTTGACGCGATACATCCTCACGAATTTTAGGGATGCTGAGGCACCCTTCACTGAATTTCCATTCTTCTCCTTCTTCGTTAAGAATACGCGCATTAATAAACACACGCTTAAAGGCTTTCAATTCTTTTTTTTGCTCAGGCGTAAATTCATCGTCCTCTTCGTCTTCATCATCCTCAGCAAAAGGTTCGGTATCCACAATAAACAAACGTATGGCTTTTCCAACCTGAGGCGCTGCCAAACCAACCCCTTTAGCCCGGTACATGGTTTCAAACATGTCCTTAATCAGCTGTTCCAGTCCTTCGTGGTTTTTGTCAATGACCTGCCCAACTTTTCTCAGAACAGGATCCCCGTATACAACAATGGGTAATACCATCTTACTCTTTTCCTTTTGATTTTTATTTACCGGCTGTAGTTTGGTGCCTCACGGGTTATCACCACATCATGCGGATGACTTTCGCGTACGCCGGCCGCCGTGATGCGAATGAATTTGGCTTTCTGAAGATCTGAAATGGTTTTGGCACCGGTGTAACCCATGCCTGCACGCAAACCGCCTATAGCCTGATAAATAATCTCTGATAAACTTCCTTTGTAGGGTACACGACCGCTAATGCCTTCAGGCACCAGTTTTTTAATGTCGTCTTCAGCATCCTGAAAATAACGGTCCTTGCTGCCTTTTTGCATGGCATCAAGAGAACCCATTCCGCGATAGGATTTAAATTTACGTCCCTCAAAAATGATGGTTTCCCCCGGACTTTCTTCAGTACCCGCGAACATACCACCCATCATCACCGTGCCGGCACCTGCTGCCAGAGCCTTCACCACATCACCGGTAAAACGAATGCCACCGTCGGCAATCAGCGGAATGCCTGTGCCTTTTAAAGCCTCTGCCACGTCCAAAATAGCAGAGAGTTGAGGAACACCTACGCCGGCGATTACGCGGGTAGTGCAAATGGAACCGGGTCCTATTCCCACTTTAACAGCATCTGCTCCGGCTTTCACCAGGGCCAGGGCCGCCTCACCGGTTGCGATGTTACCAACCACCACCTGAAGGTCCTTGTATTTCTTTTTAACTTCTTTCAATTTTTCAATCACGCCTTTGCTGTGACCATGCGCTGTGTCAATAATGATTGCATCCACACCGGCTTTTACCAAAGCGTCCACACGTAAAATCGTATCAGCGGTAACACCAACAGCGGCTGCCACACGCAAACGACCACGCTCATCTTTGCTTGCGTTAGGGTTCACCTTAATCTTGATCATGTCCTTGTAGGTAATCAGACCAATCAGATTGTTTTTTTTATCTACTATTGGGAGTTTTTCAATTTTATGTTCTTTCAGAATTTCCTCAGCCTTTTGAAGACTGATGCCTTGTTGAGCGGTTATGAGCTCTTTTGAGTTGGTCATGACTTCCGCAATTGGACGTTTTGCGTTTTTTTCAAATCTCAAGTCGCGGCTGGTCACGATGCCCATCAAACGGTTAGAAGCATCAATCACCGGAATTCCACCGATTTTGTTCTCCTCCATCAGCTTTTTGGCTTCGCCTACGTTTGCCTTGTGGTTAATAACCACAGGATCCAAAATCATGCCACTCTCGCTGCGTTTCACCATACGCACCTGCTCCGCCTGTTCTTCGATGGTCATGTTTTTATGCAGCACACCAATTCCACCTTCCTGAGCAATGGCAATGGCCAGAACATGTTCTGTGACCGTATCCATAGCCGCTGAAACGATGGGTGTGTTCAGGCGAATCTTTTTTGTAAATAAGGAGGAGATGTTTACTTCCCTAGGTAAAACTTCAGAGTAACCGGGCACGAGTAATACATCATCGTAGGTTAATCCCTCAGGGACAAACTTGGCACTTAAAGATTTAGAAGTCATTGAAGGCGAATTTTAGGTGTTAAAATTCGGGCAAAGATACGATTTTATTTTTTGAAAGGAAGAGGGCTGAGGTTTTTAAGGATTCTTAAGGGTTCAGATCCGGTTCAGGCGATCCATAAAGGCTTCTTTCTTGCGTCGGGAAATTTCAATTTTGGACCCATCGCTCATGATGGCATAACCTCCATCTTCCTTCAAAAAACGCAAAACATGATTCATGTTTATGAGGTGGTGGTGGTGAACCCGGATAAAATCGATCTCCGGCAAAAGCTCCTCATAGTGTTTTAATCCGGCACTGATGACCAATTTGCGTTTGTCACTAAGATAAAAGGTGGTATAGCTGCCATCGGCCTCACAGCGGATGATGTCCTTTATGTTAACAATCTCATACGCATTTCCGGTTGGTAGGGTGATCTTCTGGTAGTTTTCATCTGCCCTTTTCAGGTGCTCGATCAGAAACTGTAGATTATCCATACCTGAATTAGACTTTTTCTTTTTAATAACCTTATCCACCGCGGCTTTTAACTCTTCCGCATCGATGGGCTTTAATAAATAATCACAGGCGCTGTATTTAATGGCTTTTAAAGCATGTTGATCGCTTGCGGTGGCAAAGATTAATTCAAAATGCAGGTCCGATACCTGTTCCAATACTTCGAAACCTGTGCCGTTGGGCATGCTTATGTCAAGAAACACCAGATCGGGTTTTAAACTGCGAATCAGTTCAACGCCCTGAGGCACATCTGAACCGCGTCCGATAATTTCCAGTTCAGGGCAGTTTTTTTGGATCATAGCGTCCAGTAATTCTCTGCTTTTTTGTTCGTCTTCAATAATAATGGTACGTATCATAAACTGTAATTTAACTGTTCAATGGTATAAAAAGCTCAACTTTCGTGCCGGCTGGAATTCCATCAGGAGTTTTCATGTCAGTAACAACCACACTCAAATGCGAGGCATTAATTTCATTTAATATTTTAAGCCTTTCCTCTGTAATCCGCATCCCTAATGACCTATGGTTTTTACCCTGAGTTCCATGTTTGATTTCTGATGATTTTTCACGTCCAATGCCATTATCACTTATGGTACAAATTAAAAAATTATTTTCAGAACGCAATCGAATGCTTAACTGCCCTTTTTCAGGCTTTGGATTTAAACCATGTAATATAGCATTTTCCACATAAGGTTGCATAAGCATAGGCGGCATGATGTCATAATCCTGTTCCACCGAATCATCTACCTGAATGGTGTAATCAAATTTATCTTCAAACCGCATTTTTTCCAACTCAATGTAAAGTGTAAGCGTTTCGAGGTCTTCGCCAACAGTTACAGTTGGTTTATCCGAATAATTCAGGATCATCCGGATGAGTCGTGCGAATTTGCTGAGGTATTTGAAGGCTTCGTCGCTTTTGTTGTTGATGATGTAATGTTGTATGGAATTGAGGGAATTAAACACAAAATGAGGATTCATTTGTGAGCGCAGGGCTTTGAGTTCTATCTTGCTCATCTCCACCTTTCGTTCAAATTCCTTTTTTTGTTCGCGCTTTACTGTATAAATCCTGAACAACACCAAAAAGTAGGTGAGGGTGATGATGATCAGGCTGATCAAAGCCAGAAACCACCATGTGCGGTAAAAGGGTCTTTTTATTTCAAAAGTAAAATTGGTTTCCTGCTCGTTCCAAATGCCTTCGTTGTTACAGGCCTTCACGCTGAAGGTATAATTCCCCGGAGGCAGGTTAAGGTACTTGCTATAATCTTCCGTTCCGGCTTTGCTCCATTCCTTTTCCAGACCCAGGAGTTTTTTCTTGTAAAGCACCTTTTCGGGATTGGTTAAACAAATGGCGCGGTAGTAAAACGTAAGTGTATTATACCCCCATGGCAATTTGCTGTTTTGAACAAGATCAGAGTCGGTATTTAAAACCTGAATTTTTTGAATGATAACCGGGCTTTGCAGTTCGTTTTTTTTGAATTGAAAGGGCTCATGCCTCACCAGACCGCTTACCGTACCAAACCAAAGGGTTCCATCCTTGTCTTCCCAAATGCCTGAAGTGTTGCATTCCACACCAGCGAAACCTTCTTCCTTTCCAAACTTTTGAATTTCAATCACCCCTTCGTTAAGAAATTTTTTAAGGTTCATTTTATTCACACCCTGGTTGGTGCCCACCCATAAACTTTGCTGATTCTCCGTAAATTCAATAGAATAAATGAGGTCTGAGTTTAAACCTTCATCTGATGCAATACGTTGAATACTGTGTGTTTGAATATCATAAATTACCAAGCCGTTTAAGGTTGCCGCAAATACTTTATCCCTGATGTACTTTAAGGTAAAAAAATTATCCTCCTCCAGTTTATAACGCGTGTTTACATGTATAAGAGAATCCTCTTTGAGCAGGTATAAACCATCGTGGTAAGTACCGATGTAAAGATTTTGTTGTCTGTCTTCACAGAAACCATATACCACAAATTCTTTTTTTGAGGGGATTCTATAAAATTTACTTTTCGTTGCCCTTCCCTTCCACTCTAATTCCACAACACCATTCGATCCGCCCAACCAAAAGGTATTTCCGCTGCCCTGATAGATTGCATCTACAGGCCCTTTAAATTTAGGGGGTAAAGAAACCGGAATGAACTTATCATTGTTATAATACAAAAGGCCTTCATCTGTTCCAAAGAGCAATTGGCCCTCCTTAGTTTCAGCTATCGACCGGCTAATATTCCCTGTTACGCCATGGCGTTCGGTGTAATTTTTAAAATACCCCCCCTCATATTTGTATACACCATTGTTTTGGGTGCAGATCCACAAACTTCCGGACTTATCTCTTAAAATTTGGAACACAAAGGAATTTCCGGGGCCATTAATTTTATCGAATGTGCTGAAACTATTGTCGCGGTAGCGAAACAAACCACTATACGTGCCCAACCAAATGTTGTCTTCCCTGTCATGAAGGATTGACTTTATGTTGTTAGAGTTGTTACTCATTTCCACATTGTAGTACGAAAACTGTATGTTATCGTAACGCAGCAAACCGGTTTGTGATCCTACCCAGAGAAATTGATCCTTTTGATTAACGAGAGAACTGATGTTCTCGTCAATCAGTCCTTGTTCAATAAAATAATTTGTAAACCGTTTAGTGGTTGGATTAAAAAACGACAATCCCTTGTTGGTACCAATAATTACCTGATCTTTAAAATAGGAGATACAATTAATCTTGTTTGATGCCAGCCCATTCGCTTCATTCAGTACTTCAAAGGTCTCGTGCCCATAGATTACCAGACCCTGATCGGTACCAATGAACAGTGCGGAAGTATCTGACTTATAAATGGCATTGATGCGGTATTTGGCCAATTTTCGCACCGATTTCACCTTTCCGTCGCCATACATAAAAAGCCCGAGATCGGTGCCAATATAGATGGACTGATGATAGCCTTTTCCTAATGACAAAATTGAACGGTTTTCAAGGATTTTATCATTTGGATAAATAAAGCTATCGCCTTCCAGTATACAAATGCCTTTATTAGTTCCGACGAATATCCTTCCTTCCTCATCACCTGCAATGGTGTTCACATTTACATCCGGCAAGCCATTTTTTTTTCCATAGTTCAGGAATTGTTTGCCGTCGAAACGGCTTAAACCTCCGTAGCCCCCACTCCAAAGATACCCCTGCTTATCCTGATACAGGCAGGACACCTGTATAAAAGGCAAACCACTTTCAACGCTGTAGTTCTTAAAAAAATACTGTTGAGCCCAAAGAGACTGTATGCTTGAAAACAAGGTGAAGGAAAATATAAGTTGTTTTAAGTACAGCATTAGTTCGAATATAATCACTTCCATCCAAAAGAGCGCTTTTTTTTCTTATCCGGTAGAAAAAGAGAAACAAGAGAAGGGATTTTATTTACTTTGGGTAAAAATGCAGGTTATGTTGAACCTTTTGCCTTGAACAGTGTTAACTAAATCCAGAGAAACTATGCCAACAGAACTTGTGATACTAGTGAATGAAAAAGACGAAAGCCTGGGTAGTATGGAAAAAATGCAAGCACACGAGAAAGGCGTGTTGCACCGGGCCATTTCTGTTTTTATCTTTAATTCCCGGAACCAGGTATTGCTTCAAAGAAGGGCTTTGCACAAATACCACAGTGCCGGTTTGTGGAGCAATACCTGCTGTTCGCATCCCCGGCCTGATGAATCCACTGTTACTGCTGCCAACCGGCGTTTGATGGAAGAGATGGGCATGGTCGCTGAGCTGAAACACAAAGATGAGTTTATGTATAAGGTTGCCCTCGAAAAAGGTCTAACTGAACACGAATACGACCATGTGTTTGTTGGATACAGCAATACAGAGCCAAAACCGAATGCTGAAGAAGTGATGGATTTCAAATGGCTGAGCCTGGAAGAACTGAACGCCGACCTAAAACTTCATCCGGAGCTTTACACCTATTGGTTCAAAATGCTCAGTGAGAAAATTCCGACCTGGATCTAAGTTTATTTTTTTATGATTTTAAATTCTGTTCTGCGGTTTAAGGCTCTTCCTTCCTCTGTTGTATTATCCGCAACAGCCACCGTAGGCCCGTAGCCTTTGGCAGAAATACGTTCAGACTCCACACCAAATTCTTCCAATAAATATTTCACTGAATAGGCACGGTTACTGCTAAGGGCCATGTTGTCGCTTAAGTTCCCTACGTTATCAGTATGTCCTTGAATTTCTATCACCATGCTTTTATGCCGTTTCAGGTATTCTGCAAAATTTTCCAACACCACTCTACTCTCCATTTTAATTTCAGCACTGTTGGTAGCGTAATACAAATTATTGAGTATAAAACTTTCTCCTTCATTCGCTGCTTCCAATTTCACCTCCATAGACACACTTTGCTGTCCTGCATCCGGCAATTCTGAAGTCTTAAACAATTTAGAATTAAATGCAACCCCGTCCTTTTTAATAATAACCAATACATTATTTTCCTTTTTTACTGCGGCCATAAACTCTCCGGAACTACTGTCAACCAAAGCGTAGTTGACCTTTTTTGTGACCACATCTTTTATTTCAACTACTGCGCCTTGAACAATACTGTCGTTATGTTTGATATTTCCCTTCAAAAAACCCACTGCGTTTGGTCGGGCTTCCTTGTACAAATCAAATGAAAACAGATCCCATCGGCCTATCCCTCTTCCGTTCACCTTCCCTTCATTGTACGAGAAAAAATAGCCCGTTTTAGCGTCACTACTTACAAAAAACCCTGTATCATCCGTCAGTCCGTTAATCGGTGAACCAATGTTCTCGGGTTCCAGCCATTCCCCTTTTGCATTTTGCCTCACATAAAAAATATCGTATTCACCAAAACCAAAATGCCCGGTACTGCTAAAATAGAGCGTTTCGCTGTCACTATGAATAAAGGGCGTTTTTTCATCTCCTGCGGTATTCACCATTGGGCCAAGGTTTTGAGGGGCGGTCCACTGCCCGCTTACCATGTCTTTTTTACTCACGTAAAGGTCTATTCCTCCATAACCACCCGGACGATCACTTGCGAAATACAAACAATTTCCGTCAGCTGAAATAGAAGGTTGGCTATCCCAGTATTTGGGATCATTTATCAGGGGACTTACCTTACGGATATCGCTCCAATATTCTCCATTGAAATCACTTACATAAATATCACAATTTGGTTGCAAGCCGCCTTCCATGCGCATCATCGCGAAATACAAATGTTTGTTGTCTATTGAAATGGTGCAGCCCCCCTGATTATCATCGCTTACGTTAAATGGGGCTTCCAGAGGTTCTCCACCTGTAAACTCCCCGTTATTTGTTCGCACGGCTTGCATAAATACTTCTTTTTCCCTGTCGCTGGAATACACCTGATTCATGTTTTTAACCGGCAAACGCCTCACAAAAAAGCAGTTTTTATCATCCGGGGAAATGTAAGCAAGGTACTCATCCCGTTCTGTTGACACGCCTTTTACTACGCGAGGGTCAAACAGCACATTTTTTTTGAGTCCCATTTCCTTTTTAGCCGAGCGTATCATCATTTTGGCCTGGTACTGTTCTTCGGCAAAGTCGTTGGAATACTTTTTTTCGTCATCATCCTTAAAATCCAGAAACTTTTGAAGGTATTTGATGGCGGAATCGTTCAATGTTCTTTCATAATAATCAAAGCCAATGTAATAATAAGGTTCGCTGTGAATTTGCGGACAAACAGATATCGCCTTCATAAAGAAAGGTACAGTAGGTGTGAAGGGTTTTTCTTCGAGCTTACAGCGTGCAGCCAGCTCAAAACCCATAGCCAGATTCGCTTCAGCAAAATCGGGCTCCAGTTCAAGCGCTTTCATCAGAAACTGTAAACGTTCGGGCTTTTTGTATTTTTTGCGGTCTTTGCCTTTTTCGTAATTGGAAATGGCCTTTTTATCTGAAATATCCTGACAGTAAGGTGACGATCGTTCTTCTTTTTCTTCTTGTGCTCCAAGCCGGGCAGGAATCAAAAAAATCAAAAAAAGACTATACTTCAGTGTTAGCGTAAATTTCATACACGAAATTAATAAGTTTGGAGTAAGCTATTTCATTATAATAAGTTCTTGTTCAAATCCTTCTGTTAAAAACTCCAACATTCATGTTTACACATCTAAACTCAGGCTTTAATTCCGAAATTATATGCAATTCCATCAAGACTTTATTACATTGCGATGGTTTTAAAAGAATAATAATGGTGAATTGTAAAACAGTTACACCATAAACATACTACCCGTTTATGTCAGAACAAATTGCCAGGGCAAGATTAATTGATAGGCGTTACATTGAACTTGAATTCCTAAAAGAGGATGTTTCCTTAAGTAAGGAAGATGTTGTCAGGGGGTGGTTTGAGGCGAATTCACTTGATCCGGATAAAAAATTCCCTGTGCTTCTCCTCACTGCTAAATGGAGTCTGCCGGAAAATGAAGCTTTTAAACAAATCCTTTCAGAAATTAACAGTCGGCCTATGGTGGCGGTTGTTGTGCATAACCTAAGCCAACGTTTGGTTGGCAATTTTACATTAAACATAAGCGGAAAATCAAAAAACATTAAACTTTTTGATGAGGCAAGTGCCGCAAGAGATTGGTTACTTAAAAACAAAGAAACCCCTGAATAAAAAGCAGGTATCGCTTCCTTTTGTTTAGTTTAGCTTTAAACCATCCACTGCGAAATGAAAAAATTACTCTATCTCTTCATAGGACTTGGCGTCCTGTATTTTATACTGGCTTTTTTAGGACCTTCTGATATAAAGGTAGAACGCATCATCTATTTGGATCAAGGTAAATCTGGTGTTAAACCAAAGTTATTGGATTTCAATTATTTTCACAGCAACTGGAGTCCTTGGTCGGAAATGGATACCGCAATGACAGTGGAATACAAGGGACAAGCCGGTGAGGTGGGTCACACCTACATATGGTCAGGGAACTCTGTTGTCGGAAAAGGAAAAATAAAGATTACGGGCATTTCAAATGACACCATTTACCAAAGCCTTAGTTATAAAAACAAGGGTGAAATAAAATCCTATTTAATCATTCTCGATTCAGCCCAGGGTTGTGTGGTAAAGTGGGGCATGATTTTCCCCATCCCCTTTTTGGGCCGAACGCCCATGCTGTTTGTTGACATGGACAAGAGGATTGGAAATGATTATACAAGGGGACTTGAGAAACTGAAAGCTACCTTGATGAAGGAAAATGAAGTTCCGGTTTTTGAGATCAAAGAACTTAATTGGGAGCCCAGCACCTTTATCGGACGAAAACAAAGCATTGGTTTGGAGGAGATGAATACTTTTTTTGAAAACAATTTTGGATTGTTAGACATGGTGTTGGAAAAGGAAAAAATTAAACCCCTGTCTTCGCCTTCAGGTTTGGTTTTTACCTACGATGAACAGAATCAAAGAGCCGATGTAAGTTGCGCATTTAAAGTGCCGGCCGGTACAAAAATCAAAGATTGGGAAACCTTCTCCTTTCCGGCCTGTAAAGTGTTGCGTGTGGAATATAAAGGTTTCCCTTCAGGAAGCGGAGATGCGCACAAAGCGATTGATGAGTACATGCGTTCTAAAGGATACACATACCAAATGGTAATTGAAGAATACTTACAAGGGCCGGATGAGAACGATGAGTGTTATGAATGTGTGACCATGGTTTATTATTTGTTGAAGTAATGATGCCGGTTAGCGCGGATTTGTAATCCGGGCTGGATTAACTCCGTTGATCCCTAGTGCCTCCCATAGTCACAATGCAAAAGCAAAGGCATTTCTTATCGTAACCGGGATTAAGTCGCTACGCGCCTTGATCCCTAGTGCCTCCCATAGTCACAATGCAAAAGCCACTGCCTCCGGCAGTGGCTTTTTGTTTTGCGCCTCCGCTTAGGAAAGCAAGCTTTCCACGCTTCGGCGCAAAACAAAAAGGCCAACCCTGCGGGTTGGCCTTTTGCATTTATCTGCGGAGACCGAGGGATTCGAACCCTCGATACGGTTTCCCGTATACAAACTTTCCAGGCTTGCTCGTTCGACCACTCTGACAGGTCTCCGTTTAAAAAAGGAAGGCAAATTTACTAAAAATCCTTACTCTTTTGTCACTTTAAGACTTGTTCG
>Ga0154020_10007586_pt1 | contig 12656 bp, 10 predicted proteins | sample Klosneuvirus_201_FD_109709 | JGI IMG/M metagenome (GOLD analysis project Ga0154020, IMG submission 109709) | Active sludge microbial communities from wastewater, Klosterneuburg, Austria - Klosneuvirus_20160825_MG | ecosystem: Engineered > WWTP > Aerobic digester > Activated sludge | place... | reverse complement strand
TTAAAACCGATTCTCGTCTTTACACTCACTGGTAATTGACCGGCACCTTCTTTGGTCGCATGAATAATTTCTTTAGCGAGAGGCTGATTCTTAATAAGTGCTGAGCAAACTCCTAACTTTACTACATCTTTTACCGGGCACCCCATGTTAATATCAATGCCACTAAACCCCATATCTACAAGAAGCTTACCTGCCTTATAATAATTCTCAGGTTTAGCACCCCAAATTTGAGCGATCAGAGGAAATTCTTCCGGAGTAAATTTCAGCCTTTTAGCTACATAATCATATCCATCAGAAAAAAGACCATCTACACTTGTAAATTCAGTGAAAAAGACATCAGGTCGTCCACATGACGCAACTATACGGCGGAATACCGTATCAGTTACATCCTCCATTGGTGCTAAGACGAAAATTGGTTTTTTAAGATCTTGCCAAAATGTTTTCATAACCAGTAATTATAGCTAATTTCGCCCAGTTAGTCATTAGATAGACAATGTTGTTATAATAGTAAGCTCTATGAAGATTCTACTGCTCTTGTTAGTATTACTTTTTTCTCTCGTACCAATGAGATCGGTTTTTGCTATTGAAGACCCTCTAACTCATCCTAATAATAAGTTCGGGATTCATATTCTGTTTGACTCTGAGTTGGATGAAGCTAAGAAGCTTGTGAACACTAATGGAGGTGACTGGGGGTATGTTATCATCCCGCTTCAGGCAGGTGATAAGAATTTGGAAAAGTGGCAACAGTTTATGGATAAGGCTCGTGAGGAACACCTCATTCCAATTGTTCGTCTGGCTACTGAGGGAGACTATTTCAATACAAGTGTCTGGAGAAAACCCCAAGAAGAAGATATTATCGATTTTGCAAATTTTCTTAATTCTTTGACCTGGCCGACTCAAAATCGCTATGTTGTGATATTTAATGAGATAAATAGAGGCGATGAGTGGGGTGGCACACTAGATCCAGCCTATTATGCTCAACTTCTTAGCTACTCTGTAACTGTTTTTAAATCGACCAATCCTGATTTTTTTATCATAAGTGGAGGCCTTGATAATGCAGCACCAAATCAAGGAACAACCTATATGAACCAATATACATTTATGCGTGAAATGGATAAGGCTGTACCTGGGATTTTCAATCAGGTAGATGGATTCTCCAGTCACTCTTACCCAAATCCAGGTTTTTCTCAACCCCCAAGTGTCAAAACGGATAAAAGTATATCAAGCTTTACGTTTGAAAGAGATCTACTCTCTAAACTTACATCAAAAAAGCTTCCTATATTTATTACAGAGACAGGCTGGTCAAGTCAAAAAGTTAGTGATGATCTCAGGGCTAAATATTACAAAGAAGCTTTTGAAACTATCTGGAACGATCCTCAAATCGTGGCAGTAACTCCTTTCATCTTAAGAGCAAGTGGTCCATTTGATCAATTTACCTTTATTAAAGAAGACACCACCTATACCAAGCAATATACGGCAATCAAGGATATAGCAAAAGTGAAAGGTACTCCAGCTCTTACAAAGTCGGTTCTTGCAGCATCAAGTTATATCGATACTGCACCTGTTGAAAAATCTTTTACTAATGAGGAAAACAAAAGTGGGACAAATCCAGCGGAACTCTCAAAGATGCTACGGGCTACTTTCAAATGGGTAATGAAATTATAATGGCTTGTTAATGAAAAATTTTAGGAGTATAAAGACAGATAATAATGATAACAATTATTCATGGCGATGATATCGCAACTTCCCGCAACTTTCTTAATGAAGTAAGACAAAAAAAACCTGACGTTACACTGTTAAATGGTGAAGATTTGACAGTAACCGATCTTTTGCAAATTGTAGAAGGCGGAGGATTATTTATTACTGAAAAAACAATTTTTATTGAAAATTTTTACTCAAAGAAAAAAGCTGTAAAAGAATTTGAATCGTTAATAGCAATCCTAAAGGAAAAGACTCTTGAACATGAAATAATTCTCTGGGAAGGAAAAGAGCTGGATAAGAAGTCCCTCTCTCTTTTTAACCACGCTACTGTAAAGACATATAAGCTCCCTCAAACACTTTTCCTTTTTTTAGATTCTATAAAGCCAAAGCAAGGAAAAAACTTAGTTCAGCTTTACCAAAAAGTGATAGTACATGTAGAGGTGGAGATGGTATTTTTTATGCTTATTCGGCATGTAAGAATGCTGTTGGCGCTATCTGAGAAAAGTATCGAGCAGATTGATGAAGTGAAAAGACTTGCACCCTGGCAACATAACAAATTACAAAAACAGGCAGCACTTTTTACAAAAAAAGAATTAATAGTCCTCCATAAAAAATTATATGTTCTAGACAATGGACTTAAAACAGGACAATTAGCCACTCCTTTGTCAATCGCGCTTGACATTTTGCTCATCGATATCTAATATTTTGACATGGACATTGACCCAAAAATCTTTAAGGCATACGACATTCGTGGTATCTACCCCACTCAAGTTAACAGCTCAACAATTGAGGCGATTGTTAAGGCAACATACACTTTTTTCAAAAATAAACTTACATTAGATCACCAGATGACTGTAGTACTAGGCAACGACATGCGCACATCATCTCCTGAGTTAATGGCTGTTGCACGAAAAGCTCTTGTTGAAATGGGAGCACATGTTATCGATATAGGTATGGTCTCAACTCCGTCATTCTATTTTTCTGTTTTTCATTATGGCTATGATGCGGGAATTCAAATAACAGCGTCTCACAATCCAAAAGAATATAACGGAGTTAAGTTCGTCATGAATAGTCCTGAAGGACTTATAAAGGTCGGTAAAAGCACTGGAATGGATGAAGTTAAAGAAATGGCTATCAATGCTAAATTTGCTCAACCAGAGCCTGGAGGTAAGGTTGAAGAAAAGTTAGAATTAATGGATGAGGAAGTTAAAGTTGCGCTTAACATTTTGGACAATCCAAAAATCAATCATTACAAAGTCGTGGCGGATCCTGCAAATGCCATGGGAGCTCAATATATCGGTGCTATCTTTGAACATGTTCCAGCAGAACTAATTAAGATGAACTTTGAGTATGATGGAACCTTCCCTGCCCACCAGCCAGATCCTCTTAACTATGATAATTTGGTAGACCTGCAAAAAAAAGTACTTGAAGAGAAAGCAGACTTTGGTCTAGCTCCGGATGGAGATGGAGATCGACTCTTCTTTATTGATGACCTGGGGCAAGTCGTTCCGGCCTCGATTATCACAGGTATTATTTCTAAAGAGTTTCTGAGAAAGTATCCCGGAGCTATGATTCTTTTTGATATTCGTTATATTCTTAATAATACAAAGATCGTTGAAGAGTTCGGAGGTAAATCAGAAGTAACTAAAGTAGGTCATGCCTTTATTACTGAGTCAATGCATAAGACAGGAGCTATCTTTGCAGGAGAGTCATCAGCTCATTACTTCTACAAAGACGCAGGCAACGGTGAAAATCAGTTGATGACTATTTTAACAGTCCTTAAAGTAATGAGTGAGGAAAATAAAAAACTCTCTGAGTTGGTAGAAGAATACCGACGTGCTTATGAATCTACCGAATTTAATTTTAGAGTAACTAATGCTTCAGAAATACTAGCTGCTCTTAAAGAAAAATATCACGACGGCCAACTTTCAGAGTTAGATGGTGTATCGGTAACGTACTCTCAATGGAGATTTAACGTAAGGACTTCCAATACTGAGCCACTTCTTCGTCTAAATGTCGAATCGTTCGCAAAAGCACTTATGGAGGAAAAACGTGACGAGCTTATGGCATTTATCAAATCAGTAGCAAAAGAAGATACAAGTTCCTCAGGGCACTAATTTATGATTGATTATAAGCAATTTAAGAAAGATGCTTTTTCTAATGAACCATTTTCAATGCGAGTTGAAAAGCCATGGGGATACGAACTCATTTTTACTCCACACCACCTTCCATATACCGGGAAAATTATCCATGTAGATGCGGGTAAACGCCTCTCACTTCAAGTTCATGACAAAAAGGTAGAGAGCTGGATCTTAAAATCAGGTAAAGCTAAAGTTATGTGGGATAATGATGCTGGTGAACTTATCGAAAGTGAATTAAGTGAGAATGAAGGTTTTACTAGTATGGTAGGACAAAGACACCGATTAGTTGGAGTAACAGACTGTGATATTTTTGAAGTCTCAACTCCTGAAGTAGGAACTACATATAGGTTAGAAGATGATTATAAAAGACCTGATGAGACTGAAGAAATGAGAAATAGTGAGCGAAAAGGTTTGTAAATAAAATCTGTCAGTTTGTTGTCTAACAACACACCAAATCATCAAGTACAATCAATAAATTCGAAGGTATGCAAAACGTTAACGATATAGAAGCTATTAAAAAAATCGATCCTCAGAATACGTATTCCTCAACTGACATGCTTGTACAACAATGTAAGACAGCGTGGTTTGAAGTGAACGCTGTTCCGATGGATTTTGACGCATCACAAGTCAAAAATATCGTTTTTTGTGGCATGGGAGCGTCCATTTACGGAGCGTTAGTAACTAAATCTCTCTTAGGCCTTGAGATGCAGTATCCAAGCGAGGTAATCACAGATTACCATCTCCCAGCTTACGTTGATAAAAATACATTAGTAGTTCTCACCTCATATTCGGGAACTACAGAGGAAGTTCTGTCATGTGCAGATGAGGCAAAGTCAAAGGGAGCAAAAATGCTCATTCTTACTAGAGGTGGTCAACTGGCAGAATTTGCAAAAGCTAATAATATTCCAGCATATATTTTTGACGGTAAATTAAATCCATCCGGTGTTCCACGACTTGGCAATGGCTACTCAATACTTGGGCTTATTGGACTCTTAAATAGAGCTAAAATCATTGATATTGAAGATAAGGAAATTGAAAATGCGATAACACGCCTTGAAGAAAAACTACCTGAGATTAAAGGCCAGGCCTTACGAGAATTTGAGACATTTCAAGATAAAATTCCGGTGATTATCACAGGTGAACATTTATCGGGTAATGGACAAATAATTCGTAATCAATTCAATGAAACAAGTAAAACTTTTTCATGCCTTTATCTTGTTCCTGATCTTAATCATCATCTGATGGAAGGACTCCAGTTTCCAACTGAACACAATTTGCATTTCCTCATTCTTAACTCTCCAAATTTTTCTCCTAAAATAAAAAAGCGTATGGAACTAACTATGGATGTTGTAAAACAAAATAATCATGCGCTTCATGAATTTATGGCTTCAGGTCAGACGATTTATGATGACTTTTTAGAGACCCTCGCCTATGGGAGCTATATAACACTTTTCCTATCCCTTCGATATGATCAGAATCCAGCTGTTAATCCGTGGGTAGACTGGTTTAAGGATCAGCTCAAGAACTCCTAAAATTTCCCCTTCGCTCTTGCTATTTTTCCTGAGATTGGCTCATAATAAAGCTAATGCCTAAAGAAAATTCTCTTGTTTTGTGGTTTAAAGATGTGGGTAAAGAAGACATTCCTCTTGTTGGTGGAAAAGGGGCCAATCTAGGTGAAATGACCCGCGCTCACTTCCCTGTTCCTGGTGGATTTATCGTCACCGCTCAAGCTTATTTTAAATTTATTAAGGAAAATAACCTTGCCAGCAAAATTAATCACCTTTTAGGTACAGTAAACTACGATAAACCCGAGTCCCTCCAGCAAGTATCTGTTCATATAAAAAAGCTTATTTTGGATGAGAGAATGAGTGATGAGCTGGTTGCTGAAATATTTAAAGCTTACACCACACTTAGTGGTCCAATAGGTGATGCTCTCGTTGCTGTAAGATCAAGTGCTACAGCTGAGGATCTTCCTGGAGCATCGTTTGCTGGACAGCAAGAAACATTTTTAAATGTTCATGGTGATAGTAACCTCATTCTTAAAATTCGCGAGGCATGGGCATCTCTTTTCGGTGCGCGTGCTATTTTTTATCGTCACGAGCAAAAATTTGATCATTTCAGAATAGGAATTGCTATTGTGGTTCAAAAAATGATCGAGTCTGAAATGTCTGGGATCATGTTCACAGCTGACCCTGTTACTAATGACAAATCAAAGGTTGTTATTGAAGCTATTTATGGACTGGGAGAACTCATCGTAGGAGGTGTAGTTACCCCTGATCACTATGAAGTAAATAAAGAAGATCTTCACATCCAAAAACGTCAAATCGTTCAACAAAAAATAAAATTAGTCAAAGTTAAGGGAAAGGATGTTGAGGTAAAAGTAACAGAAAAGGATGGTAAAAAGCAAAAAATTAGTGACAACTTGATAATGGAATTAGCAGCACTTGGTCGAAAGTTAGAGAGACATTATTATCATCCTCAGGATGTGGAGTGGGCTGTAATTGATAAGGTACCACACATTGTTCAGACTCGCCCTATTACGACAATTTCAACCAAAAAAGTGATAGTCTCATCAGAAGATACTAAGCATCTTCCACTACTTACTAAAGGAGCTCCCGCTTCCCCTGGCATTGCATCAGGTCCTGTAAAAATTATCAGAACCATTCATGATTTGCAAAAGATGCTCCCAGGAGACGTGATGGTAGCACCTCAAACTAATCCTGATTTCGTTCCAGGAATGAAAAAAGCTGCTGCAATTGTTACTGACAAAGGTGGTCGAACCTCACATGCTGCAATAGTTTCCCGTGAATTAGGCATACCAGCTGTAGTCGGGACTGAGAATGGTACCCAGGTTCTAAAAGAAGGAACTGTCGTGACGATAAATGGTGGTATGGGTGAAGTGTATAAAGGTGGATTAGTTAAATCAGCTCCAGTTGCAGAATCTGTTATAAAGACTGAGCATTACAAAACTGCAACGAAAGTGTATGTTAATTTGGCTCAGCCAGATTTAGCAGAGAAAGTAGCAAGCCAATACGTGGATGGGATAGGACTTCTGAGGGCAGAGTTTATTATGGCAAACATTGGAACTCATCCTAAAAAACTTATTCATGATGGTAAAAAAGAAGTGTTTGTTGAGGCTTTAGCAGAGGCACTTGAGAAGTTTTGTAGCGCATTTAATCCCCGCCCTGTAATTTACCGAGCTTCTGACTTTAAAACAAATGAATATCGTGGATTAGTAGGTGGAAAAGAATATGAGCCAATTGAACCTAACCCAATGCTTGGATATCGGGGAGCTTTTCGTTATATGCATGATCCTGAGGTTTTCAAACTTGAACTTGAGGCGATAAAGATTGTCAGAAATAAGAAAAATTTCAAAAACCTATCACTTATGATTCCTTTTGTTAGAACAGTAAGGGAGTTAAGAGAAGTTAAGAAAATTTTGACTAAAAATGATCTTCATCGCTCCCCTTCTTTCCATCTTCTCATGATGGTTGAAATTCCTTCAAATGTGATCTTACTCGATAAATTTATTGAGGAAGGTATCGATGGCATTTCAATTGGATCAAATGACTTGACGATGTTAATTTTAGGGACAGATCGAGATAATAGCGAAGTTGCTTCAGAATATGATGAACAAAATGAAGCTGTCCTTTGGGCGTTAGAACATGCAGTTAAGACTGCTCATAAATATGGCATCACTAGCGGTATTTGTGGACAGGCTCCTTCTCAGTACCCTGATTTAGTCGAAAAGTTGGTGAGCTGGGGTATAACAAGTATTTCTGTTTCTCCTGATGTAGTAGATAGTGTCCGTAAAACAGTGGCTACAGCTGAAAAAAAACTACTTAAATAATCTATGGCTAAAATCAGACAAATTACCGCTCGTGAAGTTCTCGACTCGCGAGGCGTCCCAACTATTGAGGCTCGCGTAATATTGGATGATGGGAACACTTCTGCAGCATCATCACCGAGTGGCACTTCTAAGAGTTCCTATGAGGCATTCGAGCTTCGTGACAATGACCTTACACGTTATCAAGGGATGGGTGTTAGAAACGCAGTTGAGGTGATAACTCATATTATCGCTCCACAACTAGTGGGGATTGAGGCAACTAACCAACAGTTAGTGGACAGGACTTTAATCGAACTTGATGGCACCAAAACAAAGTCTAAATTAGGTGGCAATACTATTTATTGTGTTTCTAAAGCTGTAGCACGTGTAGCTGCAAAGAGTACCTATCAGCCGCTTTTTTTATATCTTCGTAACTATCTTTCTAAAGAGAATTTACCGCTTAAAATTCCGACTCCTGCAATGAGTCTTATTAATGGAGGAACACATGCAGGTAACAATGTCGACTTTCAGGAATTTTTGGTAATTCCTGCTACGTATCAATCATTTTCCAATGCATTAGAGATGGGAGTTGCTGTATATCATAATATCCGCACGCAACTTGAAAAAAATCACTTAGTTACGACTGTTGGAGACGAAGGTGGGTTTGCCCCTGTTTTTGAAAAAAATGAAGACGTCTTTGAGCTTATCGCCCAGGCAGTATCTAGCGCAAGTTGGAGATTGGGATATGATATTTTTATAGGGCTTGATGCTGCAGCTAAGAATTTTTACAAAGATAAGTTTTACAAAATTAAAGACAAATCATCATCTATGAAAAATGATGAATTAATCACTCTTTACGAAGAGCTGATTAAGAAATATCATATTCTTTATCTGGAAGATCCTATGGGAGAGGATGACTGGGAAGGTTGGTCTGCTATATTACCTCGTCTTAGTCAAAAAACTATGATAGTCGGTGATGACCTAACAGCCACTAATCCATTTCGACTCCAGATGGCGCTTAATAAAAATGCAATAAATGGGATTGTTATCAAACCAAACCAAATAGGTACTGTTATGGAAGCGTTGGCTGTAGTTGAGATAGCCCGTCATGCTAATCAAAAAATAATTGTATCGCATCGAAGTGGTGAGACAAATGACGACTTCATAGCAGACTTCTCAGTAGCGGTAGCTGCAGACTATGTGAAATTTGGGGGTCCTGCAAGAGGAGAACGTGTCTCTAAATACAATCGCCTTCTTCAAATCGAATCTCAAATTCAAGAGGCTGCTTCTGGACAGACCCCTACTAGTACTCAAGAGTAAAGTTTGATAGGCTAATTATATGAGTAGTTTTAATTGGCAAGAAAATGCAAGTCATGTTGAATGGTTTAATGATACTACTCTCAACATGGCCCTAACGGTCATTGATCGCCACGTACAAGACGGTTTAGGAAACAAAAAAGCTCTTATTATAGAAGATGATAATGGTCAAGTTTCAGAATTTACTTACGAACAAATAGTAAAACAATCTAATAAAGTTGCAAATTTTCTCTCAAATAACGTTGTTAATAAAGGAGACCGTGTATTTCTTTTCCTCCCTCGTATTCCTGAGCTATATATTAATTTTTTAGGAGTTCTAAAGACTGGAGCAATTGCAGGAACAATGTTCTCTGCCTTTGGGTCTGATGCTATCAAAGACAGACTTGGAAATTCAAAAGCAAAAGCTATTTTTACAACTAAAGAACTGGCTGAGCGCATACATTCAGTTAAAGATGAATTACCTGATTTGGAGCATATTTTTATAGTAGATGATTCTCAATACCAAAAAGAACTTGCTGCTTCTTCTGATACGTATTCAATGTCTCACACAAAACCTGATGATTACGCATTTATGCTCTATACCTCAGGTACAACCGGTCATCCCAAAGGGATTATGCATTCACATTACTCACTATTACAACAAATTGAGAGCGCTAAGCTATGCCTGGATCTTAAAGCAGAGGATATGTATTGGTGCACAGCAGATCCCGGATGGGTAACAGGAATTGTATATGGAATCTTAACTCCCTTTGCGCTTGGGGTTACAACATTTGTTCATAATGGACGATTCGATCCTGAAAAGTGGTACTCCCTCATCCAAAAGTACAAGATAAATGTCTGGTATACAGCGCCAACTGCAATCCGAATGCTTATGGCAGAAGGTGACGAACTAGTAGGAAAATATGACCACTCGAGTCTTCGTTATCTTGCCTCAGTCGGAGAACCTCTCAATCCTGAACCTCTTCTTTGGAGTCAAAAAGTTTTTGCTGGAAAATACTTTCATGATACCTGGTGGCAGACAGAGACAGGATCCATAATGATTGCCAACTATCCCGGCGTTGACCTAAAACCAGGCTCTATGGGAAAGCCTCTTCCGTGGATGGAGGCTGCAATTCTCGATGACAGAGGTAATCCTGTGCCTGATGATACTGAGGGAAATCTTGCACTTAAGCCTTCATGGCCTTCACTTATGAGAACTGTCTGGCAAAATCAAGAGAAATATGACTCATATTTTGTTAATGGTTGGTATTTCTCAGGAGATCATGCAAAAAAGGATAAGGATGGATATTACTGGTTCATAGGACGAGCTGATGACGTAATAAAGACTTCAGGTGAGCGTGTAGGGCCATTTGAAGTAGAATCTGCTCTCATATCGTTCCCTGGTGTTGTTGAAGCAGGAGTTATAGGTAAGCCTGATGAGGTTAGAGGAGAAATAATAAAAGCTTTTGTTGTTCTCAAAGAAGGTGTGGCAGGAACAGATGAACTGAAAGAAAAACTTCAACAGCATGTCAAACAACACTTAGCAGGTCATGCCTATCCTCGTGAAATTGAGTTTATTGATAAATTACCTAAGACGCGAAGCGGTAAAATAATGCGAAGAATTCTTAAAGCAAAGGAACTTGGTCAGCCAGTTGGTGATACCTCAACGCTTGAGGATTATTAATTTATTGATCTAAATGCGTATTGAAGACAAGGACAAATTCTCCTTTAGGTTGTGTCTTTTTGAAATGAGCTAAGGACTCAGAGATCTTCTCTCTCCTAATCTCCTGATAGGTTTTGGTCATCTCTCGGCAAATTACGATGTGTATGTCACCAAATACTGTGATAAGTTCCTCAAGAGTTTTTAGGATCCTATGGGGGGCTTCAAAAAGGATCAAGGTAGAAGCAATATCATCTTGAGATGCTTTAGCATTCTCAAAAAACTTCATCCTGTGTCCCCCTTTCCGAGGAGGATATCCAAGAAATAAGAACTTATCAGTCGGTAGTCCTGAAAAAGTTAGAGCAAGTGTAACTGATGAAGGTCCCGGAAGAGAATCGATAACAATTCCCTCCTGAATGCATTCACGAATCAAACGAAAACCGGGATCAGAAATAGTCGGAGTGCCGGCATCAGATACTAAAGCGATGTTTAGACCGTTTTTAAGTGCAGTCATAACCTCAGGAATACGATGAATTTCGTTTTCCTCATAAAGTGAGAGCAACCGTTGTGACCTCTCACCTGTTTTAGTAACTGCAATATCTGGATACCGTTTACTCAATTCACGAAGTAATAATCCGGTTTTTCTTGTATCCTCACAGGCTATGCCATCTACTGAAAATAATGTCTTTATTGCGCGTATGGTGATATCTTCTAGGTTTCCAAGAGGTGTAGGCACTATATATAGTGTGCCGGTCATAGACTGACTCCCAATTTTTTAAGCGCCTCCCGAAGATGTTGAGGATCTTTATACAGTATTCCATGAATTCCTGATCGATTTGCACCTTCTACATTTTCAGGTCTATCGTCAACGAAAAATACCTCATCAGGGTTAAGCTTTAATTTTTTTAATACAAGCTCGTAGATTTCAGAATTTGGTTTGGCAAAACCTACTTCATTTGAAAGAACGATTGGCTTAAATAAATCAAACAAATGAGTTGATCTCATAAATTTAGAATGTGGGGCAATAGTATTTGATAGTACTGCAACTTGAAAACCTTTAGTCTTTAACTCCCTTGCAATGCGGACTACCTGCTGATTAATATGAAACTCTTGCTCAAACCTTCTTAAAAAAAGTGACTCTTTAGGAAGCTCACCGAGAGCTTTTGTATCTTCAAGGAACTTTTGCCAAAATTCTGCCTCAGTTATCTCTCCAACTTCTAAAAGCTTCATAGGAGAATGCCAATGCTTTGCACGCAAATTTGAGGATAAATGAAGGGTTTGATCAACGTCCTGAAATAGCCATTCATTGCTCCAGTCAATAAGTACTCCACCGATATCAAAAATTCCTGCTTTGATCATAGATGTATTATACCAGACAATTACGCTGCCTGAGCAAATTGTGGGCCAGCATTAAGTATTGTTCGGTCAACTCTACCCGCATATTTCTGAGCATTTGCCTCAAAATCTGCTGCTAACTTTATGGCTTCCTGTCTATAGTCAGCTACATCTTCCCAGTAATTGGCTGCCATAAGTGCAGGTGGTGGAACACCTTTTATTTGGGCAGGTACGAAAAAGCCCAAATCGTCCTTCACTAGTCCCTCTGTTTCGCCTTTTAATATGGCATAAACAATGCTTTGGGTATGGTTTATACTCATTCTTTCGTTATGATTCACTCCTCCCGGCCAGCCTGTATTAACAAGCCAGATATTTGGGTTATGTGTACTGATTTTTTCTAATAGAAGTTCCATATATCTTTCAGGAGGAAGCGGTAAAAATGGACTTCCATAACAGGCAGAAAAAGTAGCCTCAGGCTTCGTCACTCCACGTTCGGTTCCTGCCACTTTGGATGTATATCCGGATAGATAATGATAAGCTGCTTGCTCGGGGGTAAGCCTAGCAGCGGGTGGAAATGTTCCAGATGCGTCGGCTGTGAGCAAAATTATATTTTTTGGATGACCACCCATGCCATCTTCCTTTACATTAGCAATTTGAGAACGGGTATAAGCACTTCTCATATTGTCTTCACCTTCAG
>Ga0154020_10007585_pt1 | contig 12656 bp, 11 predicted proteins | sample Klosneuvirus_201_FD_109709 | JGI IMG/M metagenome (GOLD analysis project Ga0154020, IMG submission 109709) | Active sludge microbial communities from wastewater, Klosterneuburg, Austria - Klosneuvirus_20160825_MG | ecosystem: Engineered > WWTP > Aerobic digester > Activated sludge | place... | reverse complement strand
TCGGCGCCACTGATTTCTAGGGCATGGGCTACCCGGGTGAGCACCTGCGGGCCGGTGTAAAAATCGTCGGAATTGAGGATCCCCACTACATCGCCTGTAGCCATGCGGATGCCCTTATTCATCGCGTCGTACAGACCCCGGTCGGGCTCGCTGACGAAGCGGGCGACATGGCCGTGCTGCTGCACGATGTTGGCAGTGTCGTCGGTGGAAGCGCCGTCTACCACGATATGCTCCACCGACGGGTAGGTCTGATCGCGCACACTCGCGAGGGTGTCGCGGATGGTGGCGGCGCTGTTGCGGCAAACGGTGATGACGGAGATTTTCATGGCTGTTGGTTGCCGGCTGTTGTCCGGCGAATCAGGTAGTTTTCCAGCACCAGCATGTCCATGTTCGTGCGAAGGAAACATGCCAGCGCATGTTCCGGCGTGTCCACGATGGGTTCGTTTTCGTTGAATGATGTGTTCAGCAATACCGGCACGCCTGTTTTTTGAAAAAAAACTTCGATGAGGCGGTGGTAGCGCGGGTTGTCGCGGCGCTCCACTGTTTGCAGGCGGCCGGTGCCGTCCACGTGGGTCACGGCGGGAATGACGGTGCGTTTGTCGGGGCGCACGGGGTACACCTTTTCCATAAACGGCACAGCATCGGGATGTTCAAAATAGTCCGCCGCATACTCGGCCAACACGGACGGCGCGAACGGTCGGAAATTTTCCCGGCGCTTGATTTTTTCGTTCAGCAACACCTGTGCATCGCTCCGCCGCGGGTCGGCCAGAATGGATCGGTTGCCCAATGCCCGTGGCCCAAACTCGGCCCGGCCCTGGAACCAACCGACCACGCCCCCACTGACAAGGCAGTCCACCACCGCGTCGAACAGCGTTTCGTCGTCCGGTTTTTCAATCGGCAGGCCATGCCCGGCCAGCAAGGCTTCGATCTCGGCAGCCCCGGCCCGGTAGCCCGTGTAGGCTTGAGGGCGAAACACGGGGCGGGGCATTTTTCCAATATGATGCAAGGCGTACAACGCCGACCCGATGCTGGTACCCGCATCGTGGCCTGCCGGCGGCACAAAAACCCGCTCGAACGGGGTGCGGATGCGGAGTTTGCCGTTGGCCACGGAGTTCTGCGCCACACCGCCCGCTACGCAGAGGTTCTTCAATCCGGTCTTTAGGTACAAGTCATTGGCAAGGTGAAAAATCGTTTCCTCGCACATGGCCTGCACCGAAGCGGCCAGGTCGCGGTGCCGGTCTGTAAGCGGCGCTCCCGGCAGACGATGGGGGCCGAACATTTCGGCTAAATCGTTGGAGAACAATGGCCCCACCACAGGCGCCCCACCCTGCCAACTCATGGCGACGCCTTCCGAAAAATGCCGGAAGCAACGCGGGTCGAGTTCGAACAGGCCGTTGGATTTCAGTCGTACGACCGTACGCAGTTTTTCCAAAAATACCGGCTTGCCGTACGGCGCGAGGCCCATGACTTTGTACTCGTCGCCGTAGTGCGGAAACCCAAGCAATTGAGTGAACGCCGTGTAAAAAATGCCCAGCGAATGCGGGTACGACACCGAATCCAATACCTCAATCCGGTTGCCGCGCCCCACCGCCCGCATGGTGGAGGAGAAATCGCCCATGCCGTCCACCGACAACAGGGCGGCCTCTTCAAATGGCGACACAAAAAACGCGGAAGCCAGGTGACTACGGTGGTGCTCGACGAATTGTATTCGCACCGGCCAGGCTGCCGGGTCAATGCCGAACGCCTGGGCCAGGTCGGTTTTCAGGGTTTTGATGCTGAAGGCGTTGCTCGCCCGAACACGCAGAACCCGGGGGGAAATGCCCTGCCGCAGGGCGTACAGGATTTTTTGTCCCAACTTGGCGTACGGGTCGCGCGAGATGGTGAGCACCGACACCTCTTGCAACGAAATTTTGGCTTCGCACAGGCAAAACCGGACAGCCTCCACAGGCAACCCGGCCCAGTGTTTCACCCGGCGGATACGTTCCTCTTCGGTAGCGGCGATCAGCTCGGCGCCCCGAAAAATAGCGGCAGCGGAGTCGCCGTGCCAGGCATTGAGGCCAAGGGTGTACTTAACCACCCCGTCTTTTGAGTTCATATACTTTCGCGTCAATCAAAAATCGGAACCAGAAGCCCTGCAGAAAGTGAAAAATCAGGCCCCGCCGCCCGTCCAGAAAGCCCAGCCGCAGGAAGTACCGCACCAGAAAGTACATCATAGGCCGCACGAACAAAGGCAGCCGCTCGTACAGCGACTTGAGAAAACGCCGCTGCTGCATGGCATTGCCGAGTGCGCGGGGTTGTACCAGATCATTGTTGCCCGGTACGCCGCCCAGCGCGATTTCTTCCGCTTCGAAGGTGGACCACAGGTTGTGCCGCTCGGTAAACCGCGACAACGAATCGGCGACAATGTCGAGAATATCGCCCCGCAGTTTTTGCAGGTTTCCCTCCACCCGGAAATGCTGGTCGTAGCGTTTGTCCTCACACGCGCCTTTGTTTTTTCGGAACAGCACTGCGTGGTACACCGGGTAGTGGCCGCCAAAACGAATCCATTTGCCCATAAAAATCGTGCGGCGGCTCACCATGAACCCGTTGAGGCCGTCGGGCAATGGTTTGGAAAACACCTCATGCAGGCTGGATTTCAGGGCGTCGGTCAGGCGGTGGTCGGCATCGAGGTGCAGTACCCAGTCATGCCGGAGGGGCAGGTATTCCAAAGCCCAGTTGCGCTGGCGGCTGTAGTTTTCAAACGGGTGTTCCACCACTGTCGCGCCGAGAACACCGGCTATTTCAACCGTACGGTCTGTGGAACCGGAATCCACCACAAAGATATCGTCGGTCAGGTCGCCCACGGAACGTAGGCAGTCGCCGATATTCCGTTCCTCGTTGCAGGCGAGGATGATGACGCTGATGGGGAGTGTGTTTGACATCGGTTTATAGACTTTCCAGGTTTTATACCGCCGCGCCTCGGCTACGCATAAAATTCCGCTTGCGAGTTGGGCGGGGTTATGCACGACCGAGGCGCGGCGGTATAAAACCTGGAAAGTCTCCGGTGCATGCGTGATACAACCGCAAATACGCCCCGGCAACAGCCTCCGTGCGAAAGCGAACAACATTATCAAACCCGCGTTGCACGAGCATTTCGCGGTAATTCGCGTCGTGTATCACCCGCAGCACACCCGCCCGAATCGAAGCCGTGTCCAACGGATTGACCAAACACGCCCCTTCTCCCGCCACTTCCGGCATGCTGGAGCAGGCGCTCGTGACCACGGGCCGGCCCACTGATTGCGCTTCGAGGATCGGCATGCCGAAACCTTCCAGCGTGGAAGCAAACAGGAGCAAATCACAAGCCTCGTAAGCCCGTACGATACCCGCGTCGTCGAGATCGGGCGTGTGTTCGTACGCGATACCCGCATTGTGGAGCAGTTGTTTTTCCGATGGCTGCAATACCGCCACAATGTGCAGCACGCAGGGCACACCACGCAGGGCTTCGATGTGCCGGACCAGGTTTTTGTTGGGCGCCGAGCCGATGTGCAGGATGCGCGGCTTTGTTGCATCAAAAACCCCGGGCACAGAACGAAAATGCGCTGGTATCGCACTCGGGATTACGATGATTTTTTCCGGCCGGCAGCCGGTGTGTTGCACGATATCCGCTTTTGTTGTCTCCGAGACGGCAGTCACAAACCGGCAATGCCGTACGGGCCATTTCAGCCAAAAAAGACGAAGTACCCGGCGGGCCAACGGATTGGGATGGTGCATAAAACCGCAGTCATGTACGGTCAGGATTGTCCGCCAACCCGGCAACGCCAGCGCCGCAAAATGGATGTCGCCGGTGAGGTGAAATACATCGGCCCGCAGTGCAGCCATCTGGGCTAATATGCGCAGGCGCGGCCATAGGCCCTTGCTTGCACCAGCGGCAGTTACCCGTTCGATGCTTCCGGCAGTCAGGCGAACCAACTCCGGCCATATCGCCGAAAACGACCGTTCGATGCTGAAGTGCCCACCCGGCTGCGGGCGGCGAAAGACAAGTTTCACACTAAACACACTCAATTTTTCTGGAAACTCAACTAATCGAACCAATCGAATCAATCGAACCAATCCTCCGATACAGGTCAAAGTACTTTTGTAAAACCTTACCCGGTTCGAAATCGGCCCGCACCTTGGCGGGGGCGGTTTGACGAATGCGCCGGCGTTTTTCCTCGTCGGCAATCGCGTTGATCAGTACTCGTGCCAGTGCTTCGGGCTCGGTGTCGGTGCGCCAGCCAAAATCGTTTTCCGCTACATAACTGTGCAGGCCCACCTGATTACCGACCACGACGGGCGTGCCGGCGGCAAGGGCCTCCAATACGGCAATAGCAAAATTCTCGTTGTGCGAGGGCAGCACCAGCAAGTCGGATTGGGCCAGCAAGTCCCATTTGGCCTCGCCCTGTGTCCAGCCGAGCCAGGTGATCCGCTCCGCAAGGCCGAGGCCGGTAGCCAGTGTCTGCATCTTTCTTTGGTAATTCGAGCCGGTAGCCCCTCCGATGGTCAGCCGCCAATCCGGCGCTGTCTTCAAATTTGCCAAGGCCTGGAACAGGATATCGAGCCCTTTTTTGGGATCAATTCGAGATAAAAACAGCAGTCGAAACGGTCTTGGGGTACCCCAGGATTCGGAGCCGCCAAACGTGGGAAGTATCGGCAGATACACAATGTTGGGCACCACTACCGCAACCGGCAGCCCGGGATGTAATGCCTGCAATTCCCACGACTCCTGGTTGGAAGTAGCATGCAGGAGGCTTTTCGACAACAGCCATTGTCCGATATATCGTTGGAAAACATGGCGCATACGCCCCTGAATGGTGTAGGGGCTTAGCATCCCATGCGGACTGACCACCGTGCGCACCCCCCGCCACCGGCACGCCAAAACAGCGCCAAAAACCACCCAATTCCACCACGAGTGGATTTGTACGACTTGAAACTGCCGCACCTCCCGCCAAACCGCCCACAGCAGGGCCGGGCTAAAATGCCCGTGGTCGCCCGTCCAGCGCTTGAAATACCGCACCAGCACACCATCCACGTCCTGCGGCGTCCCTGCCGGCACAGGCAATTCCACCGATCCGTTGGCGGTTGTCGTGAATACCCAAACCTCCGCTCCGGCTTTGACTTGTTCCTCGGCCAAACGACCCACCGAAATGATCGGCCCCCCGTATCCGTCTGCCGGTTTGTAGGACGGGGTAATATGCAGGATGCGCATGTTGGGTTTCTGGTTGGAAGGTTTCTGGTTAGAGGGTTTCTGGTTGGCCCGGGGGGACTATTCGTCCGACGACAAATTCGTCGGACGCATGCTGCCCTGCAATCTTGCGCAAGATTGCAAGCAGACTCCAGGCGTAGTTCGCCCAGGTGTATTGCTGCGCAATAGCATGGGCCCGTCGACCTGTTTCTTCGAGATTTTTGCGATTGTCCATGCAGGACAGGATGGCCGCTGTCAGAGCCTGGGCATCGTTGGCAGGCACGACCCAGCCGCCGCCTTGCCGGACGGCGTCCTTAGCGCCGGTATTTTCTGAAACAATGGCAGGCGTGCCACAGGCCATAGCCTCCAGCACGGTTTGCGCCCAGGAGTCGAGCAGGGACGGAAAAACAAACACGTCGGCTTCGTGGTAGTGGGCCGCCAAGGCATCGTGGTGTAAAAAAGGCAGGTAGCGGAATTGCCCGGCGTACTCGCGCAACAAATCGCGGGCATCGGCCATAGGACCAATGAGGGTTAGTTCGGCGGTGCCTTTAGGCAGTTTTTCAAGAGCCTGAAACAGGATGGCGAGTCCCTTGCGCTTCGTCATGGTGCCCACAAACAGCAGGCGCAAAGGGCCTTCGGCGCGATAGTGTTTTTTGGGGGTGAACCGCTGTACGTCCACACCGAGGTTGATGGTAAACAGGCGCTCCGCCGGCCAGCCGTGCCGAAGCATGGATTCGGCGGCAAAGGACGACAGGGTGAGCACGTAGTCCGTGTGCCGCAGCGCTTCTGCTTTGCGGGGATTGACCACCCCAATCTCCGCCTGCAGTTCTTTGGGGGACATGAACCAGCAGGCGTACACGGCAATGTCTTCGTGGTGGATCTGGGCGAGATCGAGCACCGTGGTTTTACCGGCTTTTTTGGCAGCACACATCGTGGCGCGGTTGGCGTTTTCGTAGGTAAGCACGATGTCGCAAAGGACTGCTCGCACCCGGGCGGCTACACGCCGGTCAAACCGGTCGCAGAGCAGGCGGCCGGCCCACGGGAACCGATCCCGCAACGCCCGTTCCAGGAAAAACAGGACAGGGAAATGCTCGATATTGCCTGGAGGGATATCCGGGAAAATCCGTTTGCGTACTTGCCCCCGGAGGGGTTCGGGAAACGATTCCCAGGGCCATTTGTCGGCAGCCAGCGCAGTATAAAAAATGCCAAGCAGGCCGTTTTGCTGAAGTACGGTCAACAGTTCATGGCTGTACTGCCGGCCAAAATTGCTGACGAGAACCTTCACGATTGATTCGATTGATTCGATTGGTGATCGTAGCCGGATTCGAGAATGCTCAGGGCCAAGGGCACAAAGACCAGATTGTACACATTAAAAATGCTGTGGGTAAAGAAGATGATAATGGCGCCGAACATGATTTTTTGTAAAACCGGAATGCGCAGTTGATGCAGGAAATAGATCAGCAGGAGGGTGCGCAGCACAAACAACAAATAGCCGCCTTCCAGTACAATCCGTTCCGGCTCCTCTTCAAATCCGCCGTAGCGTTTGACAAAATACGATTCGCCCCAGATGATGCGTGCGCCCTGATAGGTCGCTCCCAGGCCCGTGCCGAGCACCGGATAGTCGCCCCGGTAGTCAACGATTTCGGTGACGACCCCGTAGGTTCGGCGGCCAAACTCCTCGTCCCGGATGCCGTCATCAATGCGCGAAAGAAAGTTGCTCCAGGCCTCCTGTACGAAGGCGCTTTTTTGATAAGCGCCCGCCACGGCAAGTACGCCGAGGAGCAATGTCGCAAAGACTTTCGGGAAAGACAACTGTTTCAGCACGCCCCAAAACATGAACCCGCCAAAAAGTACCGTGAACGCCAACGCCGATCGCGCGCCGGAAATGAGGCTGGCAAAGACCGTCAGGGCGGTCAGAAGCACCACCAGCCGAAGCGAACGTTTCTGCAAGGCGAGGCTCCAAATCCAGAGATTGACGAAAACCAGCCACGATGTGAACCCAGCCACATAACTGAACGTGCCCGTCACCCGTGCCCGCTCGCCCACGTACGCAATGCTTGTGGCGGTCTCGGAGGCATACCGGTTGATGAAGTGGGTGCGGGGCAGGCTGTACTGGAAAATGCCCAACACGATCTCGATGGCAAAAAGCAGCAACAGCAAGCCGAACAGGTTCCCCCAATCATACAAGCGCCGATTTTCCAAATAGTGGAATGCAAAGAGCCAAAAACCCAAATGCAACAACATCCCGAATGCACCGTGGTAAATGGACTGGTTCAGCGGGTTGAAGGCCATGAGTGCCAGCACAGCCCCAAAAAGGAGCAATACCGGGGCATACCGTTTTTTTGAACCGGGCGCCGCAAAGTAAAAAATCCAGGGCATGACGATATGGCCCAGCAACAGGGCATTGCTGAACGGCCCGCCTAACAATCCCCACTTGCGCAACGCTCCGGCCAGCACGGTGTACACCAACACAAACCCCAGCAGGCGCATGTTGAAACGGCGTTGGGCCGGGTCATCGTTCAACCCAGTACTTTGGATCACGGTGGGTGTGGAAAATGAAGATTTTTAAATACGCCTTTGCCACTGTTCCCCGCTCATGCTTGCGCAGGTGTTCGGCCAGTTTTTCCGGCTCAGGCAGGTATTTCACTGTTTTTTCAAGTGCCATTTTCAGGCGGAGGGCCAGGGCCCGAACGTCGCCGTTTGGAAATGTCAGCCCGAAATCGCCCATAGCCTCCGGCAGTCCACCCCCCTGCGAACCGATGACAATACATCCGCATGCCAAACCCTCCAGCACTACAATGCCGAAGGGCTCGGCCCACACCGAGGGCACCACCATGTACCGGTGCTCGTTCAGCATTGTTGCGAGTTCGGCGCCTTTTTTCAATCCGGCGAACACCACTTGTCCGTCCAACCCCAGTTCGTGTGTTTGCCGCCGCAGGGCCTCCTCTTCCGGGCCGGCGCCAATGATGGTCAGCCCCGGTCGGTGGCCGTCGGCGCCCAGCAGGGCGAGCGCGTTCAGCAACACGTCGGCGCCCTTGTCCGACACTAAGCGGCCTACGAATACGATGTCGCGTTTGCGAAACACCCAGGCTTCGGTCGAGCGAAAAATCGAATCGTTGTACGGATTCGGCACCGTCACAGCGTGGGCAAATTGCCTGCTCATGTAGGTGCTGCACCCGATGTTTCGTGTTGCGAGGCGGTTGGCCACCCATGTTTTGAGTCGCCCGCGTCGGTCGCCGGTGTTCGGCGTTTGGTGCGATACCATCAATGGCCGCCCCGAAAACAGCCACGGCAGCACGCCCTTCAGGCTGACGTTGAACATCAGCACCACATCGGCGCGGCGCATGGCCATGACCTGTTGGAAAAAACCGGGGCGGCGCAGCACCCGGAACGGAAACGCGTCGGGTGCGTCGGCAGGCGTCAATGTGATGACCGTCGTCGGATGCCCTTGCCGCTCAAATTCGGTCGCCAGGTCGAGCACGGCGTTTTCCAGTCCGCCGGTGAGCGGATGGAAATTGGGTGAGTACACAGCGATGTTCATCTATCAGGTTTTTGAAACAACACCCCAAAATTGAAAGAAAAAAGCGGGCCGCCGAAGCGGATTTCCGTGTGCAGGAGCGGCAGGGTGTCGCGGTTGCTGTAAAAAAATCCGAGCGTAGTCAGGTTATTTTCCCCAAGCATCCGTTCGAGGTCAACTTTCAACAACGGTGTGATGTGTGCCGGGTACGAAGGCGCCTGAAATGCGCGGTGTTGGCCGCGTGTCAGAAACGTCATCAAACTGGCTACGGAATGATTGTTCGGCGTGGACACAAACCCGTACCCCCCGGGCCGCAGCACGCGGGTGATTTCCCGAAAAAGATGGCGCGGGTTTTCCAAATGCTCGACCACTTCGAGCGCCACAAGCATGTCGGCGGCGCCGTCGGCCAGGGGCCATGGACTGTTCAGGTCGGTTTCGTGAAACACGGTGTTGGCCGGCAAATCCGCCGGGCGAAACGCGTCGAGTGCATGGACGCGCTCGAACTGTTCTGCAAGAATACTGGTGAAATTGCCGGCGCCGGCGCCCACATCCACCGCCACACCGGTACGTACAGGCGCCGCAACCAATGCCCGAAGCGTCATCGCATAAATCGCGTCGCTGGACTGGCCGTCGGTTTGTTTGCCAAGGGTTTGCATGCTTGTGGCGCCGAACTCCGTTCGGCGATGTTGTATCGGTTCACGCATCAGGCGACAAATTCGTCGGATGAGCCAATATTTCCAAATACTGCCTCGCTATTACCTCCCAGCGCAAATGTTCCTGGTACAATGCCTGTCCGTTAATCCGAAGTTTTTCTATGAGTGCGGGATCGGCTATGAGCAAACGAATTGCATCATACAGGCCGGCGGCATCGCCGTTTTCGGCCAGCCAAATGTTGTGCCCATGTCGGAGCGGCTCCCGGCTCATATCGCCTCGCACGCCCACCACAGGCAGCCCTGCCGCGAAGGCTGCTGCCAGCGAGCCGCTTTTCAGGCTGGTACCGCCTTCGCCGCGCAGACTGACCGGATCGGGCAGCACAAACAGGTCGGCACATTGAAGATGGATGCCGAGGTCGGTGGGGGAAAGGTAACCGGTTCGTGCAACCCCGCACACCAGCAGCCCCACCCCTTCTCCACTCAGCCGCCGGACAGCCTGTTCCATCTCCGAAATATCCCGATTGCCAAATGTGGCGACGACAAAGGAAGCGTTCGGGAAATGCCGCTTTCTGAATTGACTTCTGGTGTCTTCGGGCAGTGGTTCAACCACAATGTTGGCCCCTACGGGTATCACCTGGACCTCAGGGCAAAACGGAGCCAGCATTTGTTCGTAAAATTCGTTGCTGGTGACTACGGCGTCGGCGTTTCGGCACAGTTGCCGGGCTATGAACCGCTGCAGGTTTCCGATGATCCAGCCTTTTACACCTTTCGGGCGAATATGCACTTCGTGAAACATGACACAGATGCGCACACCAGCCCGGCGTATTCGGCGCAACAGTTTCGGCAGAAAAAACGGCAGGCCAAGCGGCTGAAAGGCGTAGGGAACGTACTGGAGCACAAGCCAGTCGGGGTTGGTTTCCCGCAGGAGGGCAAACAAGATGGTGTTTGAATCCTGCCCCCAATTATTGGTGACTTGATGGATCGTTACATTTGCAGGCCCCGTGTTTTCCGGTTGTTTCCGACACACGACGTGTACCGTTTGTCCCTTCCCGGCCAGTTCGGCAGCGAGGAAAAAGGTGTAGTCGCCGACGCCGTCTAGGGCAGGGGGAAATCGGTTGGTGAGCAGGGCAATGGTCATGTTTTCAGCCCGCGGATTCAAGTTTTCAGCCCATGGATTTATCCGTGGGCATCCAAATGAGGTTCGGGGAAGGAATTGTTTTCCCGGTCAATTTTTCAAACGTGGCGCTTCGATAACCCAAGCCTTCCAGCAGTTCCCGAATGGCGGTGCGTTGTTCGGCATTGTCTTCGATGAGGAGCACGGGGGTATCTCGGCGGATGGTAGCAAGGCTGCCTTCGAGCACTTCCAGTTCGTGACCTTCCACGTCAATTTTGATCAGGTCGAGGGTATGGTTTTGCACAAATGGCTGCTCGTCGAGGCGTTGTAATTTCACCGGCATTTCTAAAAACATATCGGCGAAAGGCAGGTCGCGGTTTTCGATGCTGGCCCAGCCGGCAATAGCCACACCTTTTCGAACCGGAATGTGCAGCATACGAGTCTCGTTACGGTTGGAAAGGCCGTATTGGAAAAGTTGCACGTTAGGTTTTTTGTAATGCCGGATGTCGAAATCCTCGGACGTATTGGCTTCGAAGGCGAACACTTGCTCGAAGCGTCGCGCCATTTTCCAGGTGTAAAAACCGTGGTTGGCGCCTATGTCCACGGCGCAACGGAAGTGGCTGCACAGGGAAAACAGCCCTTCCAGTTCTGGTTCGGCGCCCGGGCTGTTTACCAGTGCCCAATAGCGGAGGGGGAGGCGCCAAGGCTTTGGAAAAAAACCGCTGCTGGAGGTCAGGAACCGGGATATCAGGCGAAAAAGCATGTGTGTTTGTTTTGTCCTCCCGAAGGGATCCGTCCGCTCTGCGAGTGTCGCACAAGCGGTTTTCCCTTCGTAGAGCGGACGGATCCCTTCGGGAGGACAAAGGGGGCGGCCTCTTCAATGGGTGCTTATCCTGCGCATTTCAACGAAGTACATGCCCAGATTAAAAAGCAGGAAAAACAAGTTGTTGATGCCCAGCAGCAGGATCACGTTTTCCAGCAGCGACAAATCGAGGGTATAAATCAACACGGCCTGTAGGGGCAACGCAATCGGAACGTACAGGCGGTTCATCCGTATCCAGGCCCGCGCCGTGCAGATTTGATACACGACGGCAGCTATTTGCCCCAGCGATACCGCCACCAGAAACGGCAGCAGGTGTTTCGTCAGGCCGAGATAATTCGGCCCCAGAATCCACAACAACGAAGCGGGATGCACGGCTGCCCATAGCAGCACCGGCGCCACCAGCAGCACCGACATGGCAATGGTTTTTTGCGCCAGTTTCGAAATGGCCGCCTTCCCCTGTGCCTTGGCGATTTCCGGGAGAGAATAATTGACAACAAACGCCTGAAAAATGGCGAATAAGACTCCCAGCCGTCCGAGCGCTCCGATGTCGGCAATGCGCTCCGTGGTAGCGAACAGGGCGCAGAGCAATACGCTGATCTGCCCTTCAAGCGCCCAATAGACCGTGCGTACGGCATTGGGCCGGGCGATGTCTTCAATTTCCCGGAGGTATTGCGGGCTGGTGTCGTGGTGCCCGGCGAGGTGCGTTTCGGCCAGTTTTTGATTGGCAAGCAGGTTGAGGAACAGACAAATGCAAATCCAGCCAACGAGGAGGTAAACCGGCGCATTGAATAAGAGCATGGGCAGGATTCCCAGCGCCTTTAGCACGGTAAACATCAGTTCGTTCCGCTGAAGGGGCCGGACGGCCTTATGCAGTTGCAACACGATGGCATACAGGGCGGCCTGAATTTGTGCCCAAGCCGCCACCAGCACACAACCGACCAGTGCCACGGTGGAAAACCAACCGGTATCGGTTTTCCAAAACTGCCACGTACAGTACGCCACAAAAGGGAGCAGCAACCACAGTCCGAACCGGCGGCGCAAGTGAAACGCCGAGTTGAGCAATGACCGCAGCGCAACGGGGTCTTGCCACACGCGCCCGCCGATGCCGGTCATGGCGGGCGTAATGCCGACATTGCTGATGTTCACAAACACAGCGAGAAAGGAAAAAGCGATGGTGTACAGCGCATAGTCGGTTTTGATCGAATACTGCACTATCAGGAAACCCACTGCGGCGTTCATGGCACTGATGACGGTTTGCCGAAAGATGAAAACCGCTCGTTCAGTAAAAAGTGTCACAGAGGCTCATAGAGTTTAAAGAGGCTCACAGAGTTTTTTCCCTCGTAGAGTGG
>Ga0154020_10007584_pt1 | contig 12656 bp, 9 predicted proteins | sample Klosneuvirus_201_FD_109709 | JGI IMG/M metagenome (GOLD analysis project Ga0154020, IMG submission 109709) | Active sludge microbial communities from wastewater, Klosterneuburg, Austria - Klosneuvirus_20160825_MG | ecosystem: Engineered > WWTP > Aerobic digester > Activated sludge | place... | reverse complement strand
TGCTAAACCAATACATGTGGCTAATATGGCAAACACCCAAATGTTAGCCTGAAAATAAATACGTGTAGTGGCTTTTGCCAACAATTGTTTTTTCTTTACTTGATCTCCTACTTTTACGACAGTTTCCTGCCACATGTCTTTTGTAGGTAAAATCAACGCCGACTTATCAGCATTCTCAAAAGCAAGATTTTTCTTAATTAATTTATATTCTTTTTGGTCAACAACTATTAAACTATCGTTAACTAGAGTAACAACACCGTTTTTCATAGCCGTTATACCTGCGCCGGGGGAATAAATTTCCATACGAGGAACAATCAGAAGAAAACTAATCACAACGGAGCTGCCTAATACCCAATACATCACTTTGCGGGCGCCCCATTTGTCCGACATCCATCCACCTAAAGCACGGATTATACCTGATGGAAAACTGAAAAGTGAAGCAAAGAAGCCTGCTGTTACCAAGGAAACAGAATATACGTTTACAAAGTAGGGTACCAGCCATTGTGAAAATGCCACAAAGCATCCGAATACTAAAAAATAGTACAAGCCAAAACGCCAAACCCTTAAACTTTTTACCGGTGCAACAAGTTGTTTTATTGTACGCGGACCGGTTTCGGGTTTTTTGTTTTTAGCAAGCAATAAAAATAATATTCCCATTGATAAAAGTATGGCTGCATAAATTAGAGGGAGGTTTCTCCACCCCTCCGGATTTGCGCCTTGCTGGGTAAGATTGTTTAATGCCGTAGGGGCGAAGAGGGTTGTAAAAGAAGCGCCGGCATTTCCGGCACCTACAATACCGAGTGCAGTACCTTGCCATTTCTTTGGGTACCAAACCGAAGTGTAAGCAACACCAACAGCAAATCCGGAACCAATAATTCCATAAAAAAAGCTTAGTAAGGCAAACATGGCAAAACTATTGGCGTGACTTAGTAAATACATCGGAATAGAACAAAAAATCAGTAAGCCGCTGAATACCCATTTACCACCATATTTGTCGGTTAATATACCCATTAGCAATCGGAATATGGCGCCGGTTAATACCGGAATACCGAGTAACCATCCAACCTGGATCGGACTCCAGTTGTAAATTCCTGTATCGGTTAAAAATGTTACCAAAACACCATTAAGCATCCATGAGGCAAAACAAACGATAAATGCAAAAGTGTTTAAGAATAGAATTTTATTAGAAGTGGCGGTAACTTGTTGTTCCATAATTTTAATTCATGCCGTATGTTCAATGTTTAAAATAACAGTGAAAATTATAAATGCCGAAATTATGAGAAAAACTTTCTTAAAAGAAACAATTATTGAGTAGTTAAGTGAAATATGATTTCAATCATAAGAAATTACGGATTGAAAAAATTAATTTAAATTGAAAGTAAGTTGTACTTCTTTTCCATTTTGATTGAACTCAACCTTATCGGCCAGATGTTTCATTAAAAACACACCGCGGCCATTAATTTTATCAATGTTATTCGGATCTGTAGGATCAGGCAAGCTGTCGTAATCAAAACCTTGTCCTTCGTCGCTAACAGAGAATGTGATGCGTTTATCTTGATTCTCAAATCCTATTTGTACAGATTTCTCAGGATTATTTTTATTACCATGGTGGATGGCATTGTTCACTGCTTCAGTTACTGCAATTAAAATGTTGCCAAAATTATCTTCAGTAACATTATATATTTCACAAACGTCTTCAATAAGCCGTTCTACTAACCTTAAATTCTCTGATGATGATTCTATTTTCAGTTTCTGTCCTTTCGCCGGTATCATTTACTCACGCTGTTAAAATAATTGTTTACTTTCTCTTTATAAAAAGGCGTTAAACTCGGAGGTACGGTATTTAGTAACTCCAGTTCTTTTTCTTTCATTCTTTTATACTCTAAAAACTGGCTAGGGTTACTTAAATCTTGATTTTTTGCTTCATTACTTTTCCTTTTTTCATCTTGTTCGCGTTCCCTTTCGGCCTTTTCACTCTCCAAAAGACGGGTTAAAATGTCCTGCTGGCGTTTCATGGTTTCGTTCGTAATTGCCTTATTTACAATGTCTTTCTCGGTTTGTTCCATCATTTCGGCCAAATTTCCACCCGGGTTTTGGCCCTTATTTTTCATTTGGTCCATCATTTGTTGTAATTGCCTCCTCAAAGCCTCTTGTTGAGCCGCCATTTTGGCCAATTGTTCCGAGGTTCCGGGCATCATTTGCATTCCGTCTGGCCCCTGCTTGCCTTGTCCCATGCCTTGCCCCGGTTTTTGTCCTGGTTTTTGCCCCGGTTTCTCGCCTGGTTTTTGTCCTTTTTCTAATGCTTCTTTTAGTTGTTTTAACTGCTGATTAAGTTGTTCCTGCATTTTACTCATGCTTGGCTGTCCGGTTTTTGGTTTTTGGCCTTGACCTGAATTTTTTGGTTTCTTACATTTTCCGCCACCAGATGCCTTCATCTCATTTTTCTTCTTCTGTTGCTTCTGCATATTCTCAAGCTCTTCATTAAGTAACAATGCAAGATTGTTTATGGAAGTCATGCTACTTTGCATACGCATCGCTGCATCGGCCGACATACGTTCAGCTAACGACTCCACGGTTTTTTTCATGTTATTATTAATGGCGCTTATTTCACGGTTTACAAATGCCTCTATTTGAGGAGCGCGTTTGCTAAGTGCTAATAAACTATCTTCAATAATTTTTGAATCGTCCTGTAGTTTTCTTTGTTGCTGAGGAATTTTTAAATAAAGCGGATTATCAACTCTTGTTTTAGGCAAAGTTTTTACGAGCTCTTCCTGCGCAAATGAAAGATTTAATAAGTTTTCTAAAATTTGACGGAGGGCATTCGCGTTTTCGGCTTCTTCCTTATCTGCCATAGATTCCATGGCGCTCTCCATCTTATCTTTCATTTCTTCCATTTTCTTTTTCGCTTCTTTTTGCGATTTGGAAGCATTCTTTTTATTGTTTTTGCTCAACTCATCAGAGCTGTTTTCCATTTCTTCTTCAGTCTTTTTCTGGTCGGCTTTAGTATCCGGCATTTGATTGGGTTGCTCGAGTTCTGAATTTTTCTTCTCCAGTTCTTTTAATTCTTCAGCGAGTTTGTCAAATTCTTTTTTAATGTCTTCCTGCTGTTTTTGTAATTCTTTACTGTCAGGCGCTTTTGCGTCTTTATTATCTTTGTTTTTATCCTGACTTTTTTCGTCTTTTCCCTTCGTCTCTTCTGTCCATTTTGTCTCTTCAGTCTTTTTGTTCTCTTCAGTCTTTTTATTTCCTTCAGTATCCTTATTTAATGCTTCTTCTTTTTTAATGAGCGCATCCAATTTATCAATGGCTTGTTGCATTTTCTGTTCAACTTCAAATTGTTTGAACGATTCAAGCGCGCGGTCTAATTCTTTTTCAATGTCTTTGTTGTTTAATTTAAGTTCTTCCAGTTTTTGTTGTACTTGATTTTTATCGAGTTGGTCCATGAGTTTTTGCAACTCATTAAACATCTTCTTCATTTCAGGAGTCATCACGTTTTCGAATAATTTCTCCAGTTGTTTTTGTTTCTCCAAAATGGATTCATCTTGTTGCGAAAACTGATTTTGCTGTTCGTTGTTAAGTTGATTCTCCTGTTTTATTTCATCTATTTTCTTTTCTAGATTTTTTTGTTTGTTCAGAATGTCTTCCACTTTTTTCTTTTCGTCATAACCCAATTGTTTTTTATCGTTCATCTTTTTTGATAAGTCATTCAGGTCTTTCTGAAGTTCTTTGGCTTTCTTAATACTTTCATCAAGATCTTTTTTAATATCATCATTATTTTTCCCTGTGGCCTCATTCACTTCATCAATCGTAGGTGCTTTAAACTGCATGACTTTTGTTTTAGACGGCTTAGCACCATTAACACCGTCGTTATCCCACACTTCAAAATAATATTCAATTTTATCTCCGGGTTTTAAATTATATAAAGATGCATCCAGGTAATAGTAATATGATTGTGAAACCTGTGATTTATTTACGCCCAAAACATTCTCGCCACTTTTCTGTTGGGCATTTCCTAACGAATCGCTGGTGTAGTGCGTGTAACGGAATACCAATTTGCAAAAACCATAATCGTCTTTGATGCTACCGCTGAAATAAATGTTTTTTGTATTGAGTGAATCTGTTTTTTCATTAACATCAATAAATGGAGATTGGTCTGCAATGACGTTGATGCCATAATTAACTGAGTCGCCGTGAGAAGAAACGAATTGATTTTGAGTTTTAATGAAATAGCCTGTGCTTCTTAACAAAGTTTTTGTGAACGAGAATTTGTCATCAGCATTTTTATTGGCTTGTAAAGTAGTATCGCCAAAGCCAATTAATAAGTTGTCGGTGTTTTTGGTGTTGAATTCCCAATCGATTTTTGTGCCTTGCGGAACTTGTAAATCACCACTGTTCGAAATGTTTTCGTCTTTCCTGTTTAAATAGGCAGGATATTTTAAATGCACATTAAATTGCATTAAACTGGGTTTCGGTAAAACTTCCAACTCATATGATTTGGAATTGAAGCCGGCGGCGGTTAATACAAATGGAGTTGTGGACTGTACGTTTTTAAAGGTGTAAGCAAAAGAAATGTTGTTTTCTTTTTCGAGTTTGAATTCGTTGCCTTCTATATTTATGAAAACTTCATTTGGTATTTCATTTCCGGTGAGCTTCAAATGTAAAATGAAATCCTGTTTTTGCACGGCTTTCAGTTCATTGTTCTCGATATTGAACTGAAACGGTGCTTCACTTTCAAAATAAGTTTGATGGTGCATTAAACGGGTTGTACTCTTGGTAATAATATTTGGCCATAAAATAGCTATAGCAATTGTGAGGAAAATGGGCGGCAAAACGAATTTCAAATATTTTTTATTCTCTGAAATATTAATTGCAGAAGCAAAAGGAACAGGTTTTAATTCGGACACTTTTTGTTGGATGCTAGCCAATAATAATTCATCGGAGCCGTGAAGATTTTTTTCGCTTTGTAATTGAAGAACGTTCAAAAGTTTGTCTTGTACATTGGTAAAATGTGTTCCAATGATGGAAGCAGCTTCTTCGTAAGTAATGGTTTTGCCGTAACGGTTTAATTTGGAAAGCGGAATAGCAATGAATTTAACTAATACAAAAATGCTGCTGCTTAAAAAAGCGTAGAACAAAATACTGCGGACAGTGGTATTAAACTCTCCTAAATACTCGAGCAGCACCACTAACAAATACGCGCTGATCAAAAGGGCGGTCGAATAGAGGGCGCCTTTCACTAATTGGTTTTTGTAATACTTGCGGATAAACTCGTCAAGCTTTTGAATGAGTATGTTATTTTCGGTTACCAAGTGTTATTTAGATGCAAAAGCAATGCGCTTTACACAAATTTACTAAACAGATTGGTTAAAAGATAGTGGCCAGCATATTTTAGGAAGTTTAACAAAAAACCCCGGGTATTTCGTCCGGGGTTTTGTTTAGATAATGATTTCTTCGCCTTCTTTGTTCAGGAATTTATATTCCATAAATCCAATACTGGCCATTGGCTGAACCTCTAGTTTTACATTATAAGTGCTTCGCCATTTTTTGAGGATACTCTTCTTAAAAAAGCTGCCTTTAGTAATGAAAGCTTCAATATAAGGGTGGATATTAAGCGTTAATGTTTTTTCGTTTTGTTCTGTAGAAATAAAACGCAGGGTGTTCTCAATTTGATCAACAAAGAGCAGGCTTGGTTGGATTTTTCCGGAACCGCCACAACTTGGACAAGTTTCTAAAACTTCAACATTCACTTCAGGGCGTAAGCGTTGACGGGTAATTTGAATTAAACCGAATTTGCTTGGAGGCAAAATATTGTGTTTGGCGCGGTCGGTTTTCATTTCTTCCTTCAGCTTATCAAATAACAGCTTACGGTTTTCAGGGTTGTGCATATCAATAAAGTCCACCACAATAATACCGCCCATATCGCGCAGTTTTAATTGGCGCGCTACCTCAACGGCAGCTTCAAGATTCACTTCAAAAGCATTTTGTTCTTGAGTATTATCGCTTTTAGCACGGTTACCACTGTTCACATCAAACACATGAAGTGCTTCAGTGTGTTCAATTACCAAATAAGCACCTGTTTTCATGTGTACGGTTTTCCCGAACAATGATTTTATTTGTTTTTCAATTCCGAAATGATCGAAGATAGGCACTTTGCCATCGTATAGTTTAGCAATGCTTTCTTTTTCAGGGGCAATATTGCGGATGTAAACTTTTAAATCTTCAAATAATTTTTTGTCGTTAACATGAATGTTATTGAAAGACGCGTTCAAAAAATCACGCAGTATGGCATTGGTTCTGTCAACTTCACCTAACACACGATGAGGCGGTTCGGCTGTTTTTAAAGTTTGATAACAAAGTTCCCAACGGGCAACAAGGTCGTTTAAATCGTTTTCGAGTTCGGTTACTGATTTGCCTTCGGCTACGGTACGAACAATTACACCAAAGTTTTTAGGTTTGATGCTTTGCATTAAATCTTTAAGGCGGTGTTTTTCTTCAATATTTTTAATTTTTGAAGACACCGAAATTTTATCGGCAAATGGTATTAAAACTATGTAACGGCCGGCTAAAGAAATTTCTGAAGTGATACGCGGGCCTTTAGCTGAGATAGGTTCTTTGGCAACCTGAACTAAAATTTGCTGGCCGCTTTTAACAATTTCATTAATTTTCCCATCTTTTTTAATGTCATGATCGTTCTTAAAATACATGAGGTTACTCACGTTTTGTTTTCCTGAACGAACCTGTTCAACATATTTATACAACGAAGTAGCCTGAGGCCCTAAGTCTAGGTAATGCAGAAATGCATCTTTTTCATATCCCACATCCACAAAGGCGGCGTTAAGTCCGGTCATCACCTTCTTAACTTTGCCAAAGTAGATATCGCCTACCGAAAATTTGGAGTTATTCTTTTCACGATGAAGCTCAATTAAACGCTTTTCATTTAAAAGTGCTATAACAACTTCGTTAGGCGTGGAATTAATTACTAAATCATAATTCACGCTCTAAATATTTTAGTTTATACAAATAACAAAACGGAAACAAGCATAGCTTTCTCCAGATTGTTTTTTTAGAAGTTCATAAACTGCTTAATGCAGATTAATTATTTCTTCTTATGACGGTTCTTTCTTAAACGCTTTTTACGTTTGTGAGTCGCCATTTTATGTCTTTTTCTTTTCTTTCCGCTTGGCATAATATTGTTATTATTTAATTTTTAATTGTTCTATATATTTTTCAATCTCCTGTCTCGCTAAAACATCATCTGTTTTTGATTTGTACTTTTCGAGCACTTCAATTGTTTTTTCTTTTTTACCTTGTTGTTCGTAAGCATCTGCTAAGTGCAAATAGGCTTCTATGTAAGTTGAGTCAATTTCCAGTACTTTTTCGAATCTGCGTATTGCTTTATCCCACTGCTGGGATTTAACAGAAAAAAACGCAAAATTCAACTGAAGGGTTACGTTATTGCTATCTGTTTTTTCAATTTCCCTTAGCATACTAACACCTTTCATCGGGTCAGACGAGCCTTCAACATAACAGGAAGCTAACATGATTTTAGCCTCAGCATTTTCCGGTTCCAGCTTCAGGCCATTTTCGTAGCAGCGCATGGCACATTGATAAAGTGGCACTAATTCATTTTGGTCTTTTACGAAGCGAATCGCATAGTAATAACGGTCGCCGGCTTTAAACCAGGTAACTGCATTATTAAGTGCAACAGCTTTTTTCTCAAAATAAAAGGAGGCAATATCTGAGCGTTTGTTTTTATCCCAAAACGAAACGATACTGTCGAGCCACTTATTTTTTTCTGAACCTTTAGCTTGGTTCAGGTAATCATCGGCTTGCCTTTTTAATTCGGGAGTTAAAATTTTTTCGGCGGCAGTAACAAAACTTTCAATGGTTTCGTTATTACCGGGTTGCGCTTCAACTTCTCCTGTAGGTTTTACAGAAGGTTTTTTATTGGCAAAAAATAAAAGAACGAACAAAACTACAGCTCCAATTATAAGTGTAAGCTGCGTCTTTTTAACCTTAGTCATTTATTAATCGTTGTTCTTTGGTTCCGGTTCAGCAACCTTTACATTTTTCTTCACTCTTTCAGAGAAAGTTTTTGCAGGTTTGAATGCAGGAATGTAATGAGCAGGAATAACAACTGTAGTGTTTTTAGAAATGTTACGGCCAATTTTCTCAGCACGTCTTTTCACTACAAATGTTCCGAACCCTCTCAGATAAACATTTTTACCCTCAATCATGGCGTTGCGGATGGATTTCATGAAAGCTTCAACTGAAGCTTGTACAGCAATTTTTTCTATTCCTGTTTTCTCAGAAATCTCGTTTACGATGTCAGCTTTTGTCATTTTACAAAGTATTTAAAATCAATAATTTGAATTATCAAAAATGGAGGGCAAAGATAGTATTAATATTAAAACCGAAAAATAATTAGGCAATTTTTTTTTATTTTGTTGCCTAAATATGGACTTTTTAGCTAAAAACCTCCTAAAATGGTATGAAATTAACAAACGTGACCTTCCGTGGAGGCAGGTTTCTGACCCATATAAGGTATGGGTTTCGGAAATAATACTACAGCAAACCCAGGTTATACAAGGTTTGGCTTATTATAACCGTTTTGTAAATCAATATCCTACGGTTAAAGATCTGGCCGAAGCGCCTTTTGATGCGATAATGCTTTTATGGCAGGGCTTAGGCTATTATTCCAGGGCCAGAAACATGCATGAAGCCGCGAAATTCATACTAAAAGAATATAAAGGGACATTTCCGGATGAATACCTTAAAATAAGACAATTGAAAGGAATTGGCGATTATACCGCTGCCGCAATAGCTAGTTTTTCGTTTAACTTGCCCTATGCGGTAGTTGATGGGAATGTTTACCGTTTTTTAAGCAGGTTTTTTGGCATTTCAACACCCATAGACTCAACGGAAGGAAAAAAATATTTTCAAAAACTGGCCAATGAATTACTTCCGCATAAAAAAGCGGCAGAATACAATCAGGCTATTATGGAATTCGGCGCTCTTTATTGCAGGCCTGTTAATCCCGATTGTATGAATTGCATCTTTCAAAATAAATGTGAAGCCTTCGCAAAAAATAAAGTAAAAAATCTGCCTGTTAAATCGAAAAAAGTCAAAACTAAAAACAGGTATTTAAATTATATAATACTTACAAATAAAGGGCAGGTATATATTAATAAGAGAAGCAAAAACGACATTTGGAAAGGCTTGTATGATTTCTTTCTGATTGAATCAACGGAGGCTCTTAAGTCAGAGCAGGTTCTAAAAAATATTGAACTTAAAAAAATTCTTAATGGTAAAAAATATACTCTAAAAAGTGTCAGCCATGAATATAAGCACATTTTAACTCACCAAATCCTCTATGTTAAGTTTTTCCATATAGAATCAGGAACTGCCTTGGCTTACAAACCGTTAATAAAGGTGAAATTAAATGAATTAAGCTCATTTGCCTTTCCTAAAGTAATTGACAAGCACATGAAAGATGCTTTACTAATTAAATAATTGTTATTTTTGGTATAATAATTGATTAATATAAAGTATGAAAAAACTAGTCTTGATTTTTGCTTTGGGATTTTCCATTAGCATGAGCGCTCAAAAATTTGCCGATTTAGGCAAAGGCGAAACGAGTATTGTCACTTTCTTTTCTAAATCTCCGTTAGAAGATATTGAAGCTGTGAACAAGAAAGCTGCCGTAATATTAGATGCAAGCAACGGCGATATGCAGTCAGTTATCACAATGAAAGCGTTTAAATTCAAAAACGAATTAATGGAAGAGCATTTTAATGAAAATTATATTGAGTCTACTAAATACCCTAATGCCATTTTTAAAGGTAAAGTGAATGAAAAAATCGATTTGGCAAATGAAGCAGAGCAAAAAGTAACAGCAACAGGTAAACTAACACTTCATGGAGTTACCAAAGACGTTGAGTTAGCAGGTACCATTACTAAAAAAGGGGAAACCCTTTTACTGGTTTCAAATTTTAAGATTAAGGTGGCTGATTATGATATAAAAGTGCCTTCGTTATATGTGAAAAACATAGCTGAAGTGGTTGACGTAAGCTTGAACTCAACAATCACACCTTATGTGAAAAAATAAATAAAGAAATGATATTGTGTGAAAAAGAACGGGGAACTCCGTTCTTTTTTTTGTATATATTTGAACTATTAAAAATAGCCGGTTTATGAAAAATTTTTTACTTCTTTCTCTTATTTTAGTTACAAATTTTATTTTCGCCCAGGACGATTTGCTTAGTATTGTTAATGAAGGAAATGAAAAAAAACACGAGAAAGTATTCGCTACTTTTAAAACATACAAGTTAGGTAACGCCCAAACCATTGAAACGGTAAAGAAAAAACACCTTGATTTCAGAATTTCACACCGCTTCGGAAATGTATATAACTCTGCCCTTGAACCTAACGCGCTAAACGAGGCAGCACATACTTATTTCGGATTTGATAATGCCAGTGATATACGTTGGTCATTCGACTATGGCGTAACGGATAATATTACAATAGGCATTGGCCGTAGCCGTTTCCGCGAAACTTATGATGGAAGCCTTAAATGGAAAATTTTATCACAAACCCAGGATTTCCATATTCCTTTATCAATTGCATTGTTTGCTGATTTGGGTTATACTTCAGTAAAATCAGACCAGTTGTATGCAGGAATAGTGAAAGATTTTAATACCAACGACCTTCACAGATTCAATTATTTTACCCAATTAATTATTGCAAGTAAATTAACCAACTGGTTATCGTTAGAGCTCCTTCCTTCTTATTTGCACCGTAATTTTATTAAACAAAGCATCAACGCAAACAATAAGGCGGAAGATACCAATGGCTTGTTTTCATTAGGTTTTGGCGCAAGAATCAAGGTAACAAAACGTATGTGTCTTATTGGCGATTATTTTTATAATTTTTCTCCATACTTCCAAAATAATACAAGTGTTTACAACCCTTTGGCTTTAGGTTTTGAACTTGAAACAGGCGGACATGTATTCAGTATGTTTTTTACCAATTCTCCTGCTTTAATAGAAAACAGCTTTATTCCTTACACAACTGACACATGGACTAAAGGGCAGGTGAAATTCGGATTCTGTATTTCAAGAACATTTTCTCTATAATTTTACATGGAATTGAAGGCTTTGTATAACGGTGACACGTTTGCTAAATTTATATACGAGCCTGTTTTTAGTAACCATTTACTAAAACCCATTCATGATGGTGCGATTTTTAATCCTTCACAAAACCATTATTGGCCTTCAATAGTTCTGTTTTTAGCAGCTTGTGTTTTAGTGATGCTTAAAGTAACAATGCCGGCACGTACATTAAGGGTAATAAATGCGGCCTATAGTTTGCAAGTAGCCAGACAAATTGAAAGGGAAAATTATGGTCCTTTTAAAAGATTATCAATTCTGCTGAATATTGTTTTTGTAATTGTAACGGCGTTTCTGCTGTATAAGTTTAACAGGGTTTTTGGGGGAATGCTAAGTGGTTATAATGGTTTCTTTCAGTTTATGTTTTTTGTAATGGTGATAATCCTGGTTTATACAGTTAAATTTATTGCAGGTAATGTTATTGGTTTTATCACACAAACTAAAAGCATAGTTGATGAGTATATCAACAGTACCCTCATCATAAATCAAACCATTGGAGTGATTCTTTTGCCAGCAATGGTGGTAGCTGAACTTTCGCCAATTAACCCGGTATGGTTGTTGTTTCCTTCGGTTCTTTTTATCGTTTTAGGTTATTTATGGCGCTTATACAGGGGGTTTATATTCTCCGGCGTAGAAGAAGGTGTAGGGATATTACAATTATTTGTATATCTTTGCGCTTTAGAAATTTTGCCATTATTGGTTTTAATAAAATTTTTAGTAGTTAATTTTTAATATTTATGGCAGCTAAAAAAACAAAGTCTAAAACTGTTGCTAAAAAAAGCAAGAAGGTTGCTAAATCTAAAAAATCAAAAGCAAGCAAAGTTAAGGCATCTAAAAAGCCGGCTGCTAAATCAAAAAAAGTTGCTGTAAAGAAAAAACCTGTTGTAAAAACAAAAGCAAAAAAGGTAATCGTAAAAAAGGCCGCCGTTAAAAAAGTAATTAAAGCAATTAAGAAGCCTGTTACGAAAGCCGTTAAGTCTGAGAAAAAGGAAAAAGTAGTTGCTGAAGCTATTGTAAAGAAAGAAAGAAAAAATGCCAAGCAGCCGGTTTATGTTCCGCCACCGCTGCCTGTTATTGAAATAAGTAATTTCCCAAAAAATAAAGTAAAAAACATTTTGGTTTCCCAGCCAAAACCTGAGACAGAAAAAAACCCTTATGTTGAATTAGGCAGGAAATATTCTTTAAACATACAGTTCAGGCAGTTTATAAAAGTTGAAGGATTAAGCGCCATTGAATTTAGGGCACAACGCATCGATATTTTAGCCCATCAAGCGGTTATTTTAACAAGTAAATTATCAGTCGATCATTATTTCAGGGTTTGCAACGAAATGCGTATTACCGTTCCTGAAACAATGAAATATTTTTGTTTGAACGAACAAACCGCTTACTACCTTCAGAAATATATTCAATACCGTAAACGTAAAATATTTTTCGGTCAGGGTTCTTTAATGGATCTGGTAGATGTGATCCGTAAAAATAAAGAAGAGA
>Ga0154020_10007583_pt1 | contig 12658 bp, 6 predicted proteins | sample Klosneuvirus_201_FD_109709 | JGI IMG/M metagenome (GOLD analysis project Ga0154020, IMG submission 109709) | Active sludge microbial communities from wastewater, Klosterneuburg, Austria - Klosneuvirus_20160825_MG | ecosystem: Engineered > WWTP > Aerobic digester > Activated sludge | place... | reverse complement strand
GGCGTCGAGGACGGCAGCGTCAGGGGTGGCGGCGTCGGGAGACGCGGCGTCTTCAGGTGGGGCGGCATCCAGGGCGGCGTCGAGCGCGGCGTCGAGTGCGGCGTCAGGTGTGGATGCGTCGGGGAGCGTCGCGTCGTGCCCAGCATCGTCGGGGGCAGGGCCGGAGCTGCACGCGACCACGAGCCCGGTGAGTGCGCACAGCCCGCAGGTCACGACGCAATTCCTGCGCGACCAGCGTCGTCGGTTGGGCTGAGAGCCAGACATCTTGGCGACCTCCACCGCACAGCACGAGCAACCAAGCAGCAGTGCATATGGGAGGCCAGCGCCGCGTCCTCACCCCGCGCGGCTGCTGGCAGGCTGGCCATGTATGAGCGTCAGGGCAGGACGGCGGCGGCGATCCGCCACCTGTCGGCGTGCCGCTGCCTGACCGACTGAGTCAGCGCGCGCACCGATCTGATCATCCGCCGTTGACCATCTTCATGGCCTCCTCGATGGCGCCGGCGAGGGGGATCTCGTTCGTGACCCTCTCGCCATCGCTGTCCCAACGGCTGTCGGTGTACTTGCCGGTGCCGGAGATCCAGTCGGTCACGCACCATCCGGTCGAGGGCACGTACTCGCCGTCGGACTGGCGGACCTCGGCGCTCTCGCCCTCGCCGCCCATCAGCCATGGCGCGATGATGTTGCCACCCGCCAGCCCGAGGCCGAGCCCCTTGCCGGCAGCGGCGACCCACGGGTTGGGCGCCGACCCGAGCCCGTCGGCCAGCCCGTCGAGGATGTCGCTGGCGCCCTGAACGCCTTGATCGGCGTCGCCGTCTCTGATGGCCGTCGCGACCTCGCCGACGCCCTTGCCAACCTCCAGGCTGCCTTGGATCATGCCGGCGGTGTCCGAGACCGCGTTCTTGCCGAACACTCCGGCGACGTCGCTGACGATCCCGGCGCCGCCGATGGCGGTATCGATGACACCCTCGAAGGTGTTGCCGTCGCCGATCGCCTTGATGCCCTCGTAGGTCTTCATGATGTCGCCCGGAAGCGCGAACACGCTTGATACGCGACTCATCTTCTCGGCCAAGGGCAGGTTCTTCTCCACTTGCTCGACAACGTGGCTGATCGCGTCTGTATCCTTACTGAGGTAATCCCAAACACTGGTGGGGACCACTTCCGGATCCTGCGGCTGCGTCTCCGGCGGCGCAGGGGCCGCGGCCAGATCGGGGTGCTCCCCTCTGAGCTCTTCGATCATTTCCATGATGCCCATCTCTGTCTCCTTGGTTAGCCTTCGACGTAGTCGTTGGTGAGCCACGCGTCGCTGCTGTACGGGGTGGTTGTCGGGTCGCCGACCACGACGCGGCCCATGTCTTCGAGCTCGAGGTTGGCGGCGCGGCGCACCAGGTCGGTGCTCAGCGGGGTGGCCTCGGCGGCGGCCAGGAAGGTCGCGCGGACGGCGACGTTCTTGATGTAGCCGCCGGTCAGGCTGAACTCGCTGGCCAGCCACTCGAGGTCCACGGTGTCGGCGCCGGGCACGCGCAGCGGCAGGTGCTTGCGCCAGAGCTCGAGGCGCTCGGGGGCGGCGGGCTCGCCGAGCTTGAGGTGCAGGCTGAGACGGCGCGCCAGGGCGTCGTCGAGCGAGGCGTCCTTGTTGGTGGTCAGGATGGCGACGCCGCTGTAGCGCTCGAGCCGCTGCAGCAGGTAGTTGACCGCGGCGTTGGCGTAGCGGTCGTGCGAGTCGCCGACCGAGGTGCGCTTGGCCAGCAGGGCGTCGGCCTCGTCGAACAGCAGGACGGCGTGTGAGCGCTCGGCCTGATCGAAGACCTTGCCCAGCGCCTTCTCGGTCTCGCCGAGCCAGCGCGAGAAGATCTGCGACAGATCGATCTGGTAGAGCTCGAGGCCGAGCTCGCGCGCGACCAGGCCGGCGAGCAGCGTCTTGCCGGTGCCGGGGGGGCCCGAGAACAGCCCGATGAGGCCCTTGCCATAGCCGATGCGCTCGTCGAGGCCCCACTCGCGGTAGACCAGATCCTCGTGGCGCTTGCGGGCGATGAACTCGCCGATGCGGGCCTGCTCCTCGGCGGGCAGGATGACGTCGGCCCAGGTCACCGAGACCGGCACCCGGGTGGCGACCGCGGTCAGCTCGTTGCGCATGCGGCGCTCCATCAGCCCGCGCAGGGTCGCGCTGGTGACCTGGGCGTCGCCGGCCAGAGAAAGGGCTTCGCGGGCGCACTCGAGGATCTCGCCGGCCGGGATCTTGTAGCTGCGGGCGATGGCCGGCAGATCGACGTGGGCGTCGAGCGCGGTGGCGGGCAGCTCGCGCTGCCACAGCGCGAGGCGCGTCGGAGCAGTCAGTACCGGGAGCGCCAGCTCGGCGACCGGGAGGCGCGTCGCCAGGCGTGGCGGGGTGCTGCCCTCGAAGCCCAGGAAGACGGGCAGCTGCGCGCGCTCGAGCTCGCGCAGCAGCGCCGGCTGCTCGCGCAGGACGGCCTCGTCGAGCGGCCCGACATGGAGCGCGGCGTCGAGCCAGGCGGCGTCGCGCACCGCACGGCGCACCTGGTCGACCAGTTGCTCCTTGGCGATCAGCGCCGGATCGAGCGTGACCAGGGCACGACCGGCACGCGCTGCCAGGCGCGCGGCGAGCTCGCGCTTGCCCGAGCCGCGGGCGCCCCACAGGATGCTCCAGGGCAGCGGCGGCGTGCTGGCCGGCCGGGCCGCCGCTCCCGAGCGTTCGAAGCGCTCGGCGAGCGGGAGCAGCCAGTCGAGCGTGACCTGGTCGAGCAGCAGGCCATCGAGGTTCGGCGCCGCGGTCACGACGCTGGCGTGACGACGCAGCGACGGCGACACGGTGCCCTCGTGCCCGCGCAGGACCCAGAGCAGGTCGAGCGTCGGCTGGATGGCGCGGTAGCCCGTCGAACTGAAGACGTCCTGCGCCGCGGCGATCTCGATCAGGCGACCCAGACGCATGGGGCGCTCTTCATCGAACAGGCTGTGCATGTCGAGACGGGTCGCGTTCTTGAGGCCGAGCAGCTGGGCGATGAGCGCCAGATCGACCCCGCGCCGCGCCATCGCGCTGCCGCGCAGACACGCGAACAGATCCGACAGCGCGGGATCGAGGCTGGGCGCCGCGATGACCAGCAGGGCGTCGGCCTCCAGCGGCGACACCCCCAGCCGGCGCAGCAGCAGGGGCAGCGCATAGGCGCGCAGCTGGCTGAGGCGGGGCGCCTGCTCGGTCAGCGCAGCATCGAGCTCGGCCATGAGCACGCTGGGGTCGTTCGCGTTCTGCAGCGACTCGCCGGGATGGCGACGGCGCCACCGGAACGCGAGCATGCGTTCGATCTCGGGCGCCGCCGCGGGGCGCATGCTGAGGTGCTGCTGGCGGCGCAGCTCGCGCTCGGTGCACAGCCAGATGCGCTCGAGCTCGGCATCGACCCAGGCGCGCCAGGCGCGCTGCGTGGGAGGTTCTTGCGGGGGGCCGCTGGTCGGTCTTGCGCTGGTCGTCATGACCGCCATGCATTGCAGCGCGAATGCCAGCGCAGACCGTTGATTTCACAGGGTATCGGGTCTGGCACACGGGGAGGCACCGGCACCGTGCCAGGCACTGGTGCCAGCGGTGCACGCCAGGCGCTCAGTCGCCGCTCCAGGTACCGCTGACGTCCTTGCGGTAGGTCCCGTCAGGCCGGCCACCGCCGTCGGAGCTGTTGATGTGGCGCGGCTGCAAGAACAGCTTGCTCCGGAAGTCGGAGCCACCGCGATACATCGTGGTGCGCTCGTCCTGGCTCGACTGCCACCCCGTTGCGTTCCAGTGGCCGGCACACGCCGGGCTCTCGTGTGCGATGGTGGCTTCGGCGCGCGCGTGGTAGCCGCGGGCGTCGCCGCGCGAGTACCACCACAGGTACTCCTCGGTCTCGTGGCGCAGACCGCCCAGCGAGCGCGGCGTCGTCAGCAGCAGCTCCTTCCAGTCGAGGATGTCATCGCCGTAGCCGTCGATCTCGTAGAACTCCTTGCGGATATTGCTGCGGTACGGCTCCTTCAGCTCGAACTTGCCGCCCCTGAGCTCGAGGTAATGCTGATCGTAGTCGGGCTCCGCGGGTCGGCTGGTCAGCGCCCCGAGGTCATCGCGCAGCTCGACAGCATCGTTGCGGACCGCATCGTAGTCGGCCGCGCTGGCCGTGGTGCCGAGTGCGCTGAGGCGCAGGTCGAGGGGGTAGTAGTCCTGCATGCGCAACTCAGCAACCAGCTCCTCGTGGTCCATCAAGCGATGCAGGTACGACCTGATCTTGGGGTCAGTCGCGCTGCCGTGCTCGTCGAGGACACTGCGCACCCAGTCCCGTGCACCGTCGAGCACCGCCTTGACCTCGTCGAGGGTGCCCCGTGCGTGGCCACGCGCCTGCTCGGCCGCGCCGTCCTCGTTGCCCCCGTCATCGCCTTCGGGGTCGGGCTGCTCGACCTCGACCGCCTTTTGCTCAAGGTTGTGGGCATTGATGGCGACATTGTCGTAGGCCGACTTGATCTGGGGGCCTTGCGCCGGCTCACCCTCTTCGGCCTGCAGGTCGTTGACTGCGCCGTCCAGGGCCTTGGCGCCCTCATCGAGCTCATTCAGCGTCTCCTTGTTCGCTTCGAGCTGCTCCTCAGCCTCCTGGACCGGGCTGGGAGCAGGGTCGGACGCCGGACCCATGCCACCCTGCACGACCCGCGGCCCATGGGGGCCTGGCATCGCAGCCACCTTGGCTCGGGTCGCCTCGTTGGCGGCACGCTCGCGGGTGACGGCAGCATGGGCGGCGCGCACGGCGCTGGCGGCACGCGCGCGGGCGCCAGCCACCAGGCTCGGCTTGTTCTCGGCGTCGTCCTCCTTGGTGGGGATGCCGTCGGTGTCCGGCTTGCTGCCGGTCAGCTGCGACAACACCTCATGCAGGTCGAGGGGCGTCGAGTCACCGCTTTCGCTGAGAGCGGGTCTTCCACTCCCATTGGTGCTGACGTTCAGATTGAGGCTGCCCTCGGTCCAGGCCGATGCGCGCTTCTCGATCGGCTTCCAGTCGGCGGTCCAGCGCTTGCTCCACAGCTTGCCCGAGGCGCCCAGGCCGATGAAGTTCAGGATCCGGCTGGGCCAGCCACCCAGTGCCGAGTTGAGCTTGTCCAGGATCGGCAGCCGCGGCAGGTTGAGCGACAGCTCGACCCACAGGCCGACACCGACGCTGAGCGCAGCTGTCGCGCTGGCGCGCATCTTCATGGTGGTGACGAACATCACCTCCCCGACATCGGAGGTGATGACGTCCACGGTCTGCGTCAGGCCGCTCTCGACCTTGGCCTTGAACGACGCGCGGCCCAGGATGCTGATGCCTGCGTTCAGCTTGAAGATGCCAGCGACGGCGCCGAGGGAGATCTCGGGGCCAGCGGAGACCGTCGCCGAACTCTCGAGGTCAGCGGACCCGCAGTCGAGCGTGCCGGTCCCCTTGGCCCCGATCGGGAACGGAATGATGCAGTCAGTGAAGACCTGCATGCCCCTGAGCTGCACGGGTCCGTAGCCAGCGCTGCCCTGCACGGCCACGGGTGTGCTCGAGAAGCTCGCGTCGAGGTTGACCGGGACGCCGTTGACCGGAATGGTGGTGTCGTACAGCGACACCTTGGTGCCATCGCTCAGCTTGCGCTTGAACAGCGGGACATCGCGGCGCGCGGCCAGGGGCATGTCGGGAATGTCGAGCTGCCAGAGTCCGTCGGGTCCCGGCGGGGGTGGCATCGGTGTGCTCCCCTTGGGATCGGCGCCGATGTCGGGTTTGCGGGCGATCGTGGCGCGCGCGAGGCCGCTCGGTGCCGCCAGCAGCGGGGGCGGCATCATCAGGACGGGCGCCACCGGAGAGATCAGCGCGTGGTGGCTGGGCGGATCGATGAGGCGGTCCTCGGGGGCGATGCGGGCGAAGGCTGCGGCGAAGGTGTCGGCCTCGGTCTCGATGGCGTCGCCGGGACAGCTCAGCTCGAGATCGTCGGTCGGCTGGCTGCCGGCCTGCTGCACTGCGTGGGCGACCTCGTGCGCGATGAGCTCCTGGCCCGCGGCGTCATCGGGACGGTACTCGCCGGTGGCGAAGAAGATGTCCTGCCCGACCGTGAAGGCGCGCGCCCGCACATCGCGGGCACCGGCATCCGCGGCGGGGCCGTCATGGATGGTGATCGCCGAGAGGTCGCGACCCAGGGCCTCTTCGAGGCGATTGCGCAGTGGCGCGGGCAGCGCGCGACCGGCTCGTCGACAGCTCTCCAGCCACACCCGGGTTCGTTTGCCCACGCGGCGCGCATCTGGCGCCTCGTCGGCCACCGAGCGGGTCAGCAGCGTGCGCTTTCCAGGGCTGGGTAACGACACCTCCGGCGCTGAACCGGGGCCGTCGTCCTGCTCCATCCGGTGTTGACGAAACGCCCTCACCGGGCGCGCCAGGCGCGCTGTCTGGGCGGCTCTAGCGGGTCGGCGCTGCGCGGCGTGGGGCGGCTCGGCATGGTCGCCATGCCTTGCAGCGCAGGTGCCAGCGTCGGCCTTTGATTTCACTGCCCATCGGGGCTGGCACACGCGAGGGCACCGGCACCGTGCCAGGCACCGGTGCCAGCGATGGTGCCGCTCGCCGGATCAGTCGCCGCGGAACAGCTTGGGGTCGACGGCGTGCAGCTCCAGCAAGCGGCGCAGCTGGGTGCGATGCAGCCCGAGGTCGCGCGCGGCCTGTGAGACGTTGCCGGCTGCCTTGTGGAGGGCGGCCTCGACGCGGTCGCGGGTCATCTCGAGCGCCGGCGCAGGGCTGGCCTCGGCGGCGGAGGCGGTCCGCGCCGGCGTGGCAGCAGGCGCCGCTGTCGCGGCTGTCGCGCGGCCGAGGCCGGCGCGCTCGCCGAGGTGGCGGGCTTCGACGCGGCTGCCGGGTTCGGCGCCCGCGCGGCGGGTCGCGTCGGTGACCTCGGCCAGGAGCTCGCGCACGTTGCCGGGCCAGGTGCGCAGCAGTGCGGCCTCGATCAGGGTCACGTGAGGGCTCAGCCGTGGGGCTGCCAGGGCCTGCGCGATCAGCCAGGGCATCTCTTCGGGACGCTGGCGCAGGGGTGGCAGCTGCAGGGTCGGGATGCCCAGGCGGTAGAACAGATCTTCGCGAAACAGGCCGGCGTCGACGCGGGCGCGCAGGTCGTGGTGGGTCGCGGAGATCACGCGCAGCTTGACCGGGACCGGGCGACTGGCGCCGAGCGGCATGACCTCGTGCATCTCGAGCACGCGCAGCAGCTTGGCCTGGACCTCGAGGGACAGCTCGGCGATCTCGTCGAGGAACAGGGTGCCGCCGTCGGCGGCTTGCAGGTAGCCGGGGGCGTCGGCGTCGGCACCCGAGTAGGCGCCGCGGCGGGTGCCGAACAGCAGGCGATCGGCGACGCCGGCGGGGATGCCGGCGCAGTTGACGGCGACGAAGGGGCGTCCTGCGCCCGCGCTGCCGCCGGCGTCGTGGAAGCGGCGCGCCACCAGCTCCTTCCCGGAGCCGGTCTCGCCGGTGACATGGACGTGCTGGGCAGTGCGCGCGGTGCGCTCGAGGTCGGCGTAGAGCTTGCGCAGGCGGGGGCCCAGGACGGTGCCGCCGGTGCGCTCGATGGCGCCGCCGAGGATGGGGCGGACATCGTCGAGGGCGAGCACGATGCTGTCGCCGAGGCGCAGCACGCCGAGTGGACCGGCTGGCACCGCGGTCTCGGGCTGCACGGGGATCCCGTCACTGAAGCTGCCGTTGCGGCTGTCGAGATCGCGCACGGTCCAGCGGCCGTCGGCGCGGGCGACCTCGAGGTGGCGCCGCGACAGCCGTGGATCGTCGAGGGCGAGGTCGCCCTCGCGTCCGATCACCAGGCCACCGGTGGGCAGCTCGCGGGCGTCGAAGCTGGGCTTGCCGGCCACGAAGACCACCGCGACGCCGGGGAGTGGTCGGCCTTCGCGCGGGGTCGACACGTTGGTGGTCTGGTCGCGGGTGTCCTCCACAGGGCGAGTATACGGTGCTGTCTGGCGTAAGATGCCGCGAATGGCCGACGAGCGACCTCGGGCGGAGACGCTGTCGAGCACCGGGCCGGCGCCGGGCTCGCCGAGCGAGCTGCCCGTGGTGGCGCCCGAGTGCTACGAGCTGGGGCCGGAGATCGCGCGCGGCGGACTGGGGCGGCTGCTGCGGGCGCGCGATGTGCGGCTGGATCGGGTGGTCGCGCTCAAGCTGCTCAGGCTGCGCAGCGCACATCTGGAGGCGCGCTTCCGGCGCGAGGCGCGCATCACGGCGCGGCTGCAGCACCCGGGCATCGTGCCGATCCACGAGGCCGGGGTGTGGCCTGATGGCGAGCCGTTCTATGCCATGAAGCTGGTGGCGGGCGACTCGCTCAAGGCGGTGGTGGCGGGGCGCGCGACACTGGACGAGCGGCTGGCGCTGGTGCCGAGCGTGCTCGCGGTCGCCGAGGCGATGGCGTATGCGCACTCCGAGGGCGTGATCCATCGGGATCTGAAGCCGTCGAACGTGATGCTGGGGGCGTTCGGCGAGACCGTGGTCATCGATTGGGGGCTGGCCAAGGAGCTCGACGAGGCGGACGACGAGCACGAGCACGAGCACGAGCACGAGCACGAGCACGGCCACGAGGCCGGCCTGACCGTCGTCGGACACGTCCTCGGAACCGCCGAGTACTTGCCTCCTGAACAGGCCCGTGGCGAGGTGGTCGGCACCGGCGCCGATGTCTACGCGCTGGGCGCGATGCTCTACTTCGTGCTCGCAGGCCGACCGCCGTACGACGGCGCCGACGCAGCAGCCGTGATCGAGGCCGTGCGGGCGGGGCCACCGCTCGGTCTGCGCGAGCGCGAGCCCGGCGTGCCGCCCGAGCTGCTCGCCATCGTGGCCAAGTCGATGGCGCGCGAGGTCGGCCAGCGCTATCCGCATGCCGGCGCGATGGCCGCCGATCTGCGGCTGTTCCTGACCGGCAAGCTGGTCGGCGCCCATCGTTATTCGCGGCGGGTGCTGCTGTGGCGCTGGATGCGACGGCACCGGGCCCCGCTGCAGGTCGGGCTGGCCGCGCTGGTCGCGCTGACCCTGCTGCTGGTCTTCAGCGTTCGCCGCATCGTGCGTGCGCGCGATGCCGCCCGCACCTCCGAGTCGGTCGCGGTGGCCGCCACACAGAGCGCCGAGAGCCGACTCGGCGCGCTGCTGCTGGCGCAGGCCGAGGCCGCGCTGCCTCGTGATCCCACCGCGGCCATCGGCTGGCTCAAGAGTCACGCGCGCGGCCGCAGTCCCGACCCCGAGGCCATCACGCGCATCGCCCGCGAGGCCGCCGCGCGCGGGGTGGCGCACCATGTGCTGACCGGGCTCAGTCTGCCGACGGTGTCGCCTGACGGCCGTCTCATGGCCGCCATCAGCGACCAGCACCTGGTGCTGATCGAGCTCGACAGCCTGGTGCGTCGCGACCTCGGGCCGGTCGACGGCGCGCTCGGGCTGAGCTTCTCGGGCGATGGCGCGACGCTGGCGCTGTCCGCGGCCGCGGGCATCACGCTGTGGCCCAGCGCGGGCGGCGCGCCACGGCCCCTGCCCGACACCCGCGGCGCCTGGGCCACCACGCTCGATCACAAGGGGCGCACGGTGGCCTGCTACCGAAACGGCCGCCTGGTGGTGCTGGGGCTCGACGATCAGCGCCGCATCGAGCTCGACAGCCAGGTGATGAGCATCCTCGCGCTGAGCCCCGACGGTCGCACCCTCCTGGGCCGCAGCTATCAGGGCGACAGCTGGCTGTGGGACCTCGAAGCCAGGGTCAGCACGACGCTGCCCGGTACCGGCCTGGTCGCGGTGCTGTCGCCTGCAGGTGATCGCGTGGCCTGGGCCAGCGCCGACGGCACCCTGACCCTGCACGAGGTCGCGACCGGCAAGCAGCGCAGCCTGGGCCACACCAGCACCAAGGTCAACGCCGTGGCCTTCTCGCCCGACGGCACCACCATCGCCAGCGCGGGCGGCGATGGCATGTTGACCGAGTGGAGCCTGGCCGGCGCGATCGTCTCACGTCGCTACGCGACCACCGATCTCGGCATGCTCAGCTATTCGCCCGACGGGGCGCGCCTGGTCGCGCTGGGCGGTGATCGTGTGGTCCGGGTCTGGCAGCGTGGCACCAGCTTCGTGACCAGCTTGCCGGCGGCGCAGGCACGCCAGCATGTGCCGGCGTGGGGAGCCGGTGGCGCCACCCTGGTGATGACCGGTAGCGACGGCGAGGTGCGCATCTTCCGCATGCCCACCACGCTGGGGCTGGGGACCTTCGCGCTGGCGCCGCCGCTCCTGCAGGTCGGCCTGATCGCCGGTGGTGACGTCGCCATCGCCGCGGGCGACGGCCGCGTGCTGCTCATGGATCCGAGCACGGGCAAGACCCGCGTCGCCGGCAAGCCGGGTCAGCAGGAGCAGCGCATCGCGGCGTCCCCGGCCAGCAGCGTGGTGCTGTCGTCGGGGCAGGACGGCATCGTCACCCGCTACGACCTCGCCACCCGCACCGACAGCACGATGGTGCTGGACCGCGGCCAGGTCGACAGCCTGTGGTATGCGCCTGACGGGCGGAGCTTCGCGGTGGTGCTGGCGGATCACAACATCGTGGTGGTGGCGCAAGGTGGTGAGGCACACCTGCTGCTCAACAGGACCGCGCTCGCGTCGCTGCGCTTCTCGCCCGACAGCAAGCAGCTGGCGCTGTCGCTGATGGCGAGCTCGGTGCGGCTGTATGACACCGTCAAGCAGTCGTCCTGGCTGCTGCACACCTCTGACGACGAGGGCGAGGCTGACTCCGGTGCGCTGGCCTTCTCGCCCGACGGCGCCATCCTGGCGGGTGGTGGCAGCGACGGCGTGCTGCGCCTGTGGTCGACCAGCCAGGACAGCACGCGGCAGCTGCGCGAGCTGCGTGGTCACAAGGGTCACATCAACGACCTCGCGTTCAGCCCCGACGGCGCCAGCCTGGTGACCGCCAGCAGCGACTACAGCGCGCGCATCTGGGATGTCGCGGCCGGGACCGCGCGTGCCCTGCGCCACCCCACCGTGGTCCAGTGTCTGGCGCTGTCCCCGGAGGGCAAGTGGCTGGCCACCGGCGACACCGATGGCGGGCTACGGCTGTGGCAGGTCTCCAGCGGCCGGCTCGAGGCGGTGTGGCGCCAGCACGAGGGCTCGATCGAGCGCGTGCTGTTCACGCCCGACGCGGGTCACCTGGTGTCCTCGGGCGTCGACGGCAACGTGCGTTCGGTGGCGGTCCCGCCGCCGCCCGCGCCGATCAGCGCAGCCGACCTCGCTGAGCTGACGACCGCCGAGCTGGATCGCGACGGTCAGCCGGTCAGCGCGCCGTAGCTCGCGACTTCAATCCGGGTTGAACGCCAGCCCGGTGTCCCAGTCGGGCAGATGGGCCACCAGGGTGTACGGCTGCTTGCCGTAGTGCTCGGCCAGGATGTCCTCGAGCTCCTTGAACAGGTACTTGCCGTGATAGCGGTAGCTCTGTTCGAGGAAGATCACAGGGCCGTCCGCGTGACGCACGACGATCGCCTTCTGCTTCGTCCCCGGCTGATACTCGAAGACCAGGTTGATGGGCCTACCGTCGCGCGGTGTGGGCAGCGCGCTCACGAAGCGCGCGCGCCGTGCGGCGGCGTCGCGCTGTTCGGCTTGCTGGGCCCGCTGTGCGCGGGCCTCCCGCGCCAGCAGGTGGCTGTACACCGCGGCGTCGAGTCGCGCGCTCGAGGGCAGCTCGGCGGGCGCCAGGGCGACCAGTCCCGCGAGCAGGACGCTGCGCGTCGTCCACGGGCGACTCTCGGTCGAGCTGGTGTTGTAGCTGCAGAAGTATTCGCACAGCTCGCTGCGCTCGACCAGGTGTGCGGTGGCGTAGAGATAGTCGCTGTCGGCGCCGTCGTCCCAGCCATGGATGGTGGTCACGGCGCCCAGCGCGTCGACCTGGTAGTAGGTGTGGGCGACTCCCAGCGGCGTGCCGGCGGGGGTCAGCACCGGGTACGGGTCATTGCCCGGCTGGTAGGCGGCGCCTTCCACCAGTGTCAGGCCGGTCTGCGTGCGCCAGCCGCGCAGGACCTCAACCACCGTGCGGCCCAGCCATCACCATGAGCACATGATACGATCGCCGCCGGTGGGGGGGCAGACAGAGCTACTGAGCACGCTTTCGAGCTTGCTGCCGCCGCCTGTGCTGCGGCGCATCTCGGGCGATGCGGAGCCGGTGTGCGGACCGGAGGCCGAGCGGCTGCCGGGCGCGGTGCTGTTCGCCGACATCTCGGGGTTCACCGCGCTGGCGGAGGATCTGGCCAGCCAGGGGCCGGGCGGCGTCGAGACCCTGTCGGCCCTGCTGAACGGGTATTTCGGCCATCTGATCCAGCTGGTGGTCGCGCACGGGGGCGAGGTCGTGGAGTTCGCGGGCGACGCGCTGCTGGCGCTGTGGCCGGCGGCGGGGGCGGGGACGGCGAACGCGCGCGGCGGGCTGGCCACCGGCAGCGGCCATCTGCCCGCGGCGCTGGGGCTGACCGGCGCGGTCATGCGCGCGACCGAGTGCGCCCAGGCGGTGCAGTCGCGCTTGCACGCGCACATGGCGGCCGGGCAGCGGCTGTCGCTGCGGGTCGCGGTCGGCGCCGGTGAGATCGTGCTGGCGCATGTTGGCGGCATCGGCGGGCGCTGGGAGTTCATCGCGGCGGGGCAGCCGCTGGTCG
>Ga0154020_10007582_pt1 | contig 12658 bp, 12 predicted proteins | sample Klosneuvirus_201_FD_109709 | JGI IMG/M metagenome (GOLD analysis project Ga0154020, IMG submission 109709) | Active sludge microbial communities from wastewater, Klosterneuburg, Austria - Klosneuvirus_20160825_MG | ecosystem: Engineered > WWTP > Aerobic digester > Activated sludge | place... | reverse complement strand
CGGCGGGACGTTCACGATGCGCAGGAAGTCGCCGTCGCTCCGCGGGTTCACGACGAGCCGCAGGTACGCGAGCAGGTCCTTGACCTCTGCGCGCTCGAAGAAGCGCTGCCCGCCGAACACGCGATAGGGCAGCCGCGCGCTGCGCATCGCCTCCTCGAGCACGCGGGACTGCGCGTGGGTGCGGTAGAGGACGGCCATCTCGTCGAGCACGAGGCCGTCGCGCCGGAACGCGAGGAGGGTCTCGGCCACCTGCTGCGCCTCGTCCCGCTCCCCGGTCGTGGTGCGCACGACGAGCGGCGAGCCCTCCTCGTTCTCGGTCCAGAGGTCCTTCGGCACCCGGTCCTTCGAGCGCGACACCACCGCGAGCGCGGCGCGCACGATGCGCTGGGTCGAGCGGTAGTTCTGCTCGAGGCGCACCACCTTGGCCTCGGGGAAGTCCTTCACGAACCCGCGGATGTTGCGCACGTCGGCGCCGCGCCAGGAGTAGATGGACTGGTCGTCGTCGCCGACCACCGCCAGGTTCCCGTGGGGCGCGAGCGCGCGCACGAGCCGGTACTGCACCGCGTTGGTGTCCTGGAACTCGTCCACCAGCACGTACTCGAACTTGCGCCGCAGGGCCGCGCCGGCGGCCTCGAGCGGCGTGAGCGGCGGCGGCGGGAACGTGAGCTCGTCCTCGTCGCTCGGCCGCGCCTCCAGCATGCGCAGCACGTGGAGCAGGAGGTCGTCGAAGTCGCAGGCGTTGCTGTCGCGGAGGCTCTTCTCGTACTGCGCGAACACCGGCCGCACCACCCGGTCGACGTATTCGTCGCCCAGGTCTTCGGGGCCGAGGCCCTCCTGCTTGTGCGCGTGGATGCGGCCGAGGACGATCCGTGGCGTGAACTTCTTCTCGTCGACCTTCTGCTCCCGCAGGATGCGCTGCACGAGGCTCTTCTGGTCCCCGTCGTCGTAGATGACGAAGTCCCGACCGAGCCCCACCGCGTCGTGATGCCGCCGCAGCAGCTTGGCGCAGGTGGCGTGGAAGGTGCCCACCCACAGGTCTCCGGCGAGGGAGGGCCCGAGCAGCCCGACGAGCCGCGCGCGCATCTCCTGGGCCGCCTTGTTGGTGAAGGTGACCGAGAGGATGCGGTAGGGCGCGACGCCATGGGTGGCGACGAGGTGGGCCACCCGGTAGGTGATGACCCGGGTCTTCCCGCTGCCCGCGCCGGCGAAGACGAGCAGCGGGCCGTCCACGTGGGTGACCGCCTGGAGCTGCGGCTCGTTCAGCTCGGCGGGCACCTCGGACACCTCTTCTTCGTACCACCCGGGCGCGCGGGACACCCGGCCAGGCTGTGCTCCGCAGGGGGGGGTTGCCCGAACGCGCGGGTGGGGGTATCCCCGCCCCTCCGCCGATGAACCCGATCCCCTCGAGCCGTACCCCCACGATGGGCGGGCGCGTGCAGCGCGACGTGCGCTTGCAGGCCGCGCTGGCCCTCGTCATCGGCATCGCGGTCGTGGCGGTGCCTCTGTTCATCTGGGGCCGCGGCAAGAAGAAGTCGGGCACCGAGGCCTCGGCCTCCGTGAGCGCCTCGGCCGAAGACGCGGGCCCGCCGACGGTGGTCTTCGGCGACGCCGGCGCCACCGTGTCGGTCGACGCGGGCGGTCGTGCCCTCACCTTCGGCGAGCCCCGCTACCTGCGCTGCCAGGACCCGGGCCCCTCCAAGACCCCGGCCGAGAAGTGCGACCACCTCGGTGCCCTGGAGGAGCTCGTGACCAAGGCCATCGCCGAGCGCGCGGCCACCTGCTTCCCCGCCGCGGGCACGGCCCAGTCGATGACCTTCGCCGTGGACGTGAGCTTCAAGCGCAAGAAGATGAAGCTGCACGACGCCAAGGAGGGCAGCTCCATCCCCGCCGCCAAGCGCAAGGGCATCGCCAGCTGCGTGGAGAAGTCCCTCGGCACGCCCAACTGGGACACCCTCCCCCACGCGCACCAGCGCTACGTCTTCCACGTCATGGCCACCCTCGGTCCGGCCGTCAGCACGCCCCAGACCAGCCCCTCGACCGGCGCCCAGCTCCCAGCCCCCTGAGTACGGGCCCCTCGAGCGGCAGTCCCGACGCGGCCTTGACCCGTCGCGGACCGCCAGGTAGGGTCCGCCCCCCCAACGGTGGCCGTAGATCAGCTGGTAGATCATCGGATTGTGGCTCCGAGTGTCGTGGGTTCGAATCCCATCGGTCACCCCACTGCTTGAACAGCGTCCTGGATTGCCGAGCGCGTCCCCCGATGGAGGGGGGCGTGCTCGCTTCCACGGCGCTGCGCCAGGTGACTCTCGAGGAGGTGGGCGAGCGCGACCTCGCGGGCCGAGACCAGTCCCCGCGCACGACCTCGGGCATAGGCCTCGGACATCGACTCCATGTCCGCTCCTTCACGACAGAGCTGGTCGAGGGCGACTCCGACCCGGACCACGGGAATGGATCCGACACAGGTCCGTTCGCTGGGACCCAAGCGCTCGAACGACAGCTGGACACCCCACGGGCGCCGAAGGCGGCGGAGACTGCACGTGAGCGGCAACGTCAGACGAAGCGTCTCTGTGGGGCTCGTGGTCATGGGCCAGAGACCGTACAGACGGAGGGCCGTCTCGTGACTGAAGACGGCATCCATCCCGAGGCGTTTGGCCCAGAGCCAGGTGACCGCGTGGCGCTCGCACTCGGCATCCGGCCATCGCCGGAAACGGTAGATGCCCCGCTCGATGCGAACGAACGTCGAGCGCCGAGCGTGGACGAGCGCCTTCGAGAAGCCGTGGTGCCCGGCTTGTTCGAGCGTGAAGTAGCCGGCTTGTGAACAGGCCAGCGCGGCAAGCAGATCCTCGCATGGCCGCCCGAAGACCAGCCGGCCGCGGCGGACTCGACCTGTAGTGGCGGTCTGGTGAGGGGTGCTCGACGTGTCCATCGAGAGAACCTAGCTCTCGAGCACGTCGCCGTGCACTGCACCGACGGACATTCTCTGTCAGCGTTGCTGCCGATGGACCGTGCGGAGACCGAGGGGGTCTCCCGATTCTCCACGAAGGTCAAAGAATCTTTGACCTTCGTGTGGAGCGTCATGAATCGTGACTTCGCAGCAGCTTTCAGTGCCTGTCGCACGAAGGTCAAAGATTCCTTGACCTTCGTGGAGAATCCGCGACCCCCTTACCCCCCCGGGTGCCTTGGCCGCAACGCTCGGTGGCACGTCGGTAGGAGGCGCGGCAGTGGCCCGACGTCGGGGCGGGGGAGCAAAGGTGCCTCTTGCGTCGTCAGTGGTTCGGAAGGGACACTACGCGCCATGAAGCGGATCGTCTGGAACTCCCTCGTGATCGCGGCCCTGGCCGCGCCGTTCGTCGTCGCGGCCTGCGGGCCCGAGCCCGAGGCCAAGGGACCGGCCCTGGTGTCGTCGGTGAGCGCGGCGCCCACGCCGTCGCCCTCGCCGGTCGCGAGCCCGGCGCCGAGCCCCGAGCCGCCCACGCCGCCGCCGCCGCCCGCGCCGGTGGTCGAGGAGATGGCCGCGTCGGACGACCCGAAGCCGCTGCCCACCGCCAAGATCACCGCGCCGGCCAACGACGCCGCGATCGATCCGGCCAAGGCCAAGGACTTCGAGGTCAAGCTCGACGTGAAGAACTGGACGACCGCCGAGGGCGACCAGCACGTGCACCTCATCCTCGACGATCACCCCTACAAGCCGATCTACGACCACAAGAAGCCGGTGAAGCTCTCCGAGCTCCTGCCGGCCGGCGCCGAGCTCACGCCGGGGTTCCACGTGCTGACGGCGTTCCCGAGCCGCAAGACGCACGAGTCGGTCAAGGGGAAGGGCGCGAGCTCGCAGGTCGTCTTCTGGGTCGGCAAGAAGGGCAAGACGCTCTTCGACGCGAAGAAGCCGCACGTGATCTACAGCCGGCCCAAGGGCGCCAACCTCGGGCCGATGGGCGCCGAGCTGATGGTCGACTTCTACCTGACCAACACGCTGCTCGACAAAGGCGAGAAGGTCCGCTGCACGATCCGCGGGCCGAAGCTCGTCACGCCGGTCGTGTTCGAGTTCACCAAGTGGGCGCCGAAGGTCGTGAAGAACCTGCAGGCGGGCGACTACGACGTGCAGCTCGAGCTGCTCGACAAGAACGGCAGCCCCTTCGAGGGCCCGCTCACCGCGACGACGCGCACCAACGTGAAGGTGGACCCGGCCGGCACGCCCGAGCCACACCACCCGACGGCGGCGCCGTCGGCGAGCGGTAAGTAGTTTTCCGTTGCTGAGCGGCCGCCCGATGGAGGCGGCCGCCGTTCACTGCGCGGCGCTCACTTCTTCAGGAGGCCTGCAGCGGCGAGCTTCTGACCGAGGCTGCCGAGACCGGCCGGGGTGGAGGGCTTCTGGCCCTTCGGAGCCTGGCCGCTCTTCTTTGCGGCGGCGGCGGCGGGAGTGGCCCCGACGCCCTGCGCGCCGGCCTGGGCGCGGAAGTCGTCGAAGCGGTTGCGCTCCTCGTCGGCCTCGAGCGCGGTGAGCGAGAGGCGGATCTTGCCGGCGCCGTCGATGGCGACGATCTTCGCCTTCACCTCGGTGCCGACGGGGAACTGCTTGTGCGCGTCGCCGCCGCGCTTGTCGATCTCGGAGGCGGGCAAGAGGCCGCGCTGACGGTGGCCGAGGTCGAGGAAGACGCCGAAGCGCTCCACGTTGCTGACCTTGCCGCTCACCACGTCGCCGACCGAGAGGCGGGCGATGGCCGCGGTGCGCTCGGCCTTGGTGACCGAGCCCTCGAGGCCGAGCGAGATGCGGTGACGGCTCGGGTCGACCTCGAGCACCTTCACGCGCAGCACCTCGCCGACGGCCGGGAGCTTCTCGCCGACCTCGCTCGCGTGGAGGAGGCCGTCGAGGCCGGGGGCGAGCTGCACGAACGCGCCGAACGCGGCGTGGCGCACGACCTTGCCCTCGCGGATCTCGCCGACGGGGATGGTGACGTTCTCCCAGGGCGACTGGGAGAGCGCCTTGAGCGAGAGCGTGATCTTCTTGTGGCCGGGGCGCTTGGGATCGTCCTCGACGCGGAGGACCTGGACGTCGACGGCGTCGCCGATCTTCACGACGTCTTCGGGCTTCACGCCGCGATCGTGGGAGAGTTCGCTCGCGGGGAGCAGGGCCTCGACGCCGCCGAGGTCGACGAACGCGCCGAAGTCGCGCAGCGAGACCACGCGGCCGGGGAGGGTGGTGCCGGGGACGAGCTTGCCCTCGAGCTGCGCGCGCAGGCCCTCGGCCTCGCGCTCGAGGAGGGCGCGGCGGGAGAGCACGACCTCGCGGCCGCCCTCCTTCACCTGCGTGACGAGGAACGAGAGCTTCTGCCCGATGAACTGCGCGAGCTCGGCGAAGCGGACGTCGACCTGCTTGGCGGGGCAGAAGGCGCGGACGCCGTCGACGGTGACCTCGAGGCCGCCCTTGTTCATGCCCGAGACGAGCCCCTCGACGGGGAGCCCGCCCTCCATCGCCTGCACGAGGCCCTCGGCGCCGCGGCCCTTGGGCGCGACGGTGCCGAGCTTGACGGCGCTGTCGCCCTCGGCGGCGATGACCACCGCGCGCAGCACGTCGCCGACCGCGGGGCGCTCCTTGAGCTCGAAGAGATCGAGGTACCCCTCGCGCTTGCCGTCGAGCGTGACGAAGACGGCGTCCTTGCCGACGCGGACGACGGTGCCCTGCACCGACTGCCCGGGCGAGTACCCGCGCGTGCGCGTGGGCTTGGACTTGGCCTCGGCCTCGAAGAGGGCGGCGAACGAATCAGCGGGGTTCCCGTCGGACATCCGGCACGGGTACGACGGCGCCAAACGCCGCGCAACTACCAGCTGAGACCGATCTGGGCGCCGAACGTCCACTGCTTGGGCAGGCCCTCGAGGCGCTTCTTGCCGTCGTCGTCGGCCGCGCCGTCCGCGGGGTCGATGAGGTCGGGGGCGGCGGTGAGCATCAGGTGGGCGATCTCGTAGCGGATCGACACGCCGAGCAAGAGCCGCTGGCGCCGGTAGGCGCGCATGTTCTTGAAGACGACGTTGTTGTTCAGATCGAGCTTGGCGGCACCCGACGTGGCGTCCTTGAGGGTGCCGTCGGGGAGCTTCTCCTGGCAGTGGAACTCGCCGGTGTCTCCGGCCTTGCGCTCGTCCGGGGTGGCGGGGCGGGCGTTGCAGTTCCTCAGGCCCTCGACCGCGCTCGTGGTGTCGATGACCGACGAGTCCGCGTTGATCCACACCATCTGCCAGCCGGCCATCGGCGTGATCACCACCTGGTTGGCGATGACGAAGGCGCGCGAGATCTGGATGTCGAACGAGGGGACGGTGACCTTGACCTTGCTCGAGCCAGTGAGGGTGTGGACGTAGCCGCCCGCGGAGAGGTCGAACAGGCTGCGGAAGCCCTCGAACGGCGAGAGGCGGATGCCGCCGCCGAGCGCCACGAGCTCGGTGTTGGCCATGTAGCCGACCGAGCCCTGCAGCTCGAAGCCGTAGGGCAGACCCTTGCGACCGGTGACGCCGTACAGCTGGAGCACGCTGTCGGGGCTCGCGTTGCTCGAGGGGAACTTGTTGCTCGCCGTGATGGCGCCCTCGGTGCCGCGCTGCAGGACGTCGCCGTTGTTGCTGACGGTGGTGATCTGGCCGAACAGCGAGAGCTCGAAGCCGCCGTAGCCCGTGGTGCGGGCGGGGTGCATCGGCAGCGGCGCGATCGCCATCGCGTACTGCGAGAGGAGCTTGGCCCAGGCGGCGTTGTCGGGGCGGAAGTAGTTGGCGTCGTACCCGGTGCCCGCGGCGTTGAGCTGCACGGTCCCGCACTTGATGCTTGAACTCGTGTCGCAGGTGGTCAGGCGATCCGGCGCCAGATCCATCGGGTTCGCCCGGGCGACGCCTTCTCCGGCGCCGGGCACCGGCAGCACTCCGGCGAACAGGCTGGAACCTGTCGCGAACGCGAAAGCCAAGGTCCGGCGTCGAAGCATGGTCGTTGGCAAGCTAAAGGGAGCGTCCCGAGACCGTCAAGATGGCTCAGCGACCCCGCCTCCGTGTCCCCCCTGCCACGCCACCCTTCCACGTGGTGCTCCTGGAGCCAGAAATCCCCCCGAACACGGGAAACGTGGCCCGAATCTGCGCGGCGACCACCTCCCCCCTCCACCTGGTGGGGCCCCTCGGATTTCGCATCGACGAGCACGCCGTCCGGAGGGCCGGGCTGGACTACTGGCACCTGGTCGACCTGCGAAGACACCTTGACTTCCCCCACTTCGTCCATGCTTTCGGGCAGGAATCGCCCGGCGGGAGGCGGCTCCTCTTCACGGCCCACGCCCGGACGAGCCTGTACGACGCCGAAATCCGGCCGGGAGACGCCCTCGTGTTCGGTCGGGAGTCGGTCGGGCTGCCCGAGGAGCTCTGCGCTGCCCACCCGGACGACTGCGTCGGCATCCCCACGAGCGGGGGCGTCCGCTCCCACAACCTGGCCAACGCGGTCAGCATCGCCGTCTACGAGGCGCTGCGACGCACCGGCGCGCTCTCCCGGCCGTTCGCCGAGGATTCGTGAGAGCCCACCGCGCACCGTTGCGATAGAGTGACGGCGCGATGGCGGGCGGTTCGGTCCTCGAGACCACAGACGACAAGCGCGGCGTCGCGTACACGACGGGCTCCGGCTTCCTGCGCATCAGCGAGCTCGTGGGGGGCTTCGCGCTGCTGTTCGGCCGCATCGCCGCGCGCCTGCTCACGTTCCGGTTCGACCGCGAGCAGACGTTCATGAACCTCTACAAGATGGGGGTGAAGTCGATCCCCATCGTGGCGGTGACCGCGCTGTTCACGGGCGCCATCATGGTCATCCAGGCCGCGCCGCTGGTGCAGCGCTACCAGGCGTACGGCCTCCTCGGGTGGGGCGCGGGGTTCGGCACGCTGCGCGAGATCGGGCCGCTGCTCACCGCGCTCATGATCAGCGGGCGCGTGGGCGCCAACAACGCCGCCGAGCTCGGCACCATGTCGGTCACCGAGCAGATCGACGCCATGCGCACGCTCGCCATCGACCCGGTCGCGTACCTCGTCGCGCCGCGGTTCGTCGCGATCGTCATCACCCTGTTCTGCTCCACGCTGGTGGCCGATTTCCTGGCGCTCTTCGGCGCGGCCTACAGCGCGGGCCCGCTGCTCGGGGTCGATCCGCAGGTGTTCTACAACGGCCTCACGGCGGGGCTCCTCAACTTCGGGGACGTGGCGCACGGCCTCGTGAAGAGCGTCGCGTTCGGCGCGATGATCGCCCTCTCCTCCTGCTTCTTCGGCCTCAACGTCGAGGGCGGTGCGCCGGGCGTCGGGCGCGCGGTCAACGCCACTGTCGTCGTGAGCGCCGCGAGCATCTTCGTCATCGACTACTTCGTCTCGGCCCTGGGCACCTGACGTGGCCGCGAACGAGCCGCTGAGTTCGCGCGCGGAGGATCTCGCGCCGCCGCCGAAGGAGCCGGGGTTCGTGCACCAGCTCGGGGCGTTCGCGATCGAGGCCTTCGGTCAGGCGCGCGACCTCTACTCCGTGTTCGTGCGGACCCTCTACTACTCGGTCTACGGGCGCCGCGAGAAGGGCATGTTCGCCCAGCAGGTGTTCGAGCAGGGCAACCAGTCGGTCTTCTTCTTGACCGTGTTCATGGGGTTCTTCGGGATGATCCTGGTGTTCCAGGCGGGCGTGCAGGCGCTCCGCGTGGTGCCCGATCTCACGCTGCTCGGGGCCACGTTCCTCCAGCTCCTGGTGCGAGACCTCGCGGCCTCCATCGGCGCGCTCATGCTGGCGACGCGCGTCGGCGCGGGCATCGCCGCCGAGATCGGCTCGATGGTGGTCACCGAGCAGGTCGACGCGCTGCGGATGTGCGCGGCCGACCCGATCGAGTACCTCGTCGTGCCGCGCTTCAAGGCGGGCATCGTGGCCACGACGGCGGTCATCATCTGGAGCGCCGGCGTCGCCTTCGTGAGCGGCATGCTCACCGCGTGGGTCTATTTCGGCGTCAACCCGCGCACGTTCGCCAACCTCGGCATGGTCGGCCACGGCGACCTCATCGTCGGCCTCACCAAGTGCCTCGCCTACGGCGCGGCGATCCCGATCGTGAGCGCGCAGTCGGGGCTCAGCACCTTCGGCGGGAGCGAGGGCGTCGGGTCGGCCACGACGCGCGCGGTGGTCAACTCCTCGCTCGCGGTCATCATCCTCAACTTCTTCATCAGCGCCGCCGGCCTCATCCTGTTCCCGGGCGCGACGCAGTGAGCGTGCGGCGGTTCGCGGCCATCGGGGACGTGCACGCCGAGGACGGCCGACTGGCCAAGGCGCTCGAGCGGCTCGCCCTCTACCGCCTCGACACGATCCTGTGCGTGGGCGACGTGGTCGACGGCCGCGGCGACCCGGCCCGCTGCTGCCGGCTCCTGCAGAAGGCGCGGGTCCAGACCGTGCGCGGCAACCACGAGCGCTGGCTGGTCAACGGCGAGATGCGCGACCTGCCCATGGCGACCGCCGACATGACCATGGACGCGGGGAGCTGGGCGTTCCTCGCGCAGCTGCCGGCCACGCGCCGCATCGACACCATCGCGGGTCCGCTGCTGCTCTGCCACGGGATCGGCGACGACGACATGGCGCGGGTGCTGCCCGACGATCCGCTCACCGAGCTCGGCCCGCTCGCGCAGCTCCTGGCCAGCGACTACGAGATCGTGCTCGGCGGCCACACCCACCAGCGGATGGTGCGCGGCGCGTCGGGGCTCACGCTGCTCAACGCCGGCACCCTCGCGCCCGACGGCGGCGCGCACGTCCTCATCTGCGACCTCGAGCAGCGCGCGGTCGAGTTCCTCGACTTCGACGGTGACGAGCACCTCGTCGACGGACCGCGCTACGAGTTCGGGCGCCCCGGCGACGACATCTGGGGCGGCAGCTGGTGAGCGACGGCCCACCGAGAGGCCTCACTCGTCGGTGACGAGCTTGTCGACCGCGTGCACCGGCGCGCCGTCGCCGGCCATCAGCGGGGCGATCGCCGAGAGCACGAGGCGGTGACGCGCGAGCGTGCCCTTGCCGGCGAACAGCGGGCTCTTGACCTCGATCGAGAAGTGCCCGCCGCCGTGCGCGGACACCTGCACCACCGCGCCCGGCAGGGCCGTGACGATGCGCGTTTCGAGCTCTTGCGTGACGTCGGCCATGCGCGGACTCTAGCCCGAACGCAGACGGTCGGTCACCACTCCTCGTCCTCGACGAAGCCCGCCTCGCGCTGGGAAGCGATGCGGCGATCGGCGTCGCGCCAGGCGGCGGCGGGCGAGGGGAACGCGGCCTTCTTCTCGGGGCCGGTTCCCTTCTTGATCAGCAGCGTGCGGCCGACGAGCGCGATCGACCACACGTCGTCGCCGCGGCGGAACGTGCGCACCGTCCGCTCTTCGGTCGAAGCAGACGGGCTCGGCGCGTTCGTGCTCTCTGCAGCCGGCGGGCTCGGCGCTGCCGGCGCGGCGGTGGTCGGCGCTGGACTGGTCGGGACGGCCGCCTTCACCGGTGGCGGCGCCGGGATCGGGCCGACGGGGCGGGCGGCACCCTTGGCGATCGGCGTCCAGCGCACGTCGTCGCGCACGCCGACGTAGCTCGGGAAGCGCGGCACGCCGTCCTGGCTGAGCTCCTGGAAGCGATAGGTGACGATGGCGCCGATGGGCGGCGGATCGCGGCGCTCGTCGTCGGAGAGGCCGGTGCCCACCGAGAAGCGCGTGCCGTCGGGCATCTCGCAGTCGAGCGCGCCGAGGCGTCCCTTGTGACGTCCGGCGCCGGGCAGGTGTCCGACCACGCGCGCCTCGGCGTCGTGGAAGGTCTTCACCTTGAGCAGCGTGTGCGAGCGGCCGATCTCGTACCGGGAGCGCGGCTTGCGCAGCATGAGCCCCTCGCCGCCGAGGCCTTCGACGTGGGCGAGCGCCTCGCGCAGGTGGTCGGTGCCGCGACAGAGCTCGTGCGGGTGGGCCTCGACGTGCGCGAGCCCGGCGGCGCCGATCGTCTCGCCGAGGGCCGCGAGGCGGTCCTCGAACGGCGCGTCCATCGCGGGGGCGTCGAACACGACGTAGCGGATCTCCTTCCAGAGATCGGAGCGGTCCTGGCGGCGCACGATGCTGACCGTGCGCTGGAAGCGCTTGCGACCGCCGAACAGCTCGCCGTCGAGCGGGGTGCTCGGGAGGCCCTCGAGGAACCAGTCCGGCGCGAAGAGCTGGTTGCCGAGGCGCGACAGGATGCGCGTGCCGTCCCAGTAGGCGCGCACGCCGTCGAGCTTCTCGCTCATCCACCAGCCGGTGAGATCGACGTGCGGCTCCCAGGGGTGCGCGAGGAGCAGCGGGGGCACGCCCGCCTCGGACTTGCCGCCGCTGGGCTTGCTCCCCCCCGAGACGCGGGTCGGGTGCGGGGCGTCGGGCGCGCCGATGCGCGCGTTCTCGACGGCCTCTCCGCGGAGCTTGCGCAGGTGCTTGCACGAGCGGCGCTCGATGCCCGCGGACTGGTTGCGCCACGCGGGGCAGCTGCAGGAGTAGACGCCGCCGGTGTTGCGCAGCACGTACGGGGTCGCCCCCGAGCCCTGCATTTCCCGGCTCTCGCCGTCGGGGATGTCGTCGAGCGGGGTGAGGTCTTCTTCGGACGTCTCGGTGTCGTCGATCTCGTCGTCGCTCACGGGAGGCAGTCTAGGCCTCCCGGGAACGTCAGTGGACGAGGAACGCCGCCGTCCACGCGCCGACCAGGGCGACCACGGTGGCGGCGAGGTAGGCGCGCTGCACGTTGGCCGACGTGGGACCCGTGGGCGCACCGATGCGGGTGACGATGCCGAGCCCCGCGCCCGCGGCGAACCCGAGGACGTGCGCCCAGACGTCGGAGTGGGGCGAGGCGCCGAGCATGCCGAGGAGGGCGAGGCCGCCGACGATCGGGCCGACGCGGTCGGTCCAGCGACGGACCCCCTGGGCGCGGTTCTGCACGAGCTGCGAGGCCGAGAGGAGACCGACGATGGCGAACACCGCCGTGGACGCGCCGATCGACCGGTGCGGCTGGTGGAGCACGAACAGATGGACCGCGGTGTTGAACAGGTTGCCGAGCGTGCCGGCGAGCAGCGCGAGGAAGAGGCCCTTGCCCGGGCCCACGCGGCGCACGAGGAACGTGAGGAACACGGCGCCGGCGAGGGCGTTGCCGACCACGTGCCCCGCGTCGGCGTGGAGCGTGAGCGCGGTGATGGCGCGGTGCCACTGGCCGAACATCGAGACCAGGCGGTCGTCGGAGGTGCCGTAGACGAAGAAGCGGCTCGCGTGCGAAGCGGGGCCGGTCACGAAGGCGAAGAACGCGGCGAGCAGGCCCATGGCCAGCGGGCCGACGAGGGTGGCGTCGGGGTAGGCGAGCCGCTCGCGGACGGCGCGCGGCCGAACGAAATCGCGGTTCTCCTCCTCGTACGAGCGCAGGGCGTCGACCGAGCGGTCCACGTCGCGCGCGGCGACGCTGAAATAGAAGCCGTCGGGCCGGGTGGTGAGGCCGTGGTCGATCTCCATCGAGCGGAGCACGAGGGAGTACTCGCTCAACAGGCGGCGATCACGAATGGGGCCGATGAGCCCGAGGTCCATGGGTGCTCAGCATGTGGCGCCCCGGGCGCCCTGTCAGCCCCCCTGTTTTGCTAGTGCGCTTTGCAGCCACGTGGGTGAAACCGCCCACCACGACCGT
>Ga0154020_10007580_pt1 | contig 12659 bp, 7 predicted proteins | sample Klosneuvirus_201_FD_109709 | JGI IMG/M metagenome (GOLD analysis project Ga0154020, IMG submission 109709) | Active sludge microbial communities from wastewater, Klosterneuburg, Austria - Klosneuvirus_20160825_MG | ecosystem: Engineered > WWTP > Aerobic digester > Activated sludge | place... | reverse complement strand
TCGCCCCGCCGGACGCGGAGGGCGCGGTTACGTTGTCGCGGAGGAGCTCACGAATGCTCAGCTCTTTCTGGGCAGACTCAGGACCACGCTGATGCCAGGCCGCCGCGGCGCGGTAGGTGTCGCGGGCCCCGACGCGGAAGGCCTTCTCGGCGTCGCCCAAGCTCCCGGCGCCGTTCATGCGCGCGATCATCTGGGCCACGATATAGGCCTCCTGCGCGCCGCCCACGGTGCCGGCGCCGACTAGGAAGGTGTTGTTGCCAGTGGCGTCGCCGACCGGGATCACGTTGCCCCGGCCGGGCTCGGTCGTCATCGAGGGCCTCAGGGTGAAGGAGGAGCTCCCGCCCCAAGTCACCTCGACGTCGTTGACGTTCTGACCCAGAGCTTGGCTGCAGACCCAGCGATAGTAGGCGCGTACTTTGTTGGCGTCGGTGGCCTCTGCCTCGGTCCAGTCGGGAGGGATCTGGGCGATCATCCAGGACTCATGGATGCTGCCGACCGTGTTGGCATAGACCTTCACCGGCTCCCCTTCCTCGCGGGGGATAGTATAAGTGTTGTGAATATTCGGGCCGCTCGGCACCGTGACCGTCCCCGCGACATAGCGGCCCAGGGGCTGGCCAACGCGCAGCCCGATCCCGGCGTCTTTGACGGTGTGGCTCGAGGCGCCGTCGGCGGCGACGATCAGGTCGGGCGTCCCGAGGTCGACCGGGCCGCCGATCTTGGTCCAATGGCCCGCGGCGTCTTTGCCCGTCTTCTGTAGGCTCAAGCCGAAGGTCGGTTGCCCATCGAGCCCGGTGCTCCCGTCGGCGTGCAAGGCCGGCTCATAGCCATTGAGGAAGTGTACGCCGGGGATGGTCCCCGCGATGTCGCGCAGCGCTTGCTCGAGGTGCCGCGTCTCTACCAGCGCCACCGACGTCTCCGCGATGATGCCGAGGGGCTGCCGCACCGCCCGCTTTCGCGAGATCTCACCGTGGCCCTGGCCGGGCTTTGGCCCGCTCGACTCCAGGAAGTGGACCTGGCCGCGCTGCTTGAGGAGCTCGAGGGCTGAGGGGCCGCCTTTGGGGTCTCGGGCTGCGTCGAGGAGCGAGAGGAAGGCGTGCCGCACGGCGAGCTTGATCGGCCGCGAATACTCCATGCTGCCCTCCGCGCCCCGCTTGTCCACCAGGTAGATCTGGGCGCCGGAGTTGCCCGCCTCCGCCTTGGTCAACACGGCGGTGAGGAGTCCGATGGGGCCTTGGCCGACGATGACCATGTTCCTCACCTTGCCGTCCGGGGAGCGCGTCATGGTCGGTACGTTCTCGGCGGCGGTGATCGGTCCGACCTGGGTCGGGCTTCGCACCGCCACCCGCGCGTCGGCCGAGGTCGCGCGCATCCAGGCCCGGGTCGCCTTGACGAAGGCCCGCGGACAAGAGGAGCGGCCGAGCAGCCTGGCCAGGACCGTCGTCAGCTCCTCGGGGCTCGAGCTGAGCTGAAAGGCCGCGCAGACCTGCGCCGCCGTGCCCTCGGGATCCTGGCGGTAGGCCTGCTGCCACATGCGATGGAGCTCGACCACGCTGCTGCCGGAGCGGCGAAGACCGGTGCTCAAGACCTTGGCGCGGGCCGCGGCCGCCACCCCTTCCAGGAGCGGATCGTTCGGGAGATGGCCGGCCTCGAGGGTGTCCGCGGCGTTCGCGAGGCGCTCCAGCGCTTTGGGGTCGAGCTGACCGGGGACCAGGAGCTTGAGGTCGGCCAGACAGGCCTTGAGGCGCGCCCGCAGCTTGCCGAGCTCCTGGGAGGTGGGCGCTGGCCCAGCGGTGGCCAGCTCCAGCTCGAGGGCAGTGTTCTGAACAGACAGGGCGAAGCGGGCAGTGAGGGGCCCTTGCTCCCCCGAGCCCAGCTTGACGATCAGTTTCGGCTCGACCTTGCCCTGGCCGACGCCCAGCAGCGCCGGCGTCGACGCGTTGATTGGAGGAGTGGTCTCTTGTTCTGCGAGCAGAGCCTTGATCTCCGCCTGCTGCAACGCCTGGAGCCGCATCCGCCATCAAGGGAGCAGGAAGCGTGCCCAGGCCGAATGCGAATGCAACGAGCGCGATTTGTCTGGGGACAGAGACAGGTGAATCCACGCAGACGGTGGCGCGTGCCCCAGGTCACCCCCTCCGAGATCTCGCTAACCGATCAAGATCAGCCGGGGCAGCTTCTGTTGCCGCACCATCACCGTGCGAAACAGCTTGGCCTCGTCCTCGAAGAGCTTGGTCGCCATCTGCTCGCGCTCTTCGGGGGTCGCGTCGATGACGTCCTTGAGGAGCTCGTGCTCCCGCGCATCCCGCACCCGGTCGAAGCGCTTGCGGGCCAGCATCTCGGTGGCCAGGCGCTCGTCGCGGATCTTGGTGAAGATGGAGCGGACCGCGTAGCCGACCTCGCCGGTGCCGAAGAGCAGGTACATCAGCGCGTTCACCACCGGGGTCCCGGAGTCGAGCAGCCCAATGACCACCTCCTCCGCCGACAGCTCGATCGCCACATAGGCGATGGCGTTGGCCACCGCGACCGCCTCTTTCACCTCGATGATGTACTCGGGTCCGTCCTTTTGGACGCGCACCTTGATCGGGCTGGAGAAGTTGGAGGTGTCCTCGGTCAGGGTGACGTGGAGGAAGCAGGGCGTGGTCTTCTCGACCTCGAGGTGGAGGAGGTTTCGGGCGATCGCAGATTTGCGGGCCGCGGCGTCGCAGGTCCGAAGCGGGATCACCACCCGCTGCTGCGCGGCCCTCAGCTCCTTCCACAGGGCCTCGGAGGGCTTGTCCTCGAAGACGAAGGCCTGGACCCTGAGCTCGCTGGCTCGATACCAGCGGCTCCACAAGCTGGCCAAGACGATGACGCCGATGAACGCTCCAGCGATGCGGACGCCGTCGGGCCGCTCGACGACGTTCACCACGAAGACATAGAGAAACACGGCCAGGATCGTGCCGAAGAGGTAGCGGAGCTTGCGGTTCTCCCACTCCGCGAGCATCACCGCGAAGGCGCCGCTCGACATCAGCACCAAGACGCCAGTGGCGTAGGCGCCGCCTTGGGCCTCCACGTTCGCTTGGAAGATCCAGTTCACCAGCAAGCACACGCCGGTGATCACCATGACCAGCGGCCGCCGATACTCGAGCCACGCTGGGCTCATGCCGAAGCGCGGCAAGTAGCGGGGGATGATGTTGAGCAGACCGGCCATGGCGCTGGCGCCGGCGAACCACAGGATGAGCACCGTGCTGACGTCGTAGATGGTGCCGAAGGTATGGTTGACGTACTCATGCGCCAGATACGCGAGTGCGCGGCCGTTGGCGGCGCCGTGCGGGCCAAACTCCTGGGCGGGGATGAGGATGGAGGTGCAGACCGAGCTGCCGAGGAGGCCCACGCTCATGATCAGCGCGGCGGTCACCAAGAGCTTGCGGGTGTTGTTGATGCGCTTTTGAGGTGTATTTCCCGCGACCAGCGGCATGACCGACACGCCGGTCTCGAAGCCCGACATGCCGAGCGCCAGCTTGGGGAAGACGAGCAGCGAGACGCCCACCAGCATCAGCGGCCCTGAGCCGTGCAGCCAGTTGACCGGATCCAGCGCGTGGACCGGGTCGATCTCGTTGAGCATGTTCCGGAGCTCAGTGGCGTCGAAGTGGGCCAGCCGGTGAAACCAGGCGTCGATCAAGTCTGGACGCCGCCGCAGCTCGGCGAAGCCGAAGCCGATGATCACATAGTTGAGGATCACGTAGGGGATGGCGATGAATACAGCGAGGCCGATCGCCTCCTTGAAGCCCTTCAGGAAGACTGCGCAGAGCGCCAAGATCAAGATCGAGGTGAAGACCACCGGATGCGCCGACCACTCCTCGGGCCAGCTCGGGTTCTCCGTGATGTGCACGACCGCGTCGGCGGCCGAGAGCGTGATGGTGATGACGAAGTCCGTCATCGCGAAGCCCAGCAGCGCGAGCACGGTCGTCTTGCCCAGCCAGCCCAGGCGACCCCAGCCGGTGGTGAGGCGCTCGATCATCTTGATCGAGCCTTCGCCGTGGCTCGAGTGCTTGGCCACGAAGGCGTAGACCGGCACGGCGGCGAAGAAGGTGACCAGGACCAGGAAGACGGTGGCCAGCGGCGCCACGTAGCCCGCGGCCAAGAACGCCAGGCCGGGGGCGTACCCAAGGGAGGAGAAGTAATCGACCCCGGTCAGCCAGAGGGTCTGATACCAAGGGGACTGATGCTCCGCGCTGGGCGGGGTGGCGTCGGCTCGCGCCTCACCCGTAGGGACGTGCGTCGACCCGCGCATCCAGCGACCAATCGAGCCGCCGACCGAGATGGGCCTCGCCATCGAGGGGCGGACACTAGGTGGGAAGAAGGCGTTTTTCAAGCGTCTGATGCGCTGCGCAAGCCCTGCTACCGAGGGGAAACGGCGGAAGTCCGAGCGCATGCTCTTGGCACCTTGCTTGACCTATGGTTCTGGACGCTTGCCCCTATCCACGCAGCTTGTGAGGACTTCTTCCCCATGGCTCACTCCAGGCAGTGATCTTCGAGGCCACGCTCGTTGTGATGTCTTTGCTCTGGCTCTTGGCGGCGATCGTCGGCGTCTACGGGCTCGAGTCCAGCCAGAACCTGTCCGATACCAAGGGTCCCGATCCTGAACGCTGGCCCAAGCTGAGCGTGGTGGTCGCGGCGCTCAACGAAGAGGCTACGATCGAGCCCGCCCTGCGGAGCCTCGCGGCCTGCAGCTACCCCAACCTCGAGATCATCGTCGTCAACGATCGCTCCACCGATCGTACCGGCGCGATCATCGACGCCGTCGCCCGGGAGCACCCGGCGGTGCGCCCGCTGCACATCCAGGAGCTCCCCGCCGGCTGGCTCGGAAAGGTCCATGCGCTCCATCGAGGTACACAAGCCGCCTCCGGAGAGTGGGTCCTCTACACGGACGCCGATGTTCACTTCGAGCCTGGCGCGCTGGAACAAGCTATCCGCTTCGCGCTGAGCGAGCGCCTCGATCACCTGGCGGCGCTCCCCTACCTCCGGGCGTCGACCCGGTTCGAGCAGGCGGCCCTGGTGTCCTTCGGCGTGGCGCTCTCCATCACGGCGCGCCCGCACCGCATCGGCAAGCCAGGCTCCAAGGCCTTCCTCGGCGTGGGGGCCTTCAACCTCGTCCGGCGCGCCAAGCTCGAGAGCACGCCCGGCTTCGAGTGGATCAAGATGGAGGTGGCCGATGATTCAGGCCTGGCCCAGCTGATCGTGGAGAACGGCGGCCGCTCGCGCTTCGTGCGCGCCTACGATCTACTGAACCTCGAGTGGTACCCTTCGCTCAAGGCGCTGGTGAAGGGCCTCGAGAAGAACATCTACGGCGTGTTCGCGTTCTATCGGGCGCCGATCTTCGTCCTCAAGATGTGCGTGCTGTTGCCGCTGATCGTGGCCCCCTTCGTCGCGATGGTGGTGGGGAGCCCGTGGGTGGCGGCGGTCGGGTTCCTGGCGATCTGCGCCAACATGGCCGTAGCGGTCTTCGGTTCGGTGCGCTCGCAGTTCGGCGTGCTCGTGGGCCTCTTGGCCCCGTTCGTGGGGACCGCCGTGATGCTCTGGGCCTTGTTCCTCTCGGCCTTCGCCTGCTGGCGGGACGGCGGCATCCGCTGGCGCGGCACCTTGTATGCGATCGCGGAGCTCCGCGCCGGACAGCGCGTGAAGCTATGGTGAAGGCCGCGCCTCGCCGTTCTTCTTGAGCACCGCGCCGATCCCTCCCGCGCCGAGCGTCCCGATCGGCAGGCCCGCCAAGAGCCGCTCCACCACCTCGGCCACCGAGCTCCCGCCCAAGATCGCCAGCGGCGAGGCGTGCTTCATCAGCTCGCCGGCCAGCTGCTGATTGCCGAGCACCTTCAACGTCGCGACCAGCTCCGGCGCCAGGGCCCCCATCTGTTCCTTGAAGGCGCTGACCTTCGCCTCTAGGGCCTCGCGGTCGAGCGTCGCCCGCCGCTCGAGCACCTCGAGCTCAGCGCTCTTCAGCACCCCCTGCGCTTCGGCCTCGTTTTTGGCCTTCCCGACGCGATCGGCGCGGTCGGCCTCGGTGCGGCTCTCGGCCTCGGCCAGCCGCAGCTTGCGGGTGGCCTGCTCGGCCTCGGCGGAGCGGCCTAGGGTCTCGATGCGCGCGCTCAAGATCTCGCGATCCACCTCCTCCCGCAGGCGCTCGGCCCCGAGCCTCAGCATCTGATCGCGGCGAGCGACCTCGGCGCCGATCGCCTTCTTCTGCGCGTCGCCGAGGAGCTTCTCCACCTCGGGGTCCAAGATCCGCAAATCCAGGAGCTCCACATCGTGCACCCACATCCCGTTCTCTTCGAAGCTGCGCCCGGCCCGCGGACCGTCGCTCTTCTTCTCCCCGAGGATCGCCGCTCGCAAGATCTCCGTTCCGTTTTGGTGGATCGCGTCGATGGGGTTCGCGCGCGCCGCCGCTCGCAGCAGCGAACCCAGGTGATCGCACAACAGATCGACATAGTTTCGCACGTTGAACCAGCGCTCGGCCTCGCCGTTCTTGCGCACGAAGGAGACCCGGTACGACAGCGCGACGCGGAGCGCGACGTGATCGGCCGTCCTCAGCTCCACCACGTCCGAGACCTTGTTGCCCTCGACCTGCAGAAAGCACGTAGAGAGCAGGGCCTCGTCCGACTTGGGCTTGCCGGTGGAGAGGCGCAGGACCTCGAGATCTTCATCGAAGCTCAAGATACGGGTCTCAGGGCCGGTGACCACCTGACGGGACTTCTTGCCGGTCACCAGCACCGCGAAGCCGGCCGGGATCTGCACCGCGATCGCCCGCGCGGGATCGCGGCCCACTACCCCGTAGAGCGCGCTGCGCTCGGGATCGAGCGGGCGGGAGACGATCTCGGTCTGCGTGGGATCGGGGAGATAGTTGATGGGGCCTACGATGGTGTTGATCCGCCCGGTCTCGAGGTGGCGAACATAGATGCCCTCCCGCTCCCCCAGCGGGATCGCGTGGACGATCCCGATGACCTCGAGGTGCTCGGTGGGGAAGAAGAAGCCTTCGCGGTCCCGCACCAAGAGCTCTTGCCCGGCGGCGTAGCTCCCGGCCGGCACGATCCCTCCTTCTTTGGCGGCAAATGGCTTCACGACCCGGAGGTGGAGGCCGGTGCTCCGCCTCAGGCGCCAGGCCTTGCGCACGTAACCGCGCTCGGTGGGCACGACCTCTAGGCCGGTGCGAGGGATGTAGAAGCTGACGCTGGCCCCCTCCACGAGCAGCTCGGTGCCGATCGGGTGATCGACGCCTTCCGCCTTGTCATAGACGCGGACGATGAGAAACTCGTCCTCCCGCAGCGCGTGCCCGTTGACCACCTTGGCGCGCTGCCCTGGCCACAGCGGGAAGCTGGCCGGCCCGGGCACCACGACCTTGCGACCGGTGAGCAGCTCCACCGAGGCGTTGTTACCCTTTTGGGGGCGCAGGCCCGGATCTTTGGGCGGGTTCTCGAGGAGGATGTATTGGCCCGAGGAGGCCAAAACGAAGGGGCAGACGCCCACGCCTTCGTCCGAGCGCACCGGCACGAAGCGATCGTTTTTGTAGTCCACCAGCCGCTCGGTGTTGGAGAGGCTGATCTTGGTGGGCCCGACGTAGAGCACGATGTCGCCCTTGGTGAGGTCCTGGACGTAGGCATACTCATTGGAAGCCACTAGGATGTCGCGTTCACGCACGTCTCGCTCGGTCATGGTGGATGGCCCTTTCATGCAGGCCTCCTTGAGCATGGCGCGTGCCGGACCAGCGCGCAGTGGACGCGAGCGCCCTGCACCAAGGTGGTGCGCGGAGCTGGTCCAAGCTGGGGCATGTGGCGGTCGTAACCGTGGACCACGTCACGAACACGCCCACGAATTGGAGCGCGGTCAACGTGACCTCGTCTACTCGCGCTTCACCAGCACCAACGTCGACAGATCTTCGTCGAAGAGCTGACTCCCTGTCAGGCGAAACCCAAGCTCATCGGCCCGTCGCAAGAGCAGCGCCTCGTCGAGGAGGCCGGGATCACCGCGGGTGAGCAGGCGCGCCGCGAAGGCCTCCATCCGGGCGCTCCTCGCCCGCCCCTCGACCAAGAAGGGCCCGTGGATGATCAGCGGCCCGCCGGTCGGCAAAATCCGCGCGCCCTGGGTGAGTAAGTCGATGAGGCCCACCTCGCCTACGATGTGCAAGGTGTGGATGGTGACCAGCGCGTCGGCGGCGGAGAGCGGCCATGGCGCGCCGCGTCCGAGCGCGAGATCGAGCGGAGGTGCTACGTGTTTGGCCTTACGGTGCTCGATCCAGGCGCTGATGCTATCGCGCTGAATGGGATCCGGGTCGCTGGGCTGCCACGTGAGCGGACCTCCCGCCTTGTTCAGCTGGTGCGCAAAGAACAGCGCGTGCTCCCCGCTTCCGCTCCCCAGCTCCAGGACCAAACCCTGGCGGGGCAGCGCCTCGCGCAAAATTGGGTAGAGGTGCCCCCGATTGTGAAGGGCCTCGTCCGAGGAGCGTCGCCGTTCCACTAGGCTGCACTTAGCACAGCCTTGAGGTAATCTCGTCGGCTATGCGGGGAGGTGCGAAATGAGTGCTAGCGCTCCCGAGCAGCTCAACATCTTGGTCATCGACGATGACGAAGACATCCGAAACTTGATGATCAAGATCTTGCTCGCGCATGAGCACCAGGTCTTCGCGGTGGGCTCAGCCGAGCAAGGCCTGGAGCTGCTCCCCTATCATCGGTTCCATGTCGCTTTCCTCGATCAAAACCTACCCGGAATGGAGGGGCTGGTGCTCGGCGAGTATCTCCGCTCCAACAACCCCTCGATGAAGATCGCCCTGGTCACTGCCGAGGACGACCCGCGCCTGATCAAGGTCGGCGATCGCTTCGACATCACGGTCATCGCCAAGCCCTTCGAGGTCCGGCAGATCCTGGACGTCGTCTCGAGCTATGAACAAGCAGAGGCGGCCCGCACCTCCATCGAGCCACCGCCGGGGGCCGCCAAGCACTTGCCGTGGATCGAGCACTTCAGCGCCTTGGCCGAGGCCTTCGACTCACCCCACATCCCCGAGCGTTTGGAAGAACGGCTGACCAAGACCGTGCGCGCGGCGCTCAGCGACCTCCGGACCGAGAGCCGCTACAGCGAGCGGGCCCGGGCCGTCGCGACCGCGGGGATCATCACGCTCGAGGTCCTGGGGCTGAAGCCGGAGAAGCTGGCCCGCGAGCTGGACGATTCACTGGAGAAGCACGGCCTGCCCCGCAGCTTCACCGCGCCCGCTGAGCCCGGCGAGTGAGGGGCCAACGCCGCCCGCGCGGGCGTGAAGATCACAGCCGCATGAGCGCGGCGCCCCAGTGCAGGCCCGAGCCCAGCGCCAGGAAGCAGAGGAGCTGACCCCTCTTCAGGCGTCCATCGTGGCGCATCTCGTCGATCAAGATGGGAACGGTCGCGCTCGAGGTGTTGCCAAAGCGCGCGATATTGGAGGGCACCCGGGCCGGATCGACCTCCAACGCCTCGGTGACCGCCAAGTTGATGCGGTCGTTGGCCTGGTGGGCCACAAACCAGTCGATCTCACCGAGCTCGACCTGGTGCTTGGCGCAGATCGAGCGCACGACCTCGGGCAGCTTGGTCACCGCGTGGCGGAACAGCTCGCGCCCGTCCATCGAGGGGATGTGCTCCTCGCGCTCGAACATCGCCGGGCTCCAGTAGGGGCGCCGACGGAAACCACCACCTTCGATGTAGATCTGCTTGGCCAAGGCGCCGTTGGTGTGGACCTCGGCGCCGATCAAGCCCCGCCCGGGCTCTTCGGCCTTCTTCATGACCAGCGCGCCGGAGCCATCGCCGAACAAGATCGCCAGCGATCGATGCCGGGTGGCGCGCTGATGATCGGCCGGATCGATGGCCCGCTCCGCCTGGCCCAGCACCACGTCCCAGTCGCGCCAGGGCATGAAGCCCGCGTGGGCCTCGGCGCCGACGACCAAGATGTGCTTGGCCGCGCCGGTGTTCACCAGGCCGTCGGCGACCTGAAAGGCGAAGGGCGCCGAGCAGCACTGCTGACGAATATCCAGCGCCGGGACGCCGGGGATGCCGAGCTTGGCGCCGAGCAAGCCACCCGAGCCGGGGAAGAGATAGTCGGGCGTCATCGTCGCGAACACGATGTAGTCGATGTCCGAAGGCTCGAGCTCCGCCGACTCGATCGCGCGACGTGCTGCCTCCACCGCGAGGTCGCTGGCACCTACGCCCTCTGGGGCAAAGTGTCGCTGGCGAATACCCGTGCGCTTGTAGATCCAGGCGTCGTCGGTATCCATGACCTTAGCGAGCATCGCGTTGGTAACGGGCTCGCCCGGGACGTAGTGACCCGAGCCCACGATGGTAAGGCCTGCCATTTCCGGGTTGGTAACGAATCCGGATCGTTCTGGCCAGGAAGAACCTTTCCACGATAGCGTCGATCGCGATCACGTCTCTTCCAACCGACTGGTCGCCAGGTTTTTGTGCGGATCCTGCATCTCGTCTCCATCGCTACGATGACCGGCCCAGCAGATCCGGCGCTGAAGATCGCCGAGATGCAGCGCAAGATCCTCGGACACGACGCTGAGATCGCCTTTGACACCAAGCGTGAAGGCGACATGACGCGCCGCACCCGAGAGCTCGGCGTGCCGGGGCGCGGCGATCTCGGCCTCACCACCAAGGGCGGAGTCCGGCAGGCGCTGGCCGACCGGCGGCTCCTGGTCGAGGCCTTCGCGGACTACGACGTCATCCACGCCCATGCCACCCACGATCATGGGCTGGCCGCGCTGGCGCGAGGGCAGGGCGCGCGGGCCAAGCTGATCCGCTCCATCCACCACCCGCGCTCGGCCCAGCGGCGCCTGTTTCAAAGCACCATCTTCGCGCGGACCGACGCCTTCACGGTGGTGGCTGAGGCGCACCGCCAGCTGGTGCTCGAGTCCTATCCGGCGACGCCGCCCGATCGCGTCTTCGTGGTGCCGGGCGCGGTCGATCCGGCGCACTTCAGCCCCGCGCGCAGCGGCGAGGCGCTGCGCCGATCGCTGGGCATCCCCGCCGAGGCCTTCGTGGTGGGCATGATCGCGCGCTTTCAAGCCGGCCGCCGCCAAGAGGTGCTCATCGAGGCGATCGCCGAGCTGCGCCGGAGGGGCGGGCGCGACGTGTGGCTGGCCCTGATCGGCAAGGGCGAGACCCAGGCCGCGCTCGAAGCCGCGATCGCGCAGGCGGGGCTGACCGCGGTGACCCGCCTCTACGGCTTTCGCGATCAGGACCTCCCCGAGGCCATCAAGAGCTGCGATCTGACGGTGCTCCTCAAAGAGGGCAGCGACGCGGGGTGTCGCGCGGTGCTCCAGTCGCTGGCGCTGGGAGTCCCGGTCGTCGGCGCGCGCTTTCCGGCGATCAGCGAGGCGATCGGGGAGGGCGTGGCCGGTCGCCTCGTCGGCGGTGAGGACAGCGCCGAGCTGGCGGCGGCCATCGAAGCGCTGTGGGCGCCAGGGCTCATCCCCGAGCTCGCGGTAGCCGCGCGTCAACGCGTGCTCGAGCGCTACACCGAAGAGCAGCGGGTGCGGGCCATCGAGGCGATCTACCGGAGCGTGGGCGTCAGCGCTCCTTGATGCGCTGTTCGGCCCAGGGATCACCGAGGGATTTGGGCAGCTCGGCCGGCGGCCGGGCGTCGGGGAAGCGGTTCATCTCCCATAGGCGCACGTACTTCTGAAAGGTCCCCGCCGCCTGTAGTCCGGCCATGGTCAGGCCGAGCGCGCCTTCCCACAGGCCACCCTCGAGGAGATACGAGCGCAGGAAGCGACCCAGGCCGTGGATCGCGATATCCCAGGCCCCGACCTGTCGCCCGCGAGCGAAGGCGTCGCGGGCGAAGGCCTCGGCGTAGATGTTCGACTTCTCGAGGTAGTCCCGCACCGAGGCGAAGGAGTAGTGATCGACGTGCCCCGAGAGCTCGTCGGTGGCGCCCTCCACCACCAGGGCGTCGTGCACGCGCTCGGCAGTGAAGCGCGCGCGATCGCGGCGAAACAAGCGCACGTGGGGATCGGGATAGAAGCCGCAGCTCTTGATCCATTGGTCGCGCAGATAGTTGCGGAAGGGGAAGCGAAAGGCCCCGATGTCCGGGGACACGCCCGCCGCGAGCTGGGCCTGGATCTCGGCCGAGAGTCGCTCGCTGACCACCTCGTCGGCGTCGAGGTTGAGCACCCAGGGGTGCTTCGACTCCTGGCGTCCGAAGTCCTTTTGGTCGTTCCAGCTGAGGAAGGGTCGCTCGATGATCCGGGCCCCGAGGCGGGCGGCGATCGCCTGCGTTCCGTCGGTGGAGCCCGAGTCGATCACCAGGATCTCATCGCAAAACGAGAGGGAGCGGAGGCAGGCTTCGATGCGCTGGGCCTCGTCGAGGCAGATCACCATCCCGGTCACCTGCTCGGTCCGCGCGCTCACGCGGGACCTACTAGCATATGGGGAATAGGAGCGACACTGAGGCGATCGGACCCCATCGTTGACAATCGCCGCCAGTGCTAGACGATTGAGATCGTGCTGCGGATCGCCATCCTCTCTCGCCGCCTGAGCACGCGGGCCGGCAACGAGCGGGTGGCGGTGGAGCTGGCGCGGCAGATGCTCAGCCGCGGTCATCAGGTCGATATCTACGCGCACCGCATCGACGGGAGCGCCGACGTCCCTGGGGCGCGGGTGCACTCGGTGCT
>Ga0154020_10007577_pt1 | contig 12664 bp, 15 predicted proteins | sample Klosneuvirus_201_FD_109709 | JGI IMG/M metagenome (GOLD analysis project Ga0154020, IMG submission 109709) | Active sludge microbial communities from wastewater, Klosterneuburg, Austria - Klosneuvirus_20160825_MG | ecosystem: Engineered > WWTP > Aerobic digester > Activated sludge | place... | reverse complement strand
GCGACCGCCTATGGCGTCGCGCGAGCCGCCGGCGGCGATCTCCGGATCGAGAGCCAGCTCGGCGAGGGCACGCGCGTCGAGGTGTTCTTCCCGCTCCTCGGCGAAGGGAGCCCGGTCGACGTGGCGGCCTTCGCCGTCTGATGGGCGCTCAGGGGCTCTTGCACTTCTTCGGCGCCGCGTACGGCGGCAGCGCGTCGATCTGCGCCGTGGTCACCTTGGCGGTCGAGGCGATCTGCTTGAACGTGGCGACCGCCTTGGTGGGGGTGCGGGTGCGCGCGGGGCTCGTGTAGTCCACGCGGTAGAGCCCGAAGCGCGGGCAGAACCCGCTGCCCCACTCGAAGTTGTCGGTGAGCGACCAGTAGAAGAACCCGCGGATGTCGAGCTTGTCCTCCTCGATCGCGCGGCCGATCTCGTAGAGGTGCTCGGCGAGGTAGCGGGACTTGTTCAGGTCCTGCGAGTCGCCGATGCCGTTCTCGGTGATGTAGATCGGCAGCTTGTACTTGCCGAGCTGCTTCAAGATCGGGCGGAACCCGTGCGGGAACACGTCCCAGTCCATGTCGGTCTTGGGCAGGTCGGTGGCGAGCCCCGCGTAGGTCGGCGTGCCGTTCAGGTACTTGAGCTTGAGGCGCGCGCTGACCAGCGTGTTGCCGTAGTAGTTCACGCCGATGTAGTCGACCTTGCCCTTCCACCTGGGATCGCCGGTCTTGTCCTTCTTGCCGTCGAGGTCGTCGTCGACGTCGCCGTTGACGAGCTGGTCGTAGATCCACTCGTTCCAGATGTAGTCGGCGTTCTTGGCCGCCGCGACGTCCTGCTCCTCGCACGGATCGTCGGGGTAGAACACGCGGTTGTGCTTGGCGATGGAGACCTGCACCTTGGTGCCGGTGCCCGCGTCGACCGTGTCGCCGGCGTGGAGGCCGTCGTAGGCGGCGACGTGCGCCTCGAGCAGCATCTTGGTGACCTTGACCATGCGGTCGAGATCGAGCGGCGCCCCCGGCGGGTGGCCGGCGGCCACGTACGCCCCGAGCATGAGGATGAGCGGCTCGTTGATGGTGACCCAGTCGTCCACCTCGGCGCCGAACTCCTTGCCCATGCGCTTGCCGAACTCGCCGAACGCGGCGGTCATCTCGGGGCGTTCGAAGGCCTGCGGCTCCTTGGGCTTGCTGACGTCGCTGAGCCACACCGGCGTGGAGAAGTGGTGCAGCGTGACGAACGGCCGGATCTTGGCGGCGCGCAGCTTGGTGAGCAGCTCGTGGTACTTGGCGAGCGCGGCGGCGTCGGGCTTGTCGGCGTCGAAGTCGGCCTTGGTCGGGTAGAGGCGCGACCACTCGATGCTGAACCGGTAGGCGTTGGCGCCCGCGTCGACGAGCGCCTTCACGTCCTCGTCGAGGTGCGCGAGGGCGTCGGGTCCGTCGTCGGGGTTGTCGCCGTTGATGACCTTCCCGGGGAGCTTGGCCCACTGGTACCAGTCGCTGTTCGGGAGGCCCTTCTCGATCTGCATCGCGGCGCTCGCGGCGCCGAAGAGGAAGCCCTTCGGGAAGTTCGCCTCGGGCGCCGGGCCGCGGACGTACTTGGGCACGGAGGCGCCGGAGCCGCACGCGGCGGCGTCGCCCGCGCCGTCGGTGCCGGTGTCGGCGGGGGTGGCGGGCGGCGAGTCGCTGGAACACGCGGCGACGAAGAGGGGGAGCGCGAGGAGGGAGAGGGCGTGGCGCATCGGTCGCCGAAGGCTAGCGGATGGGGCTACGCTCGCCACGTGCGGAACGTCCTCGCCACCGCGATCCTGGTGTTGCTCGCGAGCAGCACGCACGAGGCGCGCGCCTGCGCGACCGCCCCCCACCGCGACGACCGCGTCGGCATCCACGGCGAAGAGGCCCTCATCGTGTGGGAGGGGGCGACCCACACCGAGCACTTCGTGCGGCGTGGGCAGTTCGAGGCCGTCGGCAAGGACGGGCAGCCGGTGAAGGACTTCGGCTTCCTCGTCCCCACCCCCACCAAGCCCACCCTCGCCGAGACGAGCGATCAGATCTTCGCCGAGCTCGCGTCGGGCACGCGCCCCAAGGTCGTGGAGGTGGTGGACAAGGAGCTCGAGCTCGGCACCGCCTGCCTGTCCACCCTCGGCCGCCAGGCCGCCGACAAGAGCGCCGTGGCCCCGACGGCGGTGCGGGTCCTCGACAGCCAGCGCGTGGCCGGCCTCGACGCCGTGGTCCTCGCGGCCGACGACGCCCAGGCGCTCGCCACGTGGCTCACCGAGCACGGCTACCCGATGCGCCCCGCCCTCGCCGCGTGGCTCACGCCCTACGTGCAGAAGAAGTGGATCGTCACCGCGTTCAAGATCGCCGGCGGCGTCACCGACGTGGCGACCAAGGCGCTGCGGATGACGTTCACCACCGACCGGCCGTTCTACCCCTACCGCGAGCCCGAAGACGCGCGCACCGATGGGAAGGGACCGCGGTCGCTCGACGTGTGGGTGCTGTCGAGCGACGGTCCGGTGCAGGCGCTCCTCGAGGGCGACGCGCCGTTCGCCGGTGTGGAGAAATGGGCGCACCCGCTCAAGAGCCCGAACGCGACCCTGCCGAGCCTGTTCTCGACCCCGGCGAGCGCCTCGGGCGCGTGGCTGCAGCACTTCCGCGACGAGTCGACCCCACGCCCGGGCACCGTCGACCTGTTCTTCCCGAAGCGCGCGGTGCCGCGCGAGATCGAGCCGGCCCCCGTCCTCGTCCACCGACGGGACCCGATCTTCGTCCCGGTCGACGTCATCGTGATCGCGTTCGTCGTCGTCGTCCTGGTGGTCCGCCTCGTCGGCCGGAAAAACCCGGCCTGAGCCATTAACTCCGCGCGAGCGCGGCCGTTCTGCACTCCATGGCCTCCCGCGAGGAGATCCGCACGCTCGTCCTGCAGTTCGTCGCCGATGCGCCGCTGGTGCCGTCGATCGAGCTCAAGCGGCGGCGTGGAGGGAGCACCTTGAAGGGAATGCAGCGCCTCACGACGCCCAGGTCCTCCGAGCCGCCGCCGCCCGCCTAGATCTCGCTCGTCGTCAGCGTGCCCCAGTCGAAGTCGCCGAGCCGGTGGTGGAGGATGCTCGCCGTGGCCGAGACCCGGAAGCCAGCGCCCTCGAGCGCGGCGTGCAAAGCGTCGCCGCGCGGGGTGCACCACATGTGGGCGTGCGCCGCCTGCGGCTCGATGAACGTGCGCCGGTCGACCCGCGGACCGTAGCCCACGTGCAGCAGCGGCAGCGGCGCCTGGGTGCTCTCGAGCACGAGGTCCTTGATGCCGAGCAGTGAGACGAAGTGCAGCGGACCGCGGTGCGCCTCGAGGATCGGCCGCGCGCGCGCCATGCCCTCCGCGTCCTCGGAGTAGAGGACCAGCGGCACGACCTTCACCATCGGCAGGAACTTGAAGTGCCGCAGCAGCCGCAGCGTCGGCGGCTCCCGGCCGTCGGCCGGATCCATGGCCACGCCATAGCCGCGGCCGCACCGCAGGTAACGGCGGAACCAGAGCCGGTTCACCATGCGGAGCGGCAGGTGCCGACCGCGGTAGTCCGGGTGCACCTTGAGGTCGGAGCCATACCAGCGCGCCGGATTCGCGCGCAGCACGCCGCAGCCGACCGCGACGAGCTTCCCTTCGTCCTCGGTCGCCCAGTACTCCACCTCGCCCATGCGCTCGAAGAAGGCGAAGTAGTCCTGCCCGTGGCTCAGGCGGAACGAGTCCTGACCGAGCGGGTAGACCGATCGCTGCTCGAGGGCCTCGAGCTGCGCCTGGTAGCGCGGGAGCTCCTCGCGCGTGATCCGGAAGATGCGCATCAGCGCTGCCAGCGCCGCGCGCGCACGCGGTAGAGGCGGGCGTACAGCTGGTCGAAGGCGACGGCGCCCATGCGCAACCCCTGCTCGATCGGGTACCGGTCGCGCGGGCTCTTCGCCCACGCCGGCGCGAGCACCTCGAAGAAGTCGCGCGAGTGGCGCACGTCGAGCTTCTCGTGGAGGTCGTAGTGGATCAGCTGGTCCTCGGGCAGGAACCCGCGCGCCACGATCCCGCGGCCGATCCACCCGGAGATCTCGGCGAACATGCGCTCGATGATCCCCAGCACCGCCGTGCCGACGAGGTAGTCGTCGAGGACGCACGCGCCGACCAGCAGCGTGTTGAAGGCCCGCACCTCGGGCCACAGCGGCCGGCGCTCCAGCTCCTCGCCGACCTCGCGCTCGGTGAGCCCCGCGAGGCGGGAGAGCAGCGTGACGAACGTGGTGCCGTGCATGCGCCCCGGGTCGCCCTCGCCGTGCTCCTCCCACACGTTGCGCACGATGGCGACGCGCAGCGCGGGGTCGGGGATCTTGGCCGCGAGGGCGGCCATCGGGCGGTTGAAGAACACCACCGCGGCGTGGAACTGGTACTGCGTCTCGAGGAAGTCTTCCCGCGAGAACGAGCCGTCGGTCAGCGCCGTGAAGAACGGGTTCTCGGCATAGTCCACGTCGGCGAGCACGTCGTCGACGAGCTCGAGGAGATCATCCGCCATCGGTCCTCACGCCCACGAGCAAGCGCTCGTAGAACAAGCTGCGGTCCCTGCCGTGGAGCTCCTCGGCGAGCGCCACGTCGAACCGGAACGCGCCGCCGAACAGCTGCTCGACGGGCGACCGGTTGTTGAGCTGACGGATCACGATCACCGCGCCCGGCTTGCACTCGGCGCGCAGGCGCGCGACCACCGGCTCGATCGCGGGCCGCGCCATCCAGTCGAAGATGTTGGAGAGCGCGACGAGATCGAACCGGCCGAACGAGGGCGCGTCGACCATGGACGCGCGCAGGCTCTCGAACGGACGCCCGGGCGGCAGGCCCAGGAACTCCGGCGTGCACCCCGGGAGGTAATGACCGAGCAGCACGTGGTGGAGGAAGTGGTTGGTGCGGACGTCGGGCCGCGCGAGGCCCCGCTCGATGACGGAGCGGAAGTACGTGGGGTAGCTGCCCCGCTCTGCGTGCTGGGTGGCGTCGGGGCCGAACATCGCCTCGAGCATCGCGTCGGAGAAGAACATCTCGAAGGCGACGGGCCAGTAGCGACTGCCGAGGAGTGGGGTCGGGTCTTCGCCCTCGGTGAACAACCGCAGGCGCGCGGCGCGCGGCATCACCAGGTCGTCGAGGACCGCGCGGAGGCCGCGGAAGAGCGACTCGAAGTTGCCGCACGCCGAGAGCGAGGTCGGGTCGTCGACGCCGACGCCGAACGCGGCCCGATCGCCGGCGAGCGCCGCCGCCTTCTTCGCGACGAGCGCGAGCTGCGCGGGGTTCGGGTCGACCACCGTGAGCCGCAGGTCGGGGCACGTGGCCGCGAGGGTGAGCGCCGTACACCCCCCGGACGCGACGAGCAGCGCCGCGCGGTCGGGACCGGGCAGGAGTCGCCGCAGGAGCTCGCGCTCGACGTCCGGATCTTCGCGGACCACCGCGAACTGGACGGGGTTGTCGACCGCCATTCCCGGGTGAGGATACCGAAGATCAGTGGCCGACGATGCCCGGATCGACCGCCGGGTCGGTGACGCTGGCCGCTTGCCGACGGATCAGGAGCGTGCGCGGGGAGCGGGCGCTCGCCAGGAGCAAGAACGGCAACGTGTCGCCAGACGCGGTGCGCCACGCGAGCCGCGCGTCGTCGCCGCCGCAGAGGACGCTGGTGTCGACGGCGAGGGTGCTCTGGGCATCGAGGAACCGCCCCCGATAGAGGGAGAAAGCGCCCCGTTTGGCCTCGATCTGGTTGCCGTCGAGGGTCTTGCCGGTGCGCTGGTCGGCGTCGCAGGTGGCGAGGGCGGCGACGAGCGCGTCGAGGGGGACCGGGAGAGGGCTGTCGTCGTCGAGGCGCACCTCGGCGTCGAGCGGCTTGTCCGCGCCGAGGCGCATCACCACGTGGCTGCCGTCGACGGTGAGGAACATCGTCTCGTCGCCCGCGTCGTTGTGGACCGAGAGGCGCAAGGTCGCGCGACCGAGCGAGAGCTTGCCGCGACCGATGCGCAGGGCGGCCTTGTTCGGCGCCGCGCGGAGCCCCGTGAACACCTCCACGCGGCCGGCGTCGAGCACCTTCTCGTCCGGCTCGCGGCGGAACGGGACGATGCACCCTGGCTCCACCGAGGTGTCGAGCTGGGTCGCGGGGACGAGCTCGAAGGTCTGCTTGGCCGAGAGCTGGGGCATGAGCGCGTCGAGCTCGGCGGCGAACGCACCGCGCGGGCACGCGAGATCGGCCTTGCGGGTCGGCACCTTGGACTTGGGCGCTGCGGGAACGCACGCGACCAGGAGGCAGAGGGCGAACCAGGGGCGACGCACCCCTCCACGATAGCAGCGCGCCTTGCGCGGAGGGACGCCGAGCCCCATGTTCAGCGCACCATGTCCCTCGGCCCCACCGTCCAGAGCCCGCGCGCGTGTCCCAAGTGTGGGGCGTTGGTCCCCGTCTCGGCGGGCCTGCGCACCACCTGCGTGGTCTGCCACGCCGACCTCGAGGCCCCCGGTGATCCGGGCAAGGCCGCGGTCGACGGCATGCTCTCGATCCTCGGTGGGATCACCGGCTCGCCGTTCACCGGGGAGAAGAAGCCCAAGCGCTGAGCGACGACGGGCCCCTTCGCGTTGGCGCGCCCTGACCAGGGAGGGCGGCGTGCTATCGTCGTCGGCGACGCATGACGCCCCCCGAGAGCACCTCCGAGACGTTCGCCGCCAGTCGCGCGCTGCTCACCGCGGCGCTCGGAGGATTGCTGTTCTTCGCGACCCCCGCGTGCAGCACGAGCCACCCCGCAGCGAGCGATGCGGGGGCCGTCGACACGGGCACCGTCGTGGTCGACACGGGTGCGCCGACCGACACCTCGGCCACGGACACCGGCGCCTCGAGCGACGCGAGCGACGCGGCCGACGGCGACGCCGAGGCCGGCCCCGTCGATACGGGTGGCCCCGACGCGAGCTGCGCCGACGCGGGCGTCGGCGTCACCAAGACGGTGATCGACGCCACGATGACCCTCGAGATCTTCACCAAGATGTGCGAGGCCCGGGGTGGCAAGCTCGAGCTGCACAGCCACTGCGGCGGCGCCAACACCTGCAAGGGCTTCTCGTACGACACCGCCACGCAGGCCCTCACGGAGCACAGCTGCAAGGGCTGGAACACGTGCGCGGGCTACAGCTGCGTCATCCCCTGCTACTGAGTCCCTGCGAGTCCGGTCCAGAAGTCGAGCCCCACGCTGCGGGCGAGCCAGGTCCGCGTGCGATCGGGGAGCGAAGCGCGCTCCTCTTCGGTGCACGCCTGCTCGAGCCGACCGAGCGCCTCGCGCACCGGGTGCTCGCGGAGCAGCGCGAACAGCTGCCCCTCCCTCGGCTCGAGGCGCATGCGCGCGATGCCGGTCGGCTTGCGCATCACCGCCCACCACTGGGTCGCAGCCGGAGGGAGCGCCACCCTCGTCTCGCCCGGGTCGTCGACCAGGCTCGCGCGGAGCTCCACGAGCGGCCAGTGCTCCTCGAACACGACCACCGAAGGTGACGGCAGGAGACGCGCGTCGAGCAAGCGCGCGGCGTCCTCCGCGGAGGGCCGGTACGGGACGAGGTCCGGCGCGCGGAACACGGCGCGCCACGCGGCGTCGATCGTGACGGCCTCCACCAGCGCGTCGCGGTCGGCGCCGTCGTACACCTCGGCGAAGTGCGCGGGGAAGCCCGTGGCCGCCTCGTCGACGTCCCAGCTCCGCGGCGGGTGCGCGAGGAGATGGCGCGCGGCCCACTCGTTGAACGCCCAGTGGCCGAGCAGCCGCGTCGTGAGCGGGAAGGTGCCTTGCAACACCGTGAAGAGCCGGAACCAGTACTGCCGGTTGTAGACCGCGAGCCGGTCGCGCGCCGACGCGTTGTGCGCTTCGCGGGCGTCGACCGCCGGGTCGTACGAACTGGGGGTCGCGCGGAGCGTGCCCGTGGTGCGATCGAGCGGCGTCCGCAGGACCGACGAGAACCGCGCCTGGAAGTCGGCGAGCCAGGCCGGGGTCACGCGCGCGCCTCCCTCGCCTTGGCGAGCTCCGCGAGCACGACCTCCATCGGGGGGATGTTCCCGTCCCACTCGAGCAGGGTGGGGAACGGGCCGCCGAGCTGCCACGCCTTGCGGTAGAGCGCCCACACGGCGTCGGAGACGGGGTGATCGTGGGTGTCGACCAGCGTACCGTCGGGCTCGCGCGTGTGCCCCGCGACGTGCACCTGGAGCACGCGCGAGAAGTCGATCGCGCGCAGGTATTCTTCGGGATCGAAGCCGTGGTTCTGGCTCGAGACGTAGATGTTGTTCACGTCGAGCATGAACCACACGCCCGCCTCGCGGACCACGCGCGTGTAGAACTCCCATTCGGTCATGGTCGAGCGCTCGAACTCGACGTAGCTCGAGAGGTTCTCGAGGCCGAACGGTCGACCGATCCGCGCCTGCACCGCGCGCGCGCGCGCGGCCGCGAACGTGACGAGCTCGGGCACGTAGGGCGTCGGCAAGAGGTCGTGGGGGCTGGCGCCGTGGGCGCCCGTCCAGCACAAGTGGTCGGTGACGAAGGGCGCGTCGACGCGGTCGGCGAGCCGAGCGACTGCGGCCAGATACGCCTCGTCGAGCGGCGCGTGGCCGAGCAGGTTCAGCCCGACCCCGTGCAACACGATCGGGTAGTGGGCGCGCACCCGGTCGAGCTTCTCGCGCGGCGGCACCGCCTCGCCGAGGAAGTTCTCGCTGACGATCTCGAAGTAGTCGACCGCCGGCCAGTGCTCGAACAGGTAGGGGTAGTGCGGGAGGCGAAGGCCGAGGCCGAGCGCGTCGCGGGCGAGCACCTCCCTCTCATACCGCGTCCGCGGGTAGGCTGCCCCGATGCCCCTCCCCTGTCTCGTCTCGAGCCTCGCCGAACAGCAGCGTCTCCGCGCCGAGTGCGCCCGCGTCGGCGTCGAGACCTTCACGAGCGCCCGCTACCAGCCGGGCCTGCTCCGCCACATCGTCCTGTTCCGCTACGCCGACCACGTGACGCCCGCCGACAAGGAGCGGGTGATGCACCGCTTCCTCGCGTTGCAGGACGAGTGCCGGCGCGACGGCGAGCCCTACCTCCTCGGCATCGAGACGGGCGCGCAGGCGAGCGGCGAGGGCGCCGATCACGGCCTGGAGCAGGGCTTCCTCGTGACGTTTGCCTCGGCGGGAGACCGCAACCACTACGCAGGCACGCCGGTGGTGGACGACCCGCGGTACTTCGACCCGGCCCACGCCGCGTTCAAGGAGCTGGTCGGGCCGCTCCTCGCGCCGAGCGACGACCCCGCGTGCCCGTGCGGCGTGCTCGTGTTCGACTTCCGCGTCGCCCACGCGACGTTCCTCCGCTAGGCGGGCGTGCCGTCGTCGCCGGTCGGCCGGCGCAGGTTCACGGGCACGACGAAGTACCGCTGCCCGTTCGCGTGGGGCGAAGGCAACCGCCCGGCGTCGACGTTCACCTGGATGCTCGGGAACAGCAGCACGGGCGCGGCGAGCGTCGCGTCGCGCGCCTTGCGGAACGTGACGAAGCCCTCGCGCGTGGTCGAGGCGCGAAGGTGGACGTTGCTCTCCTTGGAGCGGCCGATGGTGGTCTCGAAGCGCATCGCGCGACCGCCGGGCTGGTAGTCGTGGCCCACGAACACGCGCGTCGCATCGGGGAGCGCGTAGAGCTTCTCGTGCACCGACGTGTAGAGCTCGTCGGCGTCGCCCCGCGGAAAGTCACACCGGCCGACGCCGTAGTCCTCCATGAACAGCGCGTCGCCGGTGAACACCGCGTCGCCGACCTGGAAGGTGAGACACGCCGGGGTGTGGCCGGGAGTGGAGAGGACCTTCAGCGCCAGGGATCCGGCCTGCAGCGTCTCGCCGTCCTCCAGCAGTCGATCGAACTGACTCCCGTCGGTCGCGAACGAGGCGTCGAACACCCCCTTGAAGGTCTCTTGCACGAGGCGGATGCCCGCGCCGATCCCGATCTTCGCGCCGTAGACCCGCTTGAGCCACTGCGAGGCGGAGAGGTGGTCGGCGTGCGCGTGGGTCTCGAGCACCCAGTGGAGGCGCAGGTTCTCGCCGTTCACGAACGCGGCGACGGCCTCGACCGACTGGGTGCTCGTCCTGGAACCGACCGGATCGTAGTCGAGCACGGGATCGATGACGACCGCGTCCCGCGTCGCCGGATCCCAGACCACGTAGGTCACGGTGAAGGTGCGGGGGTCGAAGAAGTGATGGACGTTCATGGCTGGATCTCCGGAGAGGGAACGGGTGTCCGTGGGCGGGCGAGGAAGACGGCGAGCAACACGACGAGCGGGCCAGCGACCAGGGGGACCCGTGGGCCGAGCTGCTTGCCGAGCATGAAGAGCGCCATCGCGAGTACGAGCCAGGCAAAGCCAGAACGGAGCGCGGCCGCGGGAACACGACCTGCGAATCGAGCGCCACCGAGACTCCCGAGCACGGCCGCCGCCGTCAAGACCAGCGTGAGCCGCACGTCGACGTGGGTGTGGCGCAGGTGCCCGAGGAGACCGGCGAACGACTGCAGCGCGATCACCATCAGCGAGGTGCCGACGGCCTGGCGCATCGCGAGCCCGCCGAAGAGCGCGAGCGCGGGGACCACCAGGAACCCACCGCCGGCGCCGACGAGGCCCGCCACGAGGCCCACCGCCGCGCCGATGGTCACGACCCGTCCGATCGCGAGGGAGGGGGTGCTCGCGGGCTCGACGCGCGGGCGCATCATGGCGAGCGCCGTGACCAGCATCACGGCCGCGAAGGCGAGGAGGAGGAGGCCACCCGACGCGAAGCTCGCGAGGCGCCCGCCGACGAACGCTCCACCCATCGCCGCACCGCCGAACACGGCCCCGATCCGCGCGTGGACGTTGCCGGCGCGCGCGTGCAGGAGCGCGCCGACGAGGCTCGTCGTGCCGACGACCAGCAGCGAGGTCGCGATCGCGGCCTTGGGCTCCATGTGGAGGAGATAGACGAGCACCGGGAGCGTCAGGATCGAGCCCCCGCCACCGAGGAGACCCACGGTCACGCCGATGAGGAGGGAGAGCGCGAGGGCGAGGACGAGCACCCCTGCCGAACAGCACGAGACGTGCCACGGCAGGAGGGCGTCGATTCTCGCCAGAACCCGCTCGCGCTGCAACCCGTTGAAACACGTGTTGCAGCGCCATGAAACGTTGCACCATGGCGCTCCGAGCGGGCCCGCGGCGCAGCCGTGCTGGCATCGTCCGTGCTCGGACGGCGCTCGATGCGCCTCGTCCCTCTCGGCCTCCTCGCCCTCGGCTCCATCCTCTTCGCCGTCCCCGCAAGGGCGCAGCAGGCCGGCTACGACCCCGAGCGCGGCGCGTTCCTGCGGTCGTCCGACGGACGTTTCGCGTTCCACCCGTATGGGATGGTGCAGCTGCAGCACACGGCCACGTTCGGCGACGCGGCCACGCGCGAGGGGTTCGCGGTGCGCTCGGCGAAGTGGGTGATGCGTGCGTACGATCGATCGCGCGACCTCACGTTCCACTACCAGCTCAACGTGGGCGATGGCCGCGCGGTCGCCGAGGACGTGTTCGTGCGGTGGGAGCCCACCGCGTGGCTGTCGCTGACCGCGGGCCAGATCGAGGTGCCCTTCAACCGCCAGCACATCACGCTCGAGGCCTACCAGCAGCTGATCGACCGCTCGACGATCGACGCGCGGTTCGGCCTGCAACGAGACCAGGGCGTCTCGCTCCGGCTGCGATTCGGCGCGGTCGACCTCACCCTGGGCGCCTGGAACGGCGCGCGCCAGAACGTGGCCAACGACGACCCGACGCTGCTCGAGACGGCGCGCCTCGCGTGGAGTCCTTTCGGAGCCATCCCGTTCGAAGAGTCGGACGTCGCGTACTCGCGGCGCCCTCTGCTCTCGCTCGCGGTCGCGGCCGCCTGGAATCCGCTGCGCAGCTTCGCGCCCGACCCCGACGAGCCGCAGACCCTCGCCGAGCAGCGACGCATCGGCCAGGGCGTCCTCGAGGTGACCCTGCGCTACGCGGGGCTGTCGCTCACGACCGAGGTGCACGCGCGGCGGTTCGAGAGCGGGACCGGCACCGCGGTGGACTACGGCGAGCTGCTGCAGGCCGGGTGGTTCCTGCTGCCGAGGCGCCTCGAGGTGGCGGGCCGCCTCGCCCGCTCGACCGGCGCCGTCGCGCAGGCCGACCCCGTGCAGGAGACGGCCGCGGGGCTGAACCTGTTCCTGCGCGGCCACCGCCTCAAGCTCTCGAGCACCTGGACGACGACGACCGTCCGCCGCGGCACCCGCGAGCAGCGGGTCCGCAGCCAGCTCGAGGTCTTCTTCTAGCGGACGACGGGGAGCGCCGCGGCGTTCCAGCCCATCATCCCACCGCGCAGGTTCATCACGCGCTGGAAGCCCAGCCCGACGAGCTTGCGCGCGGCCTCTGTCGAGCGCTTGCCCGAGCGACACACGACGACGACGTCGGCCGCGCGTTCCCAGGCCTTGGTCGCGCCATCGACGGTGCCCAGCGGGACGAGATCCGCGCCGAGGATGTGCCCGAGCTCACCGACGAACTCGTCGGGCTCCCGGACGTCGACCACGTGCAACGAGCCGAGGTGGGGGACGAGCGCGTGCGGCTCGACGTCGCGGAAGGGACCGGCGGGGCTCTCGGGGCTGCTGTCGAAGAGTGCGTGGGACATGTGGCACTCGGCAGCAATCCACGTACCAGGCACGAGGCG
>Ga0154020_10007576_pt1 | contig 12665 bp, 12 predicted proteins | sample Klosneuvirus_201_FD_109709 | JGI IMG/M metagenome (GOLD analysis project Ga0154020, IMG submission 109709) | Active sludge microbial communities from wastewater, Klosterneuburg, Austria - Klosneuvirus_20160825_MG | ecosystem: Engineered > WWTP > Aerobic digester > Activated sludge | place... | reverse complement strand
TTGGCCGTGATGAACTCGCCCTTGGTGACCGGCGTCACGTTGAGCTGCTCGAGCGTGCCGAGCTCCTTCTCGCGCGTGATGCTTTGCGCGGTGAGGAGGAGGCCGATGATGGTCGTGAGCGACACGAGGATCCCCGGCACCATCCAGTCCTTGTAGCGGCGCGTCGGGTTGAACCACCCCTGTTGCCGCACCTCCAGCATGCTCGGCATCCCCCCCTGCCGCTCCACGATGGCCTGCGCCGCCTGCTGGATGAGACCGGCGACCGCCCCCTCCTCGGCGTTGATCTGCAACTGCACGGCGCTCCGTTCCCCGCGCGCCAGGGCCGCCTCGAAGCCATCCGGGATGTGCAGGACGGCGGCGGCCTCGCGGCGGCGCAACACCGCCTCGATCCGCTCCGGTGCAATCGCGGTCCCCACCACGGTGAACTCGCCGCTGCCCACCAACTCCGCCACCATCGCCGCCGACGCGGTGGTGCGGTCGTCGTCGCGCACCAGCAGGCGCGTCGCGCCGGTGTCGAAGGTCGCCGCGTTGGCCAGCACCACCAGCTGGATCAGCGGGATGGCGAGCACCTGCACCAGGGTCGGCGGGTCGCGGAAGACCTGGAGTACTTCCTTGCGCATCAAGGCGCCGATCGTCCGGATCTTCATGGCAACCGGATCGCGAGGCGTCGGATGCCGACGCCGAGGAGAGCCACGGACATCGCGGCCAGGATGGCGAGCTCACGCCAGAGATCGACGAGCCCGGCGCCCTTGACCATCACGCCGCGGACGATGGTCAGGAACCAGCGTGCCGGGATGAGGTGGGAAATCACCCACAGGGGACGCGGCATGGCATCGAGCGGAAAGATGAAGCCCGAGAGCATCAGCGTCGGCAGCAGCAGTCCGGCCAGCGCCGCCATGATGGCGGTGCGCTCCGTCTCGGCCCTGGTCGAGATCAGGATGCCGAGCCCGAGCGAGGCCACCACATACAGGAGCGAGGCGCCAAGCAGGACGAGTGGGTGACCACGCATCGGCACCCCGAACACGACCCGCGCCGCGAGCAGCACGGTGACCATGTTTGCCATGCCCAAAACCACATACGGGGCGACCTTGCCCAACACGACCGCCGAGGGCCGCAGCGGCGAAACGAGCAGGAGCTCCATGGTGCCGCGTTCCTTCTCGCGGGTGATCGAGATCGCGGTCATCATCGCGGCCACGATGGTGAGGATCAGCGCGATGAGCCCGGGCACGAAAAGGTTCACGCTCTCCAGCGTCGGATTGAAGCGCATCCGCGTCAGCAGCGTCACGCCCCCGGCGGGCGCCTGCCCCGAGCGTTCGGCGTGCCACCGGCGCAGCAGGGCGCCGGCGTATCCCTCCATGACGCGCCCGGTGTTCGGGTCGGAAGCATCCGTCACCAAGCCGACCACGAGGCGCTCGCCGCGCGCCATGCGCTGCTCGGTGTCAGCTGGCAGCACAATGGCCTGCCGCACGGTGCCGGCCTGGAAGGCATCGTCAAGCGTCTCCTCGCTGTGCCGCGTGCCGCGCAGCCGGAACTGCTCCGACTCCGCGATCCGCGCCACCAGCGCACGCGTCGCCGCATCGGGCGCGGGGGCCACCACCACGATCGGAATCGCGCGCACGTCGGTGCGGACCGCAAAGCCGAAGAGCAGCACCGACACGACCGGGAGGAGGAAGAGGATCGCCAGCGTCTGGCGATCCCGCAGGAGATGCAGCGTCTCCTTGCGCACCAGGCCACGGAATGCGCTCATGGCGCGACCGCCGCACGGGTGAGGGTGAGGAAGACCTCATCGAGGGTGGCGACGCCGACCTGCGAACGCACCTCTGCCGGCGTGCCCATCGCCGCGATCCGGCCGTCCACCATGATCGAAAGCCGATCGCAGTATTCCGCCTCGTCGAGGTAGTGCGTGGTCACCAGGACCGTGGTGCCCTCGGCGGCGGTGGCGTAGATCAGTTCCCAGAAGCGACGGCGCGTGATCGGATCCACGCCACCAGTCGGTTCGTCGAGGAAGACCACCTCGGGGCGGTGCAGCAGCGCGACCATCAGCGCGAGTTCCTGCTTCCAGCCGAGCGGCAGTTGCCGCACCAGGGTGTCGCGCGACTCGGTGAGGCCGATGCGCGCAAGCAGTTCGTCCATCCGCGTGCGGATCTCGACGCGGGTGAGCCCGTAGATGGTGCCGTAGAGTTCGACGTTCTCGCGGACGGTGAGGTCGTCGTAGAGGGAGAAGCGCTGGCTCATGTAGCCGATCCGCCGCCGTACGCCGGCCGGATCGGTGCGCACGTCGGCCCCGGCGACGGTGGCCTCGCCCGCGGACGGCGCCAGCAGGCCGATCAGCATCCGGATCGCCGTGGTCTTCCCCGCCCCGTTCGCGCCGAGGAAGCCGAAGACTTCGCCGCGTGCCACGGTGAGGGTGATCGCATCCACCGCGACGAAATCGCCGAAGCGGCGCGTGAGGTTGGTGGCCTTGATCGCGGGGGCCGTCACGCCGCACGCTCCCGCTCCGCCAGCTCATGGATGAAGACATCCTCGATGCCGGCCGTGATCGCCTCTCCCTCGAGGTCGGCAATACCACGCGAACCCGCCCATGCCCGCAACTCGGCGAGCACGGCATCGGGGGCCAGACCGGTGCGGGCATCGGTGTAGTGGACGGTTTCCCCGAACGGCCACGCGCCCACGGCGTGGGGGAATGCGCGCAGCGTGGCGAGCATCCCGATCCGATCCGCGGCGCGCAGGGCGAACAGGGGCAATGGGAAGCCGGCGCTGATGGCCGCCGGAGTGTCCACCGCGAGGAAGCGCCCCGCCTGCATCAGCGCGACCCGGTCGCAACGCGAGGCCTCGTCCATGTACGGCGTCGAGACGATGATGGTCAGGTCATCGCCGCGCAGTGTATCGAGCAGATCCCAGAACTCGCGCCGCGACACCGCATCCACACCGGTGGTCGGCTCGTCGAGCACCAGCAGCGTGGGACGATGCACCAACGCGCAGCAGAGAGCGAGCTTCTGCTTCATGCCGCCGGAGAGTGCACCCGCGCGCCTCGCCGTGAATGGGGCGAGTTGCGACCAGATCGGAGCGATGCGGGCCATGCCCGCTTCGACCGTCGTGTCGAAGACGTCGGCATAGAAGGCCAGGTTCTCCGCCACCGACAGGTCGGGGTAGAGCGCGAAGCGTCCCGGCATGTAGCCGAGCTGCGGGCGCACGGCCCAGGGCGCACCGGCCACGTCGTGCCCGAGGACGTGCGCCGTTCCCCGGTCGGGGACGAGCAACGTGGTGAGCATCCGGAAGAGCGTGGTCTTTCCCGCGCCGTCGGGCCCGATGACGCCGAACCGCTCGCCGCGCGGGACCGTGAACGACACGCCATCGACCGCGCGCGTCGTCCCGCGCGCCAGGTGCACATCATGCACGACGATGGCGGGCTCGGCTGAGCTCACGGCGTGGCGACGGTCAACACGAGTTCGCCTGGCATGCCGACCTTGAGCGTTCCATCGGGATTGGCCACGGCGACCTTCACCGCATATACCTGCGTGATCCGCTCATCGCGCGTCTGGATGGGGGTCGGGGTGAACTCGGCCCGATCGGCGATCCATGTGACCGTGCCGGTGTGGCTCACCAGCGTTCCCCCACCGCCATCGGTACGCACCGTCACCGTTGCGCCGAGCCGAATCTCTGGCAGCTGCGCGCCACTCACCCACGCGCGAAAGGTGAGGGTATCGAGCGCCGCCATGACCACCATCGGTCGCCCCGCGGTCACGACCTCGCCCGGCTCGGCGACTCGCACCAGCACCGTCCCACGGAGCGGTGCTCGGACCACCGACCGAGTCACTCGGTCGTCGAGCTGCGTCACTTGCGTGCCGATGGCCGCCACCTCGCGCCCGATCGTCGCCCGTGTCGCCTCGATCCCGCCAAGCTGTGCCACGAGGACAGCCACCTCTCGCGCGGCGCGATCCACCTGCTGTGGTGTCGCCGCCTTGGCCTCGGCGAGTCTCCGCATCCGGCCCTCTTCGCGGCGGGCCAGGTCGAGCTGCGCCTGCAGCGCCGCGCGCTGCGCCGCCACCTCGCCGAGTCGCGATGTCACCGTGGCGCTGCGCGCCTCGAGCTCGTCCCGCTGCAGGGCGAGTGGTCCGGCATCCACTTCGGCGATCACGTCACCCGCTTCCACCTTGTCGCCCTCGCGCACCGCCACGCGCAGCACGGGGCCGCTCGCCTGCGCGGCCACCGTCACCTCGTCGGCCTCGAAGGTGCCCCACGCCGCCGTGTCGTCCTTGGCACACGCCCCCAGCAGGAGCAACATGGGCAGACTCCATCGCATCATCGTCATCGGGTCACTCACGGGCTGCGGGGAGGGCAATCCCCAGGGTGGTCAGGAAGGCGGCCTCGGCGCGCACCAACTCGGCGCGGTGCCGTCGTTCGGCGAGCCGTGCTTCGGCAAGGTCGGTGCGCGCCTCGACGTAGCGCGCGGCCGTGATGATGCCTTCGGCGAGTTCGGCCTGCGCGGCCTGCTCGATTTCCGCTCGCAGCGTGATCAGGCGGGCATCGTCGGCGAATCCCTCGCGCAGGTGGCGGATCATGGCGAGATCGGCCTCGACGGCGCGCGACAGCCGCGCGGCGAGCGCCAGCGCATCGGCTGCCACCACCTCGCCCTGCAACCGCAACGCCCCGGCCGAGCGCTCGGCCGAACGCCAGGTCCACGGGCGCCATGTCACGCGCACGCCGCCCTGCCAGAATGCTGCGGGATCGGATTCGAACTGGTTCAGCCCCGGTCGGCCGACCCCACCCTCCGCGAAGGCGGAGAGCGTCGGGCGATTCTCGGCCGCCGCGAGCGCGGCCTCGCGCGCGAGTCGCTCCTGGGTGGCCCTGAGCTGCGCGAACTCGGGCCGGTGGCGCAGGGTGTCGAGCGCCGAGGTGGCGACGGCATCCACGGCACCACTCAGCACCGGCCCGACGAGTCGAACACTGGCCGCCAGCGTGGTGTCGGTGAGCCGTGACAGCACGGCGATCGCTGCCTGCCGCTGGGCATCGGCCTCAGCGCGGCGCCGCATGACGGTGAGGCGCTCGGCTTCAATCGCTGCCGTGTCTCGCGGCAACGCGATCCCTTCGCGCACGCGTGCGCGGACCTCACCGAGTCGCGAGGCGAGGTCGTCGGTCACGGCATCGAGTTCGGCGAGCCGCTCCTGCAGCAGCCACGCCCCGAAGAAGGCGGCCTCGGCCTCCCCGCGCAGTGCATAGCGCGCGACCCGCACCCCAGCCTGCTGCTCGACCAATCGCGCCGACTCGAGCGCGACTCGCCCGTCCACGAGGCCGCCGTCGAACAACAGTTGCTCGGCCTGTAGCACGGCCTGCCAGCGATCACGCGGCGGTGGGGTGATGTTCGCGCCCGGCAACTGCACCCGGGTCACGTCACTCTGGTGCGTGGCCTGCGCCCGGATCGCGAGCTGCGGCAGCCTGGCGTTGCGCAGCACGGCAGTGCGCTGTTCCGAAGCGGCCGCGAGCTGATCGCTCTGCCCACGGCGCGGATCCACGGCCTCCGCTCGGGCGTGCACCCACGCGAGCGTGACGGAATCCTGCGGCATCGGCGCGAACAGGAGCGTGGCGGCGAGTAGGATCATGGCCTGAGCCCCGCGAAGAAGAAGGTGACGACTTGCTCCGCCCGCTGGTCGAGGAACCGGTCGTACTCTGCCTCGCCGATTCCCACGATGTGGCGAATCATCGGCCGAGCCACCACCGGAAAGACCAACATGGACATGAGGTTCACCATGAATTCGCTGACGGTGATCGGGCGAATGGTCCCTTCGGCCGCCGCGGCATCGAGCTGCGTCTGCAGCGGGGCAAGCGAGGGACGACCATGCCGCCCCACCAGCGAATCCAGCCGCTCGGGTGCCGTGTGGATTTCGCCCAGTAGGTAGATCGCCATGTACGGGTGGGAGCGGTGGAAGGCGACCTGGCGTTCGGCCACGCGCCGAACCCGCTCCTCGAGCGTGAGCTCGGGCGCCGAGAGCACCCCGAACAACGAGGGAAGGAAGGTCGAGGCGACGCGCTGAAAGACCGCGTCGGCGAGTGCCTCCTTGGTGCCGAAGTAGTAGTGCACCAACGCCTTGTTGACCCCGGCCTCAGCGGCGATTTCCTGGGTCCGCGCGCCGGCCGTCCCTCGACGCAGAAACACGCGATGGGCCGCATCGAGAATCCGGTCCGGGGTGGAGGCATCCTCTGCCGGCTCCGGGGCGCCCACAGAAACAGTCGGCAGTTTACTGTTTGGTTTAACCATTTGGTTAAAGTAGGGGACAAACGAGGCCCCCGCAAGGAGGGCCTCGAGAAGTCAGGGCACCAACGCCCGCGCGGGCGGAATCTTCACCCGGCCAATGGTGTTCTGGTCGGCCCCGTACCAGAGCTCCCGCGTCGGCGGATGGAAGTACATGTGGCGTATGGTGTTGGCTCGTGCCTCCCCGACATCCTGTCCGAACGCGAAGCGCTCCGTCTTCGGGTCGAATCCGACGAGCCGATTCGGCTGGACACCGGTCTCGACATACCAGAGGCGGTCGGCATCGTCCACCGCCATGCCATACGGCAGCGAGAGCGCTCCGGCCGGCGACGCCCATTCCTTGACCGCCTTGGTGGCCGGATCGAGTCGGCCGAGGAAGCCGCGGGCGTAGTCCATATACCAGATCGCGCCGTCGCTGGTGGGGGCGATGCGCCGCGGCCGAGTCCGTTCATGCGCCAGGGCAAAGCGGGAGAGCGCGAGGGTGCGCGGGTTGATCGACACCAGCGTGTTGCTGCCGAACTCGCAGAACCACGGCGTCCCCTTGGCATCAATCACGATGCCGTACGGCAGCGTCGAGCGGCCGCTCGGCGAGCGGTCGAGCTTGATCAGATCGATCTTTCCGGTGCGCGTCGCCAGGCGTCCGACAAAGCCCGACTGCTGCGCCGTGAACCAGATGTCGCCCGCCTGGTCGAACACCAGCGTGTGCGGATCGCGCGCGGTGGAGTCGGGCATCGGGTAGCGCGTGATGGCGCCGGTGGCGGGGTCGAGGCGACCGATCATCCCGTTGCGGTTGCCGGCATACCACACCATCCCACGCCGATCAATGATCAGGTTGTGCGGGTTGGTGCCGGGATCGATCTCGAAGCGCGTGAACTGACCGCTCTTCTGATCGAGACGGGCGATGTAGTTGCCGACCTGTCCCACAAAGAACACCGAGCCATCGGGCGCCACGTACGGATCGCGCGGACGAGAGCGCTCGTAGGGGACTTCCCACTCATCGAAGGTGACGGGCGCCTGCGCCGGCAGGGCGGCCGTGAAGGCAAGCATCGCGAGGGGGGCGGCGAGCAGGCGTCGCATCCGGTGACTCCGTTCAGGGGGATGAGAGTTCTACGCCGAACCGGGGTCGGGAGTTGCAGCGGCTCCCGGAGGTCGTAGCTTTGCCCCGACCCCGCTCGGAGCCCGCCATGTCACGCGCCGCTGTTGACCATCAAGCCAGAATCCGTTGGCATGCCGCTTTGCTGCTGCTGGCCGTGGCACCGCTCACGAGTCAGGCTCCCGCGCCGCGCCGGTTCACCACCTCGTCACCCTGCACCGCAGAGCAACAGGCCGCCGGGTGCCTGATCGTGCTCGGCTCAGGGATGCCGGTACCCGATCCCGAGCGGGCCGGCCCTGCCTACGCGGTGGTCTTCGGCGATCGCACCTTCCTCTTCGATGCCGGCGCGGGGGTGATGCGACGCGTTGCCGCGGCGGGATTGCCGATCGATGGCGTGACGGCCGCGTTTCTCACGCACCTCCACAGCGACCACACGCTCGGACTCCCCGACCTCCTGCTCACCACCTGGGTGATGGGCCGCCGCGGCCCCTTTCCGCTGGTCGGGCCGCCGGGGACGCAGCGGATGGTCACACAGCTCCTCGCCGCCTGGCAGGAGGACATCACCACGCGCATCGAGGGACTCGAGCGCGGGCAACCTGCCGGACCGGGCGTGACGGTGCTCGAACGTGAGGGCGGCGTGGTCTATGACAGTACCGGCGTGCGCATCGAGGCCATCAAGGTCCCCCACGGCGAATTCGCCGTGTCGCTTGCGTACGTGATCCGACTGCCGACGCGCACCATCGTCCTCTCCGGTGACTCCGCGCCGACCGATGCGCTCATTGCTGCGGCCACCGGAGCCGACCTGCTGGTGCACGAGGTCTATCCCGAGGTGCGGCTCAAGCCGGAGCCACGGCCCGGTGGCGAGGCATGGCCCGCATACATGCGCAGCGTGCACACCAGCGATGTCGAAGTGGGGCGTCTCGCGGTAAAGAGCGGGGTCAGGCGGGTGCTGCTGAGTCACATCGTGCGGATGGGTGGGACCGATGCGGAGCTGCTCGCCGGCGTGCGCCGCGGCGGGTACCGCGGCGTGGTGCAGATCGCGCAGGACCTCGCCGCCTATTGAGATCCCCTCCAGCCGCGCATGTCAATGCGCGGCGCCGACAGCATCGTGATGTCGCCGCGCATTGACATGCGCGGCTGAAGACTAAACGACCGCTCCGAAGAGTCGTCCCACCAACGCGGTCACCCCCATGGCCACCGCACCCCAGAACGCCACGCGTCCCGCACCGCGGACCAGGGAGGCGCCGCCGAGTTGTGCGGCGAGCGCGCCCAGTGCGACCAGCAGCAGGATGGTCACCGCCACGACGCCGAGCGTGAGCGATGGCATTGGCAGCAGGGCGGCCAGCAGCGCTGGAGGGGCGGCGCCGACGGCAAACGCGGCGGCCGATGCCACGGCCGCCTGGATCGGGCGCGCCCTGGTGGATTCGTAGATGCCGAGCTCGTCACGCGCATGTGCCCCGAGGGCATCGTGCGCCGTGAGCTGCACGGCCACCTGGCCCGCGAGGTCCGGGGTCAGGCCGCGCTTGACATAGATCCCGGCGAGCTCGGCCAATTCGTGGCCGGCATCGGTGGCGAGCTCGCCGCGCTCGCGCGCGATGTCGGCCGACTCGGTGTCGGATTGTGAGGAGACGGAGACGTATTCGCCGGCGGCCATCGACAAGGAACCGGCTGCAAGTCCGGCCACGGCGGCGATCAAGATGGCGGCGCGATCGGGCGCGGCCGCCGCGACGCCGACGACGAGACTGCTGGTGGAAATCAGGCCGTCATTGGCGCCGAGGACGGCGGCGCGCAACCAGCCGATGCGATCACTGCGGTGACGTTCGACGTGCATGGTGGTGCTCCCGATGCGGGGCACCGAATAGTACTCGGTTGCGCGAGGACCGCTCGTCGACAGGGACGAGTGACCAGTGACCAGTGACCTGTGACGGATACGAGCTTCTACTGGTTACTGGTTACTGGTTACTGGTCACTACTCACTGTCTACTGGCTCCGCCTCGCCCACATGCTCACGGCCGACGGCCCATCAGCGTGTCGGCGAAGGCATCGGCAACATCGAGGGCCTTCAACGTCAGTGAACGGACCCGGTCCAACACGCTGCGCCGTGGCGGCGGGGGCGTGGCCGTCGCGATGGCCGTGGGAGGAACACGCCCCGGCGGGACGAGGGCGCCACTGGGTTCCGTGGTGGGAAACTCATCATTCGGCATGCGTCAGCTCCTGCCTCGGAGGACAGCGAACAGCGGACGGCGAACAGCGAACAGCGAACGGTGACCAGTGACCAGTGACCAGTGACCAGTGACCAGTACGAGAAACCCGACTCCTGGTTACGGGTCACCGGTTACTGGATACCCCCTCACCCCTCACCCCTCACCCCTCACCCCTCACCCCTCACCCCTCACCCCTCACCATTCACACCAATCTCGAAAACCGCCGATTCACCCCGGGAAAATCGACCCCGTACGCGATGTAGGTCACCATGGTGAAGCCTAGCACACCGAGTAGAGTCCCGCGCGTCGGAATGGCGGGCCCAGGCGCCGGTGTCCAGCCAGCAGCCGTGAGCACGGCGCCGAACACCAGGGAACCGAGCGCCAGCCACTGATACAACCGGAAGCCGAGCCACACGGCGGTCTGCGGTTCGCCGCGGAAGTGCTCCTCGACAAATCGACCAACGCCGGTGAGCAGGAAGTACACCCCGACGATGAACTGGAGTCCCGCACTCAGCAGCCAGAGCCGGACGAGGATGGCCGTCACCAGCAGCATCCATCCGGCCGAATAGAGCTGCGTGGGATGGAGGGGCCGACCGCCGAGGGTGGAGAGCCGCGTGACGCGTGACCGCGGATGGTGATAGCGGATCCCCAGCCACTCAGGACATTCGGCTCCATGACAACAGCCTTGAACGAGGCATCGGCCGCGACCGATGGCCTGCGCCAAGGAGCCGCCGATGGCAAACGCTGCCCAGAGCAGCCACGCATCGGCACCCAACAGCGCCGCGACGACCACGCCGGCCATGGTGCCGAAGACGCTGCCGTAGTAACCGTAGGGCCGGAGGAGTTGCGACGATCCCTCGACCAGCTGCGCCCAGAGGGCCGCGCCGACCACGGAGGCCGCCGCCAGGCCGAGCAGTGCCCACGCCTGCGACGGGCCTGCGAGGGTGATCATGAGCGTCAGGCCGCCCAGCGACCCGGCGGCTGCGAAGAGCCCGTGGTTGATGCAACGCACCGGACCCACCGTCCACTCCTGCCATCCGTTGGCGATGCGTTCGGCGCCGTCACGGATCACGCCCCACACCTGCTCGATGCGCACAATCACGAGGGCCGTCAACAATCCGGCGAGAACATCGAGCACGGAATGCATGCCCGTGGTCACGCAACTCGCGGCGACCGCGAGCACCGACGCTCCCCACAGCACACGGAGGCGCGGCCACCGTCTCGTCAGCACCACGGCCGCGAGCACCGTCCAGACCACATGGAACGCGGGAAAGGCGGTGACCGGCTGATCGCGGAGTCGCTCCCAGCGCATCACCATCGAGAGGAATCCATCACCCGGCACCGGCTTCGCGGCGGCCACCAGGGGCAGCAGCACGTACATCGGAAGGATCAGCACCATCGCGAGCCAGCCACGCTGCATGAACCATCGAAGGTCTCGGCGCCTGGCTGCAACGAACGGAACGAGCAAGACGGCGGGATAGGAGAGCGCGTAGACCGCCTCGGTCCACGGCAGCACGGGCCACTTCGCATCCGATGGCAGCCAGGTGCTCAGCGCATCCGGCGGTGCGCCGAGCCACTCGATCGCCTGATAGCCAAGCAACCAGGGGAGCAGTACCAACGCAAACACCGAGACGCGGTCCCACACCATCGGGGCATCCTCGGTGGCCGGCGGAAGATGGAGGCGAGGCGGGTCCGCACGCGGTCCGAACCGGTTGCGCGTCGCCGCCGCCTCGAAGCCGACAACCCACGCCGTGGCCGACGCCGCGAGCATCGGCGTCACCACCCAGAGACCGCCGGGTGACTGCCACGCCAGCGAAGCACCTGCCGAGAGCAGTACGGCTCCCAGGTAGATCGGGTGCGACACCAGGCCATAGATGCCCGTCGTCACGAACTGCGCCGGCGGGTAGGGGCTCATCGGGAGTCCGCGGCCGTGCTGCCAGAGTGCAGCAGTCGCCCACACCATGCATGTTGCACCGAGCGCAGCCACCGCGAGTCCCATCACCGTCGCGTCAGGGACGGTGAGCGGCAGGTAGGCGTCGAGCCTCCCCGCCCAGAGCACGAGGCCGACGGGGAGCACCACCACGAACAGCGCCGCGTACGCCACCTTGCCAATGGTCATTGCCACGTGACGAGCTCGTGAATCACCCAGCCCACCACCGGTGGCCGCCCGGGTTGCGTAAGCGTCCCGCGAGAGAGCCAGCGCGTCTGGTGGAGGCGTGCGATCGGCGCCATCAATGATTGCAACGCACTGAGCGGAGCGAGCAAGCCGCCGACATGATCGTTGGTGATGACACGGGAGTCGTTCACGGTGAGTGTCACGCCATCGGGACACCCCACCGTGTGATCCGAGACCGTCGCCCGCTCCAGCCGAGCGCCATCCCGGAAGACATGCGTGATCGGGACATCGCCCTTCCAATCAATCCACGCCATCGAGACATCGGCCGTGACGAAGCGCCCCCACCGGATCGTGTCGGCCGGAACGCGCCAGGGCAGCATGGTGAGCTCGAGTCGCTCGACATAGCCGAGCCCCTCGAGCACACGATCACCGAGTTGCACGCGCATCGCGGCGCGAGGCAGCTCGGCGCACCAGCTGATCCGCCCCTGCGCTGTCGCCAGCAGTTCCTGCGTGACGGATGGAATTGTCCCGTGCCCATCGATGCGCACGTCGAGAGGCGCAGCAATCCAGCGAATCGCGGATCCATCGCGCGATGGTGGGGCGAAGTCGCGTGCACTGGTCTGCCACGGGGCGGCCGCCCCCCGTGCACCGGACTGCACCGCGGAAAAGCAGAGATGGAGACCGCCCCATCGCACCTCGCCCCAGTAGGCGATGGCGAAGGCACCGGCCTCAGTCACGACATCGAGATACCATTTCGTCAGCGAGAAGGACACGGGCTGCTCCGTGCGCGACGAGGCGGGGGGCCGCTGAAAAGCTACAGCGTAGCGCGCGTCAACCGAAAGCGGGTCACCTCAGGCCGAACGTTGAACCTCGCCCGGAGGAGATAGCCGACGCCGCGACTGATGTAGAGCTGCCGCCCCCCGCGGATCGCCACCTCGCCGGCCGCGTAACGCGGATTGTTCACCGGCAGGATCGGCGGCTCCAGGAAGGGCGGCTTGCACT
>Ga0154020_10007574_pt1 | contig 12665 bp, 11 predicted proteins | sample Klosneuvirus_201_FD_109709 | JGI IMG/M metagenome (GOLD analysis project Ga0154020, IMG submission 109709) | Active sludge microbial communities from wastewater, Klosterneuburg, Austria - Klosneuvirus_20160825_MG | ecosystem: Engineered > WWTP > Aerobic digester > Activated sludge | place... | reverse complement strand
ATTCACGCTGTCACGGCCGATGGCTTCGAACTCAAGACCATCCTCTTCGTCCTGGCTTCCTCCATCTTCTCTATCTTCCGCCCTTAGGTGGCAACTTGGGTTACTTAAGACACTTAATGAACAGAATCAAATTGCAGGATTGCTGTCAATGCGATGTAGCTGCCAAACGATTTCTGATCTTCCTACAGATGTACAGGAATCAATTAGCGACCTATTCCACTTTGCGTTCACGTTACTAACACCTCTGGGTATTCGAGATGTTCACTATCAAGCGATATATTCGGCCACAAAATACCATGTTTGTCCGTTTTGTGGTTGCGAGTATTTTGATGCACCCAAATCACGGCGTGAAGCCCTAGACCACTATCTGCCGGAAAGTGAGTACCCCTTCGCAGCTGTGAATCTATATAATCTTGTCCCCATGGGCAACAAGTGCAATTCCAGATATAAGATTGCTCAAGATATTCTTTGGGGAAAAGGTGGGATGCGCCGAAAGGCGTTCAACCCCTACAATCATTCAGTTGTACAGATATCTCTGGACGATAGTGAGCCATTTGCCGGAAAGAACGGCCAAATCCCTCGCTGGGTCATTGGCTTTGAGCCAGACTGTGATGAAGTATCGACATGGAATGACGTGTTTGAAATACGAGACAGATACGTCCGAGATGTATTGGATGATTCATTCAAAAGTTGGCTCGATGACTTTGCCAACTGGCATTGCTCAGTGCTTGCGCCTAGTGCCCCAAACGATATCTCTGAATTGACAGATTCTCTGGAGAGATACTTTGGCTATTTGGTTGAGTATGGCTTCAAAGATCGGGTTTTTCTTAAGGCTGCGACCTTTCGTATGATCCAGAAACAATGCCAATTGGGAAATCAGCGTTTGATCAATTTGATCAATAGGACCGTGCTTGGTCGATTGTCGCAAAAGGCACTCATCTCAAGCAACTCTGATCGCGACGCAGCTACTGTTAGGTCATTGTAGAAAGTAGAACGAGAATGGCAAACCAAGCGTCAACCATCGTCCAACGTCTCTGGAACTACTGCAACGTCCTGCGCGACGACGGCGTCTCCTACGGCGACTACGTCGAACAGCTTACGTATCTCCTCTTTCTCAAGATGGACGAGGAGCAAGTGCAGGAATATGACCGCGCAAGCCGTATCCCCGCTGCATACAACTGGCAGAGCCTCAAAGCACTGGATGGAACGGCGTTGGAAGACCATTATCGTGAGACACTGGCAGCGTTGGGAAAAGCAACGGGCATGATTGGCACCATCTTTCGCAAGGCGCAGAATCGGATTCAAGACCCGGCCAAGTTGAGGAGGCTGGTGACGCTGATCGAAGGCGAACGCTGGAGCGGTCTCGACATGGATGTCAAGGCCGAAATCTACGAAGGCTTGCTTGAAAAGAATGCCCAGGACGTCAAATCTGGCGCTGGCCAGTATTTTACGCCGCGCCCGCTGATCAAGGCGATTGTGCAGGTGATGCGCCCCACGCCCAAGGAGATCATCTGCGACCCGGCGTGCGGCACCGGCGGCTTTCTCACCGCTGCGCATGACTATGTCGGGCAGCAATACGCACCGCTGAGCCGGGCACAGCAAAAATCGCTGCGCAACGACCTGGTGCGCGGCTGGGAGATCGTCGACAACACGGCGCGGCTCTGCGTGATGAATCTCTATCTGCACGGCATCCGGCCCGACGATGACGACATTAGCCCGGTCACGGTCGGCGACAGCCTGCTGGGCAAGCCGGGCACGGAGTTCAGCATGGTGCTGACCAATCCGCCCTTTGGCAAGAAGAGCAGCGTCTCCATCGTTACCGAGAGCGGGGATACCAAGCAAGAAAGTAAGCCGATCGAACGCACCGACTTCTGGAAATCGACCAACAACAAGCAATTGAACTTCGTGCAGCACGTCAAGTCCATGCTGGCCATGCATGGCCGCGCCGCGGTCGTCGTGCCCGACAATGTACTTTTCGAAGGCGGCGCGGGCGAGACCATCCGCCGCAAGCTGCTGCACGAGTGCGATGTCCACACGCTGCTGCGCCTGCCTACGGGCATCTTCTACGCACAGGGCGTCAAGGCCAATGTGCTCTTTTTCGATCGCAAACCTGCCAACGAAACGCCGTGGACGCGCCATCTCTGGATTTACGATCTGCGCACCAACGTCAACCTGACCCTGCGCAAGAATCCGCTGACGGAGACGACGCTGGCCGACTTCATCGCCTGTTAAAACCCAGAGAACCGGCATGAGCGCCTGCCCACCTGGAGCGAACAGACGCCGGAGGGCCGCTGGCGGCGCTACAGCTACGAAGAGCTGGTCGCCCGCGACAAGACCAATCTCGACATCTTCTGGCTGCGCGACGATGGCGTCGATGACGGCGATGCGCTGTTGGAGCCGGATGCGTTGGCCGCGGCCATTGTAGAGGATCTGGCGGCCGCTCTGGAGCAGTTCCGCGAGATTGTGGCGGATTTGGAAGAAGCGTAGGCCGCGTGCGTTACAATAGAGGCAGCGAATCCGGTGAACAGGAGCAACATCATGGGTCTGAACTTTCCGCACCATCCCGATATTGCGCTGGCAAAGCCGCCGCTGGCCGAAGTGATCTGCCAGGTGCGTTTTCCGCCGATCCTGCGCATCGCGCGTGAGGAACCAAGCGAATTCCAGGAGCGCATCCGGGAACGCTTTCCTTTGCTCGACATCGAGCAGGGTGTCGTCGTCAAGTTGCCGGCGCCGGCCAGTGGCATCGCGCCATCTGCCGAAATCCCGCCGCGCGTCTTTCGCTTTACCAGCGCCGATCACCAGACATCGGTGTCGCTGGCGATCGACTTTTATGCACTCTCGACGCAGCGCTACACGCATTGGTCTGACTTTGCCGCGAATCTCGCCCTGGTGCAGACAGCAGTGGAAAGCATCTATCGACCAGCGTATGCCTCACGCATTGGCCTCCGCTACATTAACCGGTTCACAACGCAGGGAACGCAATGCGCGACAATGAGTGAGGTGCTTGCGCTGCTCCGACCTGAGTTGACTGCGCTGTTCCAGACAGATGCCTGGAGTCAACCAGCGTCACTTGTGACGCAACTCAACTTGCCGGACGATCAGGCCATGTTGACGCTGCGCACGGCATACAGTGAGTCGGCCGACGAGCCTTTCTTTTTGTTGGATTTTGACTACTACGAAGAAGGTAGCCTTGGCTTTGACAAACTGGTCGAACGATGTGACCGCTATCACCGGGTGATTTATAATGCCTTCCGCTGGAGTTTGCGTGAGCCAAGCCTGATAAGGTTTGGCCCCGCGGTGTAGACAAGGGCACGAAACCATGACAGTCGCACTGTCTTCCCATGCTCCTTTGTCACTGATCGAAGTGATGCAGGAGTTGATTTCGAATTTGAGACCAACTTCTGGCGCCCTAACGCCCAGCTATCGTCGCGCCGTAGAATCGGACGATCCATGGGACGGAACCCGAGCAATCGAGGTTACCCATCAACGAATGTATCATCACGCGTCTACAGTCGACATCAATGGGTCTCGCTTCGGCGACTTTGTGCCAGCCATCGGCGAGTTGTCTGCTCAATCAACCGCAACCGACAACCCGGACTACGGCATGGCTGCACTGGCGCTCGCTGCCGATAACCACGACGAACAAGCATTCTTGGCAGCCAGTGCGGCAATCGACTGGCGTCGACGCGATGCAACTGACTTTCTACAAGCCATTCAATGGGCATTGGCAGCAGGCGCGCACCGGGCTGCGGGAGTACTGGCTTTACGCGGGGCTGAGTCGCATCCTGCCGCAGACAAATTGCTGACCGCAGCCCGTGTATTGGCGCCGCAGACAACGCCTGCCGCGTATCAATCTGCCGATTCTTCCGTTGCCCTGAATCGAAGCTGGCTCAAGGCGCATAGAGGACAATATCGCGGACGTTGGGTGGCGCTATCCAACGGAAGCTTGCTGGGCAGCGCCGCTACCCTGGAAGAACTGACGTCACGCTTTGGGGTCAATCCGCAGATATTATACACGCGGGTATTCTGATGCTACGGCAGTTGTCAACAGGGGAAGCCTTTGCGACGGGCGCCGTGTTGTACGCCTATATCCCCGCCTCCGAACGAGAAGAAACACCACGTGTCACAATCGATATCCGTATTGGAGACTTGCAGACTTCGGCATTTGTTGATACCGGCGGTATCTACCTCATTTGCCCGCCAGAGGTTGCAGCCGCGCTCAATTTCGACCCAGTCGAGGCCTTACAGAGTGAGCAAGTCTTGTTGCGCGGTGAAATAGTGCAAGGCGCACTCTATCGGGTTCCGCTCACACTGCTTGCTTCGGAAGGTAACACCATCACGATCGAAGCGACCGCGTTTGTACCCAACCCGGCAACGACGCGGTCCAATTTTCCTTGTATTCTTGGGATGTATCTGTGCCTTGAGCGCCTACGCTTCGCCATTGATCCGCTCAAGGAGGTCTTCTACTTTGGTGAAGCGGCATAGGCTTGCCTGGCTGCGGCGAATCTTGCCGAGGTGCTTATACAATAAAAAGCAGAATCACTCCTCGACTGAGGTTGGGTTTTGTCTGCGTCCACGCTAAAATAGTCGGATGAACGTGTAAATTGGCTCCCACTTTGTGCGTTTTTATCGTTGCCGTAAAGCAGGCACAGCACGTTCAGAGCGGTTGACTTTTACTTTACTGATTTTCCATACTTATCTGGCTTGAGGAGAAAGCTCTATGCAAACCGACCTGCGCGGTCGCGACTACATCAGCGACATGGATTTTAGCAAGGAAGAGATCGACACCGTGCTCGACGTGGCCTTCCAGCTCAAGCGCGACCGGGCGCTGGGCGTCCCGCACCCGCTGTTGCGCGACAAGACGCTGGCGCTGCTCTTCTTCTTCAGCAGCACGCGCACCCGCTCCAGCTTCGAAGTGGGGATGGCGCAACTGGGCGGCCACGCCGCGTTTATCGACTCCGACACGACGCAGATCAGCCACGGCGATACAGCCAAGGAAATCGGCGAAATCTATGGCCGCTACTACGACGGCATCGCCATCCGCCAGTGTGACTGGGATTTCGGCAACCAGTACATCAACGAAGTCGCCAAAGCCAGCCGCGTGCCGGTGCTCAACATGCAGTGCGATGTCTACCATCCCTTCCAGATCCTGGCCGACCTGATGACGATCATCGAGAAGGTGGGCGACCCGCGCGGCAAGACCATCAACGTGAGTTGGGCGTACGCGAGCAGCTACCAGAAGCCGATCTCGGTGCCGCAAAGCCTGATCCTGCAGATGACGCGTTTTGGCATGAATGTGCGCCTGACCCGCCCGCCGGAATACAAATTGATGCCCGACATCGAGCAGCAGGCCAAGGACAACGTACGCAGACACGGCGGCAGCTTCGAGGTGCTCGACGATTTCGACGCCGGCTTTAAGGACGCCGATATTGTCTATCCCAAGAGCTGGGGCGCGCTGCTCACTACGTCGGACAACGCCGAGAGCGCGGCCATCGGCAAGAAGTATACGAATTGGATCACCGACGAGCGACGGATGGCGTTGGCCAATCCGAACGCTATCTACATGCACTGCCTGCCTGCCGACCGCAATATTGAGGTGACCGACGGCGTGATCGACGGCCCACAGTCAGTCGTCTACGACGAGGCGGAAAATCGTCTGCACGCGCAAAAGGCAGTGATGGCGCTGACGATGCGCTAACTGCACTTGCGCGATCCACGAATTTTCACAAAAAAGCACGAAGAGTCCTGACGATTCTTCGTGCTTTTTTGTGGCGTGCGCTCCTGACTAACTGTCCACATCGCACCGTTCGACGCCTTCGATCTCGAGGATTAAATCAGGCCCGAAGGCGCTGCTCGGCGTCTGATAGCCCGGCCGGGCCTGCCCAGCCAGCACCTTGCGCACGATCAGCAACGACGCCAATGCCGTGAGTGTGTAGCCTTCCGGCGTGCGCATTCGCGCTTCGACGGCATGACCGGCCTCATCCTCGACGCGACCCCACAACAAGCTGGCGCCGGCCGCACGCTCTGCATCGCTTGGGCCGGGCGCGCCGGCGCGGATGCGGCGCTTGATCAAGCCGGCGACGCCGGGTGCGCGCAGCAGCCAGCCCAGATGTTGGCCTATTTTCATCGCCTGCACTGTCGCGGGCGGAAAGGTCATATATACTTCGATGTCGGGAATGCCGGTGCTGTGGTAGGCGGTGGCGACATCACCCCACGGCATACAGACCGCGGGGCGCGGCCCTTTGCCAAAATCGATGGCGCGCGTCTTCCACGCGACAGGCACAGGCTTCAATTCGCCCTGCTTGCGCACTATGCCGCCGTCGCCGCGCACCATCGCTTCGACGCCCGTCAGCGCTGTTCCGCGCGAGATCTGGCCGAGCGCACGGATGCCGAGCAGCAGCCGCGTGGCTGATGGCAGCCGCCGCGCCAGGTGAGCGGCGAGACAATCCGACGGCGCGACATCGAAACCGGCGCCCGGCAGCAGCATCACGCCGGCGCGCTTGGCCTCGTCGTAGCGAGCGGCCAACGCTTCGAAGACGGCGATCTCGCCGGTGATGTCCAGGTAGTGCACGTGGTTGCGGAGACAGGCGTCTACCATCGGCGCGGCGGTATGGACAAAGGGGCCGGCGCAGTGCAGCACGACGGCCACCTCCTGCAAGAGCGCGTCGAGCGCGGTCGCGTCGTCGAGCGCGGCGATGCGGTAGGGCAGGTCAAGCCGCGCGGCGAGCGCGGCCACCTGTGCGGCATTGCGACCGGCGAGGATCGGGCGCATCCCCTGTTCGACGGCGATGCGTGCGATCAACTCGCCGGTGTAGCCGTTAGCGCCGTAGATGAGAAATTGAGTTTGCATGGATATTCTCCGAATAGACCACGGATAAGACGGATTTGACGGATAAAAACGGATATTTTGTTTTTAATCCGTGAGAATCCGCCTCATCCGTCAAATCCGCGGTCTATTGCTTGTTACGCTGCGGCGAATTTTGTGAGCATCTCTTCCGTTGCGCCTTCTTCCAGGCTCGTCAGCGGCGGGCGCAGGGTGAGCCAGTTGCGGTCGCCGCTGCGCGTCGCCAGGATCTGCTTGAGCGCGGGAATCGCGGCGTAGTCGCGCGTGGCGGCGCGGAAGCGGTCAAGACGCTCCTGCACCTCATCCGCGTTGGCGGCCAGATAGTTGTCGTAGAGAAAGCGGATTTTGTCCGGGATAACATTCGCCATCGCGCTGATCGTGCCGACGCCGCCCAGCCGCAGGTTGGCGAGCAGATAGCGCTCGGAGCCTGTAAAGATATCAAACTGAGGGAAGGCTTCGAGCACGGACTTCTGGTACGCCCAGTCGCCGGAGCTATCCTTCATGCCGACGACGGTGGCGGGGTAGGCGCTGAGCAGCCGTTCGATCACCGCCAACGAGTAGCCGACGACCGCGATCGGGGGGATGTTATACACGTATACCTTGAGCCGCGCATCGCCGACGCGCTCAATGACTTCGGCCACGGCGCGGAAGATGCCTTCGTCGCTCACCCCCTTGTAGTAGAAAGGCGGCAACATCAACACACCGCCACAGCCGAGGCGCGCGGCCTGCGCCGAGAGTTTCACCGTGTCGGGGATCGCATTCATGCCGACGCCGGGCATCAACTTCGCGGCGGGGACGCCGGCAGCCACCAGCGCCTCCAACATCGTCGTGCGCTCGTCCAATCCCAGCGAATTGGCTTCGCTGGTCGTGCCGAAAGGCGCCAATCCGGTGCAACCGGTCGCCAGCAGCTCTTTACAAAAGGCGATCCATTTCTCGGTGGCAGGGCTGAGATCATCGTTCATCGGGGTGAGCACAGGCGCAAATACGCCGTGTAATGTTCCTTGCATGATATTCTCCTAAAAGCTGGCTTTGACGGACGGCGCTGGAATCGGTATGATCGGGCGCAGCCGCTGATAAATCTACAGGTGCGTCCGTGTGATTGTAGCCGTTTGCCTTTTGCAATGCCAATCTTGAAGCCGGGTTCTCCATGACATTTCCGTTGATCCGGGTCGGTTTTGGGCTTCTCCCCGGCGACCCGTTCTGGGTGCTAGTGCGTGAAGCTGTGCAACAACGCGCTGAAACGCTAGGGCTGCTGTTGATTCCGGTCACGCTGCCAGGGCCGGACGCGTCGAGCGAAGTCCACCTACGTTTTCTTGACGATCTCAAGGCGCAGGAGATCGACGCGCTGATCAGCCATGTTTTTGGTGCGGCGCATCTTCTGGCCATCATCAACACAGGTATTCCGGTCATCTGCTCGGAGGATATGGCGTTGACCCACCCGAGCTTGGTCAGCGTACATGGGCTGGACCGCGCGGCGGTGATGGCGGCGGAGTACATTGTCAAACGCCTTGGCGCCGCCGGGACGATCCTGATGGTCGGCGCTGCAGATGATCATGTTTTGACAGCACAGCTACGCGTGCAAGGCTTCTACGGCGTCACGACGCACTATCCTGGCCTCCGCACTCTGCACGTTGGCGATGGCTGGCGCTATGAGATGGCCTATCAGCAGTTATTGCACGAGGCCGACCGGTGGACGTCGCAGGTTGGGGGCCGGATCGACGCGGTGTTTGGCCTCTCCGATTCGCTAGCGCTGGCGGGGCGCGACGCCTGCCGCAAGCTGGGGATTATCGATGACAAGACGATCATCGTCGGCATCAACGGCGACCCGCTGGCGATCGCCGCCATCGAGGCGGGGACAATGGACGCCTCCGTCGAGACCAGCGCTCAGGATTTGGGCTACAAACTCGCCGAGTATGCCTACCGGGCGGCTGTCGGCGAAGCGCTCCCCGATCACTTTCCCTACGCGTTCGAATTGGTGACGGCGGCCAACGTGGCGCAAGTCGCGACGCGCAAGCTGGTCTTCATCGCCGATCTGCCCAGCCGTCTGGTCGATGTCAATCGCCGGCTTGAACAGCAGCGGCTCGTACAGTTGGAGGCCAGCCTGGAGCTGAACCAGCGCGTCGGGCAGATCCTAGATCAGGACGAGTTGCTGACCACAATGACGGAGATCATCGGCGCGCGCTATACCTACGATCGCATCCACTTCTATTTGTGGTCACACAGTGACCGCACCTTGACACGGATGGAACGTACGGGCGCCGAGCACACAAGTGCGATCATCCCGCTGGCAGCATCCGGCCCACTCGGTCATGCCTTGATGAACAATCAAGGCGTCTATATCCCCGATACCGTCAGTAGCCAACGGTATGCACCCGATCCCCATTGGCCGGATGTGCGCTCACGCGTGATTTTGCCTGTGCGCATCGGCGGGCGCATCCTGGGTGTGCTCGATCTGCACAGCCAAAATCGCGCTGTGCGGAATCAGGTTGAACTGGACGCGCTGCAAACGCTGGCTAACGAACTGGGGGCGGCGATGCGCAACGCTCAACTTTATGCGCAGGCGCTCAAAGCGCGTGCGGAAGCAGTGCAAGCCAGTCTGCTCCGGTCGCGCCTGTTGGCAAATGTCAGCCATCAACTGCGTTCGCCGCTGAATGTGATCCTGGGCTACTGTCAGGCAGCCCAGACGACGCCTAATCCATATGGCGCTCCGCTGCCAGCCGAACTGCTGCATGACCTGAGCTATATCGAACGTAGCGGCGCCGACTTGGAGCGGTTGATCAATGACCTGCTGGATCTGGCGCTGGCCGAAACCGGCGCCCTACGCATTTTCCCAGAGACGATCGATCTGCGTCCCCTATTGGTGGGGGTCTTTGAGGCAGCGGGGCGGGCTTTCGGTGAGAGCAACGACGTGCGTTGGCGACTGCATGCGCCGACGCACCTCCCGGCGATCCACGCCGATCCGGTCCGGTTGCGCCATGTGCTGATGAATCTGCTCAACAATGCTGCGCGATGCACCGAGCGTGGTCAGATCGTGTTGGGTGCAGTTTGCCTGGAAACACAGGTGCATCTATGGATTCAGGACACAGGCTGTGGCATGACGGCGGAAACGCTGGCACGGGTTCGGCAGCATCGCCTGTCAGGCTGGGCGCATCCGCCGCATAGCCTAGACAATCAGGATGGGCTGGGATTGACCATCGCGCAGCATCTGGTGGAACTCCACAATGGCAAATTCACGATCGAGAGCGAACCCGGACATGGCACAACTTGTCATCTTTTTCTGCCATGGACGCATGACGCACCGTCTGCTGCGCAGACAATGGCCTCCCATCCGGTCGGCGCCCGCCAACGCAGCGATCCGCTCACACAACAGTTTGTCGAGCAGATTCGCAAATTTGTGGCAGAGAACTATACAACTCCCTTGACACGTGAGCAGATTGCTGCTGAGTTGGGCGTCACGCCGTCCTATGTCTCGCGCATTTTCCGGCAACAGAATGGGGTCGCCCTGTGGGACTATGTAAATACGTATCGCATCGACCGTGCACGCGAGCTATTAGAGCACAGTGATCTCACGATTACTGAGGTGGCGTTTACGGTGGGCTTCAATGATCCCGCTTATTTCAGCCGGGTCTTTCGCAAAGAGATCGGTAAATCACCCGCCGCTTATCGTTCCTCACGCTGAGCATCCAACTGAATCGATCTTGTTCCTAATTATCCAAGTTGTGTCTCTAATTGTACAAAACACTGCACATGACTTCGCTTATACTTCGATCACATAGGCTTTACTAAACAAGAACCATATCAGACCGAACTGGAACTTATTGTGTCCAGCAAAATTGCTTCGCTGTTATTGCTTGAACCTGATCGCGCGACCCGCCAACTCTACGCAAGAGAGTTAGGGAAGCGATGGCGCGTGGTTACCGTGGAGCGAGCATCTGAGGCGCTGGATATTCTCGCGACGGAAGCGATCGGTGCAGTCATCCTGGAATTTAGCGTCGTCGATGCCGACCAGTGGCAACTGCTGACTCAGATCAGACAACAGTTGGGCCATGCCACGCTGCCGATCATCATTTGTAGTGCGGTTGATGAGCGCGGCAAAGGCTACGAGTTGGGCGCCTCTGCTTATTTAGTGAAGCCGGTGTCTCCGCACCAACTTTCTGGTGAAGTGTCGCGGTGGATTGATGGTCAATTCAAGGCAGAAGGATCAAGGTGAGGAGGAACCCATGTCTGTACAAGGTCAGGCGGTTGGCCGCTCAAGCCAAAGCACAACGCAACAAAGTTGGGGCCGGCGTTTGCTCAACGGTGAGAGCTTCACGGCGCTTTTGTTCGTCCTGCCCAGTCTGATCGGCTTCATCGTCTTTTATGCGGTGCCGGCGGTGCGTGGCCTGTGGATCAGCTTTACCAACTGGGATTTGCTGCGCCCTGCTAAGTTTATCGGCATCGAAAATTACGTGAAGCTGTTTCAGGACAAGGAGTTCTGGAATGCGATGTCGGTGACGGTTTACTATGTGCTGCTGAACATTCCGCTCCAGACCATGCTGGCGATGATCATCGCCGTCATGATGTACCGGCTCACCAAGTCGATGCTCATTCGGGCGATGATCATCCTGCCCTGGCTGATGCCGCCGGTCGTGGTCGGCCTGATCTGGCTGTGGCTGCTCGATCCCAACATCGGCATCGTGAACGTGGCGCTCAAGGCGCTTGGCCTGCCTATGATCGCCTTTCTCGGCTTGCCGCAGTGGGCGATGCCGTCGATTGCCATGATCAACATTTGGGAATATGTCGGCTACACCGCGCTGCTGATCTTTGCCGGTTTGCAGTCGATTCCCGGTTCGGTCTATGAAGCGGCCAGCATCGACGGCGCTTCTGAGTCGCAGGCTTTTTGGAGGGTGACTGTGCCGCTGTTGCGCCCTGTGTTGGCCTTCGTTGCCGTGACTTCGGTGATCGGTTCGTTCCAGATCTTTGACGTCATCGCGATCACGACCAAAGGCGGCCCGGTGAACGCCACCAAGGTGCTCAACTGGTACATCTACGAACAGGCCTTTTCGCGCTTCAACATGGGCTACGCCACTGCCATCTCCATCATCCTGTTCCTGATTCTGATCTTTGTGAGCATGATGCAGATGCGCCTCATGCGGGCCGGCGAGTCCGACATGTAAGTGGCGGCAGTACAAGTAGCGGCAGTGTAAGCAACAGATGTGGAATCCATACCGATCGACAGTTGGGTGCGCTCCGTCGCAGGGTGCAGAAAGGTTCATCACGATGACAACTTCAGCTAGAGTGCAAGCGGCCTACCGCCCGAAACGAGCATTTCCCTGGGGCAAGACCTTTGCCTGGATGGGGATGGCGTTGCTGCTTTTTGTCACGCTCTTTCCCTTCTGGTGGATGATCCGCACCGCGCTCACTGCGCCTAAGGCGGTTTTTCTGGACACCAGTTCGCTGCTGCCGGTGCAGGCCACGTTGATCAATTTTCAGCGCGTGTTGGGGTTGGTCGATCCGCAGACGGCGATTGCGTTGGGTGGATCGGGGCAATCGATCAATTTCGCCCGCTCCATCGTCAACTCGATTATTGTCTCGGCATTAGTCGTGGCTGGACAGACAACCTTTAGCGCTATGGCGGCCTATGCGTTTGCCCGCCTGCGCTTTCCCTTCCGCGATAGTCTCTTTGCCATCTACATTGCGGCGCTGATGGTGCCGGCCATCGTCACGACGATTCCGAATTTTATTCTCATCCGCCAGTTGAATTGGCTGAACACCTTTGCCGGCATCGTGGCGCCGACCTTTCTGATGACGCCCTTTGCCATTTTCTTCCTGCGTCAATTCT
>Ga0154020_10007573_pt1 | contig 12666 bp, 8 predicted proteins | sample Klosneuvirus_201_FD_109709 | JGI IMG/M metagenome (GOLD analysis project Ga0154020, IMG submission 109709) | Active sludge microbial communities from wastewater, Klosterneuburg, Austria - Klosneuvirus_20160825_MG | ecosystem: Engineered > WWTP > Aerobic digester > Activated sludge | place... | reverse complement strand
TGCCAAGAGCTCCGCGGCCGGCAACGCCAGGACCACGCCGACGCAGGCCAGCCCGAGTCGCGCCATAGGCGAGCCCTTCACCGAGACCAAGACACGCGGCGCCGGATTCGTGGGAACCGCGTTGTGGGGGAGGGAGCCGGACACCGCTCGAAGGTGCTCCACCTCAGCTAATCATTCCATTAGAATGATGTGGATGAATCGTTCGCAGGAACTGAACAATCTGTGGAGCTACCTCCCAGCCTTCCGTGCCGTCGCCGAGACCGAGCACCTCCCGACCGCAGCCGCGCAGCTCCACGTTGTCCCCTCGGCGCTGTCCCGCTCGGTGAAGCTGCTCGAGCAGGCGGTGGGCACGGAGCTCTTCGTGCGCCGCGGCCGCCGCTTGGTGCTGAGCGCGCGCGGTCGCCTGCTGCTCGCCGCCGTCCAGCAGGGCGCGCTGGCGCTCGAGCGCGGGGTGGCGGCGGCGCGCGGCGGTCCCTTCGAGGGCGAACTGCGGATCGGGACCATCGGGGTGCTGACCAACCACGTCGTGCTCCCGGTCCTGCTGGAGCTGGCGCGCGAGCAACCGGAGCTGGTCCCCTCGATGCAGAACTGCCGTCCCACCGAGGCCAACCACCGCCTGGCCTTAGGAGGCCTAGATCTGGCCTTCTACTACGACGCGGTGCCGCTCGAGGGGATCTGGTGTGGTCGCTTGGGCGCGCTCACCGCCTCGATCTACTGCGGACGGGACCATCCGCTCTACAAGGTGCGCAAGCTCTCCGAGCGCGTGCTCTCGGAGCACCCCTTCTCGGCGCCTCAGCTCGGCGATCGCAACGTGCCCATGGACGGGTGGCCGGTGCACCTCGAGCGCAAGGTGGGCTTTCGGATCGAGCTGCTCTACTCGAACCTGGAGGTCGCGCTCTCGGGCCGCTATCTGACGGTGCTGCCCGACATCGCCGCGCGCCCCTACCTCGGGAGGAAGCGGCTGCGGCGGCTGCCCTTTGATCTGATCCCCGACATCGAGGTGTTCGGAGCCTGCCGCGAAGGCGAGGAGGAGGGCGCGCCGATCCGGGACATCCTGCGCCGGGTGGAGGCGCGGCTCTCACCGGGCTGAGGGTCGCTTCAGCGCTTCCCGGTCTCATCCGATATCCGAGAGGGCTCGATGAACACCTTCTCTTCGAGATTGGGGCTGCTGATGCTGACGCTGCTCAGCACCAGTGTCGGTTTCATGGAGCTATACTTCTCGTCGTATTTTGAGGCGCTCGCGGAGGAGGCTCTGGTCGAGCACGCGAATGGTCTGGCTGATCTGACCGCCTCCAGCCTGGGCGCCGCATTGGACTTCGAGGATCGGCAAGGTGCCGTCGCTCGGCTGCGGGAGTTCGCGGCGGTCTCCGAGGCGCTGCTGGCGGTGGCCTACGACGCGGAGGGCAGGGAGTTCGCGCGTTGGTCTCGTTCGACCCGCCAGGACGTCGACGCGCGCAGGGCCGCCGGTTTCACGCCAGATCGGCGCCTCTACCTCGCCAGGGTGCCGATCCCTGCCCGAGGGACGGGCGCAGGCGAGCTGGTGTTGGTCCTGTCCACCGCGGCGCTGCGCGAGCAGCAGCAGCAAGCCGACCACGTCGCGATCTGGGCGTCGGCCGCGGTGCTGGCGGTGGGTCTCTTGCTGTCGGTGCTGCTCGGGACGCTGTTGCTCAGGCCGATCAACCGCGTCACCGAGCTGGCTAAGCGGATCAGTGGCGGAGACCTCAAGAGCCGCGACGGCCTAGACCTCGAACGCAAAGATGAGGTCGGCACGATGGCCCGCGCACTCCACGGGATGCTGGAGCACCTCCTCGATGACCGTGCTCTGCTGGAGGCCCAGAATCAGGCTTCCAGCGAGGGGATCTTGGTCGCCCACGTCGACGGCCGGCTCCTCTCCTACAATCGGCGGTTCTGTGAGCTGTGGAGCCTTGGCGAGGCGGAGCTCAAGTCCACGGACCTCCCCGAGGTCCTACGGCGCCTCCGCGCGCTGGTCGTCGACCCCCCGGCGCTGCTCCAGGTCGACCTTGGCGAGGAAGCGGTGACGCAGGTGCCCCTGAAGCTGCTGGATGGGCGCTCCTTCCTAGGTTACCGCGCGCGCATCACTCGAGCAGATGAGGAGCGCTTCGCGACCGCCTACTATTTCCGAGATGTCAGCGAGCTCCGCATGGTCCACGAGCAGCTGGTCGTGGCGGATCGGCGCGCGTCCGTAGGGCGCCTCGCCGCCGGTGTCGCTCATGAGGTCAACAACCCGCTGACCTTCATCATGAGCAACGTCGACTACGCCATCGATGAAGTCTCAGCGCTGCCGGTGAGGACCAGCCTGGGGGCGCCGATCGTCGAGGCCCTCAGCGACACTCGGGCCGGCGCCGAGCGGGTGGCCTACATTGTACGGGCCCTGACCGAGCTCTCTCGCAGCGACGAGGGCCAGGTCGAGCCCGTCGAGCTCGGTGACTGCCTGCGCAAGATGTTGGCGATGGCCGCCCATGAGTTGAAGCACTGCGCTCAGGTTCGGACGCATTTGCTCGATCGTCCAGCATTGGTCGACGCCAATGCCGTCCGCCTCGGTCAAGTGTTCCTCAACCTACTCATCAACGCCGGCAAGGCGATCGCCCCCGGGCAGCACCAGACCATCGACGTCAGCCTAGAGGCGCGCGGCGACTCCGAGTATGCCGTAACGGTGCGGGACACCGGCTGCGGTATGAGCCCCGAGGTGAAGGCGCGGCTGTTTCAGCCCTTCTTCACCACGCGGAGCGCCGGTCAGGGCACCGGGCTCGGGCTCAGCATCAGCCTGTCGATCGTCCAGTCTTATGGCGGTTCGATCAGCGTGGAGAGCGAGCCCGGGAAGGGCAGCGCGTTTACGGTACGGCTCCCGGCCAGCCACAGCGCGCAGCCCCAGAAGCGCTCGTCCTCGCGCTCCGCCTGCGCTCTGCGGCTCCGCGTGGCGGTGGTCGACGACGAGGCCCAGGTCAACACCGCTCTGCGGCGCGCCCTCGGAGGGGAACACGAGCTCACGACCCTCGAGAACGGAGAGGAGCTCCTCGCCCGCGTGCGCGCCGGTCAGCGCTTCGACGCACTCCTATCAGATCTTCACATGCCGAGGATGAGCGGGCCGGAGCTGCATCGACAGCTCAGCGCGCTCGACCCGGCGCTGGCCGAGCGCACGATCTTCATGAGCGGTGGGGCGGTCACCGCTGAGGTCCGAGCGTTCATCGAGGCCAACCAAGAGCGCCTGATCCCCAAGCCGCTCGACATGGCCAGACTCAAGGCTGCTCTAGGCGCCTTCGCACCGCGCCCCGAGGTGTCCCGTGCCTAAGGCGAAGAGCAGTTTGGTGCAGCCTGGCGAGGCGCGGCAGACCGGAGCCGAGGCGGGCACCGCGAGCGCCGGAACTCGCACGGCCGCTATGGTGGCAACTCCTCGCTCCGCGGCGGCTCGGCGGGGTGCCCAAGCCTGGATCGGCGCCCTCCTCTTGGCCTGGCCACTGTCCGCCGCGCCCGCTGAGGTCGACCCCTTCGAGGGAGGTGGTCCGAGCGGCAAGCCTGTGGAGCTCGGGGAGGTCGAGCTGGAGGATTGGCTCGATCTGCCCATCACCAGCGTCAGCCTGACCGAAGAGCGGGCCTCCCAGGCGCCGGCCGCAGTCTTCGTGCTCACCGGTGATGACGTGCGTTCGTTTGGCTTCCGCACGCTGGCCGAGGTGCTCCGCGCCGTACCGGGGATCTTCATCGTGCCCGACTCGGCCTATCTGAACGTGGGGGTGCGCGGTCTCTCTATGCCGGGGGACCAGGTCACGCGCTTCCTGGTGATGATCGACGGACGTCCCGTCAACAACTCGGTCGGCATCGGACAAGGCTACTTGGAGCGCGAGCTGCCGGTCGCGCCGCAGGCCCTTGAGCGCGTAGAGGTCATCCAGGGACCGATCGGAGGAGTCTATGGGCCAGTAGCCTTCATGGGCGCAGTCAACTTCGTGACCAAGCGGAGCAGCGGGCTCGAAGCTGAGGCCCTGGTATCGGGTGAGCTCGGCTCCCGCGGGGTGTCCGGGGGTGAGCTGGCGTTGACGTTGACCCATCGCTACCAAGAGCTCGAGATCACGGCGCACCTCGGGGGCTATCGATCGCGCGGTACGACCTACCAGCTGCCCGAACTCGGGCTCTTCAGCGACCGCGCGGTGCCCCCGGGCGCATTGGTGCGGGGCGCCGACTGGATGAAGGCCGAGAACGCCTTTCTGCGGCTGGGGCTTCGCGGCCTCTCGCTGAGCGTCGGCTACTCCTACCGAATCCGCGACCTGGCCTCCGCCCCCTATGGGGCGATCGTCGGTGACCAGAAGCTCTACTACGCCAACCGGAGCTTCCTGAGTTCGCTGGGCTTTGAGAAGCGCTCGGAGCTCGTCAGCGCCCTCGTTCGAGTCGGCTTCGAGATGGCGGAGTACCAGGACAACATCGGGGCACTGGAAGGGAACACCGAGCGTCGCTACGAGGACGACTCCTATGACCGCTGGGCCTCCGGAGAGGCGCGCGTCACCTTGACGCCCGTCGTTGGCCTGCGCGCGCTGCTCGGAGCGAACGCGCAAGCCCACTTCACGCGGCAGCTCTACGGCTACGCCGGAGACGCCAAGTCGGACGTGCCTCTGAACTTCGCGACGGCTAGCATCTATGGGCTCGTGGAGTGGCGCGGTCTGAGCGATCGCTTGACGCTGCAGGCCGGCGCCAATTGGTACTGGAGCGAGCTGGCGAGCTCGCGACTCACGCCCCGCGGCGCGATGGTGGTGCGAGTCACCGATAGCACCACGGCCAAGCTGTTCGCGACTGGGGGCTTTCGGACACCCACGCTCTTCGAAGGCTACTATTCGGACGGGATATCCTTCGTTCCAAACCCCGGGCTGAAGAGCGACTCCTCCTTGTCGCTAGAGGCCTCCATCGAACAGCAGCTGGGCCGCTCATCCAAGATCGGCCTCAGCTTCTTCGACACCTCCTATGACAATCTGATCATGCAGCAGGCCACGGTCGACGAGCTGCTCGATGGGTCGCCGGGACTGAGCCCCGCCGACTTCACCTCCTCCTTCGGAAATCTAGCCTCCTTCGGCGTGGATGGGGCCCAGCTATACTTTGACGTGCGCCAGCCGCGCGTTCGGCTATGGGGAGGGGTCTCGGTGCAGGCCGCGCGCGACGTGAGCCGGCTCGCCGGCTTCGCCAATCTCACGGCGACCCTAGCGATCTCCACCAATCTGCCGTGGAAGCCTCTCTGGCTGTCGCTGAACGGGGCCTTGATCAGCCCTCGGTTTAAGCCCAACGCCGCGATCGTTCCGGGATCCTCGGAGGAGGTGCCCTGGGGCGGCACCTTTGGGATCAGCGCTCGCCTCACCTGGCCGGAGCTCCCCGGCTTCACTGTGCAAGTCAGCTTGCAGAACGTCTTGGGCTCGACGCTCCGTCATCCCCTGGCGATCGACTACGCGCCGCTCACCGAGTTTCCGGAGCCAGAGCTAGAGGGACGTCTGTCGCTAGAATGGCGGAGCTGGTGATGAAGCTCCGACCCTTCTCGCTCGGCCTGGTGTTCGCGCTCCTGGCGTCCCTGGGGCTCCCGGGCGCGGCTTGGGCCGACGAGATCCCCGCCCGAAATCAGGCCGTGCTCATGCTGAGGGTCCTCCTCTACGACCGGAACCTCGATAAGCGGGTGGATCGCGATGCGCTGCGGGTCTTGGTCGTGGTGCCGCCGGTCGCCTCGAGTGCTCGCGATAGCGGGCTCGAGATGGCGGCTGTGCTCACGCAATTGGCTCAGACCGCGGTGGTCGGCGGGCGCAGGATCGTCGTCGAGACCGTGTCGGCCGAGGGCTTGTACGCCGCGCTGACCAAGGGCCTGGTCGGAGCGGTGTATCTAGCACCGCAGCTGGCCGCGCCGGCCGCCGTGATCCAATCTACGCAGCGCGCTGGGGTCTTGTCCTTCTCGGGCGACCGTTCGGCGATCGAGGCGGGTGCGGTCGTTGGATTTGCCCGGCGCAGCGAGCGCATCACGCTCCTCATCAACCTGCGCCGAGCCAAGGAAGCCGGGGCCGACCTGGACTCGGCACTTTTGGAGGTCGCGCAGGTGAAAGAGGACTGAAGCCTGTACTATGCAGGAGTCCTGAAAGCGCAGCTCTCCACCACCGCCGAGCTCCTCTCTTCGCATCGCGACGTCCTGGACGCTCGGCCCGGCGGAGCAGCGCCTCCTGGTGCGCTCATCGATCGGGGCTGGGCAACGTGGCTCTCCGCACTCGGTGAAGAGGCGGTCGTCCGCTTCGAGGTCGAGGGGGCCAGCGCGCCCTGGCCTGAGGATGCGCCGCCGTCCCTGTCCCGGATGGGCGCGTGGATCGCCGAGGTCACGACGCTGCGGACCTTGGTCGCCCCCGGGCCCCCGCGCGCGCCCGGGCCGGGAGAGCCCGCCCGCAAGAGCGTCCAGATCGACGCCTTCGCTCGGCAGGTCCTCCCTCTGGCCCAAGCGGCGCGGCGGGTGGTCGACGTCGGCTCAGGTCATGGTCACCTCACCCGCGCCATCGCCGAGCGGCTCGTGTTGCCGGTGCTGGGTCTCGAGCGCGATCGCACCCTGGCCCGGCGCGCGGTCCAGCTCGCCGCCGAGGATGGACCCTCCTTCGCGGTTCGGGATGTGCTCGCCGAAGGGTTGCCGCTCGCCGCGGGAGATTGTGTGATCGGCCTCCACGCCTGCGGAGAGCTGGGCGATGCGATCGTACAGGCGGCCGCCGCATCCGGCGCGCACTCGCTGGCGCTGGTCGGTTGTTGCCTCCAAAAGCGCCGCTCGCCGACCCGCACCCCGCTGGCGGCCGGCGCCACCCCGGCGCTGCATTTGCCGCGCGAGGTGCTCGGGCTCAGCAACTTGAGCGCCCGCGATCAGGGCGTGGAGGCCAGCCGCGCCGAGAACCTGGAGGGTCGTCAGCGACGGGTCGCGCTGCACCGCCTCTTGGCCGCCCGCATCGGTCCGCTGCGCCCCGGCTCCGAGATCGCTGGCCTCAACCGTCGCGCCGCGCAGGGCTCTTGGGAGGCGCTGGCCCGGGCCGCGCTCGCTCGGCGGGGCTTGTCTCCGCCCACCGTCGCCGAGCTCGAGGACGCCGCTCGCTGGGCGGCCGAGGTCTATCCCGCGCAGCGGCGCTGGGCCATTCCGCGAAACCTCCTGGCCCGCGCGCTGGAGGTCTACGTGCTCCTCGATCGGGCGCGCTACCTCGAAGAGCACGGCTTTACGGTGGAGGTGGGGGTCCTGTTCCCGCCAGAGTTCAGCGCGCGGAACCTGGCCCTGCTGGCCCGGGGTCCATCAGCTGCTGCTCGAGGAAGCGCAGCTCCAGAGCGGTGAGGAAGGCGCGCTGCTCGTTGTTGGCGGCGCCGCCGTGCCCGCCCTCGATGTTCTCGTAGAGGAGGCCGTCGAGCCCGTACTCCTGTAGGCGCGCGAGCATCTTGCGGGCGTGACCCGGGTGGACGCGATCGTCCTTGGTGGAGGTGGTGAACAGCACCGGCGGCAGCTTCAGCCCCGGCTTCAGCTGGTGATAGGGCGAGTAGCGCTGGATGAAGGCCCAGTCCTCGGGCCGATCTGGATCTCCGTACTCCTCCATCCACGACGCGCCCGCCAGGAGCAGGTGATAGCGCTTCATGTCGAGCAAGGGCACGCTGCACACGATCGCTCCGAAGAGCTCGGGGCGCTGGGTCAACATCACCCCCATCAGGAGCCCGCCGTTGGAGCCGCCCATGATCCCGAGGCGCCGCGGGGTGGTGATCTGGCGGGTGATGAGGTCTTCGGCCACCGCGATGAAGTCGTCATAAGCTCGTTGGCGGTGCTCGCGGAGGGCGGCCTGGTGCCACGGCGGACCGAACTCACCACCGCCCCGAATATTGGCGAGGACGTAGACCCCACCCTTCTCCAGCCAGCCGGGGCCGATCGAGCTGAGATAGTTGGGGGTGAGTGATACTTCGAAGCCCCCATAGCCGTAGAGGATCGTGGGCGCGGGCTGAGATAGTTGCTCGGGGGCCACGAGAAAGTAGGGCACCCGCGTGCCGTCCTTGCTGGTGGCGAAGCCTTGACTCACTCGGTGACCAGGGGCCTCGAAGAACCGGGGCAGAGATTTCAGGAGGCCGGCCTGGTCTTCGGGGCGGCCGGCTGGGCCTAGCTCAGCCAAGGACAAGCGCTGGGGCTCGAGGAAGTCCGCGGTCGTTTGAAAGTAGGCGTCGGAGCGCTCGCTGTCGAAGGCGCTGACGACCACCGTGCCCATGGTGTTCCTCAGGAGCGGCTCGCGGGTCCAGGGGCCGGCGCTCGGCGGTGGCCTCAGCACATAGAGGCGGGCGCGCACGTCTTCGAGCTCATTCAAGATCAACGCGCTCTTGGTGGCGGTATAGGCGTCGAGCGACTTGTTCGGCGCGGGCACAAAGAGCGCCTCGAAGCCACGATCTCCAGCGAAGAAGGCGTCCCAGTCGATGGCCAGGAGCGCTCCCGCGGGGAAGGTTGTCCCTCCGGCGCTCCAGTCGGAGCGGAGGCTCAGGAGCATCCAGCGGCCATAGGCGCTCACGCTCGCGTCGTCCGGCTTCTCTACGGGAACCAGCGCGCCGCTCCGCAGCCAGAAGGTCCGGTTGCTATAGAAGCTCAAGGAGCGCACGACGAGGTGGCGCTCGATCCCCTGGCTCAGCAGGCGATCGGCGCTCACCGCGACGTCGCCGCTGTCGCCCTCGTAGATGGTGCGCGCTTGCGCCAGCGGCGTACCCCGCTGCCACAGCTTGACGATGCGCGGGTAGCCCGAGCTGGTCAGCGACCCAGGCCCGAAGTCGGTCCCCACATACAGGTGATCAGGATCGACCCAGGAGACGTCGGTCTTGGCCTCGGGCAGCACGAAGCCGTCCTCAAGGAAGCGCTTGGCGGCGGGATCGAACTCTCGAACGACGATGGCATCGCCTCCGCCGCGAGAGAGCAAGAAGAGGAGCCGATCGTGGCTGGGTCTCAGCCAGGCGCTGCCAGCAAAGACCCAGTTTTCTCGCTCCTCCTGGGCCAAGGCGTCGAGGTCGAGGACGGTCTCCCAGGCGGGGCTGGGCCCGCGGTACTCCTCCAAGGTGGTGCGCCGGATCAGCCCGCGCGGGTGCTCTTCGTCGGTCCAGAAGTTGTAAAGGAGGCCGGCGCGCTGGGTGACCGCTGGGATCTTCTCTTTGGAGTCATAGATCGCGCGCAGGCGCTGCCGTAGGGCCTCGAAGCTCGGTCCGGCCAGCTGCCCGATCGACCGCGCGTTCTGGGCGCGAACCCAGTCGAGCGCGGGCTCTGCCTCGACCGCCTCTAGCCACGCGTGAGGGTCAGCGTCCTGGTTCATCGAGGCGCAGAATAGCCGCTCCAGTCCCGTGCCGCGAACTCAGGTCCCGCCGTTGTGGCAATACTGGCAGCTCCCCGCGACGCTCCCGGCCAGGAAGTAGTTGGGCGGATCGCGCTCCGCGGCCTGGCGCGCCAGCTCGAGATCGGTCCGGAATTGCTGATAGCCGCTGTCGAGCAGCGGGTGGTTGGTGCGCGCCCCGACCGGGTCGACGTCGCTGAGGACCTTCTCCATCTCCCCCAAGATCCGCACGACGACGATCCGGCGCTCGGCGCTCTCGGTGCCTTGCCGCAGCTCCGCCTGGAGCCGCTGCGACTGCTCGGCCAGGTGCCACATCGTGGTCCGCACGGAGGCCTCCGGCAGGTACTTGAAGTCCGGGGGATAGGTGACCTTGCGGACCGCCGCGGCGCTGGTGCCGCAGGCCGCGACCAGGAGCAGAGAGAGCACCAGGTTGCGCATGCCCAAGGAGATCTGCAAACCGCTGGCCCAAGCCAAAGCGCCGGCCGCACTGGGCCCAGGCGCTGCAGCTGACACCAGGGGGTAACGGCGCAAGAATTTCAGGGCCTGCGCGCCACGGCGCCAAACATCATGGGGATGTTCACTTCGCCCGGCGGCGCTCCAAAGCGATTGCCAGGCAGGGGAGTCATCGTCGGCACGAAGCGACAGCCGTTGCTGTAGGGGAGCTCGACATAGCGCTCGAGGACTAGACCCGCGTCCAAGATCGCGGTGAGCACGTCCGCCACCGTCCACTGCCAAGCGGCGCTCGGGTGCGGGTTTTGGAAGCCCTGAATGCCCGGCGCAAAGCCGGACGGCGTGAGCGCCTCGCCCGAGTCCGCCACGTAGTCCCCGATCGGCTCGTCGAAGACGTGTCCTGGGTAAAAGTAGGGATCGCGCGGCTTCCAGTCGGGTCCGATGGAGGCCAAGAGCGGATGAAACTCTAGGAACACCAGGCGCCCGCCCGGGACCAAGGCGCGCTGCACGCCGGCCGCCCAGGGCTCGAGCGCGCTCAGCCAGCCGAGGAAGCCGTAGCTCGAGAAGACGACGTCAAACACCGGCGTCACCGTCTTCAGCCACTCGAAGGCCTCCGATCGCACGAAGGTCCCCGGGATCCCGCTGTCCGCGGAGAGCTGCTGGGCGAAGCGGATCGCCTCATCGCTGAGGTCGACGCCGACGACCTCCGCCCCAAGCTGGGCCAGGGAGAGCGTGTCCTGACCTGAGTTGCACAGGAGATGAAGCAGCCTCTTTCCCTGGAGCTCACCGAGGAGCGCTCGCTCGTCCGGAAAGAGCGTCGAGCCTCCGCGCCGGAGAAAGCCGGCTTGATCGAGCTTATGGCTGTTGTGGGCGAGCGTCGCGGCGTTCCAGCTCCGCCGGTTCTGCTCGTGGTGATCGTCGCTCATGCGGAGCGCAGGTTACTACGGCCCGATGATCCGATCGCCCATCATGCGCTTCAAAACCGCACCCCCGCTCCGACCGCCAGCGATAGCGCGGCCAGGTTTCGCAGCTGCCCGTCCAAGACCAGCGGCAGATAATGGCCTCGGCCTCGCAAGCTGAGCTCGAGTCGACCCAGGCTAAGCGACGCGCCCAGCTCCACCCCGGGGAGGAGCGCGCCCGCGGACTGCACCTCTTTGAGCGCGGCGGGACCGATCGCGCGGATCAAGATCAGGCAGGCTAGGTGCGGACCCACCGACAGCCGCAGCGGGCCGAACGCCCCGGCCCATGACGCCTGGAGCCCGAGTTCGATCGCGGTGAGCTGCTGGGCGATCTCCGCGCCCCCGCTCGGCACAGTTTGGCCCGCGGTTCCGAGCCCGATGTTCGCGCCGAGGTCGAAGCCGGGCCAGGGGGTGTCGCGGGCTATGAAGGAAGCACCCGCTAGAAGCAGCGGACGCGCCAGTCCGTCGCTTGCGCTGGGCGCCAGAAACCCGATCGCGCCGAGCTCGACCGCCAGCGCGCGGTGGTGCTCCGCTCGATCCAATAGGACATCGGCGGCCAGACTGTCTCCGGGCGCGAGTTCGATCTCCTCGGTGACCAGGATCTCGCCGCCCGGCCGCGCCACCGTCAGCGCGCGCTCCCCCGGCTCGACCGCGAAGCTACCCGGAAATACGCCCTTCTTTTGGCCGTCGACGAAGAGCTCGAGGCCCGTCAGGCCGAAGCCATAGCCGCTAACCATGGGCCGGCCGATCGCGGCCACGGACCCGGCGAGGATCATCGGATCGGCTCCGGCGCTGGTGGCCTGTACGGTCGGCACCTGCCGCCCTCCGGAGAAGGCAGAGGTCCGCGCGCGCGCGTAGTCGTGAGCCTCGGTGGCGCTGACGGCGCCGTCCCCATTGGCGTCGGCCATAGTGCGCAAGGCCTCCACGAAGTAGTGGGTGTACACGTCGTTCTCCAGCCGATCGTCCTCGCGGGCGGTCTGGCCCACGTCCGCGGCGGAGAGCACGAGGCTGGTGCTGCTGATCAGCTCCAGGGGAGTCGGACCTTTGGCGCCGCGCAGCTGGGCCATGACCTCGGGCGGGAGCAACGACTTGCCGGAGCCGCTGCTGCAGGTCGCGAGGATCAGCGTGCGGCGCTGAGCGGGGAGCCGATCGAAGCGCTCGATCAGGTCATCGACCGGGATCCCAGTGCCGATCAGATCGCTCGGCTTCGTGTCGCTGGCCACGAGGATCCGGACCAGGCCCCGCACCGGATCTTGCGCCAGCGTGCCAAACGTCGACACGTACAGGACCACCAGATCTTCTTCCCGCGGCGCACGCTGGGCCAATCGATCGATCTCACGGAGGATGCTACGCCGATCGGTGTGGGCATCACCTTCGAGGACCCGCACTTCATCGAAGCCTCCGACGTCCTCGGCCTTGAGCGCTGCGCTGAGATCACGCGCGTCTTTGGCCGCCCAGCTGAGGCTCGGCCAGAAGCGCTCACTGAAGCGATCGACGCCGATTACCAGCGCGACGCGCCGCGGCTTGGCGCGGGCGTTGAGTTCGGCCGCGCTGAGAAGGGGCAGAGCACCCTTGGCGCGCGAGGGACCGCTGCAGGCGCTTAGCGCGAGCGCGATCAGCACGGCCAACGCGCGGGCGATCAAGGGACCTCGACCTCTCCGCTCTCGAACTCAGCCGCAGCGCGAAGGCGCAATAGGCCGCGCTCCTTGACTGGCCAGCCGAGCACCACGCCCTTGGACGATAGCACGTGCTCGCCGCGCGGCAGGCAGGTGGGGGCGTCGTCGACTCCTTCGAGGTCGCGTCTGAAACACATTGCCAGCTGGCGCCCCTCGCGCTGGGATGTGGGCCATGAGCGATCTCGCTGCCGCCCGCGCGCAGATGACGCTCTCATTGGCGTTTCACATCCTCTTCGCGGTGGCCGG
>Ga0154020_10007572_pt1 | contig 12666 bp, 10 predicted proteins | sample Klosneuvirus_201_FD_109709 | JGI IMG/M metagenome (GOLD analysis project Ga0154020, IMG submission 109709) | Active sludge microbial communities from wastewater, Klosterneuburg, Austria - Klosneuvirus_20160825_MG | ecosystem: Engineered > WWTP > Aerobic digester > Activated sludge | place... | reverse complement strand
TCGACGCCGTGAGCCTCGCATGCGCGTGTGAGGGACTTCGCGGCTTCACCCACTCGGAGCACTTTGTCGGGAGGTGCGGGACAACCGAGCGCAGTTTCGGCGGTTTGCGCGATTTTCTCGTGGGCAGCCTGGAGTCGTTCGAGCAAGGTTCTGGCGGCGGGGATAAGGGGAACTTCCCTGTCCGCCGATTCGGTCTTGCTTCCGCGAACGCGCAGAAAGCCCCGGTTGAAATCGACGTCCGCCCAGGTGACGCCCCTCGCTTCGCTGAGCCGGCATCCGGTGTAGGCGAGAAAGCGGCAAAAATCCGCGGCATCGCGGGAAAGCCGGCCGCCGCCGCTTTCGATCTCATTGAAGATTTCGGTGAGTTTTGCGGATTCCGGCAGATTTGGTTTGCGCGGTGTGCTCTTCAGTTTGATGCCGCGAAGGCGCAAGGGATTGCCACCGAGTTGCCCTTGCTCAACGGCGATATCGAGCAGACGGCAGAGGGCATCGATGCACTTGTTGATCAGCGAAGCGGATGAACCGTTGTTCCTCGGGGTCGCACCTTTGGCACCGGGGGGCAAATGTCCGGTGCCGTCTCGACTGATGCGATTGCGCCACTCGATGACGGCTTGTCGGGAGACTTGTCGGGGTGTCAGATGTTCAAAGCCGGGCCAGGTCTTGAGGATGGCTTGAACCTCCTCACGCAGCCGGCGGCGGGTTTCGGGCCTGATGCCGACGCGGTCTTCGATACGCTGTTGATGGAGGTGTACCAACGCGCCCATGGTCGCATCCCCGGACACCACGTGGGCGGCGGACTGCCGCAGCCGCTCGATTTTGGCGCGCTCATCCGCGAGGCGGATTTTCGCGACCGTCCAAACCTCCGTCTCCAGGTTGACCCATTTTTGTTTGCCCGCCAGAGTGAAGCGGCCGTAGTAACGGCCGCTTGCCATGTTCCTTAACAGATTCGGTTCGCGGGTTGTCTCCCACGTTTGCCTGCTTTCGTTCATTTTCACAGTTGACGTGTAGAAAATGGGTGTAGAAGGTATTTGTGGGAACAGAAATTAACGACATAAGTCGTTGAACAGTAAAAGTCGGACGCTTAGCTCAGTTGGTTAGAGCACGTGCTTCACACGCACGGGGTCACAGGTTCGAGTCCTGTAGCGTCCACCATCCACTCGGTTATGCCTGGGAGTGAACGGGGGCGGTCGAGGGGTGTTACAGCGAGTTTTGCATCGTGGCTACCCCTGATTATCGTCCGGCGCGGGGGCTTGCGTTGCAACCTTGCCGGTCGCAGGCTGTCAGGTGGTGGCTGGTCGCCCGGGTCCCCCCATGTCAGGTGGGATGTGCCCGAAGAGCCGTCCGTTTCGAAAGGTGAGCTGCGGATGACGGCGATACACCGTGAATCTCGCTATTTTTATGTCACATCCGGTCATTATTCAGGGAGGTATGGGTGTAGCCGTCTCCAATTGGCGCCTTGCACGTGCCGTGGCGCAATCCGGAGAGATGGGGGTCGTTTCAGGCACCCTCCTCGCCGTGATCCTCGCCCGACGTTTGGGGGAGGGTGATCCCGAGGGGCACATGCGACGGGCCTTGGCGAATTTTCCCATCCCCGGGGTCGCTCAGCGGGTGGTCGATGCCTACTTCATTCCCGGCGGCAAGGATCCGTCGGTGCCCTTCAAGGGTGTCCCCATGCCGACTCTTCCGCTGAGCGCCGCGCTCACCGAACTCACGGTCGCTGCCAATTTCGTCGAAGTCTACCTCGCTAAGGAAGGCCACCCCGGACGCGTGGGCATCAATCTTCTGGAGAAGATCCAGCTGGCGACCTTGCCGTCTCTCTACGGTGCAATGCTCGCCGGCGTCGACTACGTGCTGATCGGCGCAGGGATTCCCCGGTCGATTCCGGGTGTGCTCGATCGACTCGCCGCGGGAGAAACCGCCGAGTTGAAGATCGATGTCGAGGGCGCTCTTCCCGGCGAGGAGACATTTTCTCGTTTTGATCCTCGCGAGTTTGGCTGCGGAACCGCCAGGCCGCTGTCGCGACCCCAGTTCCTCGCGATCGTGTCCTCGGCCACCCTGGCCATGACCTTGGCCAAGAAATCGAATGGAAAGGTGGATGGTTTTATTGTCGAGGGTGACGTTGCCGGTGGGCACAACGCGCCGCCCCGGGGTGCGATGCAGCTCGATGCACACGGCGAGCCCGTCTACGGGCCGCGCGATGTCCCCGATCTCGAAAAAATCCGCGAACTCGGGCTGCCTTTCTGGCTCGCGGGCGCGCAGGCCCGACCGGAGAAACTCGCTTCGGCCTTGCTCCTGGGTGCCACCGGAATTCAGGTGGGCACGGCCTTCGCCTTCTGCGACGAATCCGGAATTGAGGACGGGCTGAAGAAAGAAGCGATTCGTGCAAGCCGTGATGGCACCGCCCGCGTCTTCACCGATCCGGCGGCTTCACCCACCGGTTTCCCTTTCAAGATTCTCCAACTGGAGGGCACGCTGTCGGACGCTGACTGTTTCGCGTCGCGGGAACGGATCTGCGACCTCGGTTATTTGCGTCAACTCTATCGCAAGCAGGATGGTGGGCTGGGGTACCGCTGCGCTGGCGAGCCGGTGGAGGATTATGTGCGCAAGGGTGGAAACGCGGAGCAGACAATTGGCCGCAAATGCCTGTGCAACGGTCTGGCCGCCACGGTGGGCATGGGACAGGTGCGTCACGGCGTCCATGAGCCGTACTTGGTCACCGCGGGCAATGAGGTCTCCGAGCTGGGTCGACTGGTCGAAGCCGGCCGTGATCACTATGGAGCGGAGGATGTCATCCGCTATTTGCGTGGAGCCCGTGACTGACCGATTGGGTGGTCCAGCCACCTTTTGACGCCCGCCCTGTCGAACCATGCGGCAAGAATCCCGAGCTCTGATCGGGGATGAATCTCCGGCAGCCCCGCGGACGCTCCTGGCGCTGAGGGTCTATACGCACGGAGAATTCACGGCCAACTGGGTCACGCACGGCGTTGGCATTGGTTTGAGCGTGGTGGGGCTGGCGCTCCTGGTTCTGGCTGCCAGTCGGCGAGGGGACGCCTGGCATCTGGCCAGCTTCACGGTGTTTGGTCTGGCACTGATTCTCCTCTACACCGCCTCCACCGTCTATCACCTGGCCCGCTCGGAACGGTGGCGGGGTTTCTTCCAGAAAGTCGATCACGCGGCGATCTTTCTGCTCATCGCCGGGACATACACGCCTCTCTTGCTCACATCGTTGCGGGGGCCTTGGGGTTGGCCGCTCTTCGGGGTCATCTGGGCCCTTTGCGGGAGCGGCGCCGTGCTGCAATTCCTCCCCGGCGAACCCCTTCCATGGATGAAGTCGACCCGGATCTATCTGGCTGCTGGCTGGTTGATCGTCGTCGCCCTCGTGCCCTTGGTCTCCAAGTTCCCGATGGGCGGTCTTTTGCTCCTGTTGGCCGGTGGTCTTTGCTACACTTCCGGAGTGGTTTTCTACCGCTGGCATCGGCTCCCCTACCACCACGCCATCTGGCATCTGTTTGTGCTGGGCGGCAGCGCGTGTCACTTTTTCGCCGTGCTGCTGTTCACTTTACCGAAAACGATGTAACCAGTTGCGTGTGACAGCGGATGATCTCACTCCCGGCTGAATCTCCAAAACAATTCTCCGGGGAACGACTTATCCATGAGACGGATTCATTCAGCGGAATAATTCGCGTTTCATCCAATCGATGGATTTGTTCTCCCGATGCAAAAGACGAAAAAGTCCGTCGCGAAGCGATTCAAGCTCACCGCTACGGGCAAACTCATGCGGCGTACACCGGGTTTCCGGCATCTGCTGGCCAATAAGAGCACCAAGGCGAAGCGCCGTGCCAGCCGTGACAAACTCGTTGCACCAGGGCATGCCGCCGCCCTGAAGCGATGCCTTCCCTTTGGACTGTAGACGCCAATCACTTCTCAAGAAAAATTTCACCCGCTCCGATGACGGCGCCCACTTTTGATGTCACCCTGCGTGTTGGTTGCAGTCTCGCTTACGAGTCGACCGGCACGGCGACCGTTCTGCTGAATGTGCAGCCGCGGCCCGACCGCAACCATGCGGTGGTCTTCGAGGCGCTGACGCTCGGCGACAACCTGCCTGCCAGTGAGTTCAAGGACAGTCATGGCAACCGGGTCTGGCGGGTGACACTGGCACCGGGCACGAATCTGTTCCGGCATGATGCGATTGTCGCGGTCTCCTCAGGGCCGGACAACCATAACCTTCCGCCTTCCCTGCCCGTTTCTCCGGATCACCTGCCGTCGGAGTTATTTCGTTACATTTTGCCCAGCCGGTACTGCGACTCGGACAAACTGAACAACTTTGCCTGGGAGAAGTTCGGACATGTGGCGCACGGCCTGCCGCGGGTGACCGCGATCAGTCAGTGGGTGCATGATAACCTTGAATACCGTTACATGTCAGGACGGGCCGATCTATCCGCGTGGGACATTTTGCAGCGGGGCTACGGGGTTTGTCGGGACTTCGCGCACGTGGTGATCGCGTTAAATCGAACCTTCAATATACCGGCCCGTTATGTCACCGGCCATCTCCCGGACATCGGATTCCCCGATCCGGACAACCACATGGATTTTCACGCCTACGCCGAGGTCTATCTCGGCGGACATTGGTTCACGACGGACGCGCGGTTCCATGTTCCGCGAATCGGGAGGATCAAGATTTCCTGCGGCCAGGATGCCGTTGATGGAGCCTTTTCGACGATCTACGGAGCCGCCACGCTCACCTATTTCCAAGTCTGGGCCTACCAGGTCGCACGTGGCACGGTGGGCGTCGGGGATCCGTTGGATTTTTCCCGGCGCCTCGACAATCAACTGATCGTTCGCACGGAGGAGCCTTACTCCGTCGACCAGAGCTAGTCCGGGGGCAGTTGCCTGCTACCGGTTTGCCAACTCTTCCGCCGTCGCCAGCACATACCCGATCTTGCCCTCGGCGATTTCGCGCAACGCGGTGTCTTCCGGGGAGAGTTTTTCCAACGACTCGATCAGTGGCCGGTATCCGCGACGGAGTTGCTTTACCCGGCGGGAGACCACATTCACGAGGATGTTTGGATCGTCGATGACCTTCAGGGCGTTTTTCAAGTAGTCGTCTCTCATGGGTGGTGTGGGTTGATCACGAGCATGATGGCCATGCTTGTTTTCGGTTGAAGGGACAGACTAAGCCCACTTCGAACCGAACGCGACGTCTAACTGCCGCCAGTACTCGGTTGAGAGGGCAAGCTGTTGCGCGGACAGTCCCTTAGCTCAGTTATTCGGCAGTCAGGCTTAGCCCCGCTGGATCCACTGTCGATGCACGGAGGGAATGTCATCCAATAGCTGACGGGTGAACGGACTCGTGGGATTCTGGGTGACGGCGTCGGGCATTCCTTGTTCGACGATCCGGCCTTCGTGGAGGATGAAAATCCGGTCGGAGACGTAGTAAGCGAGCCCGATGTCATGGGTCACGAAGACGATCGTCATCTTGAGCTCCTCCTTCAGCTTCATCAGGTACTCGAGGATGCTCGCCCGGCTGCAGGCATCGACCATGGAGGTCGGCTCGTCAGCGATCAGGACTTGGGGACGGAGGATGAAGATCCGCGCAAGCAGCATGCGTTGCATCTGCCCGCCCGAGAGTTCGAACGGGTATTTACCCTCGATGTCAGGTGGGCGAAGATTCACCGCCAGCAGAGCCTGGTCGATTCGATCCTCCATTTCCTCCTCGGAGGGGCGTTCCAGGAAGAGGCGGAACGAGGCCTTGAGCTGCGAGCGAATCGTGAAGAATTGGTTGAAGGCGGCGTAGGGGTCCTGAAACACCGCCTGGACCTGCCGCCAGTGCTCGCGCGGATCGCGCCGGGCATCGATCGGTTGTCCCCGGTAGAACAATTCTCCGCCCGTCGGCTTCTCGAGCCGGAGCAGCATTTTGGCAAGGACGGTTTTGCCGCAGCCGGATTGGCCAACGAGGGACACGATCTCGCGTTCGCGGATCGTGAAGGTCGCCTGGTCGACGGCTAGGCGCCGCTTGCGTCCGTGACCGAAAGCGCGGGACAGGTTCCTGGCTTCGAAGCAGGGAGTTTCACTCGGCATAATGGCACCTCACGAGGCGGTTTTGGACGCTGCGCAGGACCTGGTCGCGTTCGCGACAATCCGGTCTCGCGACCGGGCAGCGAACGGCAAACCGGCAACCGGCGATCGGTTTGCCGAGGTGAGGCGGGGCGCCTTCAATGGCGACGGGCTTCCGCGCTTTCTGGCCGGGTTCGGCGCTGAGCATCGACCCCATCAGCGCCTTGCTGTAGGGTTGACGGCCATCAAAAATCACCTGCTCGGTGGTGCCCATCTCGACGATTTGGCCGGCATACATCACCGCAATCCGGCTGGAAACATGCCGCAGGAGCGGGAGCTCATGGGTGATGAAGATCATGCTCGAGACAATACCTTCGTCGAGCAGGTCAAAGAGCAGCCGAATCACCGCTTTTTGTGTCGAAACATCGAGGGCCGAGCTGGGTTCGTCGGCGATCACGATCTTGGGGTTCAGCAGGGTCGAGATCCCGATCACCACCCGCTGTTTCGTCCCCGCCGGAAGCTGGACCGGGTAGGCATCGAGCACGGAATCCGCCTCCAGCCCGATGCGCGTAAACCGCTGGCGCAAACGGTCGTGGATCTCCGCCCGGTCGGCATTTTCGTCGTGGGACAGGATCACATCCGAGGCGAGGTCCTTCACTTTGCGTGTCGGATTGAGGGAATTCAACGCGCCTTGGGGAATCATCGCAATCTGACGTCCGAGGACCATGCGCCGCGAATCCGCGGGACTGAGCCCGAGGATATTCTTCCCGTCGATTCGCACCTGCCCTGAGGTCAGGTGAAGCGGAGGCATCAGCAGTCCCATCAGACCGCTCACCAGCGTGGTTTTGCCGCAGCCTGATTCTCCGGCAATGCCGAGGATCTCCCCTTTCTCCAGCGAGAACGAGACGCCGTCGACCGCGTGGATCTTTTGTCCGAAGCGCGTCAGGTAGTGCAGACTGAGATTTTCGACCTCGAGGATGGGGGGCATGGGTTATTTCCTCAGGCGTGGGTTGAAAATGCCTTCCATTGACGTATTCACGACGTAGAGCGCGAATGCGATGACCGTGATCAGGGCCATCGGCGGGAAGAAGGCCCACCAAGCGCCGTCCGAGAGGGCCTCGTTGCGGATCGCCTGATTGAGCAGGTTGCCGAGCGAGATCGAATCATACGGTCCGAGTCCGAGCATGCTGATGACTGACTCGGAAAGAATCCCCGACGCGGTCTGCAGGATAAAGACCATGAAGAGGTAGGACAGAAGGTAGGGCAGGATGTGCAGGAAAACGATGCCGAGTGTGCCGTAGCCGTTGATCCGGGCGAGGGCGATGTGGTCCCGCGAACGCAGGCTCGAGGCCTGTGCCCGGACCGCCCGCGCGCTCCAGGTCCAGGTGGTGCATCCGATGAAAACCCCGATGAGCGTCAGGCTTCGTCCCTCCTGGAGGCTGCTCGAAAGCAGGATCAGGACGATCAGGCTGGGGATCACGAGGAAGAGGTTGGTGCAGGCGGTGAGAATGTCGTCAATCAGCCCTCCTTTGTATCCACCATACACCCCAATCAGCGTCCCGAGGGTCGTGGCGATGGTGCCGGCGAGAAAGCCGACGTAGAGCGACGAGCGCAGCCCGGCCACCAGCAGCGCGAACATGTCGATGCCCATGTGATCCGTGCCCAGCCACTGGGACGACGACGGCGGCATATAAGCCAACCCGACGCGCTGGTACGGATTCAGGTTCATCACCAGCGACGGCAGAAAAGCCAGAGTCAGGGTGGCCAAAATCAGGCCGGCACCGAGGAGGAAGCCGGGTGTGCGAAGCAGATGACGAATAAGTTTCATCGTTAGTGCCCCCCCTCCCGGGCCGCGCGGATCCGCGGATCGAGAAAGCCGATCAGAATGTCCACCGTGAAGTTGGCGATCAGCACGCAGGTGGTGACCAGCAGGGTGCAGCCCGTGATCACCGGATAGTCGAGGCTTTGGATGGCGGTCAGCACCGAGAGGCCGAGGCCCGGGTAACTGAAGATCATCTCGGCGATCAGGGCACCGCCGACCATGCCACCCAGTGTCAGGGCCAGGCCCGTGAGTTGGGGCAGCATCGCATTGCGAAACATGTAGCGGACGATCAGCGACTCGCGCACGCCGAGCAATTTGGCGTATCGGACGTAGTCTGTACCTAGCTCATAAATACACATCGAGCGCATGCCGATCGCCTGGCCGCCAACCACCAGCAGGAAGACGGAGAAGAAGGGAAGAATGTAGTAGTGAATCGCGCTCTGCAGGAACGCCCAGTTCAATCCCGGATTCATGCCTTCATCGTAACCGCCGAGTGCCGGCAACCACTCCAGCTGGATGCCGAAGATGTAGACCAGCAGGATACCGAAACAGAAGGAGGGAATGGCGCTGATCATCAGCGCCATGGGATAGAAGACCCGGTCAAAGACGCCGCGGCGGTAGGCGGCGAGGGCCCCGAGGCTGTTGCCAATGATCCAGCCGAGGATCAGCGAGGGAATCTGCAGTGCGAGCGTCCATGGCAACGCTGTCAGAATGATGTCACTGACCCGCCGTGGGTATTGAACAATCGAGGATCCGAAATCGCCCGTTAGGCTCATGCGAACATAACGGACAAACTGGGTGATGATCGAGGTGCGCAGGGGCCGACCCTCGGCGTCGCGCAGGATGGCACCGCCCGCATCCGTCTGTACGAGACCAAACTCCTTAAGGTAGGACTCCTCCTTTTCCCGGGCGGACTTGGCATCGAGGTTGCCCGAGACCTTCGACATCAGGGTATCGACGGGATTGGCATCACCGAGGCGCGGGAGCCAGAAGTTGATCGCGACCGCCACGAAGAAGGTCAGGGCGTACCACCCGGCGCGGGCCGTGATGTAGCGAAGGGTCGGGTGATTGGAAAGCATGGCAGCGTTCAGTTCGCGGAAGCCGGACGAAGGTGCCAGAGCATGCGGATTCCGGGACCTTCCACGGGGACGTTGGGCGGAAGGTAGGGGTTCTTCGCCGTCGGGAATCCCTGCCAGACCCGTGGATTGAATTCGTAGAAGGACTTGGGTCGGTAAACCAACGGGATTGCCGGCTGGAGTTCCATGCAGAGGCGGTTGAGTTCGCGGTACAGCGCCACTCGTCGGGCTTCATCGGTCTCCAGGGGAATCTGGGCGAGCAGCTCGTCGATCCGAGGGACATAGTTCGCCGAGCCCCGCTGGTTGAATCGGCCCATGTTGCTGTACATGCGCTCGCCGAGTGGGGCCCAGTCGCGCGAATTCAGGATGCCGTCAAAGCGTGACCACGGTTCAGCGGGCGAGGGCACGTTGGAGGGAGTGTGCAGAATCAGGTCGAAATCTCCCACGTAGAGCGCGCGGTAGTAGGCGGTGCTGTCGACGAATTGCTCGCGAATGTCGATGCCCGCGGTGCGCATGCCGCGGACCATGATGCGCACGATCGACTCCCAGTCGCTCCAGCCGGTGGGGCATTGCACGAAGAGGGTCGGTACCCGGTTTCCGGCGCGGTCACGGAGTTCCGTGAGGTCTCCGTCCTTGAAAATCGAGGTGTAACCGCCCGCCGCCAGTTCAGCCCGGGCCTTGTCCAGATCGAAGCGGGTGCCGTACGTCTGCGCGTCCTCCCGGTTGAAATATTGGCTCTCGGTCCCGAAGGGCAGGATGAAGCCTGGCACGTGCGGCACGCTGTAACCTGAAACCGCCAGTTCGCGGATGTCGTCGTAGTTGATCGAGAACGCCATCGCGCGGCGCAGGTGCACGTCCTGCAAGGGAGCGCGCAGCACGTTGATCATCGCCGTCGGAATGCAGCCGGGCGGAAAATAAGGCGTTTCGTCGAACCAGGTCGTCACCCCTTTTCGCGCCTTCAGCCAGATGCGGGGGATGAATGTATTCGCCGCGTCGATCCGGCCCTGCTGCAGCGCCGTGCTGTAGTGATCATTGCTCTTGTAGATCGGAGCGACAATGAAGCGCGCCACCGGAAGGCGGCCGTCATAAACCGCAGCGTTACCCCAGTACTGGTCGTCCCGCTCAATAACAATTTTCTCCGCCGAATAGGAGTGGAGGCGGTACGGTCCGGATCCGACCGGATTTCGGTCCAGTTTCAATTTCAGGAGCTCATTGAAATCACCACCCGCCTGAACCAGCAGCGGTTCCCAAACGTGTTGGGGAAGAATCGGATTCAGGGTCATCCAGTGCCGCACCATCAGCGGGTTGGGATTGTCCCGGTGGAAGGAGAACGCGATCCTCAGGGGGCGGGCGGCGTCGGGGTCGACGACTTTGACCGAGGCGAGGTACTGCCAGGCCGGAAACCCAGGACTGATCCGGTAGAGCCGGTTGTAGGTGAAAGCGACGTCCTGCGCCGTCACCGGTTTGCCGTCGTTCCACGTCGCGCTGGCATGGAGTTCGACCTCGATGCGGTCGGCAAAGCGTTCGTGGCGGGTCGCCAGCTGGGGCTCCAGCTCTCCGTTATGTTGGTTGAAGAAAAACAGCGGCTGGTAGATCGCCGTATTGTTCTGCTGCGCCGGCCAGCTTGGGCTCGAGGAAAGGGGATTGAACGTGTTGGGCTCACCCCACGCGACGCCGAGCAAGAGAGTCTCGTGCCGCGGAAACTCGTCGTTGTTTTTTTGTTTGGGCCCGCAGGCGGTGAGGCCGAGAAGGACAGTAAAGAGAAACGCAACGCGCGCAGGAAGACAGGTCATCAGCGGGGCCGGGGTCGAAAGCGTGAGCCTAGCGGGGCCCTTCGTCGGATGCCAAGGATTAGGTTTTGAGATCCTTTGCGGGTAACTTAAGCGCCCGGGATATCCCGGATCGGCGCGGTCTCCGCTCCCTAGCGGAGGGATTTTAAGTAGGCCAAAAGGTCACGCGCTTGATCCGTTGGCAGGTCTTCAAGCAGGCCGGAGGGCATCAGCGATCGACGGAGAAAGGCACCCTCGCGGATGTCGGTTCTGGCCACCCGGCGCTCTCCCCCCCCAGGAATGCGCAGTATCACCGTGCTGGCATCCTCACTCGCCAGAAAACCCTCGACCACATTTCCGTCGCGGGTGATCACGCGATAGGTCCGGTAGGCGCTTTCCATCGCGGCGCTGGGGGTCAGCAGGTTTCTCAGGATGGCATCGATCCCAGTGTGTCCCAGTCCATCCAGCGCTGGACCGATCTGCCCGCCCTTTCCGCCCTGGATGTGGCAGACGAGGCAGAGGGCTTCGAAGAGCACGCGGCCCTGTTCCGGATTGCCGTTCCAGTTGGCCATTCGTCGGTAAAGCGCAAAGGTCTCCGCTTGCGCCGCGGCCTCCGCCGGCGTCGCGGGAATTCCGGTTTCACCAGATCCGCTGGCCAGGGTGTCGCCTCCCACTCGCTTCCACCAGAGGGAAACATCCGGGTCGTCGGGCAAAACGGTGTGCATCCGTTCGATCGTCACGTAACCGAGGTCGTTTTCCGCCACCTGGCCACTGCGCACGCCGCCCAGAACGGCCCGGATCCCAATGGGATTCGCGCTCAATTTCTCCAGTGCCCGTCCCCGCTCGGCCATGCTCAGCCGCGACAGCAGCCCCACCAAACGTCCGGCAGCATCCGCGAGGGGCATCTCCGCCAGGGCGGCGATCGCTTCATTCCGAGGCTCCCGCTCCCCGGATTGGCTCGCGATCTTCTCCAGCAGTTCGGGAGGTGCCGCCCGGAGGACCCGCAGGGCGCGCAGGGCCGCGACGCCCACTGGAGTCAGGGCGGTGGTCTTCAGATCGAGACTTTCCCCCAAAACCTTCACCAAGAGCTCCGAGGCGGGCGTGACTTGGAAGGCGCCGGCGATCTCGGCGCCGAGGATGCGATCATCCGGTCGCGCTGATGCCAGCAACTCCATGACTGGCTCGGTCAACGCGGATTGGAAATTGGCCGGGTCGACGTCCGCCCGAAACTTGATCAAAGCTTTCAGGACGGGCTGCCGGCGTGCGGGTGACGCCAGCGCGGAGAGCAGGGCCCGCCGGGGAGCCGACTCGGCGGAATACGTCAGGAGCAGGCGCACCTCCTCTTCTGCCGGAGCGCGCTTCAGCTCAGGCAACCGCGCGGCCAAGGTGAGGGCTGCGTCCCGGTCACCCAGGGCGAGCAAAGCCACGACTTGGTTTTCCAAAGGCAACGCCTGCCCAGCCGCTGTTGCCAAGAGGGCCCGTGTGGCGACCGGGTTGGTCTCCATCGCCCAACGCGCGAGATAACGCTCAAATTCCCGCTCGTACGTGGACCAGACCGTCCGGTTGACCAGCGAAGCGCGCGCCAGCCGGGCTGCGAGCGTCATCGTGGTCGTCCCGGCCGGCTTCACCCGGCGAAGCGCATCTCCGAGCGCCGCCCGAACCGTGGGGTGCGGGTCGTCGACGACGGGGCCGACCAGCGTGGCCAGCTCCGTCTCCGTCAGCCCGGGTTCGACTCCCGTCAATCGGACCGCTTCCCGGCGCACGTGGGACGAAGGATCGTTCACCAGCGTTCGCAGCAGGTCCGAACCGATCGGTTGCAGGCTTTCGAGAACCCAGAGGGCACCGAGGCGACGTTCGGTGGGTGCGGTCAGATCAGCCACCAGCGCCCGCAAGTCGGGCACGAGTGAGTTTGCGCGCCGGTCGGTCAGTTCCAACCACGCGAGAC
>Ga0154020_10007571_pt1 | contig 12667 bp, 10 predicted proteins | sample Klosneuvirus_201_FD_109709 | JGI IMG/M metagenome (GOLD analysis project Ga0154020, IMG submission 109709) | Active sludge microbial communities from wastewater, Klosterneuburg, Austria - Klosneuvirus_20160825_MG | ecosystem: Engineered > WWTP > Aerobic digester > Activated sludge | place... | reverse complement strand
GCATGTGCCCGCCCGGATCGCCGTCCTGGAGCCGTCGGACCAGCACGGTGTCTATGGCGGTGCCCGAGACGACCCCCAGGTGCCCTCGGAGCGACACCGCGCGCGCCAGCCGCCAGCCGGAGACCCCGATCCCCATGCCGCCCTGAATGACGACGGGCAGCGCGCGGTCGCTCGCCGGGCGCAGTCCTGAAGGTCCGGGCTCGAGTCCGTGCGTCGTCACCATGCTGTCCTCCCGTGCGTTGGACCCTATGCCGGGCCGGTAGGTCCGCGCAGTCACATCTCGGTCACCTCCGTCACGCTCTGTGTCCGTCAGCGGACGATCCGGCCAACACGACGAAGGTCGCCATCCGCCCAGCGGCGAAGCCCTAGTCGAGACCGGACATCACAGGCTTCAGGGCAGCCTCGATCGCCCGGACCTTGCTCATGAGCGCCGCCAATTCATCCGGCAGGAGCGCCTGCGGACCATCGCTGAGCGCGCGGGCGGGCTCGGCGTGGACCTCGATCATGAGGCCGTCCGCCCCCGACGCCGCAGCGGCCAGCGCGAGGGGCGCGACCAGGTCGCGCCGCCCGGCGGCGTGGCTCGGGTCCACGACGACGGGGAGGCCCGTGCGCTCGCGCAGGACGGGCCCGGCGGCGAGGTCGAGCGTGAAGCGCGAGGCGTCGGAGAAGGTCCGGATCCCGCGCAGGCACAGGACGACCTGCTCGCAGCCCGCGTCGCGCACGTACTCCGCGGCGCTGATCATCTCCTCGACGGTCGCCGCCATGCCGCGCTTGAGGAGCACAGGACGCCCCGCCCGCCCCACGGCGCGCAGGAGCGCCGGGACGTGCATGCAGCGGGAGCCGACCTGGAGCATGTCCGCCACCTCGGCGACCCGTGGCGCGTGCGCCGGGTCGAGGACCTCGGTCACGAGCGCCATGCCGTGGGCATCGGCCGCCCGGCGCAGGAGCGGGAGCGCGCGCTCGCCGAGCCCCTGGAAGGCGCGCGGCGACGTGCGCGGCTTCCAGGCCCCACCCCGCAGCACGGTCGCGCCGGCCGCGCGCGCCGCAGCGGCGGCCTGTTCGAGCTGCGCCTCGTCCTCGACCGCGCACGGCCCGGCGATGAGCTGCAGGCCGCCCCCGCCGCCGAACCGCGCCGGTCCTACCTGCACCGCGCGCGGGCCACGCGTGCAGGGGCTGGCCGCATCGTCCTGCCTCGCGCGCGCGTCCGCCACGGCGCGCTCGAAGAGGACGCCGTACACCGCCGCGAGGGTCTCGCGCTCCTGGGGCGAGCGGGTCGAGCGCAGGGCCCGGTTCAGGACCTGCGCCTCGCGGGCGTCGTCGCGTGGGGGGCCACCGTCACCCAGCCGACCGGACACGACCTGGGCGGACAGCCGCGCGCGCCGCAGGAGGATCCCGATCAGGTCCTCGTCGAGTCGGTCGATCGTCAGGCGGGCGCCAGCGCGGCACGAGTCGCACACGGCTAGGTCCCCCCGCAGCCGTCGCACGCCGACGAGGCGCAAGCCTTCGGCGCGGCGGCCCGGCTCCCGAAGCGCCACATGTCGCCGCCCTCGATCGAGGTGAAGAGCTCCTCGTAGGCGACGTCGGCCCGCTCCTTCTGCACGGGGTCGATACGCACGGCCCTCTCCGCGAAGCGATGGCACCAGCGGCACTCGTCGCAGTCGCGGTCGCGGCAGCCCTGGCGCGCGAAGCGCTCCATGAACCCGTCCAGGGCCCGGTTGTCGACCACGACCGGGGCCTGGCCCTCGACGGGGTTGACCATGCCGCGCACCTCGGCGACGCGCTTCAGGGCGAGCATCTCGACCGGGTTGGCCAGGCCGGGTCTCAGGACGTGCTGGAGCATGAAGCGCAGCTTGGCCCACCAGCCGCGCTTGTAGTACCGGTCGTCCGGCTCCTCCTCCTTGAAGGCGTACGGCTGGACCAGATCGAGGAGGTTCCCGTCGTAGCGCCGCTCCGAGTAGGCCTTCACCCGGCGCAGCAGGACCGCGGTCGGGATGTCCCGCTCGACGATCTTGAAGCGCTCGTAGCCAAGGGCCTCGTAGATGTGGAGGTCCTCCGGCCGGATCCACTCCGAGCGGATGTAGTTCACGGGCTCCCTGAGCTTGGCCGCCGTGCACTTGAGGTAGCACCAGTCGATGATGAAGCCGCCGGTGTCGTGCCAGGACTGCGAGGCGTGCGACATGGCGTTCATGTGCATGGGAGAGAGCGCGCAGGCCTGCAGGCAGTTGTTGTTGACGAGCAGCTCGAGCTCGCAGCGCACGCTCGCGCGGATGCTCTTCAGGGTGGCCAGCTCCCGGTTGACGAGGAGGGAGTCCAGGACGACGCAGTCCGCGCCGAGCTCCTCCCACATCTGCGCCTTCCGGACGCGGTCCACGCCGGCGAACACCGACACGCGCACCTTCAGCTGCGGGAAGCGCGTCTTGACCCAGGTGAGCAGGTACGGCGAGGCGACCGTCACCGAGCGCGCGCCGGTCTCGCACACCCAGCCCACGAGGTGCTCGAGCTCACGCTGCCCGCGGCGGGTCATCTCGCGGTTCCCCTGGCAGGCGGAGTTGAGCAGGTAGTTGAAGCCGATCCCCTTCGACGCCGCGTGACGCACGTGCTCGGTCAGCGCGCCCTTCGAGATGGGCGCGAGCTGATAGGGCGCCCGGCCGCCCCCGGCGGCGTCCTCACGGAGCTTGCCGTAGAGCTCGAGCACGGGGTACCCGGCGAGCCCCTCGACGAGCTCGGGCTGGAAGTTGGTGGCGACGCTGAGCTTCATCTCGACCTCTCTCGCTCCAGCGGGCAGCAAGCGAGTGTCCTTCGGCGCAGCGCCCGGCAGTCCGGGGCCCGCAGCTCGCGCCCTGCACATCGTGCAGACGCGCCTTGTAGAGCGTGCACCCTCGCCCTTGACCCGCATCAAGTCCTGACGCGACGTACCTCCGTCGCGGGCGCAAGCCCCCGATCGTCGGACGTGGGTCGCTCCTCCGCACGGCTGGCCCCCCGTGTGCAGCGGCCTGGAGACATGACCTCGCTGCCCGCCACCCGCTCGACCCTCGCGCACGGCAGAGCGCGGCACGCGTCCTCCGGCTCGAGGACCGCGTGACGCCCTCGCTCGGCGCGTTCATCGTCATCCTCGTTTTCGTCGCCCTGGAGCGGCTGGCGGAGGTCGCGGTCTCGCTCAGGCGGCTGCGGGGGCGCCCCGCCGCGCGGGTGACCGAGCCCGCCCTGCTGCCGTTCATGGTGCTCCTCCACGTCGCGCTCGTCGTTGCGCCCGTGGTCGAGGTGGTCGTCCAGGACCGCCCGTTCTCGCCCCTGCTCGCGTCGCTCGCGGCGGTCGCGCTCGTGCTCGCGACGGCGCTGCGAGTCTGGGCAATGCGCGCGCTCGGCCGCGCGTGGAACGTGGCCGTGATCGTGCCGAGCGTCGTGGTCTCGACCGGCCCGTTCGCGTGGGTTCGCCACCCCAACTACCTCGTGGTCGTCCTCGAGGTCGCCTGCCTGCCGCTCCTCCACGGGGCCTGGCTCTCCTGCATCACGCTCTCGGTCTGGAACGCCCTCGTGCTCGCGCGGCGCATCCGGACCGAGGAGGCGGCGCTCGAGACCGTCCCCGCGTGGCGCGCCGCCATGCGAGGCAAGGCGCGCCTGGTCCCGGGCGTCCTGTGACCGAGCGCACCCGCTCGCCGCGCGTCAGTGACCCTGGGCCTGCCGGTGCGGGCAGGTCCCACCGTCGGGGCACTCGCCGCACGCGCAGCGCGACTCGCCTGGCACGGGCGGGGGGCAGGCGCAGGCAGCCGGCGGCTTGCTCGCCGGAGCGGCCTGCGCCGTGTCGTCGACGCGCGCGCCGGCCGCCTTCGGCTGGCTGGGCGCCTGCGGCTGGCTGGCCGCCTGCGGTTGGCTGGCCGCCTCCGGCTGGCTGGCTCCGACCGCGCGCGGCTGCTGGCTGTCCTGCGGCTGGTTCTCTTCGTCGCCCCGCGTGCACCCGCCGCCGAGCAGCGCGATCGACACCACGAGGCACTTCGTCCAGTGAGGCATCATCTCGGTGATCCACCTTCCCGGCGCCATCGGTACGCGCGCCGACGCGGAGTGAAGCACCTCGGCGCCCCGCCCGGCTTGATCGAGGTCAACCCGTCGACGGTGGACCGGCTTGCGGCCAGGAGCCTTCAAGCCGACGACGGGCCGGGCGCCGGGCCTGGAACTCCGACGCCGCTCCGCTGAGCTCGCGCTCGGGGCAGGGGGCGGCGGCTCCGGAGGCCCCCTCCGCACGTCGAGCGCGATGCGGCCGGCCGGACCCGAGCTTCGCTCAGCCCGGCTCCCCGTCCACGCGGGCCGCGAGCAGCATGGGGCCGTACACGGCGAGGAACAGCCCGTACGCCGCGATCCACAGCGCGCCGCTCGCCTGGATCGCGGCTGGCTGGAGCGGGGGGTGGACGAGCGGCGCGAAGACCCGCGTCACGCCGGCCAGGTGGATGGCCACGAACCCGGCGACCGTCCACGCGCTGGGGTGGAGCCGCCGGCCGGTGTGGCCGAGGGAGACGCGCGAGATCATCCCGTGGATCACGGCGCCGATGCCGCCGACCGTGAAGGCGTGGAGCGGGTAGGTGGTGGCCACGACCCCGAGCGAGGCCAGGCCGGAGAGGGCGAAGCCCACCACGAGCCACAGGTAGGACGCGTGCAGGACCCACAGGAGAGGGATCCGGCGCACGCGACGGACCTGCCAGCCCGCGAGGCGCACGAGGTTCCCGAGCGCGGCGACGAACGCGAGCGCGGCCGTGACCGGCGAGGTCGGCGCGACGAGGTGCGCGAGGACGAAGGCCCACGCCGCGCCGTGGCTGCTCCACTCGACCCGCGGGCGCGTCCGCGGCTGCGCCTTCGCGATCGAGCTCTCGGTGAAGAACGGGATGACCCGTCCGCCGATGAACAGGATCACGAGCACGATCGCGTGCACCCCGAGCCGCACGCCCCGGAGCGCCGTGTCGCTCGTCCACCCCAGGAGCTCCGCGTGGACCATGACGTTGCCCGCGAGCAGCGCGGCGATGAGCACGAACAGGATGCGCTCGGCCTTCAGCTCCGGGTCCTTCAGGTACGGCCAGAGCGAGACCCCGACCAGGGGCAGGAAGGCGAGGTCGACCACGGCGATGAGCGGCAGCGGCGCGGGGGTGAGCAGGAGGACGCGCGCGAGGAGCCAGACCGCGACCAGGAGCCGGAGCCTGGCCCCGTGGACGCCGCGGATGCCGCTCCAGCTCTGGCTCGCCGTGAGGACGAAGCCGGCGATGATCGCGGCCGCGAAGCCGTAGACCATCTCGTGCGCGTGCCAGTAGAGCGGCGGGAGGGGGCCGGGCGTCATGACCAGTCCGGCCTGGTTGCCGAGCCAGGCCGCCAGGAGCAGGATGCTCGCCAGCGCGCCGAGCGCGAAGAACGGCCGGAAGCCGAGCTGCCAGATGGGCGCGCTCACGACGTTGCCCCAATCCCGCGGCCCTGCTCCCGACCGCGCTCGAGAGCTGCGATGCGGTCGAGCGAAGGAGGGCGGACGCGGAGCGCGCCGTCCTCCATCTCGAGGATCCGATCCACGAGGTCCAAGGTCCGGTGGTCGTGGGTCACGACGAGGACCGCCGAGCCGCGCTCGTGGGCCGCCGCGCGGAAGAGCTCCATGACGTGGCGGCCGCGCGTGCTGTCGAGGGACGCGGTGGGCTCGTCGGCGAGGATGACGGCTGGCCCGTGGACGATCGCCCGCGCGATGGCCACGCGCTGCTGCTCGCCCCCCGAGAGGATCGCCGGCAGGTGGTCGAGCCGCTCGGCGAGCCCGAGCGAGGTCAGGACCGCGCGGGCCCGGTCCCGCGCCTCGCGGCCGCCGACGCCGTCGAGCTCGAGCGCGAGGCGCACGTTCTCCTCGGCGGTGAGGAAGGGGATCAGGTTCGAGCGCTGGAAGACGAAGCCCAGGTGCCGGCGGCGGAAGAGGGCCAGGTCCGTGACCGCCGCCCCGTCGCTCCAGACGTCGAGCCCGCCGATCCGTAGCGAGCCCGAGCTGGGCGTGTTGATGAGCCCGAGGATCGTGAGCAGCGTGGACTTCCCCGAGCCCGAGGGCCCGAGGATCGCCACGACCTCGCCGCGCCCGACCTCGAACGAAGCGCCCTGGAGGGCGTCCACGCGCGTGCGCCCCTCGCCGTAGTGCCTCGAAAGCGCGCGGGCCTCGACGGCCGGCGGCGGCGGCGGGACGGGGTCGCTCACGAGGCGAGCACCTGGTTCGGGTCGGCGGCGAGCGCCTTGCGGATGCCGACCAGGCTCGCGCCGACGGAGATGGCCGCGACGACCGCGAGGAGCCCCAGGCGGTCGGCGTCCCCGACGACGACCCGCCGGGGGAAGTGGGCGAAGGTCGTGGCCGCGAGGAGGAGCGCGATGGCGTAGGCGCCCAGCCCGAGGAGCAGCGCCTGCTCGAGGATCAGCCCGAGGATCACGCTCCGGCGGGCCCCGAGCAGCTTCAAGAGCGCGATCGAGTGCAGCTTGTCGATCGTCATGGTGTAGATGATCAGCCCCATGAGGATCGTCGAGATCACGACCAGCAGCCCACGAAAGAGCCCGATCTGGCGCCGCGCGCGGTCGATCACGCCGCGGAGGAGCAGCGTCCGCTGCTCCTCCGCCGTATACACGGTCACGTCCGCCCAGGCGCGAAGCGATGCCTGGACCCGGTCGGGGTCTGCGCCGGGGGCCAGGTCGACCATGACGGCGGCGACCTGCGGCGGCCCGAGCGCCGGGATGCCCGCCGCGGCGCCCTGCGCGCGGCGGACGTTCGTCAGGTCGCGCCCGAGGTCGCTCGTGCGGACGCGCGCGGCCCTCGCCTCCCGCTCGAGGCGCACGGCCTCGTTGGCGGCCTCGTACTGGACCCGCTGCGCGTCGGCGAGGGTGAAGAACAGGAGCGGGTCCCCGCCCGAGGAGAGCATCCCCTGGGTGAGCCCCACGACGGCGTAGGCGTCGCGGCCGAGGCGCAGGCGCTCGCCGAGGGGGAGCCCGAGCGAGCGGTCGGCCACGACCTCGAAGTGCGGCTCGCGGATCGGGCGGCCCTCGGAGATCAGGAGGCGCTCGCCCCGGTCCAGGGGCCACGAGAGCCCGACCGCCGTGAAGCGGAGGAGCCCGCCCCCCGGGCGCTCGCGCTGGAGGGTGTGCGACAGGTAGGCGCGGGCGCGCAGCACGCCGGGGACCGCGCGCGCCCGGTCCTCGAGGTCGAGCGCGACCCGGGACAGCTCAGCGAAGGGGCCGCGGGTGTCGCGCTGGACGATCCACAGGTCCGCCCCGAGGCTGTCGGGCAGGGCCGTCGCGTCGGCGACCATGCCGTTGTAGATCCCCGTTATGGCCAGGACGATCGCGAGCAGGAGCCCCAGGCCCACCGCCGTGAGCAGGAAGCGGCCGAGGTCGTGCCGGACATCGCGGAGCGACAGGTTCACGGGCGCGGCTCCTCGAGCATGCCGAGGCGCCCGCCCTCGCGGAGGGCCGGAGCCCCGGGCTCGGCCGCCCGGACGACGACGTCGGCCGCGGACAGCCCGGCCGTGACCTCCACGCTCTCCCGGCTCCGGGCCCCGAGCTCGACGGGCCGAAAGCGGGCTCGACCGCCCTCGAGGAGCCATACGCCCGCCCGGTCCCCCTTGCGGGCGAGGAACTCGGGCGGGATGCGGACCGCGTCCGCGGCGCGCGCGACCTCGATCCACAGATCCACGCGCTGACCGAGCGCGAGCCGCTCGGGGAGGCGCCCGATCGCCACGTCCACGAGCAGCTCGCGGGTCTCGCGGTCCACCTCGCGCCCGATCCGGGCGACCGTGCCCTGGAGCGGCCGGTCGGGCGCCGAGCGCAGGTGGATTCGCGCGGGCTGGCCGGGCCGGAGGACGTCCAGGAAGGTCTCGTCGACCCACACGCTCGCCCAGACCCCGTCCGTGGCCGCGAGTCTCAGCACAGGGGCCCCCGTGGCCGCGATGTCCCCGACCTCGCGCTCCCGGCGGAGGACCACGCCGTCGAAGGGGCTCCGGGCCACGGTGTGCCCGAGGCGCGCCTCCGCCCGGACGATCGCCTGCTGCGTCGTCGCGACCCGCCGCTCGCCCTCCGTCCTCGCGGCCTGCGCACGCGCGAGGTCGGCCGCGGCGATCCGGAGCCGCTCCTCCGCCTCCTCGAGGGTCTCGAGCGAGACGAGGTGCTGCTCGTGGAGGCTCCGGCTCCGCCGCGCGTGGGCCTCGGCTCCGGCGAGCACGGCCTCGGCGCGCCCGCGCTCGGCCTCGAGCCGCGCGACCCCGGCCGTGGCGAGGTCGCGCTCCTCGCGCGCGAGCGCCAGGTCGGCGCGGTAGGTCTCGTCGTCCACGGCCGCGAGCTCCTGCCCGGCCCTGACCGGGTCGCCCTGGTCCACCGCGAGGCGAACCAGGCGTCCCGTGACCTCGAAGCCGAGGTCGATCGTGCGCCGGCTCTCGATCGAACCCGTCCCGAGGACCTCGGCCAGGACCTCGCCCCTGTCGACCGCGTGCGCCCGGACGGGCTGCGGCCGGAGGGCCACGAAGTAGGCGGCCGCGCTTGTCCCCGCGATGGCGAGGACGGCCATCGCGGCGCGGCGTGGGTTGGGCTTCATGGTGCGTTTCGCCGCGTCTCCCCGGCCAGCGAGCAGTCTAGCCCTCGGCCGGCGCGGGTCACCCCTCGCGGTCGGGCACAAGGCGGGGCGGCGCGCCATACGCCGGGCTCTCTCCCAGGTAACCCCTGCCCCTCGCGCCCGCCCGCGCCGCCGAGGCGCCGCGCGGTGGCCCGCAGCGCTCTCGCGCGCCGCGGCCCGAGACCCGCAGCAGGCGCACCAGCGCGGCGCGGCCGAGCTCCTCGCCGCGCTCGACCCGCGCGAGCAGGCGTCGCCCCGGACGAGCGCGGCCGGCGCGGGGATCGTCGACACGAAGACCCCGCCCTGGGCGTGCACGTAGTCCGACGGCTCGAGGGCGACCACTCGCCCCGGGAACGGAGTAGCACAGGACGCATCAGGCCTTCGCGGCCTGCGTGACGAGCTTCTCGGCCCCCGGCGGCATCGCGCCCGCCTGGCGCAGGAACGGGGACTCCGACGCGAGCATCGGCCGCGGGGTCGGCTCGGCCGGCGCGTGCGCCTGGCTCCAGAAGTTGCTCCCGCGGAGCAGGTCGCGCGCAAAGCGGTACTTGTTGAGGGCCGTGAGGCGCCGCGCCAGCCAGCGGAACGAGGGCACCATGCGCGACTGCCAGAGGAGCACCTCGCGGTAGTTGAGGAAGGCCACGACCGCTGACCGCGTCCAGCCGCGGAAGGCGGGGAACAGGTCCAGGGTTGCGGCCCAGCGCGCCAGGCGCCGGCGGTGCCGCAACGAGTAGTACTGCCGGGTGATCCAGCGCACGCCGTCGCGGAGCTGCTCCGGCGTCATGCCTTTGGGGCTGACGACGACCTCGTCGCGCCCGCGGTAGCGCAGGTAGTCGGTCGTGAGGATGCGCCCCTCGCGCAGGTAGCGCTTGTAGGTCGTCGTGCCCGGGAAGGGGATCTCGGTCGTGAAGCTGCTGTGCAGGATCTTCGACTCCTGCAGGTGGGCCCACGTCGCCGCGAACACGTCGGGCCCGTCCCAGTCGAACCCGAACATCCAGTTCCCCGAGGCGACGATGCCCGCCTCCTGGATCGCGGTCACGAGCTCCGTGTAGAAGGACGCGTTGGCCCGCTTGCCCACGCGGTCGAGCGAGGCCTGGTTCACCGACTCGTAGCCCGACGAGATGAGGGCGCAACCTGCCTGGCGCGCGAGGTGCAGGTCCTCGACGTTGCTGCTGAACTCGTGGCGCACCTGCATGGCGAACGGCAAGCCGTACGGGCGGAGCTGTCGGAACAGCTCGCGCGTGTAGTCGAGGTCGCCGGCGAGGTTGTCGTCGACGAAGAACGCGCTGCGCACCCAGGCCGGACGCCGGCGCACCTGCTCGATGACGCTGGCGATCGGGTAGGTACGGTAGCCGAAGGTCATACGCTTGGCGAAGCAGAAGCTGCAGGCCTCGGGGCAGCCGCGGCTGGCGACGAGCGGGTAGGAGAAGCGCGAGTAGCGGTCGAGCTTCACCAGGTCGAGCCGCGGCGGGGGGAGCGTCGCCAGGTCGACCGGGTCGTCCTTGTAGATGCCCGCGACCTTCCCGGGGTCGGTGAGCAGGTGGTCCAGGATGCGCATCCAGGACGTCTCGCCCTCGCCGCACACGACCGCATCAGCATGGAGCAGCGCCTCCTGGGGCATGGCCGTGGCGTGATGCCCGCCCAGGACGACCTTCACGCCGCGGGCCCGGTACATGTCGGCCAGCGCGTACGCCGCGAGGATGCTCGGCGTGGAGGCCGTGATCCCCACGAGGTCGGTCGGCTCGTCCATCACGAGCCGCTCGCGCAGCAGGTCCACGATGCACACCTCGAAGCGCTCCTCGGGCGTCACCGCGGCGAGCGAGGCCAGGCTCAGGGTAGGGACCTCGAGCTCCCACGGGATCGTGATCAGCTTGATGCGCGGTCGCCTCGACATCTGCCCTCCGGAGCGCGCGGCCGCCCCACCCCCGCGAGAGGGTATTCCCATGCCGCTTGCGTCGACAGCGCCGCGCGCCGCTGCATGACCTGGGTCAAGTCGAGTCGAGTCCGGCGAGCGCGCGGCGCCGGCCCGTCCGCGGCGCGGGCGCAGGCTGCCGGTGCGCTGAGGCGGCGACCGCAGGCGCCCGGCCGCGCCCGCGGTCAGTAGATCGCCCGGCGGATGTCGTAGCGCGCCACCCGCCAGGGGCCCCCGGCGAGCCCCTCGCGGAGGCAGGCCGCTTGCCGATCGACCTCCGAGGTGTCCGACTGCGGTGGCCCTCCGGGCTGGCCGACGAGCGGCGAGACGAAGACCAGGTCGTCCGAACCGAGCCCGAGGCCACGCACCACGCCGAGCGTGTCGGCCACGTGGGCCTCGGCGAGGTCCGGCCCGCCGACCCCCGCCAGGACCGTCACCCCCAGGCGTAGGCCAGCTCGCCGCGCGCGGCGTACGAGCTCGCCCACGCCGGCCGGGGTCGTGGGCTTGCCGAGTCGCCGCAGCAAGCGCTCGCAGCCGCTCTCGAGGCCCACGGTGATCCGTCGAAGGCCAGAGCGACGCAGCACGCGCAGCTCGTGCTCGGTTCGGCCCCGCCCGCTGAAGGCGTCGACGAAGCAGTCGGCGCCCGCGCGCGCGGCCTCGGGGAAGCGCGCGCGGCCTCCTGCCAGCGTGGCCAGGAGGGACGCCATGGGCGCCAGCAGCGCGTTCGCGTCCCCGATGAACAGGCGCATCCGCAGCGCGGCCCCCGCTCCCAGGAGGCTCGCCACGCCGTCGAGGTGCGTGGTCAGCCCCGCGCCCTCCTTCCGGCGGAACGGAACCCCGGCGTAGAGCGCGCAGAAGGAGCACCGCCCCCAGCTGCACCCCTCGGTGAGCTGCAGGACCACGGCCTGCGAGCAGTCCGGCGGGACCATGCGCACCGGGCCGTAGACGCGACCGAAGGCGACGCGCTCGAGCTCGGGCGCGGCCGCGCGTGCGGCCGCCCGATCGAGGAGGGCCAGGGACGTCGCACGGCCCGCGTCGGCGTCGGTGCCGGGGCCGTGCTCGAGCCGGGCGTGGCCGCTGGCGAGGAGCGCGCGCGCCTCGCGAAGCGCAGCGGCCGTCCGCGAGAGGAGCTGGTCTCCCTCGGGGATCGGCAGGCGTCGCGGCGCGGTGGCGGGTTGGGGCGCGCAACTGAGCAGGCTGTAGTCCAGCGCGACGCGATGGTGATCGCCGCGCTCGTGCCCAGCGAGGAGCCGTCCCTCCCGGTCGAGCGCCCAGTGCAACGTCTCGTCCGCGGTGAGCACATGCAAGGTGTTGGCGCCGAGGCGGAGGATCACGCCGTCGCCGGCAAGAAGGGCTTCCGGGCGGCCGAGGCCAGCCGCACCCGAGCCAGCGCAGCCTCCACCCGGGGAAGCACCTCCTCCTCCGTGTAGCGCACCATGTGCTCGCCCATGATCGCGTGGGTGAACGCCCGGGCGACCGCATGCCCGCCGCGCGCGGCGGCGCGGAGGAGTGGGCGCCAGAGGAGGCTGCGCCTGGGGCCGCCCCCGACGCGCACGAGCGCGCGCAGGGCCGTGGCCACGTCGCGCCGCCCGAGCACGCGACCCGCCGAGGACGAGGGTGGCGCCATGGCGACGAGCGCCTCCGCACGGGCCGCGTAGGCCTCGGGCGAGTAGAGGGCGCGGAGGAGCCGAGCGTACCCCGCGAGCAGCGCCTCGTCCCCCATGCAGGTCTCGAAGTTCGTGCCGCCGAACTGGTCTCCGGTGGGCGCGCCGCGCAGGCGCCCCTCGGTCTCGAGGCGGCGCCAGAGCGGCGTGCCTGGCAGGGCCTGGAGGAGCCCGACCATGGCCAGCGGGACCGGCAACGAGCCGATGAACTCGACCTGCCGATCGAAGGCGTCCGGACCGTCGGCGTCGAAGCCCACGATGAACCCGCCCATGACCTCGAGCCCCGCGCGGGTGAGCGCGAGGACCGAGCCGCGCAGGTCCAGGCTGGCGTTGTGGAGCTTGTTCGCCGCGCGCAGGGCGTCGAGCGAGGGCGTCTCGATCCCGACGAAGACCGAGGTGAAGCCCGCCTCGACGCACCCCCGGGTCAGCGCCTCGTCCTGGGCGAGGTTCAGGCTGGCCTCGGTGTAGAGCTCGAAGGGGCGCCCGTGGGCCGTCTGCCAG